>ERZ837910.2027-NODE-2027-length-26021-cov-4.163290_pt1 | contig 26021 bp, 22 predicted proteins | sample MGYA00519940_ERZ837910 | MGnify/ENA primary metagenome ERZ837910 (study PRJEB31850, sample SAMEA3708825) | human gut metagenome | biome: human gut; feature: human-associated habitat; material: faeces | place: China | collected 2014 ... | reverse complement strand
CGCCGTCTCCTTGATCTTCCCGACCATCTCCACGCCGTTGCCGTCGGGCAGCTTGACGTCGCACAAAACCACGTCGGGATCGTACTGCCGGAGCATTTTGAGACCTGCGGCGCAGTCGGGGGCTTGTGCGACCTCGTAACCTTCAAGCCCGATGATCCGGGCCAGAAGTCCGCGCAGCTGTTGTTCGTCGTCGATAATCAGAATCTTCGCCATATGTTTTTTTCGGTGCGGTCACGGGATGAGAGGGACCGCATTCGGGGCAAATATACGCATTTATCGTTTTTTTCGAGACCGGACCGGATTTATTTTGTCGGACGGACGAATGCGGCGCGGATTGCCGGAGTGTGGCGTTCCGGGTGGATAATGTTGCAGGAAAGCGGCGTGAAATTGCGCAATTTCAGCCGGTTATTCGTATCTTTGGGGTGCAATTACGAAATCCCGCAATGAGGAAGTTCTATTTTCTGTTCATGCTCCTGCCGGCGTTGTCTTGGAGTGTCGCCCTGAGGGCGCAGCGGCTCGGCGTCGAGGTCACGCCTGCGTGTCCGACGGTATTTCAGGAGTTCGAAGTGGCATACACGGCGGACCGTGAAATCGAATCGATCGCGCCGCCGCGCTGGGGCGCTTTGACGCTGGTCCGCGAACTGGGACGGTCGCACGGCTCGCAGCTGTCGGTCGTGAACGGCGTCCGGACCGACTCCGAACTCTTCTCTTACCGCTACCGGGTCCGTTCGCGCGTGAGCGGCGAGGTCTTCGTGCCGGGAACGACGGCCGTCGTCGGCGGTCGCGAATGTTGTTTTGAGCGGAAAAGGATTACGGTGCTTCCCGATTCGCATTGCGAGCCGCAGTGCCGGCTGGAACCGGATTCGGCGGCTATGGCCGCCATGGGCGGCTGTATCGTCCGGCTGGTCTGCGATCGCAAACCCGACAAGGCCGATCCGGTGCTGGTGCTGGACGATACGGAGACCTGCACCCCGTTTTCGACCGCTTATTCCAGCAGGAACGGGCGGGAAGAGTGTATTTACCGATATCGGATCGACGTGGACAACCCCGGAAAACATATCCTTACGCCGCGGCTGTCGTTCGGCGGAAAACCGTTCGAAGCCCCCTCTTACGTCGTCTGGCTGAAAGGCGAAGCCGGTCCCGAAGGTACTGAGCCTGCGACGCCCGGCCGGAGGCGGATCGTATATGCTTTTGCGGGCGTGCTCCTTTTTTTGTGGACGGCGATTTTCGTGCGCGATCATGCACCCGCCGCAGGCCGTAACGCCGTCGTTTCCCGCTTCTCGTGGCAGGTGTATTTCGTCGTGGCGGCCGCCCTGCTCTTTATCGGGTTTTGCGGCCTGTTCATCTGCGGTGCCGTCCGGGCGGAGGGAGCATCCCGGCTGCCGGTTTACGGCGTGACGCTCCTGATGCTGTTCTGTGTCTGCTGGCTGGTGTTCGGGGAGCTGAGACGCTCGGCCGTAAGGTTGCGTATCGACGGCGGCACCCTTGCCGTCACGTCGTTCGCGGGACTGGGATTTACGCGCAGATACGATCTGAAAAGTTTCGACGCCATCACTTCGACGATACTCGTCAGCCGGGGCGGCGCGTACGAATACCGCTATCTGATGAAGGCCGGCCGGCGCGTGGTCCGCATCTCCGCGTTCTACCTCAAAAATTATGGGGAGATCTCCGAAGCGTTGTCGGAGCACTGCGTTTACAAGGGCCGCCGGCCGATGAGCTTCCTGCTCGAAATGAAGGAGATTTTCCGCTGAGCGGACTTGCGCTGCGGGAATCCTGCGCATCCCCCGGCCGGGACGCGGATATGAAAAAGCCGGACCTTTTCGAAAAGGTCCGGCTTTTCCGTTCGCCGTCGAGGGTCATGCCTCGGCGTCGGTTTTCGAATATTCCGAGAATTCGCAGCCGAAACGCTCTACGAGCATGTTGTCCATCTCGTCGGCCCGCAGTGCGAGTCCGACGATGTTTTTGCGGATTTCGTCTTCCGATTCGTCCGTGATGTCGGCCAGATGGATGCGGTAGGCGATGTAAATTTGCCGGCCTTCGATTCCCAGCTTGTAGGGACCGAAATCCTCGCTGAGCATATAGTCCAGTACGTTCTCCACCTCCTTCTTCGGCAGCAGGTTGATCGGCGAGGTCGAGAAGAGGTAGTTGCCGTCGTATACGAAGATGCGGATTTCGGAGCTGCCCTTGTGGAAGAGCCACGAGTCGTATCCGTCGCGCGCAAGCACCGGATTGACGCCCATCTCCCGAATCGCGCTTTCGACGAATCCGCCCAGCGGCGAAAGCTCGCGCTCGTCGAAAACGCCTTCGGGCAGCTTGTCGCCGCACGAGGGGCAGAACTCCTCTTCCTCGCAAATCAGCTCCTCGCAGCTGCCGCACTGCACTTGGAATGCCGTGCGGTCCAGCTCGCCGAGCGATTCGAGCAGGCCGTGGAGCGTTTCGACGCGGATGCCGAAGCCCATGTTGTCGGCCTGCGTGAATTTGCTGACCGTCACGCCTACCACCTCTTCCGCGTCGTTCAGGATCGGGCCGCCTGAGTTGCCGGGGTTCACCGCGGCGTCGGTCTGGATGTAGTATTTGCCGTCCATCAGCTGTTTGGGCGACGATACCGAACCTTCGGTGATCGTGAAGGGCATGCCGTAGGGGTATCCCGCGACGTATACCTTGCGGCCGATGGTAAGCGAGTCGTCCGCTGCGAGCGTCATTTCGGGCAGCGCCGAGAAGTCGCCTTCGGCGGCCAGCAGGGCGATGTCCAGCGCCGGATTGACCAGCACGACCTTCGCCAGATAGGGATTGCGGTCGTTGTCGTGTACGGCGACGGTGCGGTACCCTTCGACCACATGGTAATTCGTTACGAAAAGATCGTAGTTTTTCAGGTAGAAACAACTGCCGGAGCCGCCTGAGTGGGTTACTTTGAATACCGACCTGTAGATATTGTTATGTTCCATGGATATACGGATTTTGAGCTGTTATTTTTGTTGTCCGAGTGCCTGTTCCATCATTTTCTGCTGGAATTCCTGCGCCAGACGCATGTATTCGGCCATGTCGCCCTTCATCAGCGCCTGCTGCATGGCGGCCTGCATCTGAACGATCTCGCCCTGCATGGCGGCGGCCATCTGCTGTACCTGTTCCACGGCTGCGGCCGCGGCGGCTCCCAGCTCTCCGGTCTCCTCGTCGTCGTCGTCCGTCGTCAGATCGTCGTCCATCACCTTTTCGAGCGCTTCGAACAGAATCTCCGACGCCTCCTCCATTGACTTTCCGGCCGATTTGCGCAGCGCATTGGCGATCACGGCGTTCAGGTCGTCCTGCACGTCGTTGTAGAAGTACATCTCATAGAACTTGTAGAGTATGCGCACCGCGCTCCGTTCGTAGTTCTCCGCTTCGATGGCATCCGCGGCCTCCTTGTAGACCTCCTTGAAATTCTCCTGCACGTTGTTCAGCGACGAGCGGCGTTTGGCCGAAACCAGCGTATCGACGAAATAGAGGTCGCGCGCCAGCTCTTCGCGGGGCATCGCCAGCAGACGTTCGAGGAACGCCTTGCCTTTGGTCACCAGTTCGGCTACGGGCAGCTCCTTGTCCATGTCGTCGACGGCCTTGTCGAGGTCGTTCATCAGCTGGCCCTGCGGCTGGGCGAAATAGGAAATCTTGTAGAGCGCGATGTCGATCACGTTCCATGAGTAGCCGTATTTGCGTTCCGCCTCATACTCCTTCACGGCTTCGAGCGTCTCGCGGCAGGTCTGCCGCACCGCCTCGTGGACCCGCGTCACCTCTTCCTCGGAATAAGGTGTCACCTGCGGTTCGTAACTGCGCTTGGCGCCGAATTTGGCGCAGAATTCATCGTCGTAGCGGTCGCCGATATGGCAGATGTTGCGCAGGATGAAATAGAGCTTGTGCGGATGGCTCTGCGAGAGCGGGCACACGTATTCCATCTTCAGCTTGTCGCCCTCCTTGCGGAAGCGCGGCAGCATCAGCCGGTTGATGTTCAGGTCGGCGACCTGACGCAGCATGGCGACGCGGCCCTTTTCGGGCAGCTCCAGAAAGTCCGCGCTTATGTGCAGCTTCCCCTCCCCGATGCGGATGTTTACCAGAATCGAACCGTGGGGAATATGGAATTCCGTACCTTCGGCGTTGCCGTATTTCGTGCGGAATTCCGGGTTCAGGTGATCGAGCAGCAATCGGAACGCTTCGAGGTGTTTGCCCTCGTTATAGTTGTCGATAGCCTGCTCATAGGCCTCCGTATTGACTTTGCTCTGCGTGGAGTTCAGTACCGGAGCGACGAATGAGTGTGTAGTTTTCATAGTTTTGGTATTATCGGAATGTCCCGGCGGGGCATCGGGATATAAAATTAGAAAAAAAACGGGAAACTTCCCGTTTTTTCGGATCGAAATCTCAATTTTCTTCGATCGTGAGCGTGCCGTCCGGCCCCACGGTCACTTTGGCTTCGTAATATATGTACGAGGTTTTGCCCGCGCTGCTCTCCGTTTCCTTGCCGTCCTCGGTGAAGCGGACGATGAACGAGGTGTGCTGTTGGCCCGGTTTGCGGTTGCGGTTGAATGCGGAATTGCCGGCCGGAACCTCCTCCTCGATTTCGTAGCGGCCTACCGATTTGTAGGAGTGTCCTTCGGGAAGCATCGTCTTGGCTTGGGCGATCTGGGCGGCGATCCGGGCGGGATCGAGTTCCGACAGGTCGATGCCGACGGTCGTTTCGTATTCGGGAGCTTCGAACGTGCTCTGTACGTCGCGCAGGTCGGTAGGCTCCAGACCGTTCATGTAGTAGCTCTGGCTGAATGCCTGATCGTCCCTGTTCACCAGTTTCACCGTCACGAGGAACAGGTTGTCGGAGAGCGTTTCTCCCTCCATGATCGAAAGCGAGTAGATTTTGAATTTGTCGGTGTCCACGCTCTTTTTTGTCAGTTCGATGGCTTTGGCGTAGCTGGCTTCGGCGTCGGTCGGATAACCGGTCAGGGTGGAACAGGACGGGATCGTTGCGGCCGCGGCGACGGCTGCGGCGAGGAGTCTGATAATTGGGCGCATTGTCATATTCGTTTGAGTTTTGTTTTATACGGTAAGTTTCAGCGGCGCAGGTTTCCGTACGTCGTGTTTGCAGACCGGCCGGAATTTCCGGCCGGCAATGCTATTTGTCGAAAATGGACTTGAACGCGTCGAACGCCTCCGCGTTTTCGAAAAACGCGCCGCGGATGACGTGATGGTCGGCGGGCAGCGAAATTTTGAATTCGTTTTCCTCCTCGTCGAATTTGGTGTATTCCACCTCCGAAAGCAGGAACGACTCGTTGACGACCTCTTTTTTCCGGACGACGGGAATCGTCACCTTGCCGCCCTCCACGGTGATCTCGCCGCCTTGGGCGATGAGTTTGCGGGCCTGCATGATTTCGCGGACCGTGAATGCCAGCAGTGCGAGACCGCCGATCACGAAGATGATCGTGACGGCCGTCGGGCCGAGGATGCGCATGCGGCCGATGCGGATGCCGAAGGGATAGACCAAAGGTACGACGACCATGCCTGCTCCGATGGCCAGCGAGGAGACCGAGCCGCTGAACGGGTTGCTGGGGGTGTAGTTGAATTTCTGCATTTTTTCTATGAATTTGGGATTAGTAAATCTTGCCGTATGTCTCTCCGGGTCTACTGCGGGAGCCGGATTGCAGGGCTTGTTTCGTGTGCAAAGTTAAACGCCCCGCGGTTATTTCCGGAGGTTTGCAGGGGGATATCGCAATGTACGGGGCGTTTTTCAACAGACTGACCGCCTGCTGTTTCCATTCGTCGGGGGCGGCAGCCGGGGGTATATTTTACAGCCGCGAGAGGATTTCCTCCAGCGTCGAACCCTTCGCGGAAGCCAGCTTCTCGGTGCGGATGCGCTTCAGCCGTTTTTTCACCGAATCCTTTTCCAGACAGACGACGCTCGCGATTTCGGCCTGCGACAGGTGCATGCGCACCATGCAGCAATAGCGGATGTCCTCCTCGTTCAGCGCCGGGAATTGCCCGCGGAGACGGACCGTGAAATTGTCGAATACGGCGTCGGCATGGGTGAAGATCGTCTTCCAGTCTTCGTCCGACATGCGGCATTTCCTGCTCTCCCCGCCCTGCCGGACCTGCGCGATGAAACGGCTGTTGAGCTGGCGGAAAAAGGTCGTGCGCAGGTGCTCCTCCTTGCGCCGCATGGCGTCGAGTTCGTTTTCCTGCCGCAGGATGCGCTTTTGCTGAGCGAATTCCCGCAATTTGGCGCGGTGCCACATGCGCAGTCCTAACCATGCGCCGAGCAGCATGAGCGCCGCGCATATCAGAATCGTCTCGTAGACGATGCGTTCGCGGTGCTGTTTCTGGATTTGCAGGGCGGCGTTCTGGGTTTTGAGCTGCTCGTAACGCCAGAGTTTGCGGATATTGAGCACTTCGGCGCTGTGCACCTTCTCGTCGATCGAGTCCTTGAGCCGGATGTACTGCTTCAGGGCTTCGAGACTTCTTGCCGCGTCGCCTTTCCCCTCCCATGCGTTCGAGGTGTTGAGCGCCCATAACGCCCGCGAGGTGAGGTGCGTCGTGTCGGCGCACATGCGGCGGGAACTGTCTGTCAGCTCCAGCGCCGTGTCGTAGCGGCCCGTGCGGTTGCAGATGTCGGCCTTGGTGCTCAGCCATGAATACCGGGTCCATGCCGGGGCGTGCCCGAACCCCTTTTCCCAATACTCTTCGGCCTTGCGGTACTCTTTCCGTTTCAGGGCGCTTTCGATCAGCATGGCCCACTTCGGGGAGGTGTTTTCGGTTATGCCCTTCTCTTCGGCGAGCCTGAGCGCCTTGATCGCATAGTATTCCATGCTGTCATAATTGTCCAGCCCCATATAGGCGTGCGCCATGTCGCCGAGCGATATGCACATCCAGTCGTAACGCTCCATGCTGTCCGCGTAGGAGTACGCCTGCTGCGCGTGACGTATCTTCTCCTCGAAGAGATGCTGCTGGCCGCAGAATACGCCGAGCCAAGTCTCCACGACGTAATGCCGCCTCCACTCCCCTTTCGGGGGCAGCATGTCGCGGCTTTTGAGCAGCAGCGTCATCGCCACCTCCGGCTGCCGGCGCTGATGGGCGATCTTGGCCGCATAATAATAGGCCTTGTGCGCTGCGGCGAAATCGTCGGTGTGGGTGCGGTAATAGTCGAGGGCTACGTCCGAAAGCGTGTCGTCGATCATGTTCTCCCCCGCGAGCCACCGGGCTTGGGTCAGCACCAGCGCATAATGCGCATAGTTGCGCCGGGAGAGTCTTTTTTCCGGAGCCGGAACGCCCTCCAGCAGCCGTGCGGCGCTGTCAGGGTGCTCCATGACGATCGCTTCGGCGTCGAGCAGAACGCCGGGAACGGGCTGGCAACCTGCGGCTGAGACGCACAGGAACAGGAGGATGGCGAGGCGGATGCGGTGCATGGTCTGTTTCGTGTTATGTGGCTCAGGGTGTCTGCCGTACCGGCTTTTGCGTGCGCAGGAGATGCTTCGTCAGGAACCTGCGTACCGGTTCGTCGTACAGTTTCAGGCACAGGTATGCCAGCAGCACGGACCCGATGACCAGCGCCGCTGCGCCGGGCAGCGATTGCGCGAAGGTCAGATTCCCGTTTTTCACCCACGCATAGTACAGATAGATGAACGGATAGTGCACCATGTAGAGCGGATACGATATGTCTCCCATGAATTTGCATATCCTTGCGGTCGTCCTGTCCGTCGTCTTGCCCGACGCTCCGAGGTAGACGAGCAACGGAAAGGCCAGCGCAAAGCACAATGTGTCGTACAGCCCGTTCATCCAGTAGTTTTCCTCTCCGCCGATTCGCGGCACGGCCAGCAGGACGACGACGCCCAGACTGCATATCCAGAACGCCCCCTTTACCTTCACGGGCCTGAATACGCGCGACATCAGCAGTCCCGCCGAGAACGAGAACAACAGCCTCAGGGACCCTCCGGCTATGTTGTCGCCCGTCAGCGAGAACCCCGCGCATATGTCGCCGTAGGGACCCCATACGGCAAACGCCGCCAGTCCGCATCCGGCGAGCAGCACCAGCGCCGCGAGCGCCTTGGTTGGCAGCCTGCGGATGAACAGCGCATAGAGGATGTTGCCGATATACTCGTAAAACAGCGACCAGCTCGGACCGTTCAGCGGGAACATTTCGGTCACGCCCCGGATCTCCATGCCGGGCGTGGCCGGAATCATGCAGGCGTTCATCAGGGTCGCTGCCAGCAGCATCGTCACCGAGACTTTCGAGACGTCCCATACGGAGCAGCCCTGAAAGTAGAACATGACAGCCCCGATCACCGCGCCGATTACCACCATCGGATGCAGACGGATGAACCGTCGCGTGACAAACTCCCTTACCGTCATTCGTTTCCACCGGTCGTCGTAGGCGTAGCCGATCACGAACCCCGACAGAATGAAGAAGAAATCGACGGCCAGATAGCCGTGGTTGATTCTCTGATCGACGTGACTTGTCGCAAAGGCTTCGAACACGTGAAACCAGACGACCATCAGCGCCGCTACGCCGCGCAATCCGTCGAGTATGTTGTAGTGGGGTTTCGTATCTGCAAATGCCGCCGCAGAGACTTTTGTTTCCGACATGGGTGGTTGTTTTTGCTGTTGTTTGGGGTGAATTGGCTTTTTACAGGATGCAAATATACGAAAAGTGCGGTTCAAATCGGTCATGAACCCCACTTTTCATCTCTTCTGCCGTATTTCGCTGGCTTCGCCGTCCGCTTTCGCCGCCCGCTTTCGCCGCCCGCCTTTGCTGTCCGCTTCCGCCCGCCCTCTTGCGCCCCTCCCGTTTGCATCCGCGGCCCCGGCGCCTGTTACCCGGCCGCCCGCTTCGCGTCCCTGCTCTGCGTCCCTGCCCTGCGTTCCGGCCCGGCCCGTTTCCCCGTCGCCTGCTCCGCTCTCTACCCTGCCCGTCCCCGCTCAGCTTGCCGGGCTTCGGGTCTCCTCCTCCCCGTCTCGCAGGGCCAGCTGCTCCAGTACCGTCATCACACGGTCCGTCAGGGCCGCCATCGTCCGCTCGTCGTTGTAGCCGGACAATTCCGCGTCCGTGCACCCGTCGGGAAACGCCATCGCCAGCAGTTTGGCGCTCAGCAGTGTCAGGTAGATGAGCGGAATGACCGGCGCCGTGCCCATCCCGTCGCTCCGCACCGTGATCCGCTGCTGCGGAACCGCCAGACGCCCCGGTTTCCGGCCTTTCTCCCCGGCGTTCCAGAGCACGTTTTCCTCGGCCTGCGTGACGTAGAGATTGAACGACGTCTCGTTCACATACTCCGCCCGGTCGGCCCATAGATCGACGCCGCAATCGTCGGCCGACGCTTCGGTCTCGACGCCGCAGTCGGGCATGTCGCACATGATCGCCCGGATGATGATGTTCTTGTCGCTTAGCTCCGCCGACCGCAGTTTGCTCAGCGCCGCGGTGCAGATGCCCACCTGCGTTATGTAATAATGGTTGATGGCCCGCAGGGTCTTCTCGAATTCGGGGTCCTCTTCGTTCATCGCGTGGTTTTGGGGTTGAAAAAGGGGCGGCTCCGACCGAACAAGTGACGCAACTTCACTTTAGGAAGAATTCAATGCGGAGACCGCCCCGGCTGCCAGATTTCAGGGACCGCTTCCGGCGCAATGCCTGCCGGCTGCATCCGGAATGCGGGATTGTATGTGTCGTTCAGAGAGCCTTATGACGCCCGCCGCGCCGGATCGTGCGGCGTGAGGGCGTTCCCCCGCTCCCCGGCCCAAAAACGGACGTCCTGCCGCGCAGAACCTTGCGGCAGGAACGTCCGGCCCGTATTGTGCCAGAGCAGTAAAATATAATGGGGATTTTGGGCCTTCGGGTAATTCCGGAATCGGATGCGGCGGGACATTTTCTTCGGTTTTCGTTGGTGTGAATCCGCGTCCCGCAAGGGTATAAAAAAAGCAAGGGACGCGATAACATTCCTTACTGAAGGTATTAGGAGACCCCGAATGAGAAATGTACCGCGCCCTTGCAAGTCCCGTCCTTACGGACGGAACAAAACAAGGGCTGGCAACATTTATACCTCATTCTCGAAAAGTTCCTAATTTTTCAGTAAGGCATAAAGAGTTGCTGCTCTTTATTATGTCCGTCGGCTATGCCGAGTTATGATAATTCCGCATAATGGTCTGTTGTGGTTTCTTTTAAGTGGCTCCTGCCACCTCATTTCGGAAACTTTTGCAGACTATTTGCAGGAATACAAATATAGAACAAATATAAGACATTTCATGGTTCGGACAAAGCGATTTACCAATTTTTTTCATAATTTTGTAGTTATGAAAAAGAGCGTCAACTTCTTACCCGAAAAGAAACAATCCGACCTGAAACAAATTGTCGATCTGGTCCGCCGGAACATAAAGGATGTCGGCATGGTTATCCTGTACGGCAGTTATGCCCGGAATACCTATGTTGATTATGACCAGCGCGTGGAGTTCGGTGTACCGACCTACTACATGAGCGATTACGACATACTGATTCTGACACGCAAGGACATAGGTGCGATTCAGCACTCGCTTTATTCCAAAATCAAAAATCAATTTTTCGAAGATAAAAACCGCCCATTTCATACAAAGCCCCAATTTATCAATTACGGTATCGACGATTTCAACTTTGCACTGGCAAAGGGACATTATTTTGAAACTGAAATAAAACGGCAGGGAATAATTCTGTATGATTCCGGAGAATATCGGTTGGAGCGTCGCCGCAAGTTGAATTTCGATGAAATCAAAGAACGTGCGCAGAATTATTATAATGAAAAAACCGAGTGGGCCAATGATTTTCTAATGGCTTATGATGGTCTTTACAAACATGACCGTTATAAAATAGCATCATTTCAACTACATCAGGCAACGGAAAACCTATTACGGGTAATTCCTATGGTCTTTATTCTTTACGGCTATAAGGATCACGATCTGGACGATTTAATGACATATTGCAAAAGACATACGATAGAAATATTCAAAGTATTTCCGCGCGACACACCGGAGGAAGAACGGCTTTTCAAACTTTTGCAACGGGCTTATGTTGAATCCCGCTATAATCCCGATTTCGAAATCACGAAAGAAGACCTTGACGCCCTGCTGCCGAAAGTCGAACACCTGCGCGACATCGTAGAAAAGGTCTGCACGGCGCAGATCAGCTACTATGCGCAGCAGACAGCCCGATAACCGCCAAATACCCTCGCTATATGACCCAAAAACAAGCGATACAACTTTTCGAAGAACGCAAGGTGCGGACCGTCTGGGACGACGAAGCCGGGAAATGGTATGTTTCCGTTATTGATGTTGTTGGCGTCCTGACGGATAGCCCTGACCCTAAACGCTATTGGAGCGTACTGAAATCCCGCATCAAAAAAGAGAGCGGAAACGAACATACTACAATTTGTAGTACCTTGAAAATGCTGGCCCCAGACGGAAAGATGCGTCTTACCGATGTCGCAGACACCGAACAGCTTTTCCGTCTGATTCAGTCGATACCCTCGCCGAAGGCCGAGCCGTTCAAATTGTGGCTCGCATCGCTCGGACGCGAACGGTTGGAGGAAATGGACGATCCCGAAATCGGCATCGACCGCATGCTGGAGTACTACCACCGCAAAGGGTATTCCGAGAACTGGATAAACCAACGGCTGAAATCCATCGAGGTACGCAAGGAACTTACCGACGAGTGGGAACGCCGGGGCATAAAGAAAGGACAGGAGTTCGCAACGCTGACCGACATTATTACGCTGGGCTGGTCGGGAATGACGACGCGCCAGTACAAGCAGTTTAAAGGGCTGAAAACCGAAAGCCTGCGCGACAATATGACCAATCTGGAATTGGTGCTGAACATGCTGGCCGAAGCGACCACGACTGAAATCTCCAAAGAACGCAAGCCGCGAACCATAGCGGCGAACCGCATCGTAGCAGCGCAGGGCGGCCGCATAGCCGGAAACACCCGCCGCGAGATCGAAGCCCAGACGGGAAAGAAAATCGTTTCACGTCTGAATGCGAAGCAGGCGTTAGCGGCAAAGGAATCAGAGCAGATCGAGGGCGAAAAAGATTGACGGCGCAAAGTATGCCGCGAACGGTTTAATGACAAGCCGGGCATCGGAGTTATAAACTGCTCCGATGCCCGGCTTGTTTTATCCGCCGTTTTGCTTGTTATGGCAAACATTCCGCCCGTCTTTCGTATTTTCCGGGAAAAGAAAAAATGGTTGATAATCGACTGATTATCAACCATTTACGAGAGCGGAAAACGGAAACCGAACCTTGGGTTTCTTTCCGTTATGTATCAATATGTTACGGCGTTCTTTGGTTTTTCAGGTCACCGATAAGTAGCTCACCTTTTGCACCTTGCTGCATTTCTATGCGTCAATACAAAGATACACAATCTTTTAGACAAAAACAAATCTTTTATTCTATATGCGTTGGCGGAGTAATTTATCGTACCCGTCGAAATCCATCAGGTCGAACGATTCCACCCGCTCCCCCGCTTCCCGCCGGGCGGCTATGATCTCCAACAGTTGCCGGAATTGCCGGAACCGTCTTATCGCGTCGGCCCCCGACGGGGTTGCCCGGCCTCCCGCCCACATATCATGCCTTACGGCATAGGCGTATGCGAACACCTTGAGCGAAAGGTGATCGTGGCGCGGCGTTTCCCGCAGGCGGAATATCAGGTCCGTATCGTCCGGGGTCGTCAGGTAATGATACCACCCCGGCGGCGGCTCGGACCGCCATTTGCGCACGAAGACCGTCGGCAGGTGTTCCGCCCGGATCACGAAATTGTTGCGCCGCAGGTAGGCAACGCTTTGCCGAATCTCCTGATAGGGATCGTAATAAGGGCCTCCGTATATTCGGTACTGCTTCCGGTCGGCCGGATAATGCAGGCTCGCATAGCCGGGATGGAGCAGTTCGTATTGCACGGGCAGCGGCACGGCCATATCCGTCAGCAGTTCGCGCAGCAGTCCGACCATCTGCGCCCCGGCATGGTGTTCTTGAAAAACAAGCAGGTCGCAACGCTCGATAAACAGCCGGAACAGATCCAGAGGCGAAAAACGCTCCGCGCAATGTTTCATCACCTCCCGACGATCCGCAGCGTCGATAATCGGGTTGCATTCGGCGGCTTTGCCGTACGAAACGTTTTGCAGATATTCCCGCCATTGCCGGGCCGTCAGCACGACGGCGACCTCCAACCCGGAGTGCTTCGCCCGTTGTTCCAAAAGGCAGGCCGCAACCGACCGCTCGGCTTTGCCCGTCAGGGCGATCAGCACCCGGACGCGCGACATGGATTTCAGATAGTATGCGGCGAGTTGTTCGAAATACTGCGCCGTGCGGAAACCGCAGCCGCAGCCGTACAGGATGCCGAGGGTAAAGGCTGGTTCCATAGTTTGTGGTTGTCGGATTAAAAAGCGGATGCGGGGCCGAAACAATCAAGTGACGCAACTTCACAGATTGAAGAATTCGTTTCGGCCGCCCGCATCCGCATAATAAAAAGGACGGCCGGGCACGGGGTTACTTGCGTGTTACTACCAGATTTCAGGGCCATGTCCGCCGTCCTTGTGAAGCCCCCGGCAGACACGGCAATGCCCGCCGACCAAGGGCCGACGGGTGCCAAAAACGCCTCTTTTCGATTGATTTGCCGTGACATAATACCGGGGTTGAGTTGTGGTGAGGCGCCCCGGATGGAAATAAAAAAGGGGCGCATTTGCAGCCCTCTTCGCAGGTCTTGGGAACCTTAATTCGGAAGCTGTCCTGCGCCCTTGTCTGCCCCGCCCGTAAAGGGCAGGACATAACAAGGACTGACAACTATTATACCCGAATTAAACAACCTCCGAAGAGGCTCCCAAGTTTGCAAAGAGTATAAAGAGTTGTTTACCCTTTATATGTTATGTCCGTCGGCTATGCCGAGTCGAGATAATTCCTTAAAGTTTGCATAGTAGTTGCTTGCCAGTTTGTTCCCGGACGGCTTCTGCCGCCCCTATACAACGAAACTGCTTCAAGGAATCGTGAAACAAATATACGAACAATTTCGAATCTAATACCAACGGGCCGTGTGTTTTTGGAAAAATCTTGCTAATTTTGTGGGTATGAAGAACTCCATCGACTTTCTGCCCGAACGCAAACAGCGGGATTTACACGAATTGGCCGCACTGATCCGCGACGAGGTGAAAGATGTCGTTATGATTATCCTATACGGGAGTTATGCGGCGAATACCTATGTCGAACGCGACGAACGGCGCGACTACGGCGTGCGAACAATCTACATGAGCGACTACGATCTGCTGGTCGTTACCAAGCGTCGGCTGGGAGAACGGGAAAGCACGGTAGAGGCCCGCGTTAGGGAGCGTTTTGCAGCCGGGAAGAACGACGAGAACCTGCCCCGCCCCCAGATTATCAACGAAAGCATCTCCAAGCTGAACGACGCCCTGACGATGGGACGTTATTTCTACGTCGAGATCGTCGCAAAGGGAATCATGCTCTACGATTCGGGCGAATGTCAGTTAGCCACACCCGGAGAGTTGGATTATGCCGAGATTAAGAAGATGGCGGAAGAGTATTATGATGATAAGTTTTCCGATGGCCTTGATTTCTTTAAAGGAGCAAATTTTTACTACCAAGAGGAAAATTATCACATGACTGCTTTCATGTTGCACCAAGCAACAGAAAGTTTTCTAAAAACTATCCCGTTGGTTTATATTCTTTACGGTTATAAAGAACACGATCTGCAATTTCTGATTGAGAAATGCAAGCCCTATACGCTGGAATTGGCAAAAGTATTCCCCTGCGACACGGATGAAGAAAAACGCCTGTTCGACTTGTTGCGCCGCGCCTATCTGGAAGCCCGCTACAACAAAAAGAACTTCATCGTCACCAAAGCAGACATCGACGCTCTCGTCCCCAAGATCGAACTATTGCGCAACATCGTGGAAAAGGTATGCCGCGAACGGCTCAACCACTATGATCAACAGAATCAACACTGATTAGATTTCAATTAAATTGAGTAACCACCACAAATTCGCATTATAAAAACAAATCACAAAAATAGCTTTTACTCAATATGCCATTCTTGGTTGGATACAACGTTACAAGTTGCCCCTTCTCCATTCTGTGGAATTAATATTTTAGGTTTTGTGACATACAGATAAGGTAGTTCTTTTGTTGGCATAGATCGAAGTTTCCCCTCAATAAAAGCAAATTTGGAAATAGAATAAGCATATCGCTTTTTTTCTTCAAAATCTGTCGGAGGAGCACCGAATAGATACGGTTGCATCGACTTTACCTCTTCATATTCATTACAAGTCGGTTGGGTTAGGGCAAATAATGAGGCTAATACATGGCAATAGTCGTTCCTATCTGCTTGGATGACAGGAAGAGCGATATTTTGTTGAAAATCGGAGCCAAATCCAAAACTCTCATTATTGTGTGTTGACGTATATATTATACCCCAAACAAGCTCATCTATAGCAACATAATTTTGCTCGATGGCTTTTCGATTATTACTGATAATTATTTCGGTAAGTAATTGCGGAATAATATATTCCGGTTTGAATTGATCGTTTGGATACCAGACGGGAAACGAACAAGCTATTATCAGCGGCAACCGTAAAAGGACATTAGATAATTTATCCTCTTCAAAATCGGTTTTTGCAGGTATTCTCAAATCAAATAATTTAAATGTTCGTGTAACTTTAAATCCACTGAACATAACATCATCAAACCGAGGACGAAGTAATTCTTCCCAACAGGCGTAGACACTTGTTCCCAAATACAGACAAGGATAGCCGGGAGAACTATATCTTTGTGTAGAAACTCTACCACGCATATTTAGCGGGATGTGAAACATATCTCTATATGTCTTATCATTTTTATCTTGAAAAAAACGAGCGCGAAAAAAGTAGGTGCTCCGTTTTCCGTCAAGTGTTTCCTCCTCTTTTGTTATAGTATGTAATCCGATAGAATTGATGATACCATCATCTCCCATAATATCAGACTGTAAAACTCTATACGCTTCATTACGCATTCCTAAATAATAACTCTCAACGCTTTTTTCAATATGGGTGATAAGTTTTTTGATTCGTACTTTAAGATCACTCCAATTTGGAATGTAAGTAACAGTTTCAACAGGTATAGAATCTATATTGTCCAAATATTTTTTTAGCACTTGGCTTAAATCTTCCCGAAAAGAATCATTGTTTCGCTTTATAGGAAACAATTGTTCAATATATTGATGTAATTCATTTATATTCATATTTTTCCAATATTAAATAAGTTTATTTATAAACGTAGTCAAAAAATGTGTCCTGCAATTCGAATTTAATTCCTCTTTTAGCTATTAATGAATGATTTTATTATAAATATAAGAGATTAATCCGACTAAACAAAATCTGTTTTCCGCATTTTTGGATTTACCTTATACTATAAATGTTGTCCTCTTTTTCTCGGTGGGTAGGTTTTGACCTGCGGCCGCTCTTTCTGTTGCGGCTGCTCTTGTTTGATCTGCGGCTTTGTGTCGGGTTTCACCTCTTGCGGCTGTTGCACGGATAATACGCACTCGGTCAGCATATCTTTCTGTCCGGGCTTTGATTCCACCCCGAACCGGAAGCGGTAAACCGTTCCGTCCTGTTTTCGGAACGCCTTAATCAACCCCCGTTCGGAATACAACTGTTTCTGTTCCTGCACCGTCAGCCGACAGCCTTTTATTGCCGTAACCAATTCACGTGTAAAGGCTTCATCCCTGCGGCGCAGGGCGATAAGTGTATATTGCAACGTTCCTGCATTGTCGAACCAGTATTCGCGCAGCATATTTGCATCGCTGCGGCGAACGATTATCCGCAGCATCCGGTTCTCCTGCAACTGCCGCCATTGCTCCTGCGTAAATCGTGTACCGCCGATTTCGACCTGCTGCGGCGCGGAGGGTTTCGGATCGGCTGAAGCCGGTTGTGTTTGCCGGGACTGTTGCAGGCGGGGTGTTTCTTCCCGTTTGACCTGCGGCGGTTGCGGCCTTTCCTCTTTCCGCGGCTTCGGCGTTGTGTTGCGTTCCTGCTCCCACCGTCTTTCCCGCATGTATTTGATCTCCTCGTCGGCCGTTTCCCGTGCCAACGTCTCGACCCGTTCGCGGATCGTCTTCGACAATCCGGCATAGCTGAATTTGCGGTCTACCTGCGAGCCTTTGAATGTCAGTCCGTCTTTGGTGAAGGTTACGCCCTGAACCGCTTTCTTCGGGTCGTTGCCCCGGTGGAAGAACTGCATGCCGATCCCCTGCCGTTTCAGCTTGGCCGACAGGTCGGCGATCCGGCCGCATTTGGGCAGGATGCGGGTTATGGCGTCGAACACCTCCTGCCGTACCTTATCTGCTCCGTGGAGCAGTTCGGTCTTTATGTTCTGCCTGCCGTTGGAGAATGTCAGCCCGTATCGGCGTTTAAGCTGTTTGCAGACTTTGACGTTCCGGCGGCGTTCGTTCTTATCCGCCACAAGCGTCCGGTCGTATTTCACCCGGTTGTAGATAATATGCAGGTGGGGATGTTCCGTGTCGTTATGCCGGGCGACGATGTACTGCGTATCGGCGATTCCCATGCTCTCCATGTAGGCCGCCGCCAGTTCCCGCATCCGATCGTCGGTCAGCTTCGGCGCATCGTCCCGGTGGAACGACAGCGAGATATGCCCCACGACCTTTGCGATCTCCCGGCGGGCCTTGCGCTGGAAGTTGAAGTCGTCGATTATCGACCGGATGCTTTCGGTATCTACCCCGTCGCTCTCCAGCAGGCGGGCTTTCTCTTTCCTGAGGACATATTCGACGGCTCCGCCGAACGATTTGCCCGTTACGATTTTTCCTATCATTGCTACTCTCTTTTCAGTTTGGCAATCACCCGATTGTAAAACCGGATGATCCGCATTAGTTCCGCTTCCCGCGTTGCGGCTCCTGCGGCGTTCTGGACTTTGGCAAGTTGGTTCAGGTTGTTCTTCTCGCGGGTCAGCTCGGCGATCAGACCCAGTTCTTCGGGGCTGGCCGGGGCGATGACTTTTCCGGCAAGCACCATTTGCCGGGCGTATTCCGACAGGGTCAGCCTGCTTTTCGCTGCGCTTTGTTGCAGGGTTTGCATCTGGGCGGCCGTTACGCGGAAACGGACGGTTTCGGAGTGCTTTGCGGCGGCGGTTTTGGGTGGTCTGCCGCCCTTGTTCTTTCGGTTCTCGGCCATGTGCGAACCCGTGTTAGTTCAGCGCATGGCCGCACGTTCGACCGCAGCCGGATGACCGAGTAAAACGAGTGAAGCGGGTACGGTCGTAAACCCGCGTCGCAGACACTCCGAATCCCAAGCCCGCGGCGACCGCAGGGAGCGGCGGGCGTTTCGGAATGCGACCCGCACCGGGAGCAGTCCGAATGGGATGGCCTCGCAGAGCAAGGTTGTTTGAAGTGGTCGCGGAAAGTCCCGTAAGGGAGTTTTCGTGGCACGAAAACACAACCTTGCTTCCTCCCGTTTCGGGAGCGGTCGATGCCGGGGCCGAAGCCCCGGACACGGCACGCCTAAGCCGGCCCGCAAGACCCGCCGGATATAGTCGGCGGAGGCTTAGGACGGCAAAGGCGGGACGTATCGCATCGACGCTCACGCAAAGGCGCAAGCGGACAGGACGGCTAAGTCAGTACCCCGAAAGGCGGGAGATCGGAGAGTTGATTTCAGGGCGGGCGGTTCTTCACGACGGGCGGAAGATCGCCGGAGTGGAATGGATGGTTCGGGTAGTCATAAACACGTCGGATTTGAAGGTTTGCGGCGAAGATAATACACAATTTGCCAATCTGTTACACGTCTGATATTATTGCGTCCTGCTGCGCAAAACTGCTCCGTAGTATGGACAAAACCTCCGGATGTTGAATTTTGGCACTGATACCCCGAAACTGCGGCTGATTTTGTCCGGTTTTCGGGGTCAATTAGCACCGTTCATAACCGTTCACTCCCCGGACAGCACCAAGTCGGGACGCTGCCCTTATCTTGCCGCCAAGTTTGCAGGAACGCCGAGATTCATGGGGCCAATTAGGGCGATTGAGGGAGAACGAGGGCGTAAACAGCATCAAAACAACGGGGCGTCCCTTATATTGCCGCCAGATTTGCAGGAGCATCGAAGGCGGACGGTCTGGGCGGCATGGAGCGGCCATGGTTCCGGAAACCTTCGGTTCGGTATTACCTTGCAAATGAAATTTATTATTAACCTATTTAATTCAAATTTTTATGACAAGTATTTGTATGGACGAGCGCGTATGAAGAACGCTCACGGAACGGCTGAAAACATTGGCTGCTCAATCACAACGAACCGGGAAGCGTTATAACCCGCCGTCGCCCGACGGCTGACTGGACGGGGCGGAGGTTTGTCAGCGATTGCGGATTTCCAAGCGCACGCTCCAAAGCTACCGCGACAGACGGGTACTGCCCTATTCGAATGTCGGCGGTAAGTTCTTCTACCGGGAAACCGATGTAACCGGGTTTCTGCGGACGCGGACAATCAGAAAAGGGGTGTAACATGAAATCGGACTATTTAACGATGGAGAGCGAGGAAGTCCGGGAGTTGCTCGCTATGATCGACCGGGCCGAAGAAACCCTGCAACTGGCCGATAAGAACTATCATCCTCCGGTCGGGGCGGAGAACAACCTGACGGGCAGCGAGGTTTGCGATCTGCTGCACATCTCTCCCCGAACCTTGCAGACGCTCCGCGATACGCGGCAGATACCGTTTGTCGCAATAAGCGAGCGTAACATCCTCTATCCCGAATCAGCGATTCGGGAAACGCTGACAAAGAATTACAGACCTGCTCAAGACCCGTTTTAGGTTGGTGTAAATGAAAAGGCGGGGCGCATCAGGGATCATTCCGAATCCCGTGCGCCCCGCCTTTCTTCGTGTATTATCATGCCGGATTAGCGAAGATACTGCCGATCTTCTGCATCTCCCGGCCGATCAAGCCCTCCGAGAATTTCGCGTAATGCCGGGTCATATTCGTATTGGTATGGCCTAAAATCTTCGCCAGCACATCTATCGGCATCCCATACTCCACGGCAAGGCAGGCGAACGTATGCCGGGCGACGTGCGTCGTCAGCGTCTTGTCGATATTGCAGATGCCCGCCAGTTCTTTCAGATAGGCGTTCATCTTCGAATTGCTCGGTACGGGCAGCATCTTTCCGCGCTGTCTGCAATTCGGGTCGTGTTCGTACTTTCGCAGAAGTTTCACCGGGTGCGGCAACAAAGGGATGCGGCTCATTACGGCGGTTTTCTCGCGGGGCTTGTGAATCCACAACTGCCCGCTATCATCCGCGCTGATATGTTCCGGGCGCAGGTGGTCGGCATCCGTAAAGGCAAGTCCCGTCAGACAGCAGAACGCGAACACGTCCCGGATGCGTTCTATCCGCTCGTTGGGCATCGGTTTGGTTATCAAAACATCCAATTCCGCTTTGGTCAGATGGTCTTTCGACTTGTTGTGTTCGGGTTTCAGTTTGTAGTACTGAAACGGATTCTTTTCGATCCACTCGTTGCGGATAGCGTACAGCATAAAGTTTTTCAGGCAACACAACAGATTGACCGCACCGTTGGTCTTGCAGTTATGGGCCGTCTGGATAAAGGTGTTCAGTCCGTCGAGGTATTCGTAATTCACCCTGTCCAGCGGAATATCTTCCTTTTTATACTGCGCCTGCATATACTCTTTCAGGTAGCGAAGCAGGCGGTGATACTTGTTCGCCGTGAGTTGGGTGATACGTGTTCCGACCTCTTTCTGCCGTTTGTCGCAATACTTCCCGAACTCGGCAAGAAACAGACGTGCATTGCCCGCGGGGTTTTCAAGCCGGTGTTTGATAGCAAAGCACGTCGGCTCTTTGCCCTCCTTGATTAACTGGTCATAGGCCGCGAGGACATTGGCCCGGTAGCTGGCGACGATGCTGTTGATCTGTTGGTCTATCTCGTCCTTATAGAGAGACCGTTCAAGCCGTTGGTTCCAACGCTCCGGTTCGATTTGGCATCGCGTGTAAATCTCCGTAGCCGTGCCGCAGGTCTTGATGCGCACATAGATCGGAGCCTTACCCTTTTTCGTTACTTTGGTCTTCTTGCAGAAGAAAACCACGTTAAAAGTCTTTCTTTCCATACTGCTGTAAATGGTTTGTGAGTAATACGTTTACAGCATAGAATTGTTGCGGGGCAAAAAGCTGATAATTAATGCAATAACTTACATTAGTGACCTATTTTAGGTGTGAGCGAAACAGGTCACCGATAAGGTCGTAAAAACCTGCATTCCGTTGCTTTTTTCAGCTTCGACCTGAAAACGAAAAAACCTTACATATCATTGATACATAAGGTTTTTGCTCTTTATTTCCGCCTCTTTCTCAAGGCCCCAAGAGCGGAAAACGGGACTCGGACCCGCGACCTCAACCTTGGCAAGGTTGCGCTCTACCAACTGAGCTATTTCCGCATGGCGTGTTTCGCAATTGCGAGTGCAAAGGTAAACAAAAAATCCGAAACTCCAAATTTTTTCTGCGGGTTCTGCGGATTTTTTATTGCGAAACCGGCCTGAATACCCTTATCTGAACACCCGGATGCGTTCGTCCAGCGGTTTGAACGTCTTTTCGCCCGGCTCGCCCGCCGGAGTGCCGAACGGCATCTGCGCTATCAGCCTCCACTCTTCGGGCAGACTCCAGCGTTTGCGCACCTCGTTGTCGATCAGCGGGTTGTAATGTTGCAGCGACGCGCCGAACCCGGCGTCTTCGAGCATCGTCCATATCGCCAGCTGGTGCATGGCCGAGGTCTGTTCGGACCAGACGGGGAAATTGCCGGCGTAACCCGGAAATTTCTGCTGCAGGTCGCGGACGACGTTCGTATCCTCGAAGAAGAGCACCGTGCCGTATCCCGCCGCGAAACTGCGTTCGATCTTCTCCTCGGTGCGTGCGAACGCATCTTCGGGAACGATCGCCCGCAGCGTGCGCTTCACGATTTTCCACAACTCCTCGTGGTGTTCGTGCAGCAGCAGCACGGCGCGCGTGGACTGCGAATTGAAGGCCGACGGTACGTGCTTGATTGCGAAGCGTACGATTTCCTCTATTTGTGCGTCTTCGACGGGCGATTCGGGGGCCAGCGCGTAATAACTGCGGCGGTGGCGGAGTGCCTCTTTGAATGTTCTTTCCATAGTCGTGAGTTTTACTTTCCGTATAATACAAATATAGCACAACTTTGGATATTTTATGCGGTTTTCACGATCTTTACGGAAAATAGGATGCGCCTCAGGCAAAAAAATGCAAACGAGTTTTTCTTTTTGCCGTTCGGCTTTCACTATCTTTGTCCCCATGAAAAGCGCAATCGAACTCTTTTCGGCCTTGGGCCGCAGGCTGGCCGACTTCGGCGGCGACGCCCCTACGCAGGAGGTCGCGGAGCGTGCCTGCCGGGCCAACGGCTGGTTCACGCCTGCGGATGTCCGCCGCGCCGTGGCCGCAATCGCCGACGGCATGCTTCGCCGCGACCGGCTCGAAACATGGCTCGCCCCCTACCCCGTTCCGGTCGCCGTGCCGCGCCGCGTGCTGGTCGTCATGGCCGGGAATATTCCGCTGGTCGGCTTCTTCGACTTGTTGTGCGTCTTGGCCGCCGGCCATCGCTGTCTGGTCAAGCCTTCGGCCAAGGACCGGGTGCTGACGGAATACCTCGTCGGGATGCTGCGGGAGCTTGATCCTGAAGTTCCGGTCGGGTTTTACGACGGCTCGTCGCCGGTCGATGCGGTGATCGCCACGGGCAGCGACAACGCCAACCGCTATTTCCGGACGCAGTACGCCGGAATCCCCGCCCTGCTGCGCGGCAGCCGCCAGTCGGTCGCCGTGCTGTCGGGCCGCGAGACCGAAGCGCAGTTGGAGGGCCTTGCCGACGATATCTGGGCCTATTCGGGGCTTGGGTGCCGCAGCGTGTCGCTGCTTTTCGTTCCGGAGGGGTACGACCTGCGGCTGCGGATGCCTGCGGTGAACGAAAAATACCGGAACAATTACCGCCAGCAAAAAGCCCTGCTGACGATGACGGGCCGTCCTTTCCGGGATCTAGGGAGCGCCGTCGCCGTCGAAGAGCGGGCTTTTCCCGCCGCGCTGAGCCGCATCGCCTGCTCGCGCTACAAAACGCTCGGCGAAGTCGAAGCGTGGCTCGCGCAGCACGACGCCGAACTGCAATGCGTCGTTTCGGAGTGCGTTTCCCACGGCCGCCGCACGGGATTCGGCCGCGCCCAGTCCCCGGCGCTGACCGATTATCCCGACGACCGGGATGTAATTGCGTTTCTCGCGGCGCTGAATTGACAAAAAGTATTATATTTGTATAGAGATATATTCTAAACACCTACAGCTATGTCGATGGTTTTCCGATTCCGGATGTTGAGCGATGAAAACGACAACTTCGTGCGCGATTACGAAGTGTTGTACGACACGACGTTGCTCGAATTTCATGATTTCATTCTGCGTTCGCTCGAATACGAGGAGTGTATGGCGTCCTTCTTCACGGCCGACGACCGCTGGGAGAAACTGCGCGAATTCACGCGGATGGATATGGACGACGGTGCGGAAGACGCCCCGCTGGCGATGGAAAAGGTGACGCTGGGGCAGATCATCCACAACAACCGCGACCGGCTCATCTATCTGTTCGACATCTTCGGCGACCGGGCCTATTTCCTCGAACTGACGGGCAGCTTCGAATCGAAGCCCGGCATCTCCTACCCGCGCGAGATCTATGCGCAGGCCGAAGCCCCCGACCAGTACGATCCGTCCAAGAATGTCGTTTCGGGTGAAGGCTCGATCTTCGACGACGTGATGAGCGAATTCAGCGATTTCGAAGGGGACGACAATTACGACGATGAGTGACAAACGGCTTATCGTCGTCGTGGGACCGACGGGATCGGGCAAGACGGACCTGAGCATCCGTCTTGCGCTCAACTACGACGCCCCGATTCTCTCGACCGATTCGCGGCAGGTCTACCGTGGGCTGCCTATCGGCACGGCCCAGCCTGCGCCCGAACAGTTGCAGACAGTTGAGCATCATTTTATTGCATCCCATGACATAAACGACAACTTGAACTGCGGCGAATATGAGACGCAGGCGTTGGCGCGTCTCGGCGAACTGTTCGCCGCACACGATTACGTCGTGGCCGTCGGCGGCTCCGGACTCTATGTCCGCGCCTTGTGCGAAGGCATGGACGACCTTCCGCAGGCCGACGAAACCCTGCGGCGGAATCTCGCCGCGCGGCTGGCGTCCGAAGGCGTGGAGAGGCTCGCCGAAGAGCTTCGGACGCTCGATCCGGCCTATTACGCCGAAGTGGACCGCAGCAATCCCGCGCGTGTCGTCCGGGCTTTGGAGGTTTGCCTGCTGACCGGACTGCCCTATTCGCAGCTGCGGACCGGCATGCGCCGCGCGCGCTGGTTCGACATCGTGAAGGTCGGCGTCGATATGCCCCGCGGGGAGCTGTACGACCGGATCAACCGCCGTGTTGACCGGATGCTTGCCGACGGACTCGAAGCCGAAGCGCGCGCCGTGTACCCCTACCGCAGTCTCAATGCCCTGCAAACCGTCGGTTACCGCGAGTTTTTCGACTATTTCGACGGGCGTATTTCGTACGACGAAGCCGTCGAACTCATCAAGCGCAATTCGCGCCGCTATGCCAAGCGCCAGCTGACGTGGTTTCGCCGCGACGGTGAGATCCGCTGGTTCCGGCCCGACGAAACCGACGCGATTATAAGTTACATAGATTTTGGTAAATCGTAAAAAAAATCGTACTTTTGCCGACGTCTTTCGCCGAAAGACAGTGGCTCGGATGGTGGAATAGGTAGACACGCCGGACTTAAAATCCTGTGACCAGCAATGGTCGTGCGGGTTCGATTCCCGCTCCGAGTACGCAAATCTCCGGTCAATCGACTGATTGACCGGAGATTTTTTTTCTGCCGCGAAGATGGCTGCATTTCCGGGGCGGACCTTCTTACGGTTCATATTTCCTTTCGGTCCTGTATGCCGGTCCCAGCATACGAAAATCCCCGCATATGCTGCGGGGATTTTTCCGTAATTTCGTCGTTTGATCCGGCCGGATTATCGATAAATCTCGTTCAGCAGACGTGCCAGCCGGTAGCCGCCGCGCAGGAACTGCAGCTCGATTACGGGCGTGTACTTGTATACGTAGTCGTAGGAGATCTTCGTACCTTCGGGCGAATCCTCGTAAATGCCGACGCATATCGCGTGCGTCTCCTTGAGCCAGTCGTAAGGTTCGCCGGCCTGAATCAGCATCGCTTCGTCGTCCGTCAGCCGGTCGATCTGCTCCTGCCATTCGGTATAGCTCCATTTGCGGGCGGCTTCGGGAATGGCCGTGTCCCATGCCGAATGGAGGTTCGTTTTCTTGCCGAACATCAATACCGGACGCAGGTTGCCGCCGATATCCGAAAGCCGTCCCGCGTGCATCGGGCAGTGCATGTCCCCTACGAGGTGAATCAGCATCTTGAGTTTGAGCGTCTCCTCTTCGGGAGACAGTCCGCCGGCCTTCAGCTCTGCGACGAGCGTCGTAACGGCTTTCAGCACGTCGCCGTCCGGGTTCTCCGGCATCGTGTCGATCGTCTTGCCTTCGTCCACGTTCCGGTAGTGCCATGTTTTCGTGTATGCGTATTCCGGTGTGTGGCTGGCGATGTCGAGCCAGTTGGCATAATATACCGGCGAATGTCCGTTCAGCGCCTTGTCGATTTTTTCCGCCGCTTCGGGCGTCAGATGACATTCGGCAATGTAGGCCGTGACGTCGTGTCCCTTCTGTCCCCATGCGAATGCGCCGTGGGCGAAAAGGACGCAGGAAAAGAGAATAAGCAGCTTTTTCATTTATGTTCGGGATTTGTGTTGCGGGCGGATCGGTTGTCAGTGGTTCATCGTGGCGAGGAACTCCTCGTTGGTGTCCGTGAGACTCATCTGTTTCTGGAGGAATTCCATCGCTTCGACGGGATTCATGTCCGAGAGGTATTTGCGCAGCACCCACGTGCGGTTCATCACGTCGCGCGGCAGCAGCAGGTCTTCGC
>ERZ837910.2010-NODE-2010-length-26208-cov-10.031201_pt1 | contig 26208 bp, 31 predicted proteins | sample MGYA00519940_ERZ837910 | MGnify/ENA primary metagenome ERZ837910 (study PRJEB31850, sample SAMEA3708825) | human gut metagenome | biome: human gut; feature: human-associated habitat; material: faeces | place: China | collected 2014 ... | reverse complement strand
GCACGGAGCAATCCGTAGGCATCAAAGTCGGGGGCTTTTGACCCCGACATCTATCGTATGCAGAATGCACAATTTACATTTTGGAGGAAGTTAAGAATGAAGAAAGTAGTAAAGTTCGGCGGAAGTTCTCTTGCAAGTGCTGAACAATTTAAAAAAGTCGGAAATATTATCCATGCGGATTCATCCAGAAGATACGTTGTACCGTCAGCTCCGGGCAAGCGTTTCTCTGCCGACATAAAAGTAACTGATATGTTATATGACTGCTACGGAGCAGCAGAAAGAGAGGAAGATTTCACTGAAAAGCTCGCAGCGATCAAGGCAAGATATCAGGAGATTATTGATGGTCTCGGTCTGAAGTTCTCTCTTGATGCAGATTTTGAAGTGATCCAAAAGAATTTTGCGGCAAAAAGCGGTTCCGACTATGCTGCTTCCCGTGGTGAGTTCCTGAACGGTAAGGTAATGGCTGCCTACCTTGGTTACGAGTTTGTAGATGCAGCAGAAGTTGTACGATTTGAAAAAGACGGTACTTTCAACGCTGAGGTAACAAATGAGATCCTGTCTGCCCGCCTTGCAGAGCTGGAGCATGCAGTCATCCCGGGATTTTACGGTGCAACAGAAGATGGAACAGTCGTTACATTTTCAAGAGGCGGCTCTGATGTCACCGGTTCTCTCGTAGCCCAGGCAGTCCAGGCAGATCTGTATGAGAACTGGACAGATGTTTCCGGTTTCCTGATTGCCGATCCGAGAATCGTAAAAAATTCAAAATCTATCGAAACCATCACATATAAAGAACTTCGTGAGCTTTCCTACATGGGAGCCAGCGTACTCCACGAGGATGCGATCTTCCCTGTAAGAAAAGCCGGTATTCCGATCAACATCAAGAATACAAATGCACCACAGGACAAGGGAACTCTGATCGTAGAAGCAACCTGTTGTCAGCCGAAGTATACGATCACCGGTATTGCCGGAACAGACGGTTTCGCTGCTATTACGATTGAAAAAGCAATGATGAACTCTGAGATCGGTTTCTGCAGGAAAGTCCTTCAGGTATTTGAAGACAACGGAGTTTCCATTGAACATATGCCATCAGGAATCGATACCATGACAATTTTTGTTCACAAGGATGCCTTTGAAGAAAAAGAGCAGAAGATCCTTGCGGGAATCCATAAAGCCGTAAATCCGGATCATATTGAGCTTGAGTCTGATCTTGCACTTATCGCGATCGTTGGTCGTGGAATGAAGTCCACGAGAGGTACAGCAGGAAGGATCTTCTCTGCACTGGCACATGCCCATATCAACGTCAAGATGATTGATCAGGGATCCAGCGAGCTGAACATTATTGTTGGTGTACGCCATGATGAGTTCAAACATGCGATCCGTGCATTATATGACATTTTTGTTCTGACCCAGATCTAAACACAAATGTCAGGGCTGATCCTTAAAAAGATCAGCCACAGAACAGACAGCATATAAAAGGACAGGATCAAAATGAATATTTTATTTTTTCTCAAGCCAAAAAGTGAGGTTGCATTTATCTATGACCACAGTACGCTCCGACAGGTACTGGAGACAATGGAATTTCATAAATATGCTTCCATTCCCATGCTCAATAAAGCAGGAGAGTACGTCGGTACTATGACCGAGGGAGATCTCCTCTGGGGAATCAAGAAATATACTCACCTGAATGTAAAAGAAGCAGAAACAATTTTTATTCAGAACTTCCCGCGAAAGGCTGATTACGAGGCCGTGTCAGCCGATGCGGACATGGAAGATCTGATTCAAAAAGCCATGAATCAGAATTTTGTACCGGTTGTTGATGATCAGAAAAAGTTCATCGGAATCATAACAAGAAAAAGCATTATTGAATATTGTTATGAAAAATTAAAAAAAGCCAAAGAACCTATTGACTAAACCGGTATCTGTATGCTAATATACAATGGTATGCCGCACAACGAGGTTTTCAAGTTCTGTATGACAGACACCATAGTTGGCGAGTAATGATAATAGGAGGTGCCATATGTACGCAATTATAGCAACAGGTGGTAAACAGTACAAAGTATCCGAAGGCGATATCATTACCATTGAAAAGCTTGGAGTTGAGGCTGGTGAGAAGGTTACTTTTGATCAGGTATTAGCAGTTTCTGGCGACGAGATGAAGGTTGGAAATCCAACTGTAGCCGGAGCAACTGTTGAAGCTTCTGTCGTTAAAGAGGGCAGAGGTAAGAAAGTAATCGTTTACAAGTACAAGAGAAAAACCGGTTATCACAAGAAGAACGGTCATAGACAGGCGTTCACCCAGGTTAAGATTGAAAAGATTAATGGATAATCGATAGGAATTGTTATATGATTACTATAACGATTTATCAGAATCATGAGGATGTGACGGGGTTTCGTTGCATCGGTCATTCGGGATATGCAGAGAGTGGAAGTGATATTATCTGTGCAGGAGTTTCGGCTCTTGTGATCAATACGATCAATTCCATTGACTCGCTTACAAATTCTTCGTTTCATCTTGAGACAGAAGAGGAATCCGGTTTGATTGATTTTACATTTGAAGAGAGTGCAGATCATGATGCGCAGCTTCTTGTAGAATCCATGATTTTGGGCTTACAAGGAATACAAAATGACTATGGGAATGAATTTATCATTCTTAATTTCAAGGAGGTGTAAGACATGTTAAATATGAACCTTCAGTTTTTCGCTCATAAAAAGGGAGTTGGTTCTACAAAGAACGGCCGTGATTCCGAGTCCAAGAGATTAGGAGCTAAGAGAGCAGACGGACAGTTCGTAAAGGCTGGGAACATTCTTTACAGACAGCGTGGTACCAAGATTCGTCCAGGTGTGAATGTAGGTATCGGCGGAGATGATACATTATTCGCTTTAGTAGATGGTGTATTAAGATTCGAGAGAGTTGGAAAAGACAAGAAGCAGGCTTCTGTATATCCAGTAGATAACCAGTAGTAAAAACCCCCGACTGATTTAGCCGGGGGATTTTTGTAATCATGGCGAGGAAGAACATTTATGTTTGCAGATCGTGCAAAAATTATTATTAAATCAGGAAGAGGCGGCGATGGACATGTTTCCTTCCGCCGCGAAAAATATGTTCCGGACGGTGGTCCGGATGGCGGAGACGGTGGCAAGGGTGGAGACGTTATTTTCCTTGTTGACGAGGGTTTGAATACACTTACCGATTATCGTCATCGTCGTAAATTTGCTGCAGAACCTGGACAGGAAGGCGGAAAGAAAAACTGTCACGGTAAAAACGGTGCAGATCTGATTCTTAAAGTTCCGGAAGGAACCGTCATTAAGGATGCAGAATCCGGTAAGGTGATTGCAGATATGTCTGGTGAGAACAGACGTCAGGTTGTTCTTAAGGGTGGACGTGGAGGTCTTGGAAATCAGCATTTCGCGACATCTACCATGCAGGCTCCGAAATATGCGCAGCCGGGTCAGGATGCAATCGAGATTGAAGTTCAGCTCGAACTGAAAGTGATCGCCGATGTTGGTTTGGTAGGCTTTCCGAATGTTGGTAAATCAACGTTCCTTTCGCGTGTAACGAACGCGCAGCCAAAGATCGCCAACTATCATTTCACAACATTGCAGCCAAATCTCGGTGTCGTTGATATGGAAGACGGCAATGGATTTGTGATTGCGGATATTCCCGGACTGATCGAAGGTGCCTCTGACGGAGTCGGACTCGGGCATGAGTTCTTACGTCACATCGAGAGAACAAAAGTGATCATCCATATCGTTGACGCAGCTGGAACCGAAGGTCGCGATCCAATCGCAGATATTAAAGCGATTGACAAAGAACTGGAAGCATATAATCCGGAACTTCTCAAGAAGCCGCAGGTCATCGCAGCCAATAAAATTGATGCGATCTATGGTGATGAGAATGAGATCATTACAAGCCTTCGGGACGAATTTGAAAAGGATGGCATCAAAGTCTATCCGATTTCAGCGGTTAGTGGACAGGGCGTACGTGAGCTTTTGTTCCATGTTCGTGAATTACTTTCCAAGTGTCCGAAGGAGACGGTTGTCTATGAGCAGGAATTTGATCCGGCACTTCATTTCTTCAAGGATGAACCTTATACGATCGAACGCGCGGATGACGGCGCTTTTGTCGTTGAGGGACCAAAGATTGAAAAGATGCTCGGTTATACAAATCTTGATTCGGAGAAGGGATATCTTTTCTTCCAGAAGTTCTTAAAGGAGCAGGGAATCCTGCGTGAACTTGAGGAGATGGGCATTGAGGACGGCGATACCGTTCGCATGTACTATAATGAATTTGATTATTACAAGTAGGAGGACGATACTATGAACAGTAAGCAACGCGCTTATCTTAGCAGCCTTGCAAGTACGATCGATCCGATTTTTCAGATCGGAAAGGCTTCACTGACCCCGGAGATCATTGAAGCGCTTGATGCAGCAATTGAGAAGCGGGAACTGATCAAAGTATCGGTTCTCAAGAATTGTATTGATGATCCTAAGGAGATTGCCAATGTGATTGCGGAACGCACACATAGTACGGTTGTCAAAGTCATCGGTAAAAAGATGATTTTCTATCGTCAGGCAAAGAAGAATCCTAAGATTAAATTACCGGAATAAAGTATTATGAAAATTGGAATTTTAGGCGGATCATTTGACCCGATCCACAACGGACATATTCATATGGCTCTAGCTGCATGCGATAAGTTTGCTTTAGATCAGCTTTGGCTGATTCCTGCCGGTCATTCTCCAAACAAGGATGAAAAATCCATGACAGATGCAAATCATCGTTATCATATGTGTGAGCTTGCTGCAAAGGTCGATCATCGTCTTCGGGTTTCCCGTGTGGAGATTGATTCGGAGGAACGTAGCTACACATATCGTACGCTTCAGAAAATAACGGAAGAACACCCGGAGAATCGCTTTTATTTTATTATGGGTGGAGATTCTTTGGATTATTTTGACCATTGGGTTTATCCTGAAATTATTACGAAGCTTTGTACCATTTTAGTGATGCCGCGTAAACCTTATAGTGGAAGTTCTTTAGCGAAGAAAATCCAGAAGCTGAACGAACTGTATTCTGCGGACATCCGGATGATAGAATGTGAGGAATATCCTGTTTCTTCAACGGAGATCCGGACAAGATTGCTGAATCATAACCCGGATGAAAAGGATTTCCCGAATGAAGTGCTTGATTATATTCATGAGCACAATTTATATAATGGTTAAAGAACTGACAGCGATGTACGGAGCAAAATGAATGATGGAACAGAATGAAATTCGTAAAAAATTAAAGAAAACCCTGGATAAGGAGCGTTATGAGCACACCAAAGGCGTTATGTATACTGCGGGCTGTCTGGCTATGGCGAATCGCTATCCGATAGAGAAAGCGATGCTTGCCGGACTTTTACATGACTGTGCAAAGTGTTTGTCAACGGCTGAGAAAATCCGACTGTGTGAAGATCATCATATTCTGATGACAGCAGTGGAGTTGGAGAATCCGGGGCTGCTTCACGCTAAGGCCGGTATGGCTTTGGCTGAGGAACAATATGGAGTTACCGATCCGGATATTCTCCATGCGATTAAGGTGCACACAACCGGTGAGCCGGACATGAGTATCCTTGACAAAATTATTTATATTGCTGATTATATTGAACCGATGCGGAAAGAAGCACCGCACCTTGAAGAAATTCGTGAGATTGCATTTCATGATCTGAATCAGGGGGTAGCGGAAATACTCTACGACACACTTCATTATCTTAACAACCGCAAAGGCTCGATTGACCCGGCAACCCAGTTAACTTATGAGTTTTATAAGCAGTTTGGAAAGGAGCAACCATGGAAACATTAGATATTGTAAAGGCAGCGGTTGCTGCGCTGGAAGATAAGAAAGCGGAAGATGTAACCGTAATTGATATTGCGGGAGTTTCTTCGATTGCTGATTATTTCATTATTGCAAATGGTAGCAACCAGAATCAGTTGACAGCAATGCAGGATGCGGTCGATGAAGCTTTATATAAAGCGGGACTGCATGCAAAGCAGATTGAAGGAAACAGTCAGTCAACCTGGATTTTGATGGATTATCAGGATATCATTGTTCATCTGTTCTCAAAAGAGGATCGTTTATTCTATGATTTGGAAAGAATTTGGAGAGATGGAAAAATTGTAGAATTATAATTTTATATTTTTAAAGAAAAGACAGTCAGAAAATTTTCTGACTGTCTTTTTATAAGTGAAATTATCTCATTGTATTTGATTTATGGAAATAAGCGAAATACGCCAAATACTTTACCAAGAATTTTACAATCCGGAACAATGATAGGATCCATAAAATCATTCTCTGGCTGCAGACGTATATGATCCCCTTCTTTGTAAAAAGTTTTAACCGTAGCGGAATCATCCACAAGCGCTACGACCATTTCTCCGTTATGTGCAGTATCACATTTCTCTACCAGAATATTATCTCCGTCAAATATACCAGCATTGATCATACTTTCTCCCTGCACACGAAGCATAAACGATTCCGCATTTGGCATAAACTCAGCAGGAATCGGGAAATAAGATTCAATATTCTCGACTGCGAGAATCGGCTGGCCTGCAGCGACCCGTCCGATCATAGGGACATTAACAACTTCACGCCTTGTTAAATTAAAATTATCATCCACGATTTCGATTGCACGAGGCTTTGTCGGATCTCTTCGGATATAACCATTTTTTTCCAATGTCTCAAGGTGAGAGTGAACGGAAGACGTGGATTTCAGCTTGACCGCCTCACATATATCGCGAACCGTTGGCGGATATCCCTTGTTTAAAATCTCTGTTTTAATATAATCTAATATTTCTCTTTGCTTATCTGAAATCTTGCCATATGCCATAAAAATAACTCCTCCAAAATAGATTTATATTCGCATAATTACAACCATCGACAGGTTGTTAAATAAAGTGTAACATATGTTCGGTTTAAAAGCAAACATATATTCTCGAAAATTTGTTCGATTTTTATTGACAAACAAACGTTCGTGTATTATATTATGCTTACAACAAACAAATGTTCGCAAACATTTATTCTTTTATTGAACTTTTTATAGGACAGTGTTTCGAATAAGATAGGGATAAATCAAAATACATACATTTACAGATGTACAAGGAGGATAAATTTATGAGACGTGTTTATAATGAAAAAATTTCCCGGAAAGCGAATGACAGTTTGAATCAGAGAGCACGTAAAGTGATGATTCAGAAGCGCGTGATTGCTATTGCAGGTATTTTAATTGTTTCTCTGTTAATTTTACTTGGAAGCAGTATTCGCACATTTGCAAGTTCACGTGACAATAAGCCACTTCACAAATATTATACAAGCATTCAGATTGAGAAAGGTGACAGTTTGTGGACCCTTTCTGATAAATATATAGTAGATGGTGTTTATTCTAAAGATGATTTTATCAAAGAGACCAGTGAATTAAATCATCTTACAAATCAGGACGAGCTTCATGCAGGAGATTACCTTACGATTGCTTATTATTCTACAGAAATAAAGTAGAGACGGATGTATTCGAATTGATGAATCTCATCAAGGACAAGATTGAAAAAAACGATGGAATGCTTTATAATGCATGGGTAGGAGAATTGAAATATGTTTAAATTATTTTATGTAATATTCATGAATCTTCATCGTGCACCATATATTATTCCACTTATGCGCAATCGTGCGATGCATCCGGAACGTTATACGGATGAGCAACGTTATGCATTAGTACATCATGTTATATATCTTATGAATAAAACCGGTAAGATTTCAACGAAAGCATTTGGTGTAGAAAACCTGCCGAAAGAAGGCGGGTATATGATGTATCCGAACCACCAGGGAAAATACGATGTGCTCGGTATTATGTACACACATGAGAAACCGTGTTCCTTTGTGATGGACAAGTTTAAATCACACACAATTCTTGTAAGAGAGTTTTGTGATCTTGTTCAGGCAAAGCGTTTGGAGAAAGACAATCCAAGACAGGGAATTACTATTATTAATCAGGTGACCAAGGAAGTCGAGGCTGGAAGACGCTATATTTTATTTCCAGAAGGTGGATATAAATTCAATAACCGTAATAAGGTTTGTGATTTTAAGGCTGGAAGTTTTAAAATCGCATTAAAATCAAAGGCTCCAATTGTTCCGATTGCTTTAATTGATTCTTATAAGGTATTTAACAGTTTTCACTGTGGTCCGATTACAACCTATGTGTACTATCTGGATCCGATTTATTATGATGAATATAAGAATATGAAGACGCATGAGATTGCTGCATTGGTTAAGCAGAGAATTGAAGAAAAAGTAAATGAAGTAACAGATAAATAAACAAAAGTACCGTTGGCCAAGTTGGTGACCAGCGGTACTTTTTCTTGGCTAATCTTCCATAGATGAACGAATTCTGCCATAAAAACTGATGATGTATAATCCGCTTAAACCTACAAGTGCATAAATGATCCTGGTGAGCCATGTTCCGTCTCCAAACAAAAAGGAAACAAGGTTAAACTGGAAGAATCCGATTAATCCCCATACAATGCATCCAATGATAGCAAGTGTCAGCAGGCAGTTATCTAACCATTTCATTATTCTTTTTACCTCCGTTTTTGATATTCTTTACATAGTTTGTTCCAAATGAATTAAAATATACATGATTATCAACGATTGTATTCAAGGTATGAAAATGGTAATATAAGAGTATCAAATTATGAGGTGAAATTCGTTGGCAAACAAAGACAAAGTGATCAAGATGCATCGGTTTCCAAGTCTTAATGTCGGTATCGTTGTGTTTTTAATCATTATCATTTATATGGCATTTAATTTAATTTCATATCTGACATCCAGTCCGGTTGCAGAATATGAAGTCGGACAGGGAACAATCGCAACCAATCATGTATATAGAGGATTGATTTTACGAGATGAAACCGTAGTTTATGCCGGACAAAGCGGATACATTAATTATTATATTAAAAATGGGCAGAAAGTATCTGTGAATGATATTGTTTATTCGATTGATACGCAAGGTGATCTTTCAAGAAAAATCACATCCGCTGCCAAAGATGGAACAAGTCTTACTTCTCAGTCTCTTTCTGAAATATCGGATAAAATTGATTTGTTTCATAACTCATACGATTCCAATTCGTATTCTTCCGTATATACATTGAAAGAAGATTTGGATTCACAATTAACAAAGACATTGAGTGTAAATGCTTTAAACAAGCTTTCCGATGCGATTGATTCTGCGGAAGCTAATAATACATTCTATAAGAAAAAATCTGAGAAACCGGGAGTTGTGGTATATTACACGGATGGATATGAAAGTGTTACAACAGATAATTTTACGGTAGATAATCTCAGCTCTACAAGTTATAAGCAGACATCTTTAGAGAACAATACGCAGGTTTCAGGACAGGATGTTGCTTATAAAAGAATTAACAATGAAACATGGAATATTATTCTTCCGATATCGGATGATGTGGCGAAGCAGCTTGCAGAAAACGAATATGTAAAGATTCGCTTTTGTAAAGATGATTTTACGATAACGGTTCCGTTTACGCTTACGAAAAAAGATGGAAATTATTATATGGAATTAACACTCCGTACCGCGATGATCCGATATGTCAATGATCGTTTTGTTGATGTTGAATTGGTATTGTCTGAAGAAACAGGACTTAAGATTCCTAATTCTGCAATTACCAGCAAAGAATTCTATACGGTACCTAAGAAATATTTTACACAGGGCGGCGATTCTTCTGCACCAGGATTATTAATTCAAACCAAGGAGAAAAAGAAGGAATCAGTTTCTTTGGTTCAACCGACGATTTATTATGAGACGAAGAAGGCATATTACATTGACGATGAATCGGTAAATGCCGGAGATGTTGTTATCCAAAGCGATTCCTCATCAACCTATACGATTGGCGATGATGTTGGTTCACTTACCGGAGTCTATAATATTAATAAGGGTTATGCTGTATTTAAGCAAATAAGTATTTTGTCACAAAATGATAACTATTCGATTGTTGATCCGAAAACTGATTATGGAATTGCATTATATGACCATATTGCACTGGACGGATCCAAAGTGAAAGAAAATCAGTTAGTGATTCAATAAATGAATGGGAGAGATGTAAAATGGAAACAATGTTATGTGAAAATTTAAAAAAAGTTGAAGATAATGTAGACGCTGCGTGCAGGAAAGCTGGAAGAAGCAGAGATGAGGTAACACTTATTGCGGTCAGCAAGACAAAACCTGTAGAAATGCTTTCTACGATTTACAATCAGGGAATCCGGGATTTTGGTGAAAATAAGGTTCAGGAAATGTGCGATAAAATGGAGCAATTACCATCTGATATTCGCTGGCATATGATTGGACATCTTCAAACCAACAAAGTAAAATACATTGTCGGTCATACGACATTGATTCATTCCGTAGATAGCTTACATCTTGCAAAAGAAATTGAAAAGCAGGCTGAGAAAAAAGATGTAACTGTTGATATCCTTGTCGAGGTTAATATTGCCGAAGAAGAAAGTAAATTCGGTATCCATAAAGAAGAAACCTACGAATTGGTTCGCCAGATAGCAGCACTTCCACATGTACATATCTGTGGGCTTATGACGATTGCACCGTATGTAGAGAATCCTGAGGACAACCGTATGTATTTCCGTGGAATCCGCCAATTATCGGTTGACATCGCTGAGCAAAACATAGATAATGTAGATATGGATGTCCTGTCCATGGGTATGACCGGAGATTACATGGTCGCAATTGAAGAAGGTGCTACGATGGTTCGTGTCGGAACGGGCATTTTCGGAGAGAGAAACTATAATATATAATAAGGCAGGTAATGAAACAAATGGGTTTTATGGATAAATTACTCGATGTTATGCGATTGAACGAAGATGATTATGAGTTCGATAACGATGAGTATGAATTTGAAGATGATTATGAAGAAGAGGAAGTAAAAGAAAAGAAGCCGTCCCGTAAGGAACGGAAAGAAGAGCAGCAAGCGAAGCGTAATGAGACAAATTTTGATATGTCAGAGAGACGTCAGAAGAACGTTAACAAGATTACACCGATCACAAAGAATAAGAAACAGGGGCAGCAAGGCATGGAAGTATGTGTAATTAAACCAAATGCGATTGAGGATGAATTGGAGATTACCGAGACATTATTAAATGGTCGTACAGTTGTAATCAATATGGAGGGATTAAATGTTGAGATTGCGCAGCGCATTATCGATTTTACCTCCGGAGCAACCTTTGCCATGCACGGAAATCTTCAGAAAATTTCTAATTATATTTTCCTTGCGACACCAAACGGAGTTGATATTTCCGGAGATATCCAGAATTTGATGGATTCATTTGATCTCCCAGGATTTACAGTATAATACAATATGAACGAACAGGAATTATGTAAAAAGCGCCTTGTTGATTTATCAAGACAGGCAGATCAGAAAGGGATTGTTCTCTTTAGCGATTTTTTAAATTTAAATGAACAAAATATTTATCATACCGCATCGAAAGAGTTTTATACGAAGAGTCAACTCTTTGGCGGATATGATGGTTCGGAGCGTCAGATGGTTGCATTTATCCCTGATGCTCTTTGTTATGAATGGGATTATCCGATCGTTTGTTTAAAATTAATCCCGCAGTATCCCAAGTATGCGGAAAAATTAACACATCGGGATCTGCTTGGAGCATTAATGAATCTTGGAATTGAACGGAGTCGGGTTGGTGATCTGCTTTGTCGTGACAATGAATATTTTGTCTTTTGTGAGGATACGATTTATCCATTTATTTTGAATAATCTCAAGCAGATCCGTCATACCGCTGTATCAATTACGGTATTTGATCAGGTTCGTGAACTACAAGTTCAGCCGTCTTTTCGTGATGTTCATGAAATAATTGCATCCAACCGAATTGATTGTATTATCGCCAAGGCATATCATATGTCAAGATCGGAAGCAGCAGAGTGTCTTGCTTCTGAAAAAGTATTTATTAATGGAAAAAGCATTACAAATTGCAATCAGTCATGTGAAAATGAGGCAATTGTTTCTGTTCGTGGACAGGGACGTTTTGTTTTTGAAACCAATAACTCGTTAAGTAAAAAGGGAAAACTTCGCGTATGTTTTCATCTTTATATTTGAAGGTTATATAAATAAGGAAAATGGAGAATACTACTTATGGAACAAAAAAAGAATAAGTCAATTATGTTAAAAAGTGCAGTAGTTTCGATTCTGTTGATTCTGTTTGATCAGATTACGAAGTTTATGGCAGCAACCGGACTTAAGAATAAACCCGGATTTGTAATCATTGACGGTGTTTTTGAATTAAAATATCTGGAGAATCAGAGTGCGGCTTTTAGCTTTGATCCTATTTCATTCATTCATAAGATCTTTCACATTACATATTTTGATACACATCCACAGGCTTTTTTGAATTGCAAGATGGCTTTTTTCATCGTACTTACCATTATTGTTCTGATCCTGATTGCAATCTTATATCAAAGAATTCCGTGGAATCGTCACTTTCTACCGCTTAATGTTATTTTGATGGGATTCTTTGCTGGGGCAATCGGAAATTTGATTGATCGAATGATTCATCATTATGTAATTGATTTCTTTTATTTTAGTCTGATTAATTTCCCGATTTTTAATGTTGCAGATATCTATGTTACATTATCCGCAATTGCACTGATTCTTGTAATTTTCTTTTACTACAAAGAAGAAGATTATGCCGTATTTTTTTCTTCTAAGAAATCAAAGGAGTAAAAATTTATGAAAATGGAATCATTTGAAGTAGAAGCAGAGCAGGAGGGAGAGCGTCTGGATAAATTTTTAAGTATTATTTATCCAGAGTTTTCAAGAGCTTTTTTTCAGAAACTGATCAAAAGCAAACAGGTTTCCGTTAACGAGACACCTCAGAAAGCAAGTTATTGCGTAAAAATAGATGACATTGTGACTGTTGAAATTCCGGATGCGGTTGAGACGACAATTGAACCGGAAAATATTCCGCTTGACATACTCTATGAAGATGATGATGTATTAATTGTAAATAAACCGAAAGGAATGGTCGTACATCCTTCTGCCGGACATTACTCCGGAACTCTTGTTAATGCGATCATGTATCATTGTAAGGATACTTTAAGTGGGATTAATGGTGAAATTCGACCGGGAATCGTACATCGTATTGACATGGATACCACCGGTTCTCTTATTGTTTGCAAAAATGATGAAGCGCATGTAAACATTGCGCAGCAAATTAAGGAACATTCCGTCAATCGTATCTATGTTGGAATTGTGTGTGGTAATGTCAAGGAAGATTCAGGCACTGTTGAAGGCGCTATAGGCAGACATCCGATTGAACGTAAAAAGATGGCTATCAACGAGAAAAACGGAAAGCCGGCAATCACGCATTATAAGGTCTTAGAACGTTTCAAAAATTACACCTATATGCAATTTAAGCTTGAAACAGGAAGAACACACCAAATTCGTGTTCATATGGCAAGCATCGGACACCCACTTCTTGGAGATACTTTGTATTCCAGCGGTCGTTCGCCATTTAAGCATCTGCAGGGACAATGTCTGCATGCAAAAACGATTGGTTTTATTCATCCAAAAACCGGCGAATATATGGAATATTCTGCACCATTGCCTGAATATTTTGAAAAATTGCTTTGTTTATTGAAATCGAATACATAATTGATGTATAATAGATATATCAATTCAATGGATTGGAGGATTTTAATATGGGCAATAAAATTTACACGATTGGAAGAGAATTTGGAAGTGCAGGCTATGAAGTAGGAAAGCTTCTCGCCGATCGTCTTCAGATAAAACTCTACGACAAGGAACTACTGGCACAGGCTGCGAAAGATTCTGGATTTTGTGAAGATATATTTGTAAATCATGATGAGAAACCGACCAGCAGCTTCTTATATTCATTAGTAATGGATACATATTCCGGAGGTAATTATTCTTCGGCACCATTTCTTGATATGCCGCTGAACCACAAAGTTTTTTTAGCTCAATTTGACACGATTAAAAAGATTGCAGAGAATGAATCCTGTGTTATTGTGGGTCGATGTGCTGACTATGCACTTGCTTCAAATCCAGATTGTTTGAATATTTTTGTACACGCTGAACTTGAGGATCGCATCAAATGGGTAAGCAAACGCAATGATATTACGGAAAATAAAGCAAAAGATTTGATACAGAAAACGGATAAGCAGCGTGCAAGTTATTATAATTACTACACGTGCAAGAAATGGGGAGATTCTCGCAGTTACGATCTGACGTTAAATACAAGTAAGATTTCACCGGAACAATGTGTAGATATAATTCTTGATTTCAGACAGAAAATGGATGAAAATAAGCATAAATAAAATTTAAAATAATTAGTTAATTAAAGAAAAATAGACACCCTGGACATGTTTCGTTCCAGGGTGTTTTATGTTATTTATTTCGTTCAAAGGCGTTATACGCCGTAAGTCTGTTATCGAATTGATATAACTATTCGTAAAACTTGTGTTTTGCGAATAGTTCCAAGTAAGGAGCCACTACACGTTCTCCGCGTACGTCTCGAAGAATTACTCCACTACAACAGAGAATTTCAGGCAAGATCTTCCGAATCTAATATGATTGTAAACGGTCCATCATTGTTTAGTGAAATTTTCATGTCCGCTCCAAAGATTCCAGTTTGAACATTTGTAATCTGTTTGCGGCATTCTGTAATAATATATTCATACAGACGATTGGCAAGTTCTGGATTACCGGCATCGGTAAAGGACGGACGATTTCCTTTACGACAGTTTGCATATAGTGTAAATTGTGATATCAAAAGTAAAGAACCGTTTACATCCTTTAATGCAAGGTTAGTTTTTCCTGATTCATCAGCAAAAATGCGCATCCCAAGCAACTTACGGATCATTTTATCTGCCGTTGCTTCTGTATCCGTTTCTGCAACCCCGATCAGTACACAAAAACCAAGATCAATCTGTCCAGTGATCTTCTGGTCAATTTCGCATTTAGCTTCTGTCACGCGTTGTATTACAAATTTCATTTTCGTACTCTTCCTTTTATATTACTCCCTTTTTACAAAAGTGTGTCTGATGCATACTAACTCATAATTATACGAAACACCACACTTTTATTCATTTTCTATTCATTTCCGGCTAATGGGTATTCATTTTTACTCTAAGTTATCATGCAATTTATTAGAATGGAATTTTTGAAAGAGCCAGCACCTTGAATGGGCTGACTCTTTCAATGTCACCTATAATTGACAAACTGGAAGTTGTCAGTCCAAAATCAGGACTCCCGCGCAATCGGACATTTGCGTAAATGAAAGGTCTGGAAAATCTTTTCTCAGTTCCTCAACGACAAAGTAGATTTCATCATTATCCCATGTGTCTCCTGCCTTCAATTTACACTGTTCTAAGTCCTTTCGTGTTTCAAAGGCAACATCGCCGATTATAATTTTACCGTTTTCTTTTAAGTAGTTACGCAAGTCTAACAGAAAGTCGCGCTTTTGCGCATCCGTTAAATGATGCAGAGAGTATGTCGCAACAATATAATCATAACGAAAGTTACGCAATGGTTCGACAAGCCCTTTTGAAAAGTCCCCCTGATATAACTGTGCATTTGGCATTTTCTCAGATGCCAACGCAATCATTCTTGATGAAAAGTCTTGCCCATAAATGGAACAGCCTCGCTCGTATAGTTTTGTCGTTAATGCGCCTGTTCCGAATCCAATATCCAGCACAACGGCATTTTCAGCTCTCATTATGGTCTGAAAAATGAACCCAAGTACCTTTTTATAACCGGCAAAAGGGTATGTGTTTTCCTCATCAGAAATGCCGACAGCTTTGTCATAACCGTCCGCCCAAAGGTCGAATTCTTTGTTGTTGAGCATCCTTGCCTCCTCCTCAAGTTCTGAATTGTTTCTCGATCTTCGCCAAATTATACCGTCTCAAACTGAGCAAATCCGCCCCCTGCCAGTTTCCAAAGTTCGTTTTCTTGCATTGGTGGTCCCTCCTGTTTTGATTATAGGCCATCTCCGGAAGATGTCAAGATTTCCATTTTATCCAAGACTTTGCTCCAGGCTCTATATCAATAGCCGTGGGTAACTTTGGTCAGCCAACGCAAAGGACACAGCACAATCCTGCTGTGTCCTTTACCGGATGCCATTTTTACTATTTCAATCCACAGGCATTTGCCTGACACCCCCATTATGGCACAATATAACAAACTTTGTTTATACCATTATTACTGAGCGTCTTGAAATAGGATACTTGATGTGATACGATAAATTAAAACAAAGGCGTTGCGGGATGGTGATTGATATGTACCCTGCGCATATTCTGGAGTCCGGAGAGATACAAACGGTTCGGGAGCACTGCCGGAGTACCGCAGAGCTGGCCGCCAGGGCGCTGCGGCCCATCGGGCTGACACAATCGGCCTATCTGGCTGGGCTTCTGCATGATCTTGGAAAATGTAAAGAGGAATTCCGACAATATTTGGAAGCGGCTGCCCGGGGAGATGAAGCCATCCGGGGCAGCGTGAACCACACCTTTGCCGCCGTGCGATATATTCTGGAGCATTGGCACCATTCCGGCGGCGAATTTGACGATTCCGACGTGACAGCAGAGCTGCTGGCCTTTGCAGCAGGTGCCCACCACGGACTGTTTGACTGCATTGGCGTTCACCAAGACAGCGGCTTTTTCCATCGACAAACCAAGGAAGGAATCGGGTATGAGGAATCGGTTCAAAACTATCTGGAAGAGTGCGTCGATGCCGCCACCCTGGACAGCCTGTTTCAGCAATCCGTACAGGAAATCACCGCCGTCATTGAACGCATCACCCAGCTCACCGCTCAGGAATCCGATGAGGAAGCCAACCGAGAAATTACCTTTCATATTGGTCTTCTTGCACGGTTGCTGCTATCCGCCGTCATTGAAGGAGACCGCCGGGACACCGCTGAATTTATGGATGGAGTCAAGTTTCCCCCACAGCCGGAGGATATGCGTCCCATCTGGACCGAACAGCTGGCTTTTCTGGAACAAAAACTCTCCGGCTTTTCCCAGGACAAGCCCATCAACCGAGCAAGGCAAACCATCTCCGACTGTTGCGCTGCCTTTGCTTCCCGTCCCAGCGGCGTTTTTCAGCTGAATGTCCCCACCGGCGGCGGAAAGACCCTCTCTGCCCTACGCTACGCCCTGACCCACGCACAAAAGTGGAACAAGTCACGCATTATTTTTACTGCGCCGCTATTGTCCATTCTCGACCAGAACGCCAAGGTCATTCGGGATTATATAAAGGATGAATCCCTGATTCTGGAACACCATTCCAACCTTGCCGAGCCGGAGGACACCCCCGAGCATCTGCAAGAGCTGGCACTCCTGACGGATTCCTGGTCGTCTGCCATTGTCATCACCACCCTCGTGCAGCTCCTCAATACCTGTTTTGACGGAAGAACCAGCGCCATCCGCCGCTTTCATTCCCTGTGCAACAGCGTAATTGTCATTGACGAAGTGCAGACAGTTCCCAGCAAAATGCTGACGCTATTTAACCTCGCCGTGAATTTCCTTTCTCAAATCTGCGGGGCAACCATTGTCCTTTGCTCCGCCACCCAGCCCGCCTGGGAAAATGCCTGTCATCCGCTGTATCCGGTACCGCCGGACATTGTACCTCATGACCCGGGACTGTGGCAGTCTTTCAAGCGCACCGAAATTCAGGACGCAGGAAACGCCCGCCTGGAGGAGCTTCCCCAGCTGATTGAGACCGTTCTGGAGGAATGCAGCAGTCTGCTGGTGGTGTGCAACACCAAAGCAGCAGCAACCTACCTGTTCCAGCAGCTGGAAAACACCGATTGCAAACGGTTTCACCTCTCCGCTGCCATGTGCGTTGCCCATCGGCGAAAGACGCTCGATGAACTGCAAGCTGCGCTGAAACACCCGGAGAGCACCCGCCAAAAGGTTGTTTGTATTTCCACCCAGGTGATTGAAGCCGGTGTGGACATCTCATTCCAGCAGGTAATCCGGCTCTCGGCAGGGATGGACAGCGTTGTTCAGGCCGCCGGTCGATGCAACCGCCACGCAGAGCAGGATACGCCCGCCCCGGTTCGGATTGTCCGATGTACCGATGAACGACTGCGCCACCTGGAAGACATCTCCATGGGACAAGTAGCAACCACTTCCCTGCTGGAAGCCTTTCGGCAGCAGCCCCAGGCCTTTCGGAATGACCTTTCTTCCAGCCAGTCCATTGGGTTTTACTATCGCAAGCTCTATTCCGAAATGAATCCCGGTTTTCAGGATGACATGACCCAAGAGCACGGCTCTATCTACCACCTTCTTGCGGACAACCCCAAATATGCAGACAGCAACTGCAAGCAGGTTGACACTTATTTTCTGCGCCAGGCATTTCTTTTGGCAGGAAAGCTCTTTCAGGTCTTTGACCAGGACACCACCACGCTGCTTGTTCCCTATGGTGAGGGGAAAGCGCTGCGGGAATATCTAATGGATGCCTCCAATCGCTATGACCGGGATTGGGATTCAATCCGCAAGGCAATTCGCACGGCAAACAGCTTCTCCATCTCCGTTTATCGCCATCAAATGGAGCAGCTGCAAACTTTGGGGGCTGTAACATCACTGTTTGACAACAGCATTTATGTTTTATCCGACGGCTTTTATAATGACGATACCGGCTTCTCCATTCAAGATGGCGTTTCCGGTTTTCAGGAGGTGTAATATTTGAAAACAGTTTATCCAAACATTGTGGAATTTGAGGTGAGCGGCGACTATGCCCTGTTTTCCGACCCAATCATGCGCCTGGGCGGGGAAAAATGCACCTATCAGGTTCCCACCTACGAGGCGCTGAAAGGGATTCTAAGTTCAATATACTGGAAGCCTACTTTTGTGTGGCGCATCCTGGACGTGCGGATTATGAATCCCATCCAAACGGAGGTCAAGGGCATCCGCCCCATCAAATACAGCGGCGGCAACGATTTGGCCTACTATACCTATTTGCGAAACTGCCACTATCAGGTGCGGGCCTGCTTCGACTGGAACGACAATCGCCCGGAGCTGATGGCGGACCGAAACGAAAACAAACACCACAACATTGCAAAACGGATGATTGAAAAGGGTGGGCGCAGAGATATTTTTCTCGGCACCCGAGAATGTCAGGGCTATGTAGAGCCTTGCGTATTCGGAAGCGGCAAGGGTGCCTATGACGATTTGCCGGAGCTGAGCTTCGGACTGATGTATCATGGCATCACCTACCCGGATGAGGCATACTCGGAGGAAACCAGAGGCCGCATGACCGCCAGATTTTGGTATCCGGTGATGAAAAACGGCATCATCCACTTTCCTGCACCGGAGGAATGCCCCGGGCAAAAGCCTCTGCGCAATATGCAAATGAAGGTGTTCTCCGGGGAGCAGGGCAACTTTACCGGGCTGAAAGAATTTGGGGAGGTGGAGTAAATGGGCCTGATGAATCAGCTTTACACCACCTACTGCGCCATGGAACAGAAATATGTTGGGAATTACACAGAATGTGCAGAGCCATTGGTTCCCATTTCCCACCAGATTATCAATGCAGAGCTTGAAATCACCATCAATGCGGAGGGAAAATTTCTCAGCGCCTGTTCTGTCGGAAAGGAAGATGCCGCCATCATCATTCCGGTTACCGAAGATTCAGCCGGACGAACCGGTGATAACGACCGTGCGCACCCCCTGTGTGACCAAATCCGGTTTCTCACCCCTCAATATCCCCAAAAATACGAGGCATATCTGACCCAGCTGCACCACTGGGAGAACTCCCCCTACCCCCACCCAAAGCTTCACGCCATTGCCCGCTATGTGGAAAAAGGCACAATTCTGTCTGACCTGGCGGGGTTTGGTTTGATTGCCCTGAATGAAGACGGTCTTCCCGTCAAGGAAAAGCAGGTGATACGCTGGCGAGTGGATTCCGGCAAGGACGATGAAAGCTCCGCCTGCTGGAAGGATCGGAGCCTGTTTCAGTCCTTTATTGATTACTACGCCTCTACCAAGCAGGAAGCCCCCGTATTTTGCATGGCCTCCGGGCAATATGCAGTTCCTGCCTCTCAGCATCCCAAGAAGCTCATTAACCTCTGCGCCAATGCCAAACTGATTTCTGCCAACGACACCAGCGGCTTCACCTATCGGGGGCGGTTTACCGATGATGCCCAAGCAATGACCATGGGTTATGAGACCTCCCAGAAAATCCACAACGCCCTGCACTGGTTGGCGGCAAACCAAGGTGTCCCGATGGCCGGTCGAATGTTTTTATGCTGGAATCCACAGGGCATTCCAATTCCAAAAGCAGACGCCTCTTTTCTGCGAAAAAGCAGTGAGCGGAACTTCAAGTATTCCGATTATCAAAAGCAGCTCTCCGAAACACTGCGTGGTTGGAAGGAAAATTTACCGGCGGATGCCAGCGCAGTCATTGCCGCCTTTGATGCAGCAACCTCCGGGCGGCTCTCCCTCACCTACTACAGCGAGATGCTTGCCTCGGATTTGGCAGAACGGCTTCATCACTGGGACAATGTCTGCTGCTGGGAACATTTCCCATCCGGCATTGCATCCCCCTCTATTTATCAAATTACAGATTGCGCCTTTGGCACCGTCCGCAGCAGCGACAATCAAACCAAACTGGAAACCGATGACCGGATTAAAAAACAGCAACTCCAACGGCTGCTCTCCTGCCGGGTCGATCAGCAGAGGATGCCCTCGGATATTGTGCGAGCTGTCGTCGCCACAGCATCCAATCTGCAAATTATGGATTCTAAGCTGCGGGAAACTGTACTCTCCACCGCCTGTGCGGTGATTCGGAAATATCGCTATGATTGGTATCAGGAGGAATGGAACATGGCACTGGAACCAGAAAAAAAGGACATCAGCTATCAATATGGCCGACTTCTGGCTATCTTTGAGAAAATCGAGCGGGACACCTATGACAGTGATGAAAAGCGGGAACCCAACGCAATTCGGATGCAATCCGTATTTACAAAGCGCCCCTTGCACACCAGCCGTTTGATTTTGGAACAGTTGAAAAAAGCCTACTATCCCAAAATCAGTCCCTCATCCAGAACATTCTATGACCGGCTCATCAGTCAAATCTTCGAGCAAATCTCCGACTGCCCTTACGCAGAACGGGAAGTAACCCTAAAGGATTCCTATTTATTCGGCTATTATCTCCAGCGCAGCGCCCTATATACCAAAAAGAACGAAACAAATCAGGAGGAAGATTAAAATGAGCACCTTGCAGAATAAAGTTGACTTTGTCGCCCTGGTATCCGTTACCCAAGCAAACAGCAACGGTGACCCACTGAACGGCAACCGCCCCCGCACCAATTTGGACGGCTTTGGTGAAATCTCCGATGTGTGCATCAAGCGGAAAATCCGCAATCGGATGCAGGATATGGGGCAACACATCTTCGTCCAGTCAGAAGACCGCTGCGATGATGGCTACGGCAGCCTCAGCGAGAGAGCCTCCGCCACCATGAAAAACGTCAAGGACCGGGATGAATACGCCAAGCTTGCCTGCAAAACATGGCTGGATGTGCGTAGCTTCGGACAGGTCTTTGCATTCAAGGATGCAAAGGGTCTGTCTGTGGGTGTACGGGGTCCCATATCCGTGCATCAGGCATCCAGTGTATCCGCTGTGGATATTGAATCCATCCAAATTACAAAAAGCGTAAACGGCGAAAAGAAAGCGAAAGATACCGCTCGCTCCTCCGATACCATGGGCATGAAACACTATGTTCGCTTCGGTCTGTATAAAATCAAAGGCTCCATCAATGTCCAGCTGGCGGAAAAGACCGGTTTTAGCGAGGAAGATGCCGAAATCGTCAAAAAATGCCTGAGCACCCTGTTCGTCAATGACGCATCCTCTGCCAGACCGGACGGCTCCATGGAGGTTGTTAAGCTGTTCTGGTGGAAGCATAACTGCAAGGACGGTCAATATTCCTCTGCAAAGGTTCACCGTTCTGTGAAGGTTGCCTTGAAGGACATCGAAGGCGCACCTTCCTCCGTAGATGACTATGTGATTACCCTGGAGCCGCTTCCCGGGTTGGAGCCGGAAGTAATCGATGGAATATAAGGAAGAAGATTATTTACAGCTTTCCGGTTTGCAGCACTTCCGATTTTGCAGGCGAAGGTGGGCCCTCATACACATCGAGCACCAGTGGGAGGAGAATTTCCGCACCATTGACGGTGCCATTTTCCACGAAAACGCCCACGACACCGGCTTCCAGGAGAGCCGGGGAGATCGGCTGATTACCCGTGGGGTCAGCGTCTTCTCCCCCACCCTGGGCGTATCCGGTCAATGTGATGTGCTGGAATACCACCGGGGCAGCACCGGCATCCCCCTGGCCGGGCGGCAGGGACTGTGGCAGCCCTATCCCGTGGAATACAAGCGGGGGCAGCCCCGGGAGGATACGGGCGACGCTTTGCAGCTATGCGGTCAGGCCATGTGTCTGGAATCCATGCTGTGCTGTGACATTCCCGAGGGAGCGCTGTACTACGGCGAAATCCGGCGGCGACAGCGGGTCAGCTTCACCCCGGAGCTGCGGGAGCAGGTGCAAACCATGCTCTCCCAAATGCACGAGCTTTACAAGCGGGGCTACACCCCAAAGGTGAAGCCCACAAAATCCTGCAACGCCTGCTCCCTGAAAGAGCTGTGTCTTCCCAAGCTGATGAGAAACAAATCCGTCTCCGCCTATCTCAAGGCCGCCATGGAGGAGCCTCTATGAAACAGCTGCTCAATACTCTGTTCGTCACCTCCGAGGATATTTATCTCTCCCTGGAAGGAGAAAATGTGCTGGCAAACCGGGACAAAGAGGTGATTGCCCGCTACCCCCTCCACACACTCCAATCCATTGTCACTTTCTCCTATCCCGGAGCTTCCCCTGCCCTGATGGGTGCCTGTGCAGAAAAGGGCATCGGCCTGGCATTCTGCTCTCCCCGGGGACGGTTTCTGGCGAGGGTCTGCGGCGAGAGCAACGGAAATGTGCTGCTGCGCCGGGAGCAATACCGGATTGCCGATGAACCCCTGCGCAGCTGTGCCATTGCCCGCACCATGATTTTTGGAAAGCTCAGCAACAGCGCCGCCATCATCCAGCGCACCCTCCGGGACCATGCCCCCCGGGTGCAGGATTGCGGCCTGGAAGAAGCCGTGCGGGATATTCGAGGGCTGCTGCCCCAAATCCTGGAAGCGCCCCATCCGGATACCCTGCGAGGGCTGGAGGGCGTGGCTGCCACCGCCTATTTTGGCGTTTTTGACCACCTGCTGCTGAACCGGAAGGAAGATTTCTTCTTCCATGGACGCAATCGCCGTCCGCCCCTGGACCGGGTCAACGCCATGCTCTCCTTCTCTTATAGCCTGCTGGGGCATGACTGCGCCAGCGCTCTGGAAAGCGTGGGACTGGACAGCTATGTGGGATTTCTCCACCGGGATCGCCCCGGGCGGCAATCCCTGGCACTGGATTTGATGGAGGAGCTTCGCCCCTGTATGGCAGACCGCTTTGTGCTGACCCTGGTGAACAACCGGGTGATGAAGCCGGAGGATTTTCAGGTGCAGGACAGCGGTGCCGTGCTGCTGACCGACGAGGGACGCAAGAAATTTCTGAAAGCATGGCAGGAGCGGAAGCGGGATACCCTGACCCATCCCTATCTGGGGGAGAAAATGAACTGGGGCATGATTCCCTATGTGCAGGCGCTGCTGCTGGCACGGTATATTCGTGGCGACGTGGACGATTACCCACCTTTTTTATGGAAGTGATATGATGTTGGTTCTCATCACCTATGACGTAAACACCGAGGATGCCGCCGGAAAAAGGCGACTGCGGCAAATTGCGAAAAAATGCGTGGACTATGGGCAGCGGGTGCAGAACTCCGTATTCGAGTGTCTGCTGGATGCCGGGCAATGCAGAAGTCTGCAAGCGAAGCTTCTTTCCATCATGGATGCCGAAAAGGACTCGTTGCGGTTTTACTACCTGGGTAGCCAGTACGAAAAGAAGGTGGAGCATTTTGGCTGCAAGAGCAGCTATTCGCCGGAGGACACCTTGATTCTCTGACTGCGAAGCCATAGTAAACAGAAAATGCCGGGAGGTTCGCACCCAGATTTCCATCAAAAAACCTGTCTCGCAGCGCTGCCGCTTGACGGGAATCCCTGCGTTCCTCCCGCAAAAAAGCAAATATTCTACCCCTTTGCCAAAGATACGCAGCAAAATTTGTGTATCTTTGCTGTCGCTCCCCACACGGGGAGCGTGGATTGAAATTTTTGATGGAGGTTTGTATGGGCGCAAATAGTCATGTCGCTCCCCACACGGGGAGCGTGGATTGAAATGTCTTTATCTGGTGACCGTACGGTATTCGGCTACGTCGCTCCCCACACGGGGAGCGTGGATTGAAATTTTATGTCCGTTATTTCGATGGTCAGTTTGGCCGCGTCGCTCCCCACACGGGGAGCGTGGATTGAAATAAAACCATCGTCATTCTTCACAAGCTTACGGACAAGTCGCTCCCCACACGGGGAGCGTGGATTGAAATCAGAACAGGGGGATGTCCATGACGCAATGTGAACGGTCGCTCCCCACACGGGGAGCGTGGATTGAAATGTGACGATTTCAGCCTTTATTTTATCGGCCGCTTGTCGCTCCCCACACGGGGAGCGTGGATTGAAATGCGTCCCGTATGTAAATCACCCGCGCTCCACCTTGTCGCTCCCCACACGGGGAGCGTGGATTGAAATATCCATGGCTACATTATAACACGGAGGGAAAGAAGTCGCTCCCCACACGGGGAGCGTGGATTGAAATATCTTGTTTCAACTTCGATAGAAAATCCATATCGGTCGCTCCCCACACGGGGAGCGTGGATTGAAATTCGTGTCGTAGAACGTCTTCATTTCACCGGACATGGTCGCTCCCCACACGGGGAGCGTGGATTGAAATTAGCTGGTTCAACCTGTGGGGATGGAAAGGAGAGGTCGCTCCCCACACGGGGAGCGTGGATTGAAATTGGGGTGAACCAGTTTCCCATCCCTCGCCCAATCGTCGCTCCCCACACGGGGAGCGTGGATTGAAATCGTTTGAGATTTGAGGTGATTAAAATGGCAATGGCAGTCGCTCCCCACACGGGGAGCGTGGATTGAAATACACGAGGAATTCGATATTGGCCAGATCCCGAATGTCGCTCCCCACACGGGGAGCGTGGATTGAAATTGGCATCTCGCCGTTTCGCCCATCGCTCCACCTTGTCGCTCCCCACACGGGGAGCGTGGATTGAAATAATGCCAGCAGGAACAGCCAGTTGTCGGTAAACGGTCGCTCCCCACACGGGGAGCGTGGATTGAAATTGCCAGTGTCAACGCCAGCTGCATATATTGCAGCAGTCGCTCCCCACACGGGGAGCGTGGATTGAAATACATTCCAGCGGGGTAAGGCGGCGCACCGAGCGGGTCGCTCCCCACACGGGGAGCGTGGATTGAAATATTGCGAAGATGGAGGAAACACTTCAAACAGCTGAGTCGCTCCCCACACGGGGAGCGTGGATTGAAATGAAACCCATTGCACATACACCCCTGGACGGCAACTGTCGCTCCCCACACGGGGAGCGTGGATTGAAATTGAGATTTCTGGTTTGTCTGTGGGAATCAATGAAGTCGCTCCCCACACGGGGAGCGTGGATTGAAATGTGGACATTGACCTGCATACGTCTTCCGCCGAGAGTCGCTCCCCACACGGGGAGCGTGGATTGAAATATTGGATTCAACAAGCAACTGACCAAAGCAGCCGGGTCGCTCCCCACACGGGGAGCGTGGATTGAAATTGGAAGCCATCAAGGGCGGCACAATCGTCACCATGTCGCTCCCCACACGGGGAGCGTGGATTGAAATAGCAGGGCTGTGAAACTCGGAACACCATCCAGAAGTCGCTCCCCACACGGGGAGCGTGGATTGAAATGTCAATGCTCCCGCACTTTTTCAGCATTGCCCGGTCGCTCCCCACACGGGGAGCGTGGATTGAAATCCTGTTCCCGTGGGAAGCACGGAGATCAGCCTGGGTCGCTCCCCACACGGGGAGCGTGGATTGAAATTGCAGCACCTGGAAAAATACTATAACCATGGTGCCGTCGCTCCCCACACGGGGAGCGTGGATTGAAATTAAAAAAA
>ERZ837910.1999-NODE-1999-length-26325-cov-4.744728_pt1 | contig 26325 bp, 14 predicted proteins | sample MGYA00519940_ERZ837910 | MGnify/ENA primary metagenome ERZ837910 (study PRJEB31850, sample SAMEA3708825) | human gut metagenome | biome: human gut; feature: human-associated habitat; material: faeces | place: China | collected 2014 ... | reverse complement strand
GGCCGCGCCCGTTTGCAGGAATTCCGTGTCGAAGTCGCGGGCGCTCGATCCGCCTATGACCACGACCGCCGCATCTGCGCCGCGGGCCGTGGAGACGGCCGCCGCGATTTCCGACCGATCGCCGCCGCGCACCGTACAGCCGCGACTGTAGACGACGCGGTCGCGCCCCAGCAGTTTTTCCAGCCCGTCCCGGACGGTGTTCGCCGCTGTCTGCTGGGCCGTATAATCCCCTAACTGGTTGTAGATGTTGTCGGCGTTGGGACCGATGACGGCTACCCGCCGCAGGCGCCGGGGATCGAGCGGCAGGGTGCCGCTGCGGTTTTCGAGCAGCGTCCCCGACTGCCGAGCCGCTTCGAGCGCCAGCTCCGAGTGGGCGGCGCATCCGACCTCCGCGGCGGCAGCTTCGTCGATATAGGGGTTCTCGAACAGTCCCATTTCGAACTTCAGGGCCAGCACGCGCTCCACGGCCCGGTCGATCTCCGCTTCGGCGACGTCGCCCGCTTCCGCGGCCTCGCGGAGTGAGGCGAAGGCGCCGCCCTTCAGGTCTGCGTCCACGCCCGCCCGCAATGCCTGCACGGCGGCTTCCCGGACGCTTCCGGCCACGCCGTGCGTCTCGTGCAGCCCTTCGATGCTCAGCAGGTCGGAGACCACGAAGCCGTCGAAGCCCCATTCGCCGCGCAGGATGTCGGTCAGCATGCGGCGGTTGGCCGTGCAGGGAATGCCGTCTACCGAGTTGTAGGCCGTCATCACCGAGCGCGCTCCGGCCTTTACGGCTGCTTCGAACGGCGGCAGGTAGGTCTCGCGCAGTTCGCGTTCGCCCAGCAGGTTGCTTCCGCCGTTCTGGCCGCCCTCCGATGCGCCGTAGGCGATGAAGTGCTTGAGTGTCGAGAGGGCGTGCCGCGACTGTGAGAGGTCGCCGGAACCCGTGCCGCGGACATAGGCTTCACCGATGCGCGCCGTCAGGTAACAGTCCTCGCCGTAGCTCTCTTCGGTGCGCGACCAGCGCGGGTCGCGGACGATGTCCAGCACGGGACCGTAACAGATATGTCCGCCCTGCAGGCGGATTTCGGCGGCGATGACCTTGCCCATGCGTTCGATCAGCTCCGGGTTCCATGTCGAAGCCTGTCCCGGCGCCGTGGGGAATGTCGTGGCCCCGATGGCCATGTGGCCGTGGGGGGCTTCCTCGGCGAGGAAGAGGGGAATGCCCAGCCGCGAGTGCTGCACGGCGTAGCGCTGCATTCGGTTGGCCAGCCGCGCCGCCAGCTGCGGGGTCAGCCCCGTCCGCAGGTCTTTCTGCGTCCACGGATCGGCGCGGAACGTACCCCACAACATGCCGATATGTCCGTTTTGCACCGCTTCGCGGAAAGCGTCGGTCAGACGGACCGAGTCGCCGTGCCGTTCGTACATCTCCCAGCCGTAAGGCGACGTCAGCTGTCCGATCTTCTCGTCGAGCGTCATCTCGGCCGTCAGTAGTTCGGCCCGTTTCTGCGGCGGAAGGCTTGTGTCGCGCCAGTCGGCGCTGCATGCCGCGGCGGCCGCGCACGCCGTCAGCAGTAAAAGTCGTTTCATAGGGGTTGCTGTTTTGTCCAGTCTGCGGGTTCGGGACCCATTTCGAAGCGGAGTTCCCCGCCTGCGGCGATCTCCGCGTAATCGATGTAATATTTCCGGTACGCTTCGCCGTTGAGCGTAATGCGCTGTATGTAGATGTTCTCCGGCGAGTTGTCCGCAGCCGTGATGCGGAATTCCCCGCCGCGGACCCGCAGCGTCGCGCCGTCTACGGCGGGCGAGCCGAAGAAGTAGCGGCCGCCGGCCGGCTCCGTCTGATACATGCCCAGCGCCGAGAGTACGTACCATGCCGACATCTGTCCGACGTCCTCGTTGCCGCAGAGTCCTTCCGGACGGTCGTGGTAGAGTTCGCCGAGGATGCGGCGCACCTTCTCGGCGCATTTCCACGGTTGCCCGATCATCGTGTAAATATAGGTTATGTGGTGGCTCGGCTCGTTGCCGTGGGCGTACTGGCCGATCAGTCCCGATATGTCGGGCGAAGCGTGCGCGCCCATGTCGCCTTCGGCGAGGAACAGCGAGTCGAGCTTCCCGACGAAGCGTTCCCGGCCGCCGAAGCACTCCATGAGTCCTTCGATGTCGTGCGGCACGAGCCATGTGTACTGCCATGCGTTGCCTTCGGTGTAGTCCTGCTCCATGTGGCGCGAGTGGAACGGATCGAAAGGCGTGCGCCATGCGCCCGACGCCGATTTGCCGCGGATAAACCCGGTCGAGGGGTCGAGATAATGGCGGTAGGCCTTGCTGCGGGCGAGGAAATAGTCGTAATCCTCCCGTTTGCCTTCGCGCTGCGCGGCCTGCGCCAGCGCCCAGTCCGCGATGGCGTATTCGAGACAGTATCCGACCGATTCGTTGAACTCATAGGGAATATATCCGTATCTCTTGTAGAGGTTCAGCCCCCGGTCGTCGCGCATGGCCGAACTCTTCATCGCTTCGTAGGCTTTCGCCCGGTCGAAGCCGCCGAATCCTTTCAGCAGGGCGTCGGCCACCACGGGGATGGCCGGATTGCCGACCATGCAGTCGGTTTCGCAGCCCATCAGGTGCCAGACGGGAAGTTTGCCCTGCTGTTCGTGGATGCGCAGCATCGTATTGATCAGGTCGCCGATCTTTTCGGGGTGGATGAGCGTCAGCAGGGGATGCGCTGCGCGGTAGGTGTCCCAGAGCGAGAAGGTGGTGTAATTGGTGAAGGTCGTGTCGCGGCGGACCGCTCCGTCGGCGCCGCGGTAGTCGCCGTTCACGTCGCAGAAGAGCGACGGCGCGATCATGGTGTGGTAAAGCGCCGTGTAGAAGATCCGCCGCACCGCCGGATCGGCTGTTTCGATGCGGATTTTCGACAACTCGCCGTTCCATGCCCTGCGGGCGGCTTCGCGCACGGTTTCGAAATCCCAGCCGGGGCACTCCGCCTGCATGTTCCGCCGGGCGTTCTCCGCCGAGACGGCCGAAAGCCCGACCTTGACGGTGATGCGCTCGGCCTCCTCCGTCCGGAAACCGAAGCGTCCGTAGAGCTTCCGCCCGCGGGCCGAGCGGCCGTCGGCTGAGAGCGTATCCGCGCCGGTGAAGACGATCCGTTCGAAGGGCTTCGAGAATTCGGCGTGGAAGTAGACGCGCTGGTCGTCGGCCCAGCCCGTCGAATATCGCCAGCCCTCGACCGTACGGTCGCTGCATGCGGTGATGCCGCAGTCGGTGGACCGGTCCCAGCCCTGCCCGTTTTCGAGGTCGAGGACAATGCCCGCGTCGTCCGATGCGGGGAAGGCGTAGCGGCTCATTCCGACGCGCGGCGAGGCGGTCAGCTCGACGCCGATGCCGTAGCGCAGCAGGCGCGTGGCATAGTAGCCCGGTGCGCACCGTTCGTCGGCGCGGCTGAAACGGGACCACATGCCCGACGACGGATCGCCGGCCGTGCCGCGTCCCGGCGTGACTTCGCCGACGACCGGCATCAGCGAGATGTCGTTCAGGTCGCCGATGCCCGTGCCGCTCAGGTGCGTGTGGCCGAACCCGATGACGGTCGTGTCGGCGTAATTGTAGCCGGAGCACCAGTCCCATGTCTGCGGGATGCTCGTCGGACCGAGCTGTACGAACCCGAACGGGACGTTGGCGCCCATGAAGACGTGTCCGTGGTCGCCCGTGCCGATGTAGGGATCGACGTATTGCGTGTAATCCTCCGGCACGGCGGAACTGCATGCGCCGCAGAGCAGCGCGGCGATTGCCGGGAGAAAGATGATGCGTTTCATAATTCGTGTCGTTATACAGCGGATGCGGCGGACGCAGCCGCGCCGGCCTTCGCGGGTCCGGCGGCATACGGCCGCAGTCCGTGCCGTGAGCACGGTCGCGCTGTTATGTTTTTTATTGCCGTCTACCGGCCGACGATCTGTCCCTTGACCTCTACCGGGATCTCTTCGTCCTGCGTGCTGACGGTGCATTTCAGGACGAATTGTCCGTCAGGCATGTTTCGGGGATCGAGCGTAAATTCCAGCGCCGCTTCCTTGCCGGGGGCGATTTCACCGGGACCCGACAGGGCGAGGTGTCCGCTGTCGGTCCTGTAAGCCAGCCGCAAGGTTTTTGCGGAAGTGTTCAGCAGCCGGAGCTGCCGTGTGCGTTTGGGGTCGCTGCGGCTCAGCTGCCGCATGCCGATCGCCTTGTTGTCGGCGCGCAGCGCCGCGGAGAGTGCATAGGGATACCTGATTTCGGCTTCGGGAATCCGGCTGATTACGTAGCCCTTGACGACCAGCGTGTTGAATTTCCGGTAATTGCCGTTGCCCGCGATGACCGTCAGCCCGATGGAAAAATCCCCGTATCGGTCTTTGGGGTCGAAAGTCACTTCGACGATTCCTTTGTCGCCCGGCTTTACCGGCTTGCGGCTGAATTCGGGGCGCGCGCAGCCGCATTGGGTATGCACGTCGAGCAGCGTCACCTCCTTGTCGGCGATGTTCGTGTATTCGAAGCGCAGTTGTACCGTTCCGTCCGTTTCGGCTACCTTTCCCAGATTCTTCACCGGCTCTTCAAAGCGCAGCAGGCGCGGATTGGCGGCAGGAGCCACCTGCGGAGCCAGTATTGTCGCGATGAGAGCCATCGCCTTGAGGATGCGCATGGATTTCCTGTTTTTTAAGGGTTGCGCCGCTTTTCCGGCGGCCGCCCGACCCGTTGATTCGTTAGCTGTTTAGGTTAGTCTACGACGGGGCACTTGATTTCGCCGGTCCAGATGGGATTCGACGAAGCCTTGCCGTGGTATCCGTTGCCGGAGAGGTCGGTAAACGTCCTACCGTCGTCTTCGACCTGATCCAGACGCCAGTAGCCGATAAGCCCTTCGGCGGTGGCCGGATCGACATAACACTGGTTGTTCTTGAGTTCGGTGGGCGTCAGGGCGCGTTTCCACACCCGCGCCTCGCTGACGTAACCGTTGAAGTAACGGACGTCGGCGGCGGACATGCCGATGGCGAACGGACTGTTGTAGTAGAATCCGAGATTGATGGCCTTGCTGCTTGACGAGTCTACGCTGATTTCGGCGTTGCCGTCGATGTAGATCGTCATTTCGGAGCCGTTGTCCACCACGGCGATGTGGTACCAGCGTCCCAGACTCAGGGCGTTCGGAGCCGTGATGGAGGTTCCGCGTCCGGCGAGCTGCAACTGCGCGGGATTCTTGATGCTCTCGTCGCCGACGCGCAGCAGGAAGTTCTCCTCGACGCCGATCAGCGACGAGATCATATGTCCCGAAGTTCTCCAGCCGTTAGCATACATGCGGATTTCCATCGTGCAGGCCGGCAGATCTTTCAGCGCGGGATCGTCCACCATGCCGTCCATGGTTATGTACCAGCGGTTCTGCAGGTCGATGCCGCGCGTGGTGGTGATCTGGCTGATGAAGATGTACTGCGTTCTCGACGCTTCCAGAACGCCCATGCCGTTCGAGGTGCCCGTGATCTTCAGCGGTACGCAGTAGTGTGCGCCTTCGTCGAAATCGTCCATGGAGACGATTTCGAACGAGGAGGGCGTCGAGACGTTGGTGCCTTCGGCGATGGTTACGGCGTCGTCGGAGAGCCGGTAGCTGCCGGCGGGCAGCATCCGGTAGTCCGTGCCGTGCAGGGCGTTATAGGCATCGACGGCCGCGGCATCGACCGCCAGCGCAACCTGCACGTCGGCCGCCATCTTGCACGAGGAGGTGACGGTGACGCCCATGGACGAAGGACCGTCGACGTACATGTTGGTGATGTTCGAATTCTCGGTGCCCGCGAAATAGACCACGTCGGAATATTCCAGCGATTTCTGGCAGCCGGCGGCCAGCACGGCCGCGGTGAGCGCCAATCCGGAAAGAATATGATTGAATTTCATAGCTCTGTTTAGGTTTATTTTGCGTAAATGTTGAAGTCGCCGACGCCCATGTTGCTGCCGTACGATGCCGTGATACGGATGTACTTCATCTTCTGCGAACCGTAGAGCGCGACATAGGACGAGGGAACGTTTTTCACCAGACTGCCGTCGGCGCTGGTCGCCGTACCGAGTTCGGTGTAAACTTCGCCGTCGAGACTGTATTCGATGGTTATGGCGTTGGGCTGGTAGTTCTGGTAGGAAGCGTTGTCCGTACGGGCCGTGATGCGGAGCCCTGTCATCTCGTACTCTTTGTCGAAGGTGATCGTAAACATGATGGGGCTTCCCCACGGACGCATGAAGGTATCCGTGCTGTCGTCGATCACCTCCGGCCAGCTTCCGCTGTGGTAATCGCCTCCGGTGATGCTCCAGCCCGAACGGTCGGCCACGAGCGCGCCCGTAATGTCGGCTTCGGTGAAGTTCTTGCGGAAAAGCTCTTCGGCCGGGATGATGACGAGGTAGACAACGCCGCGGCCGCTGCTGGTCACCGCGTCCTGCGCCGAGAGTTTCAGCGGCACGAGATAGCCCTTGGCGTTGGTCAGGCCCGTCAGGTCGCCCGTGAGCGAGGCCTTGATCTGGCCGTCGGACTTGTTGTTGTTCGGGCCGATGGCGCAGGGGTTGTTCTCCAGCAGCAGATGCCCGTCGGGAAGTGCGGCGTAAGAGGTGCCGTTGGCCGAGTTGTAGGCTGCGATCAGCGAGTTGTCGGCCGTTGCCGATACCGAATATCCGCTTGCCGAGGATACCGTGCAGTAGACGTTGAACGCCGCGTTGAGTCCGTTGAACGAACCGCCCGGCGTGTGGGCTATGGCGCCCGTCAGCACGTTGTCGCTGCCGCACATGGCGTAGACCGTGGGTTCGTCGCTCTCGATCTCATAGATGTTGAATTCGCTGATGTACTTGCTCCAGCTGCTTGAGAAACTGATGGTCAGGCGCAGGTAGCGGGCTTCGAGGTAGTCGTAGAAGGCGATGTAGCGGTCGGAACCCGACGTCGCGTATTCGTTCGATGCGGGAGTGCCGGCCGTCAGGAAGGTCTGTCCGTCGGTGCTGTATTCGAACGAAACGGACGAGATGCCTGCACTGTTGAGGTCGATGCCGGTCACCATATGCGTCGATTTCATGTCGATGGTCACTACGTTGTCGTTTTGGCTGGTGAAGTTGGTCCGCGTCGAGGTGCTGCCGTCGAACAGGTTGGCGTAATCCGGGCAGTCGGCAGTCCATGCCGTGCGGCCTGCGGCGGGGAATCCGACCATGTCGTCTGCCGACGTGATGGGGCGGATCTTGTTCCGCTCGACCTTCACGGCCAGATAGACCACGCCGCGGCCGGCGCTGGTGCCGGCGCCCGAAGAGGAGAGTTTCAGCGGCGCGAGATAACCGTTGAGGTCGCCCAGCCGTGTCAGGTCGCCCTTGAGCGAAACCGTCACTTCGCCTTCGGATTTGTAAGCCCCGGCGGCGATCGTCAGCGTGCTGTTGTCCAGTTGCAGGTATTCGGCTGGAAGCGCCGCGTACGAAGTGCCGTGGGCCGTGTTGTAAGCGGCGACCAGCGAGTTGTCGGCTGCGACCGACACCGTGTAGCCGCTTGTCGAAGCTACCGTCGCATATGCGCTGAACGAAGCGTTCACGTCGCTGGTCGAACCGGTCTGCCGGTGCGTGATTTTACCCGTGATGAGGTTTTCCGTGCCGGTCACGGCATAGACGGTCGGATCTTCGCTGTCGATCTTGTAGATGTCGATTTCGGAGAGGGTTTTGCTCCAGCTGCTCGAAAAACCGACGGTCAGCCGCAGGTAGCGGGCTTCGATATGTCCGTGGAATGCGGCGTACATCCGGGAGCCGCCCGTCACGTATTCGCCCGCTACGGGAGTTCCGGCCTGCGAGAAGTTCTCGCCGTCGGCGCTGTATTCGATCGACACCGAGGGCACGGAGCCGTATCCCAGACAGAGTCCGGTCACCAGCTGCTGCTCCTTCATGTCGATATTGAGCACGTTGCCGTACTGTTCCGGAAAATCGACCGAAGTCGAAGTGCTGCCGTCGAACAGATTGGCGTAATTGCCGCAGTCGGCCGTCCACGCGCTGCGGCCCGTGGCGGTGAAACCGACCATGTCGTCGGTGGATTCGATGGCGCGGATGAGGTTGATCTCGGTCGCTACGGCCACATAGACCGCTCCCATGACTTCGCTGGCGTCGATGCCCTCGGCCTTGATGCGCAGCGGCGCCAAGTAGTTGCGTTCGGTCAGCAGCGAGAGGTCGCCCGTGAGCGTCACCTTGACCGAGTCGGCCGATGCCGTTGCGTTTTCAGGCACGGTCAGCGTCGTGTTTTCGAGCGTCAGGTACTCGGCGGGCAGCGCCGCATACGAGGTCTTGTGCTCGGCATTGTAGCTCTCGACCAGCGAAGCGTCGTAGACGAAGGTCGCCTTGACGCCCGCATGGCGCGTGGTGTTGCAGCGGACGGGGAATTCGGTGAAGAATTCGCCGGTCGAGCCGGTGGGCTTGTGTACGACCCGGATCGTGTAGAGGTTTTCCGTGCCGGTCTGGACGTAAACCAGTCCCGGAGTGCCGTCGATGGTCTTGTCGAAGTCTTCGAACTCCTGACACGCCGTGAGCGACGAGAACGCCGCTGCGGCCGCGAGTATGTATTTCGTGATATTTTTCATGGTTCAGGTTCTGTTTCAGGTTATTTCGTTACGGCAGGGTTCTGCAGCTGAATCGCGCGGCGCAGGTGGCCGTAGGGTATCTCCTTGTCGGCGCCCGAATCGGAAGTGTGGTAGTCGCGCAGGCAGAAGAATGCGCCGAAACCGCCCTTGAAATGGCCTTCCGGGGCCTTGGCCGCCGCCTGCGCCTCCATGCCGCCGCCGGTCTGCCAGTAGGCGCCGATGTTCTCCGTGAATACCTGTTTCTCATAGGGGAACGTCGAGGTGAAGGAGACGCTGCTGCTGCCGTAGTTCTGTTTCACATAGTAGTCGAGGTAAGGCTCCGTCTCTGCGGGCGGGGTGTGTCCGTCCACGATCAGCAGTTTTTCGGGGTTGGGCGACATCGGGCCGATGAACTGGCCGAGATACTGCACGAACAGGGTCATGCGGCTGCCGTAGATGCCGTAGGTACGTTCGTCCGAGGATTCCGGCTCGTAGTCGAGGTCCAGACCGTCGATGCCGTACTCCCATACGTCCTTGAGCAGGTGGTTGCCGTAGAGCACGCACCAGTCGGGGTAGATGCCGTCGGGGTCGATCGTGGTCGTCTGATTGACCATGTCTTCGCGCGTGAGTCCGAAGTTGGCGAAGTTGTCGTTCTCCATGATTCGGATGATCGTGGGCATCACCAGCCGGGTGCCCTTCTTGTTGCGCATCTCCCACATCTCCTTGTAGGCCAGCGGATTCTTGACCGGATCGGGATAGCCGCCCCAGAGCGAGCAGATGTCCACGCTGTCGGGAAGTCCCGCGAAGCGGTAGGCCATCGAGTAGCTCTGGTCGTAGTCCGAGAACCACACGAAGCAGAGCGAGCGTTCCTTGAAGGTATCCTTGTAGGCGCGCAGGTTGGCGTAATATTCTTCCGAGTATTTGTAAGCCGGCTGCAGGTTCAGCGGCTCGGCGTCCGTGTCGCATGCCGTAAATCCGGCGAATACCGCAAATAGGACGGCAAGGGTCGTTATTGTCTTTTTAATGGTTGTTCAGGTTTTCGGTTTATAATCTCGGATTTTTGTCCCACCATACGCTCGTGCCGCCGTTGTCGCCCGTGGGGTTCGACGATTCGCTGTTGAGTGTGTGCGTGGCCGTTGCGACGGCTTCGGCGTTGGTGCTGTACTCCGTCGAGGGGTAGTTCAGACGGCGGATCTGCCGGGTGGTGCTGATCTTGCCGCCGCTGTTGTTGACGAGGACCGGCAGGATGCGCGGATAACCCGTGCGGCGGAATTCCGACCAAGCTTCCTGCCCTTCGGGGAACATGGCCAGATACTTCTGGGTGATGATCTGTTCGAGATGGGTCTCGAAATCGCCGCCCGCTTTCCAGCAGATGGGAATCGAGGCGAGCGGACTCTGATTCGAGTTGCCGCCGGTGACCATGTCGGTATAGCTGCCGGGTGTCAGCTCCTTGTCGGCGATGTAGTCTTCGGCTCCGCTGGCGCCGAGTGTCGAGAACGAAGTGCGGATACCCTCGGCGTAATAGGTTGCAGCGTCCGATTCGGAACCCCAGCGCAACTCGTATTCGGCGCGCAGGAACCATGCTTCTGCGGGCGTCATCCACATAATGTTGTCGTTGTTGGTGCAGTTTACGCGCGAAAGGTCTTCCGAATCGGCATAGGACGAAGTCGGCGTGATGCCGGTGCGTACGCCGTGGTACTCACCCTTGGCCGTCGCCACGAAGTACTTGCCGCGGCGCGGGTCCTGATAGCCGTTCATGTAGGCTTCGATCGTGGCGCCGATGCGCGAGTCGTCGAAATTGTACTGGATCATGTAAAGCGGGTATTCCCACGAACCGGTGGCGGGTTTGTGCAGCTCCGCGAGGTCGGCGGCGCCGGTCATCAGGCCGACCGGATTGCCGATGGCGGCCGCAGCCTGCTCTTGGGCCAGCGCCGCGTCGGCATAGACCACGCGCATGGCCAGACGCAGGCGCAGCGTATTGGCGAATTTGATCCAGCCGCTCACGTTGCCCGAAAAGACGTTGTCGTAAGCCTCCAGCAGTTTGGTGCCGGGTTGTGCCTCGTAAAACGCGGTCAGTGTCGTGATGGCGGCGTCCAGCTCCTCGAAGAAGCGTTTGTAAACCGCCTGCTGCGGATCGTAGGCCTTGTTTATGTCCCCGCTGCTGATGTTGAGGTAGGGGATGGGGCCGTAGGTATCGGTTACGCGGTGCATCGCGGCGACCTTCACGATGTCGGCGAGGGCGACCACTTCGGGGAATTCGCCGCGCTGGGGATCGAGCTGGTTCCATGCGCTGATGACGCGGGTGTAGGCGTCGTTGAACATGGCGTTGTACCAGTCCTTGCCCGTGACGTTGTAGAGGTTGTTGCCCGTGAAGCTGGTGTTGATGACTCCGGTGTAGCCGGCGAAGATGTTGCCCGCGAGGTCCTCGATGACCTGATAGTTGGCGCTGCCGTACTCCTTGTCGCCGACCAGCTGGAAGGAGGGGATGACGTTCTTGGTCATCTGCGCGAAGGCCGAACCCGTCGAGAGGTTGTCCCACGACAGCATCTCGTCGGTCGCTTGGTCGGGGTTGGTGTTTTTATTCAGAAAATCGCCCGTGCAGGCCGCGGTCGCCATAAGACCGGCCAGCGTCAGGAGTTTTATGCCGTTAGCTTTTTTCATAAGACTGTAATGTTGAAGTTAGAAGGTCACTTTTACCGAGAATCCGAGGTTGCGCGTACTCGGCTGCATGAAGTAGTCGATGCCGGACGAGAAGGTGCCCGTGCCGGCGACCGTTTCGGGATCGAACGGCGCTTTGCAGTAGAGCATCCAGAGGTTGCGGCCGATGAACGAGACGTTGAGTCCCTTGATCCACTTGCACCACTTCTGGACGGGGATGTCGTAACCGAGGGTCAGCTCGCCCAGCCGGACGTTGGTCATCGAATAGACATAGCAGGCGCCGATGGCGTCGGCACCGTTGCCGCCGATGGTCTGGTAGTAGTTTTCGGCCGGAATGCGCTGGCCGTTTACGAGCGCGCCGCCGTTCAGACGGTCGGTGGCCGTGCGTTCCGAGACGCCGAAGTAGTCCATTGCGGCCTGCGTGAGCGATACGCCTACGCCGCCTACGCGGGCGTTGAACATGAAGCCCAGCGAGAGACCTTTCCAGTTGAATTCGTTGCGCCACGAAAGCGTGTAGCTCGGATTGCTGTTGCCGGCATATATCCATGTGTCCTTGGCCGGGGCGACGTTGCTGCCGGTGGGCGATACCCAGATCGCGCCGTGCTCGTCGGTCTTGAGCGTATTGACGTAGATGTCGCCGATCTGGCCGCCTTCGCGCAGCACCATCTTGACGCCCGTCGTACCGCCCATGACCATCGAATCCTGCGAAATCACCGTGCCGTTCGACAGTTTGTAGGAGTCGAGCATGTCGACCACCTTGTTGCGGTTGCGGGAGTAGACGAGGTTCGAAGACCACTTCACGGGACCGAGGTTCTGGTTCAGCTCGGCCGACACCTCGACGCCCTTGTTGTCCACGCGGCCGGCGTTGACGTAGAGGCTGCTGTAGGTCGATGTCGATGAGATGTCGGGGTTGAAAACCTGATTGTAGGTGCGCGAACTGTAGTAGGTTGCGTTGAGTATGAGCTTGTTGCCCCACAGACGGACGTCGGCGCCGACCTCCCACGATTTGGTGCGTTCGGGTTTGAAGTCGTCCGAGGTGAGGTAGGTCGATGTCTGCGGCGTGCCGTCCGATACGGGGTAGGTCGGAATGGTGATCCAGCGCATCGGGGCGTTGCCCACTTCGGCGTACGATGCGCGGATCTTGGCGAACGACAGTACGCGCGAATCGACCTTGAAGATGTCGGTCAGCACGGCCGAAAGACCTACCGACGGGTAGAACATCGACGTCTTGGAAGTATTGGCCAGCGCCGTCACCCAGTCGTTGCGCGCCGTCACGTCGAGGAATACCATATTCTTATAACCCAGCTGCAGTGTGGCGAAAAGCGACTGTGTCTGGTCGTTGATGGTCTCCTTCGCCTGACTCTTGTTGGTGGTCATGTTGGCCAGCGTGAAGAGATTGGGCACGCCCGTCAGGTCGCCGCCGAGCAGTATCGCGCGGTGCTTGTAGTCCTCGATCGAGGCGCCGAGGGTGGCGTTGAGCGAGAACGCTCCGTCGGCGAAGGTCTTGTGGAAGTTGGCCAGCACGTCGGCGTAACGCTGCGAGGTGGTGTAGGTGTTGTTGTAATAGCGGCCCTTGTCGCCGGCGAAGAGTCCCAGCGTCGAAGCGTAGTTCTTCTGCTCGGCCGTGATGTGCGTGTAGTCGATGCGTGCGCGGCCCGTGATGTCGAGCCAGTCGGTCACGTCGTATTTGAGCGAAGCGCCGAACAGGAAACGGTCCTTGCCCGTGTTGAACATGTTGCGGTTGGTGATCCAGTAGGGGTTCTGCATCTGCAGGCTCTGCGATCCCCACGGCCAGTACTGCACCGGGAAGTTGCGCGAAGCGTTGTAACGCTCGTAAACGGCGTATTTGCGGATGTCGTCGCTCGGCGACATGAGGTAAACCGGGATCATCGGGTTGTAGTACTGGCCCGACGAGAGCATGTTCTGCTCATTGACGTTCATGTACATGCCCAGCACGCTCAGGTGCATGCGCTCGTCGAGGAACGACGAGCTGTGGTTGGCCGTGAAGTTGTAACGGTTGTATTCGTTGTTCGGAATGATGCCCTCGGCCGTCACCACGCCCGCCGAAACATAGGTCTGGCTCTTCTTGCCGCCGAAGGAGAGTCCCACCGAGTTCGAAGTGTTGTATCCCGTCTGGTAGAAGTCGGTCGGCGTCCACGACTGCTTGGTGACGAGCTTCGAACCCCACGAAGCGTAATAACCGTCCTTGGCTCCGTAGGTGTTCTGGAAGGCCGGGGTTAGGAACGGCGACATGAAGGTCGTGTTGTTGCTGTAATTGACCGAGACGCCCTCTTCTCCGCTGCGTGTGGTGAGCATCAGCACGCCGTTGGCAGCCTGCGAACCGTAAAGCGCGGCGGCCGAAGGGCCGGTCAGCGCGGCCATCGACGCGATGTCGTCGGGATTGAAGTTGGAGATGCCGTCGCCCGTGAGGTTGTTCTCGCGCATGATGGTGAACTCGTCGCCGGGGTTGGTCAGCGAGAGCGACGGCAGCGGAATGCCGTCGAGCACGTAAAGGGCGTTGTTGCTGCCGGCGATGGATTTCGAACCGCGCATCACGACCTTCGTTTCGCCGCCGACGCCTGCGGCGCTGGCGTTGATGGTTACGCCGGCGATCTTGCCCGCGAGGCTGTTGACCATATTGGCGTCGCGCGTCAGGAATACTTCGTCCGATATCTTCTGCACGTTGTAGGATACGGCGCGCTCCTGCCGTTTGATGCCCAGCGCCGTCACCACGACCGCTTCGATCTGCTGGTCGTCCTCTTCGAGCGTGACGGAGAGCGACGTGCGGTTGTTCACGGAGATGCGCTGCGGCTTGTAGCCGATGAATGAAACGTCGAGGACCATGCCGGCGGGCGAGACGTTGGACTGGAGTGCGAACGTTCCGTCGACGCCGGAGGTCGTGCCCTGCGTGGTGCCCGAAATCATGATCGTGGCGCCGATGACGGGCGCGCCGTTCTTATCGACGATCCTGCCGGTGATCTGGCTGGCCTGCTGCGGCTGCGCGCCCCCGCGGGCCGAGAGGATGATGCTCTTGTTGTCGATCGAATAGCTGACGTTGGTGTTGCGGAACAGTTCGTCGAGTGCGGCGCGGATGTCCTTGTTCGCGACCGAAAGGGTGACGTTCCGGTCGAGCGGGATATCCTTGGTGTTGTAGAAGAAGGTGTAGCCGCTCTGCTCCTCGATCTGCTGCATCACCGTCGAAACGGGGGTGTTCGAAGCCTTGAGCGTGATGTTTTTTACCTGAGCCTGTACGGGGACGGCGGCGATTGCGAACGCCATGCACAACGCCAGTGCATACGACCGGACCGAGCGGCTGACTCCGGCTGCCGGGGTACGGTGTAAATTTCCCCCCCCCCCCCCATAATTTGGGTGGAAAAGATTTTTTTCATAAGTTTGTAAGAATTGAGTTTTAGGTTAGTCCGGCCGTTTCATGCGGCCGGGGGATCTTAACGATTCGGCATACGGGAGGACGTGCAGGTCTTTCCGTATGTTTTTTTGTGTCAGGTCGGTGTCATGGTGTCATTCGGTTTTTGGGTTTATGGTTGTAGGCAAATCGGTTCATGCGGTTTTTCAGTAGACTTCGAATACGGCCCGGCCTGCCGAGGCTTTGTCGCCGGCCGTCTGGTCGATCCGCCGGAATTTGATCTTCGACGAAATGGAGAAGTGTTTGAGGATCAGGTCGAGGCTCTGGTTCGAGAACGTACCCGTGAAGGTGTTGCCGAGCAGTTCGTCGTTGCGGATGTTGAACGATACGTTGTATTTGTTGCCGATCATGCGCAGGGCGTCCTTGAGCGGGGTGTTGCTGAGGACGATCTTGCCCTCTTTCCACGAGGTGTTGCACGGAATGTTGGCCGTGTTGAGGTAGATTACCCCCGTGCGGGCGTTGTAGGTTATCTGCTGGTCGGGCATCATCTGCACCAGCTGGCGGCGGTGGTTGGCGTCGTCGTACTTCATGCCGATGCGTCCCGATACGAGCGTGGCGCGGATATATTCGTCGTCATAGGCTTCCACGTTGAATTCCGTGCCGTAAACCTCTATTTCGGTCGATTGCGCTTCGACCACGAATTTGCGTTCGGGGTCTTTGGTCACGTCGAAGTAGCCTTCGCCGTAGAGCACCACGCGGCGCTCCTTGCCGGTGAATTTGGCAGGGTAGCGCAGGTAGGAGTTGGAGTTGAGCCATACGCGCGTGTCGTCGGGAAGGGTGACGGAGCTGACCATACCCGTTGTGGAGCGGATTTCGACCATGCTGTTGTATTTGTATCCCACCTGCATCAGCAGATAGGCCGACAGGCCGACCAAGGGCAGCAGCATGACGGCGGCCGCGCGCTCGACCTGCCGGAGCATCCGGCGCCATTTTTCGGCCCGGATGCGGCCTTTGACCTTCCGTAGCGCGGCGGCGGTGTCGAGGGCGGCTTTCGCCTCCTGCGTTTCGGCGGCGAAACAGATGTAATAGACTTGTTCGGCGATTTTGCGGTTCTCCTCGCTGGCGGCGATCCACGCCGCGACGCGGGCCGTCTGGTCGGCCGGAAGTTCGTCGTTGTAATACCTGACAAGGAGTTTTTCTATGTTCGGGGTGTTCATCTTTTTTCCTGCTTTTTATATTACAGACTATTCAAAAACAAAAGTTCCTAAACGAAAATCATAAAATTTCAATTTTTTTTATTCCGGGGAATCAAACCCCGAATTTTTATTAATTTCGCATTATGCCCGAACGGAAAAAGATATCCGACACCTGCTTGCTGAACCGGCTGGTCGATGGCGAGATGAAGGCGTACGAGGAGATTTTCGTACGTTATTATCCGACGCTCTGCGCCTACGCCCGCATGTATGTCAAGCGGGAGGAGACCGCTGAGAATATCGTGCAGGACCTGATGCTGTGGCTGTGGGAAAACCGCACGGTGTTATGTATCAGCACTTCGCTCCCCAAATATCTATTCGGCGCCGTGCGCAATAACTGCCTGACCTATCTGGGGCACGAGTCCATCGAGCGGCGCGTGCTGGGCAATATCCGCAATAAGATGTGCGAGCAGTTCGAAGTCCCCGACTTCGACGTCGTCGAGGAACTGCGCGAAAATATCCGGGCGGCCGTGGCGGAGCTGCCGGCCTCCTACCGCGAAGCGTTCGAAATGAGCCGTTTCCAGCGCAAAACCTACGAAGAAATCGCCGCCGTGCTGGAAGTTTCGCCCAAAACGGTGGATTACCGCATCCAGCAGTGTCTGAAAATCCTTCGTGTCAAACTCAAGGATTACCTGCCTTTGCTGACGATGCTGCTGGTCGTGAACGAATAGGCGGTTTTACGGTCTCACCTTGGCTGAAAAAAACTTGTCGGACTATTTCGATCTCACCCGGCGCGATCAATTCGGACCGGATGCTTGTGTCTGACGCGGAAAATTGCTAATTTTGAAGATTGGAGCGCAAAACGGCTCCCGGCTGTTTTTATGATTAGAACTTTTCTGTTGATTGCTTGTCTATTGACCTCCGTTGCCTGCAGGCAGCGGGGTGGAACTCCGGCCGATGCCAATATCGTTGCCAATGCCGGAAATCACTCCGCGGAGACGATCCGCCCCGATACGGCGGCACGTCCGCCTTTGGCGTTCGGCCATGAAACGTGGGATTTCGGGACGATTCCCGAAACGGGCGGTCCTGTCATGCATGTGTTCCGCTTCACGAACAGCGGTACGAAACCCGTCGTCGTCGAGCGTGTCGGCGTGACCTGCGGATGTATGAAACCGACCTTTTCGCAGGCGCCGGTCCTTCCCGGCGGCAGCGGCGAAATCGGGATCGCTTACGATCCGGCGGACCGTCCGGGAGCTTTCGACAAGGCGGTATACGTCTATACCGACGGCAGCCGCATGATGCCGCTCCGTATCCGCGGCAGTGTGGCGGCGCGTCCCGAAACGGCTGCCGACCGCTTTCCCGTGGAGTTTGGCGGCGGAATCCGCCTTAGCGTTAAGGAGGTCAACTTCCGCATGGTGGAGCAGCGGCATGACCGGCGTCTGACGTTGCGCTGTCTCAATACGTCACCGTACGAGGTGCGGCTGAGGGCGGAATTCGCTGAACCGCTTCCCTTTCTGCGGGCCGAAGCACCTGCCGTACTGGCGCCCGGTGTGGAGGGAGAGATCGCTTTCATCTGTGACTTGTCCGCTGCCGAGGTGTGGGGAACGTTCGTTGATTCGTGTTATCTGACCGTTTCCGGACGGCGGCTCGAAGGGGCGGTCGTGGTGCGCGGAACCGGTGTCGGTGACTTGGCCGAATTGCGCGAAATGCCGCGCGGGAAACGTCCGCAGGCGGAAATTGCCGAATCGTTGCTGGATTTCGGAACGTGCGCCGCCGACGGCACAGCCGAGTGCCGGTTTACGTTGGAAAACAAGGGCGGTTCGCCGCTGCGGATCCATGCGGTGAAATATCCCGCAGGGGTGACGGGGCAGATTACGGCGGGCGAAGAGATTGCGGCAGGTGGCTCGAAAACCTTTGTGCTGCGCGTGGACGGCCGTACGGCCGGGTGTGGGAATTACTTCGCGCATGTCGAACTGCTGGTGAGCGATGCGCTTAGTCCGTTGTGCGACCTCCGGGTGCGCGGCCGCTTCGAGTAATCCGAAGCCGGAAATCGGAAAAATAAACAAGCTGCCCGAAAAGGCAGCTTGTTTGTTGTTCGTATTACGTCGGTCGTCATTCGGGACAGCGGACGTTGTCCACCCATTTCATGGCCGAGCTGGAGTAGGTCGCCTTGTATCCGTGTCCGGTCAGGTCGTCTTCCACCTTTTTGCCGTCGGCTTTTTCGTTGAAGCGCCAGTATGCCAGCAGGCCGTCCGTCGCCGGGTCTACATAGCACATGTTGTTCTTCAGGTCGTTGCCGTTGAGAGCCTTGGCCCATACGCGGGCTTCGCTGATGTAACCCTTCAGCTGGCGGCCGTCGTTGCACGAATTGGCGATGCGGAACGAGTCGTCCTGATATACCTGCGTGAGGTCCAGCGAAGTCTTGTTGGTGTCGGCCGAGCAGGCGAGTACGCCGTCGATGTAGATGCTCACCTTCTTGTTCGGACCGTCGAATACGGCCGCCACATGCGTCCATTTGTTGAGGCTCACGGCGATTCCGCCCGTAGGAACCATCAGTGTGCCGCCCCATCCGGAGAGCTGCAGCTGACCTTTGAAGTCGTCCTGTACGAAACGCAGGCAGAAGTTCTCTTCGAGGCCCATCACCGTATTGCACCAGCCGCCCCAGCGCTGCAGGTTGATGCGGGCTTCGTAAGTGACTTCGCCCAAGTTGTAGATGTCGTATTTGTCCTGCTCGCCCTCGGCGAAATCGACCTTGAAATAGGTGCTGCCCGAACAGTCGGCAGCCGGGCCGATGATGATACGGCCGATTTCGACGAATACCGTCCGGAATCCCTCCTTGACTTTCAAATCGCCGTCCACGCTCTCGATGCTCAGCGGAATGACATAGCTGACGCCCTCCTTAAGCCCTTCGTCTTTGGTTACGCTCACTACGAGCGGTTCGGCTGTGGAAAACGAACCTGCTGGAATGGTCAGTTCGGTGTTCTTGAGCACGAAGTTCGTTTCGGGGAGCATTACGCCCTTCTTACCGTACTGTGTGTTGTACTCTTCGATTTTCGAAGGGTCGGTTACGAGCCGGACTTTGGTGTCGTGTCCGACGACGATCGACGACGAGACCTTTACGCTCAGCTCTTTGGGAAACTGGTCGTCGAGTGTGAGCGACAGGGTGGGGACTTCGCCTTCGGCTCCGGCGATGTAGACCACATCGTCGTAAACCGGAGCTTTCTGGCAGCCTGAGACCGCCAATGCGATCAGTGCGAATAAACTATATTTCAGTTTCATGGCAATTTCTTTTTTTGTCCGTTAAACGATTACTTCCGGGCGGGATTCTGAATCTGTATCGCCTCGATCAGGAACTTGTAAGGTTCGGGATTGCGGTATTCGTACTCCATATGATAGGTTCCGCAGCCGCCTTTCATCACCTTTTCTCCGTCTATGATCGGCTGCCACTGCGCCATGCCGGCCACCGATTTCATCGACTCGCCGTCGCGGGTCGTGTAGTTGGCACCGCCGTTGGTGCGGTAGGTGATGTTCTCGAAATTCTCGGTAACGATAAACCTGCGGGCAACGTCCTTGAACGGAACCTCCGAGAAGTAGTTGGCACAGCTCTGCAGACGTCCGTCGAGGTTCGAATCGCCGCTGCATCCGTACGCCTGCGAGATGAAGTAGTCGAAACACTTGCCGAATTCGCGGGGCATGTTGGCGTTCAGCTCGCCGTCGATGGCCAGTATGCGTCCCGTGCCCGAAGTGCGGCCGAAATAGGTGACTACGACATCCATGAAGACTTTGTAGCGGTTGGGGAAGCCCGATATGCCGTAGGGTTTCTTGCCGGTGCCGATGTTCGGCTCGTTGTCGATATCAAGTCCGTCGTATCCGTTGTCGATGATGCGTTGGCAGAAAGCATGCGCAAAACGCTGGATGGCCGCGATATTGCCTTCCGTGAGGTTGTCGTTGCCGTATGAGCGGTAGGGACCTTCCCAGCCCCAGTAGGCCAGCATCTCCTCTTCGGTGGCCGCCGTCGCGCCGTCGGGCGCCACGCCCATTTCGAATCCGTCGAAAAGCGAAGTGGCGATCACTTTCAGACCGCGCTTGTGCTGGGAATCCTCCATATCCTTACGCTGGGCTTCGGTGATTGTCTGCCAGCCGCCCCACAGACCGACCATGTCGATGCTGTCGGGGAGGGATTTCATGTAGTTGGACGCCGAGGCTCCCGTGGCGCTCCAGTTTCCGAACCAGCCGAAGACGATTTCATGGTCGCTGTTCTTATAGTCGCGCAGATCGGCGTAGTACTGATCCGACTTGGGGTAGGGCTTGACAATCTCCAGTTTTTCGGGATCGGTCTCACACGAGAACAACAGGGTGCCTGCCAATGCGATACATCCTAATTTTATGAGTTTGTTCATGGTTTTCAGACTTTTTGAGGTTCGTAATTTATTTGGCATCCCACCAGAGTTTCTGCGCGCAGTTGTCGTTGCCGCCGAGGAATTCATTTACAGCTTTGGCCACCTGCTCGGCATTGCCGTCGTACTCCTGCTGCGGCAGGGGCACGCGGCGGATCGTCGCGCCGGAGGGCAGTACGCCGCCGCTGCGGTTGGTCTGCGAGGGGAATACCTTCGGGTAACCCGTACGGCGGATTTCGCTCCACGCCTCCTGTCCGTTGGGGTAGAGTGCGATCCATTTCTGCACCATGATGCGTTCGAGTTCACGGCCGTCGGCGGCCCACTTGACGGTGACGCTGCTCGGACTCTCGATCGAGCCGACCTGCCCCAAGCCGGGATATTTCATCGGAGTGCTTTTGCTGTCGGACAGATATTTGTCGGCATTTGGCGCGCCCCATTGGGAGAACGACGTGCGGATACCTTCGTTGTAGAGGTTTTCGGCCGTGCCGCCCATGTTCCAGCCGAGGAGTGCACCCTCGGCCCGCAGGAAGCAGACTTCGGCGGCGCACATCCATGTCAGCGGCGAGGTGAAGCCCACTTTGGGACAGCTGGCCAGCGACTGGTAGTCCTTGGGGTTGGAGATGATGCCGTTGGGGATTCCGTGGTAGGCGCCGTCCTTTTCGGCGGGCGAGAAGTAGCTTTCCAGACGCGGATCGCCGTATCCCGACAGGTAGCTCTCCATGGTTGCGCCCATGCGGCATTCGTTATATTCGCCCCATAGGTATTCGAGCGGGTGTTTGTACGAGAAGCCGATGCCCGTGCGGGTGAGCAGCTGGGCCGAGTGGGTATTGTCGGTCATCACGCCGATGTTGTAGGCTCCGAACTGGAAATTTACGGCCTCCTCGGCCCAAGTCTGGGCATCGCCGGGAGCGGCGAAGCGTGCGCGCATGGCCAGACGCAGCTTGAGCGAGTTGGCGAAGCGGATCCACTTTTCCAGATCCGAATCGAACACCACGTCGAAGTCGGCGATGGGCTTCGCGCCCGAATCGGCTTCGTATGCGGCCTTGAGCGTTTTCAGCGCATGGTCCAGCTCCTTGATGAAGGTGCGGTAGACGGTCTCCTGCGAGTCGTAGGGCAGGCCGCTCGACATTTTGCCGAAGGCGGTGTAGGGCAGCGGACCGTAGATGTCGGTCACACGGTGCATGGCCTGCACCTTGACCACCTCTCCCAGCGCGAAGACCACCGATGCGGAATCGACCTTCTGGCGCAGGATGTTCCATGAACTCATCACGTTATTGTAGGCCTGCTTGTAGGGTTCGTCCTTCCATTTGGCCGTGGGAAAGGCGTAGCAGGTCGAGTTGCTGCCGCTGTCCCAGTCCTGCGCCTGCCCGAAATATCCGGCATAGCTGTCGCCCAGCAGGTTGTCGGCCAGCTGGTAGGCGTTGGCGCCCTCGGCGAAGACGTTACGCTGCATGGTTTGGATGAACGCCGCCCATGCGTTGTCGCGGTCCACGTCTTCTGGGGTGGGTTTGTCTTTGCTGGTGTTGATATTGTCGAAGTCGCCCGTACACGAAGTCAGGCCCGTTGCCAAGAGTGCGAGTGCCGCAACTCCGCAAGCGATCGTATTGCGTAATTTTTTCATAACCTGTCTCTCCTGATTTAGAAATTAACTTTTACGCCGAAACCCCATGAACGCAGCGACGGCGGCATGAAATAGTCGAAGCCCTGATAGTACGTCCCGGTGTTAGAGGTCAGTTCTGGATCGAACGGCGCCTCGTTGTGGAGCATCAGCACGTTGTTGGCAATGAGCGAAAGGGTGATGCGCAGGCGTTCGCGGGCCAGTGCCGGGAGCGTGTAGCTCAGCGACAGTTCGCGCAGGCGGACGTTGGTCGCGCTGTAGACGTAGTTCGAAAGTACGCCCGTGGTGCCGCTGGCGGCTACCGAATAGAACGTCTTGGCGTCCATGCGTCCGCCGTTGACGATCGCGCCGCCGTTGTCGCGGTCGCGGGCCGTCGATTTCGATACGCCGTACTGGTCCATCATCGCCTCGGTGCCCGACACGACCACGCCGCCGACGCGGGCGTCGATCAAAAATCCGAGGTTCAGCCCCTTCCATGAGAAGGAGTTGTGCCATCCCAGCGTGTATTTGGGGTCTATCGAGCCGACCTTGACATAGGAGTTAGGCTCGATTTCGATGCCGTTGGTCATTGGGTTCACATAGATGTAGCCGTTGGGGTCCTGCTTGAGGTGTGTGGCGTAGATGTCGCCCATCGTGCCGCCCTTGGTCAGCACCATGCGGTACGACTCGGCCGTCGAAACGATGAATTCCTGCGGCGCCTTGACCGTGGTGCCCGTTACGGGGTCGGTCACATATTCGTCGAGCAGTTCCTTGATCTCGTTGCGGTTGCGCGTGTAGGTCAGCGTCGTCTCCCATTTTACGGGACCGATGTTCTGGTTGAAGCCCGCTTTCAGCTCGATACCGCGGTTATTGACCTTGCCGGCGTTGGCGTAGGCATAGGAGTAACCCGACGACGAGGGAATCTCATACTTGAAGAGCTGGTTGTGGGTGTTGGTGTTGTAGTAGGTGAATTCGAGACTCAGCTTGTTGTTGAACATGCGCAGCTCCGTACCGATCTCGAACGATTTGGTAAGCTCCGGCTTGAGGTGCGAAGCGGCAGCGAAACCGTCGGTGCTGATGTTTTGGTCCTCCAGCGGAATGTAGGTGTAGGTCAGGTAGGGCGACGGGGGATTGCCCACGCCGGCGTACGAGCCGCGGATTTTCCAATAGTTGAGGATCTTGTTCTGCGGAATCAGCTCCGAGAGGATCAGCGATGCACCGACCGAAGGATAGACGGACGACATGGAGGGCGTGCCGGCCAGCGTCGAGAACCAGTCCGAGCGGACCGACGCATCGACGTAAACGAAATTCCGGAAGCCTACCTGCACCGATCCGTAGACGGCCTGCGTCTGCTGGCGGATGTGTTCACGGGTCATTTCGGTCGTCGGATCCGACATGTTGATGTTGCTGACGTGGAAGAAGTTGGCAAGACGCAGCAGGTTGCCGCTTTGTCCCATCATGTCGTATTTTTCGTCGTAGAGGCTGGCGCCGATGTTGGCCGTCAGGCGGAAATCGTCGCTGAGCTGCTTGTCGATGTTGAGCAGTACGTCGGCGTAGAGCGCGTTATTGGTCATCTTCTGCTCGCGGTAATGGCCTTTCGACTGGCAGAACAGTCCCGGCGTCGATGCGTAGAGTTTACGCTCGTAGTCGGTGTCGGCATGGTCCATGCGGATACGGCCCGAAAGGTTGATCCAGTCGGTAATCTTCCACTTGAGCGAGCCGCTGACGATATAGCGGTTCTGCGTGGTGTTGAACATGTTGCGGTTGGTGATCCAATAGGGGTTCTGGCTCAGGGCGTCGAGTCCCGTATTGCTGTAGGGCCAATACATCGTGGCGAAGTTGCGGCCTGAATCGTAGATTTCGTAGGTCTTCAGACGCTCGAAATTCTCCGAAGGCGGGAATAGGTAAACGGGCAGCAGCGGATTGTAGTAGAGTCCCTGCGCCACGCCGTTCTGCGACTCGCTCTTGGTGAAGAAGAAGTCGGTGTCGAGTTCGAGTTTGTCCTTGACCAGCTCGCGTCCGTGGCGGATCGTGAAGTTGTAACGCGAATATTCGTTGTTGGGAATGATACCGCGCGAATTGACGGCGCCGGCCGAAGCATAGGTCTGGCTGCGCTCGTTGCCCGTCGAGAACGAAACCGTCTCGGTGCCCACGACGCCCGTCTGGAAATAGTCGTCGGCAGGGTCGTAGCCCCTGTAATTAAACGCATTCAGACGTTCGCCCCACGAGTAGATGCCGTTGGCGGCTCCCGCCAGCTTGTCGCCCGTGCCGTAACGGGTCTGGAACATCGGCATCACGAAAGGCGCGAGCACTTCGGTGTTGCTCGTCACCGTCACGGTCGTCTGACCGGCCTTGCCGCGCTTGGTCGTGATGAGGATGGCGCCGTTGGCGGCATCCGAACCATAGAGTGCCGCGGCGGCGGCGCCCGACAGGACGGTCATCGACTCGATATCCTCAGGATTGAGGTCGGCGATGGCCTCCGAAGAGCCCTGCGAATCGAACTCCTCGCTGCCGTCGCTGCGGAAGTTGCACATCGGAATGCCGTCGATCACATAGAGGGCGTTCGACGACTGCTCGATGGATTTCGAACCGCGCATCACGACCTTCGACGAACCGCCGACACCCGACGACGAGGCGTTGATATTCAGACCGGCCACCTTGCCGTTGAGCGAATTGACGAAATTGACGTCTTTCACGGCCACGATGTCCTCGGCGTTGATCTGCTGGGCATTATACGAGAGCGCCTTCTCCGAGCGCTTGATGCCGAGGGCCGTCACGACGACCGATTCGATCTCCGATGCGGCCTCGCGCAGCGTAATGTCGAACGAAGTGCGGTTGCCGACGGCAACCGCCTGCAGCTCATAGCCCAGATAGCTCACTTCGAGCCATGCCGTCGAAGGTGCGGGCACCGAAAGGGTGAAACGGCCGTCGGCGTCGGTCGTCGTACCGGTCGAGGTATCGCGGACGATGATCGTGGCGCCGATGACCGGCTGGCCGCTCCCGTCGCGGACATAACCTGCGACGGCCGCAGGCTGCTCGGCTTTCTTTACGGAGAGGATGATGCTCAGCGAACGGATGTCGTAGGTCAGGTCCGCACCCGCCACCATCCGGTTCAGGGCTTCCGTAAGCGGCACCGCCGTAACATCGAGGCTTGTGATACGGTCGGTCTTGACATCCGAACCCGTAACGAACAGATATTTGGTCTGCCGTTCGATCTCGGACATGATCTGTGACATCGGGACACGGTCCATCCGGATCGTAACTTGGGGCAGGCTGCGGTTCTGGGCCGCCGCCCGCGGAGACCAGATAGCGCAAAGACCAAGCATGAATAAAAAAGTAAATGACCTTTTCGCTTGTCTGATAAATGTTTTATTCATAAATTTGTACTTTAGGTTTGAGTAGGAAGTTTGCTTGACCTCCGGCCTGTGCGATGTGCTACCATCCGCACGGGCCATTTTTTGAGGGTCCGACAATCATAATATCTGATTTCTCATAAACTTGGGTTACTTCATAGGCCGGTCGTTTTAAGGTTGGACTGAGTTTATCGAATGGTTATCGTATTGTTCTGTTCGTCTTTCTCGTACTCGAAATCGGCAAACCGCTGCAGCACCTGAAGCGCATTGTCGATACCTACCGACTGCCGTATCTTACCCTGTCCGATACGGATCGACGGTTCGCGCTCGATACGGATTGTGACGCCGAAGGTCTTTTCGAAGCGGTGCATCAGCTCGGAGAACGACTGATCGGTCAGGCTGATGATTCCGTTCGTCCACAAATATTCCTCATCGTTGTCGATCTGCGCGAGACAGAGATGCTTCCCTTCGAGCGTCACCATCTCGTCGGGTTCCAGCACCAGTCGTTCGCCGGGGACGAGCCGGCTGGAAACGGCGACGCGGCCTTCGAACAGAGCCGTCGAGAAGAGCCCGTTCTCCTCCTCGGCCACGACATTGAATTTCGTGCCCAGCACCTCTACGTCGCAGGCGTATGTCCGGACGATGAAGGGATGTTTCGCATCGTGCACCACTTCGAACCGGGCTTCGCCTTCGATCTCCACACGGCGCTCACGCCCCGTAAAGAGCGCCGGATAGCGCAGCGTCGTTCCGGCGTTGAGCCATACCGAAGTGCCGTCCTGCAACGTCAGGCTGACGCGCTGTCCGTAGGGTACGGATACCGACAGCAGCCGTTCGCCCTGCCGCGAGAAATCGCGTGCGGCGTGAAAATAATAACCGCCGAAGGCGAGCAGTACGACGGCCGCTGCCGCCGCGCTCCACCGGCGCAGGACGGAGCCGAAACGGCGCCTGCGGTCCTTGGCGTAAAGTTCGTTGATGACCGGAGCGCTCAGAGCCACCAGATCGTGCTGCCGCTGCACCTTTGCGAGTTCCGATTCGTGTGCAGGATCGGCTTCCAGCCACGTCAGCACTGCCGTCTCCTCCTCAGGCGATGCTTGGCACGCCACGTAGCGATATAATGTTTCCTTTTCCATAAGTTGCTATATTGACGCACGACAGTGCAGGATTTGCGAAAAAAATCGCAAAATCCCGCAAATAAATATTTTTAATAATTCCGGGGG
>ERZ837910.1996-NODE-1996-length-26376-cov-4.787356_pt1 | contig 26376 bp, 22 predicted proteins | sample MGYA00519940_ERZ837910 | MGnify/ENA primary metagenome ERZ837910 (study PRJEB31850, sample SAMEA3708825) | human gut metagenome | biome: human gut; feature: human-associated habitat; material: faeces | place: China | collected 2014 ... | reverse complement strand
CAGCTTCGCGTTCGCTCAGCAGCTCCCCCAAAGGGGGCGCCGAGGGCGCTCTGCAACGAAACGCCGCTTATAGGTTGATTCTGCCCATTACCACCGGATGAGCGGCACCGGTAGCGGAGGGGGCGTTGTTGCAGATGCCGAACAGGGCTTCGTTTGCCAGCAGGGCAAAGGCAACCGCCTCCTTGGAGTCGCTGTCGTAGCCCAAATCCTCCTGGGTTTGCACCCGGCATTCCGGAAGTGCCTCCGCCAGGAAGCGGAGCAGGGTGGGGTTCCGGCTTCCACCGCCGCCCACCACCAGCCGGGCAGGCATCCGGCGGGCAAACCGATGAAGGCTCAGCGCAATGGATTCTGCGGTGAACCGGGTGGCGGTTGCCAGAATGTCTTGGAGGGGATAATCCCCGAAGGACACCAGCTTTTCTACATATGCCGCTCCGTAGTATTCCCGCCCGGTGGTTTTGGGAGGCTGCTTGGCAAGGTACGGATCTTCCAGCATCCGGCTGAGAAGTGCCGGAATCACCTTGCCGCTGGCAGCCAGCTTGCCGCCATCGTCATAGCCCAGCTTGCCGCCGGTGATGCGGGAAGCAAGCGCATCCATTACCATGTTGCCCGGGCCGGTGTCGAAGGCGGTGACATCATCCAGATTGCACCCGGCAGGGAGCAGCGTAATGTTGCCGATGCCGCCGATGTTTTGCAGTGCCACATCCTCGGTTTCGCTGCGATACAGCAAAAATTCGGTGTAGGGGACCAGAGGTGCGCCCAGCCCGCCGGCAGCCATATCCCGGATGCGGAAATCGCTGACCACCGGGCATCCAAATTCCTCGGAAAGATAGGAGGGGTCGCCGATTTGCAGCGTCCCTCGAATGCTGGTGCCCAGATAGGGGGTCTCCTCGGGAATGTGATAGACGGTTTGCCCATGGCAGCCAATCAAGTCCACATGATGGATGCCGGTTTGCTGCACCAACCCCCGCACGGCTTGGGCATAGAGCTTTCCCAGATGGGTGCCCAGGAGGCACAGCTCCCGGCTTCCGCCGAAGTCGCCGCCGCAAACGTTTAGAATTTGCTGACGGGTTTGGTTGTCAAAGGGCTGAAAGTAAAAGCCAAGCTGCTCCACCTTGGTGCTTGTTCCGCAGCCGGTGATGCGGGTCAGGGCGGCATCCACACCGTCGGCAGATGTGCCGCTCATCAATCCCACCACCAGGCGGGAGGGCTGGTTCCACAGAGTCATAAACGGATGATTCATTCCGGTTCCTCCTAAATGTTGTGATTGGATGGAAAATGCGGGGATTGCCAGAAATGTAACCTCGGACGCTGCAATGATTGCGTCGGGTGTTGCTTCATTCAGTTTACCCGGCTGTGTGCCGGTTGTCAAGGAGGAAAGAAAAATGGTTCTATATGGCGCTGACCGGGCGCAGGAATACCGGAATGTTTTTGAGGGACGTGTGGCATTGCTCACCGGACCCTCGGGGCGCACCAGCGACAATCGCCCCACCATCGATGTATTGAAAGAATGCTGCAATTTGCAGCTGCTGCTGGCACCGGAGCATGGTGTGCGGGGTGACAAGGCAGCGGGAGCGCTGTTTGAGGATGAAATCGACCGGGAAAGCGGCCTGACTGTCCGCAGCCTTTATACCAAAACCTCCAAGCGGCTGTCCCAGGAGACGCTGTCTCTGTTTGATACGCTGGTGTATGATATGGCGGATGTGGGATGCCGGTACTATACCTTCCTCACCACTCTGCGCTATTGCATCGAGGATTGCGCTGCTGCCGGAAAGCGGCTGGTGGTGCTGGATCGCCCCAATCCCCTGGGCGACCGGGTGGAGGGCGGCCTGTTGCAGCCGGAAGTCATGAGCTTCGTGGGGGGCTACCAAATGCCCGTGTGCTACGGTCTGACCTGCGGCGAGCTGGCAGTGATGATGAATGAGGAATTGAACTGCGGCTGCGATTTGCAGGTGGTTCCCTGCGGCGGCCTGACCCGGCAGATGACCTTCCGGGATTGGGGGCACTGCTGGGTGATGCCCAGCGTGGGCATTCCCCGGTTTGAAACGGCGCTATTGTATCCCGGAACCTGCCTGATAGAAGGCACCAATCTTTCGGAGGGCAGAGGCACTGCCGACCCCTTTGGCATCCTGGGCGCTCCTTTTATTCAGGCGGAAGAATTTGCCCGCCGCTTTCGTGCCATGAAGCTGCCCGGTGTGGAGGCAACACCGGTGTACTTTACCCCCACCGCTTCCAAGCACCAGGGGGTCCTCTGCGGCGGCATCCAGCTGCACATCATGGATGAAAAAGCCCTTCGCCCGGTGGAATTGGGCGTGCGTCTGCTGGATTTGCTGCGGCGGATATACCCCAACGATTTTGCATTTTTACCCCCGGTACGGCAGGACGGCAAGCGGTTTATTTCCCTGTTAGCCGGTCATCGGGAATTTGAAAATCCCAACTGGAATGCTGACACCATTCTTACCCGCTATGAGACAGAAAGCCAAGCATTCCGAACCCGCAAAATGCGCTATGAGCGATACGAGAAGGAGTAAAAACAATGGAAATCAGAGAAATGCTGGGGCAGAAGCTGGTGTTCGGCTTCCATGGCACACAGCTCACCGAGGAATTTAAGGCGCTGATTCGCCGCTATAAAATTGGCAATGTGATTCTCTTTTTGCGCAATGTGGAAAGCGCCAGCCAGCTGCGGCAGCTGTGCAGCGAGATTCAGACCCTCATCCGGGAGGAAACCGGCTATCCCGCTTTCATCATCATCGATCAGGAGGGGGGCATGGTGTCCCGCTTGCCCGAGGATGCGGTGGATGTACCCGGTGCGATGGCTCTTGCGGCCACTGGTGACCCGGAAAATGCCCGGCTGGCCTCCAAAATCACCATTCGCCAACTGCGGGGACTGGGGGCAAACTTCAATATGGCACCGGTGCTGGATGTCAACAGCAATCCGGCAAATCCGGTGATTGGTGTCCGCAGCTTTGGGGATGACCCGGAGCAGGTGGCGGCTTTCGGCTGTGCGTCCATTGCGCCCTATGAAAATAGCGGGGTGCTGTGCTGCGTGAAGCACTTCCCCGGGCACGGAGACACGGCGGTGGATAGCCATCTGGGCTTGCCCCGGGTGGACAAAACCGAGGAAGAATTGGAGCAGCTGGAGCTGATTCCCTTCCGCCGTGCCATTGCAGCAGGCGTGCCGGCAGTGATGATGAGCCATGTGCTGTTCCCCAACATTGCCGATGACCAGCTGCCCTGTACCATGTCCCGCCGGATGGTGACGGACTTGCTGCGGAAGAAGCTGGGCTTCCGGGGGCTGATTCTGACCGACTGCATGGAAATGCTGGCAATTCAGAATCGCTATGGCACGCCCCAGGGCGTTGTGGCGGCAATCCGGGCGGGCGTGGATTTGGCGGAGATTTCCAGCCGCATGGATTTGGAGGAGGACTCCGCGAAAGCGTTGAATGAAGCCGCGGCGCGGGGCGAGCTGAATCTACAGGAAATTCAGGAATCGGTGGAGCGGATTCTGCGATTCAAGCAGCAGTTGTGCACCACGCCGGAGGAAGAGCTGTGCAATCTGGAAGCGGATCGCCAGGCGGCCTGGAATCTCAGCCGTCAGGCTGTGACCCAGGTGGGGGGCAAGCCCTTCCGGGCGGACGAAAAGACATTCTTCTGTGGCTGTGCGGACTATCGGGTGTCAGGAGCAGCCAATGAGGATGGAAAAAAGGCCACCTTCCCGGAATTTATGGCGCAGCATTTTGGCGCTCGCTGCCTGCTTACTTCCAAAGAACCCACGGAGGAAGAAATTCAGGAGGCGGTGCGTCAGGCAGCCGATGCGGAAACCATTGTGCTGGGCACCTGCAATGGGCATCTGTTTGCAGGGCAGCAGCAGCTTGCGGAGGCGCTTTGCCATTTGCAAAAGCCCATGGCGGTGGTGGCGCTGCGCAACCCCTATGATTTGTCCGGCTTGCCGGAGACGCTGTGGAAGCTTTGCTGCTATGATTATGATGCCCCGGCGCTGGCAGGGGTGGCGGAGGTGCTTTCCGGCGGCGCTGCCACCGGTGTGTGCCCGGTAAAGCTTTGAGGTGACAAGATGTTTGTATTGGGAATCGACGGCGGCGGCACTCATACCCGTCTGGAATTGCGGGACATGGAGAACCACCTGCTGCGGCGGGAGGAGTTTGGCGCATTCAACCTCAATTCCATTGGAGAGGATGGGTTCCGGCAGCTGCTGCGGCAGGTGTTTGAAGATTGCGGCGGGATGCAGGAATGCGCCAGGCTCTGTGTGGGCGGCGCAGGTGTTTCCAATCCCCGGGTGTATGAGGTGCTGGAGCAGGAGCTGGAAGCCACCGGCTTCACCGGAACATGGAAGCTGTGCGGCGACCAGGAAATTGCCCTGCGAGGGGCAATGGATACGCCGGGGCTTATTTTGATTGCAGGCACCGGCTCCATCTGCTTCGGCAAAAATGGGGCAGGGGAGACATTTCGCAGCGGCGGCTACGGTCATCTGATTGACGATGGCGGCAGCGGCTATGCCCTGGGGCGGGATGTGCTGTCCCAGGCGGTGCGGGAGGCGGATGGCAGAAGCGAGGGGACGGAAATCCTGAATGCGGTGTATTCCCGCCTGGGCGTGTCAGACCCCGGCGGTATTGTCTCCTTCGTGTACGGCAAGGACACGGATAAGGCGGCCATTGCGGCTTTTTCTTCCGTTGCACTCACGCTTTCTGCACAGGGCAATCACCAGACTGTGGAAATTTTAATCCGCGGCGCGGCTGAACTCTATGACATGGCCTGGGCGGTGCAAAAAAAACTGCACCTGGAGGGCTGCCCCATTGCCCTGCTGGGAGGATTATTCAGCGGAGATAACCCCTATCGCCGCTGCGCGGTGGAGAAGCTTTCCGCCCTGGGCACAGTGATTTCCCCCGCCCATGATGCCCTGTGGGGCGCTGCCCAGATGGCATGGGAGCTGTAGGAGATAACGCCTCCCATCCCCAGGGGACAGAGAATCTGGTTTCGCTCCGTAAAAGCTTCTGTTTTGCAAGTTGACTTTTGCAATTATTCACAAAAGCACGGCCATATTTTGTTCATAATTTGGCGGGCAGATACGGCGCTTTGTCTTGCTTTTTTGCCGTAAAACGAGTATACTAGCCCAAGAACCGTGGGGAAAACCAAGTTAAGGTTTTTCTCTGAAAATATTTGAGAAGGAGGGATTGCAGCATTTTCGCTACAGTCCCTCCTTTTCTAAAAAAGAAAGGAAGTTATTCTCTATGGCAAAAACCGAGAAAACCACCGATGCCGTCTATGATTCAAGCTCCCTGGGCGTTCCCAAGCAGCTGGTGCTGGGCGTGCAGCACCTGTTCGCCATGTTCGGCTCCACTGTTCTGGTTCCCATTCTCACCGGCCTGAGCGTATCTGCAACCCTTCTGTTTGCAGGTGTCGCAACCCTGATTATGCACTGGATTACCGGGAAAAAGGTTCCCGTGTTCCTGGGTTCTTCCTTTGCGTTCCTGGCTGGCTACTTCGCTGTGGTGGCCAATGGCGCAGAGCTGGGGCTGACCCAGCGGGAGGCGCTGCCCTATGCCTGTGCCGGTGTGGCTTGCGCAGGGCTACTGTACCTGGTGCTGGCGCTGATTTGCAAGGTGTGCGGCAGCAAGAACGTGATGCGTTTCTTCCCCCCTGTGGTCACCGGCCCCATCATCATTGCCATCGGTCTGATTCTGGCTCCCTCCGCCATCAATAGCTGCTCCAGCAACTGGCTGGTTGCCCTGGTTGCCATTGTGGTGATTATCGTCTGCAACATCTGGGGCAAGGGCATGATTAAGATTATCCCCATCCTGATGGGTGTCATTGCCTCCTATCTGTTTGCCGCCATCACCGGAAAGGTGGATTTCAGCGGTGTGGCTTCCGCCAGCTGGATTGGCCTGCCTGTGAAGATGGAAGACACGGTGTTCAGCCTCTTTACCGCTGATAATTTCAATGCCGGTTTTCTGGTTTCCTCCATTGTGATGATTATGCCCATTGCCTTTGCCACCATGATGGAGCACGTGGGCGACATTTCCGCCATCGGCGGCACCATCGGCAAGAATCTGATTGAGGATCCCGGCCTGCACAGAACCCTGATTGGTGACGGCATCGGCACCACCATTGCCTCCCTCTTTGGCGCTCCTGCCAACACCACCTACGGCGAGAACACCGGTGTTCTGATTCTCACCAAGGTGTATGACCCCGCTGTGGTGCGCCTGGCTGCGGTGTTCGCCATCATCCTCAGCTTCTGCCCCAAGTTTGCAGCTCTGATTGCTGCCATGCCCGCTGCAACGGTGGGCGGCGTGTCCATCATTCTGTACGGCATGATTTCCTCTGTGGGTGTCCGCAACATGGTGGAGAACCACACCGACTTCCAGAAGAGCAGAAACGTGATTGTGGCTGCTGTGATTCTGGGTCTGGCACTGGGCATCAACTTCAGCGGTGCCCTGGGTGCTGACATCACCGCCGCCGGCAACAATGCCACCGGTGCCATCACCTTCGCCATTGGCAATATGAAGATTGCCCTGTCCGGTCTGGCTGTTGCCTCCATTGTGGGCATTGTGCTCAATGCCATTCTCCCCGGCAAGCGGGACGAGTATATGCCCAATACCGAAAATTCCGGTTCTCTGGGCAAGTTCTGATTCCACTTGACTTAAAAACCGCTCTCAGAAATGAGGGCGGTTTTTTTCTGCAAAAAGCTTGTCCACCGGGATATGGTTTCGTATTATATGGGTGTAAGGACCTTACGAACGAAAGGAATGAATCTTTTGGAAGATACGCAGATTGTTGCGCTGTACATCTCCCGATCCGAGGGGGCAATTTCGGAAACGGAAAGGAAATACGGCAGCTACTTAAAGACCATTGCAGGAAACCTGCTCCCCAGCACAGAGGATGCAGAGGAGATTGTCAATGATGTCTATCTGGCAGCCTGGGATACCATTCCGCCGAAGCATCCCTCCATTCTGAAATTTTACCTGTCCCGGATTGTCCGAAATCTCTGCTTCAAGCGCCTGGATTATCTGACGGCACAGAAGCGGCAGGGGAACGGTGCGGTGTTACTGTCGGAACTGGAGGAGTGCATTCCCGACAAAAGCGGGGATGTGGAGCAGACCATGGAAGCAAAGGAGCTGGGAAAGCTGCTCAACCGTTTTCTTGGTACCTTGGAAGTCAGCGACCGGCGGATTTTTCTATCCCGGTACTATGAAGCCATGACCGCCCCCCAGATTGCGGAAAAATACGGCTATACCACCCGACAGGTCAAGTACCGGCTGGAAAAGCTGCGGATGGAACTAAAGCGGACAATGGAAAAGGAGGGGATTTGCCCATGAAAGCAACAGAGCTGGCAAAAGCATTCAATGAAATCGATGATGCGTATCTTGCAGAACTGGACACATCAGAAAAGGAGCGTATTACCATGAAAAACAGAAAGAAATTTTCCCGCATTCTCATTGCGGCGGCAGTGATTTGCCTTCTGTCCATTACCGCCTTTGCGGCAGAGCAGGCACGCATCCATTCATTTACCAGCGGGAACCAAGAATACCAGGAAAGCTACAACGCCTTGGCGCAGGCCATGGAGGATGCAGGCTTCCGGCTGACGCTGCCGGAGGAATTTGAAAGCGGCTTCCGGTTCCAGCAAGTCCGGACGGGCGAAGTCGAGTGTGACGATGATGACGGCAACCATGTTCTCACCTATATGGATGTGAGCGTGGACTATGAAAACGACCAGGGACAGCAACTGGGCTTTTATGCCATTCCTAATCTGGGAGATGCCGTTGAGGAAGACACCCACACGCCGGTTACCTCCAAAACCGTTGGCGGCATTACCCTGAATTACTTCGTTGACCACTATAAATTCGTCCCGGAGGACTATGAACTGTCCGAGGCAGACAAAGAGTGGATGCAGCAGCCCGGCAACTACCTCAGCTACGGCGCTGACAGTGTCGTGGAAGAAACCTTTGCCTCTCTGAGCTGGGCAACCGACGAGGGCAAATTCTCCTTTATGGACATGACCGCCTCCATTAACCCGGATGTGCTGTTTGCCATGGCAGAGGAAATTATCAAATGAAATGTGTGGAAAATGGTGATTGCGCTATTTTCCAGATGAAATGACTGCTCTTTCGGCGGGAAAATGCAACGGCATTTGGCTCTTGTCAAATGCCGTTGTGTTCAGTCCGCAAGAAAACAAGAAGAATCCATTCCAGGAGGGAAATTATCATATGAAGAAAGCACACCACATCGTATTGCTTGCGCTCTTGCTATCCATTATTTTGATAGGATGCGGAAAAAAGGGAAAACACTTGAATGTCACAACGGAAGCGACTGAGACAGAAACAACGGCTTCTGCTGCTGCCGAGAGGGAGACTCTTTCAGAACTTCCCTACAGGCCGGGGCGGATGGGCGTTTACGTCATGGCAGCCCCAGACATTGAAGCCGACTCGGAGGTGCTGGACAATGTGAATTTTGATGCAACGGATGGGGTGATGGAATTGACTCGCTACCGTGTTTCCAATCGCCAGCATGATTTAATCAAAAATGGAATGCAGGTGGGGGGATTCATTCTGATTGACATCCCAAAAGAAATGCTGAATGATGCAGCGGAAAACTTTGACGGATTCAAAGCACTGGCAGAATATGTTGGCAAAAAGGTTCTTCCAGACGTTTATCCGGGCAAAGCCATCATTGGCGGGGGCGGTCATACCACAGGCGGCGACAATAACAGCTTTGTGGTGATTAGCTACCAAATGGGGGAGGGCATGAGCAAAGCGCAGCAATGGCACCGAATTTATGTGGGTGAAAAGTACTGCTATGATTTTTGGTATGACCAAGCGTGGTTTTACGACGAGGGAGCCATTATGAAAAGCCTTTCTGCGGAAGACATTAAACCGGAATGGAACCGGGAAGCTGTTTTCCACTGGACGGTAGAAGAAGTACAGGAACAGGGGAAATTTGTGTTCTGATACGGTTCGATTTGGAAAGCCTGTTGAAACCGATAGCGCTTCATGCTATAATACGCAGGAAAATAATGCGGGTGGACGGAGGAAAGAAAGATGGAAACGGATAACAGAAAATACTACGCCGCTTACAACGAGCGCTACAAAACGGCGCACGCCCAGGGCGTAAGCTGGTCAAGTAATGTAAGCACGCCCATAGTGATGGAAGTGATTGAAAAGTATAACATCAATCGCAGCCAGCGCCTCCTGGAAATTGGGTGCGGCGAAGGCAGGGATGCCAGAACGGTGCTGGAAGACGGCTTTCAGCTGACGGCCACCGACATTTCGGGCGAAGCAATCGCATACTGCAAACAAAAAATGCCGGAATTTGCAAATCAGTTCAGGGTGCTGGACTGCCTCTCCGGTGAGCTGGACGAAAAATTCGATTTCATCTTTGCTGTTGCGGTGCTCCATATGCTTGTGCCGGACGGGGACAGAGACGGCTTTTATGGCTTTCTCCGCAGCCATTTGTCAAATGGTGGAATTGCACTGATTTGCACCATGGGCGATGGGGAGATTGAACGGCAAAGCGATATTCGGACGGCGTTTACATTGCAGGAGCGAAATCACGAATCCGGCAAGATGCTGGTGGCGGGAACGTCGTGCAGAATGGTATCCTGGAATACCTTTGAAAAGGAGCTTGCACGAAACGGATTTACCGTCATTGAAAAAGGAATGACCAGTTCTCTGCCGGATTTTAACAGCCTCATGTATGCGGTTGTCAAGGGATAAAGGAAACCAGGTAAAGTGCATAACGAAAAATGACCGCCATTTCGGACAATGTCAGTAAGTTAAGCTGACGAATCCTCCTACCATCAGGAATGAGATGGTAGGAGGATTTTTTCGTAATATTTTTTCGTAATAATTCAAAAAAGGGTTTGACAAATGTGTCATTTCGTGCGGCCATTTTGCTATCTGCGGATAAGGTCAATTTCCCTGATGCCGTACATATTTGCAAGCAATTCTTTCTTGGAGCTGTCCCTCCACCCATTGTTGAAGCCTTGCTTATGAGGCATATTTCGCCCATTCGCCCCGGCTGAAAAGATGCTCGTAAGCTAACGCAGAAACCATCTGTCAGCTTCACTTATAGAGTAGCATAAATCTTTTGATTTGAAAAGCTTTTTTAGCGGATTGTCCAATCCGCTTTGTTGTCATGCCCTTTTTGCGGAAAAACAGCACACAGCTTGCTTTCGCTTCACTGTGTGCTGTCATTGTGGAATGGTTACGTAAGTCACTTAACTGCTAAGTAAGTGACATTGCCCTTTCGGACGGTCATTTTTGATGTAAATTAAGCCATATAAATGGCCTTGCAGCCCAGCATGGTCATGTAGCAATCCAGCTTGCTCACCAGTTCCAGAGGAGCGTGCATATTCAGCACAGGCACGCCGGCATCCACAGTGACGATGTTGCGGTTTGCCATGTAGGCAGCCACAGTGCCGCCGCCGCCCTGGTCAACCTTGCCCAACGTTGCAATCTGCCACAGCACGCCATTGTCCTCAAGGGTCTTGCGGACATGGAGCATGGCCTCGGCGGAAGCGTCGGAAGCGCCGCCCTTGCCACGGGAACCGGTGTACTTGCAGATGCTGATGCCGTAGTTCAGGGAAGAATTGTTCCGCTTGTCGCAGGTTTCGGGGAAGTTGGGGTCGAAGGCGTTGGAAACGTCGGCGGACAGGCAGAAGGAGTTTGCAAAGCAGTGGCTCAGCTTTACGCCCTGACCGTCGCACAGAATCTCCATGAAGTATTCAAAGGCACGGCTCTGCATACCGCTGATGCCCACGGAACCAATCTCCTCCTTGTCTGCCAGAATGCAGACGGCGGTGTGGGTGGGGACGGTGTCCATGTTGAAGATGGGCTCCAGCTCTGCGTAGGCGCACACCCGGTCGTCGTGACCGTAGGCTGCCAGCAGGCTGCGATCCAGACCCACCTCACGGCTCTTGCCAGCAGGTACAATGGTCAGCTCGGCGCTGCGGAAATCGTCTTCCACAATGCCGTACTTCTCATTCAGCAGCTTCATCACATTCAGCTTCACCAGGTCAGCGCCTTCGCCCTCCAGAGGCTCAGTGCCCAGAATCACGTTCAGCTGCTCACCGGCAATGACCTCGCTGGCGGTCTTGCGCATCTGGTCGGCTGCCAGGTGAATCAGCAGGTCGGAGACCATCAGGATGGGATCGTTCTCGTCCTCACCGATGGTGACGGTGACGGTGGTGCCGTCCTTGCGGCACACAACGCCGTGGATGGCAAGAGGCACACAGGTCCACTGATACTTCTTGATGCCGCCGTAGTAGTGGGTCTTGAAGTAGGCAATCTCGCTGTCCTCATACAGGGGCTGGGGCTTCACGTCCATGCGGGGGGAGTCCACATGGGCGGCGCAGATGTTCGCGCCCTTGGAAAGAGGCTCCTTGCCAATCACGGCAATCATAAAGCTCTTGCCACGGTTGTTCAGATAAATCTTGTCGCCGGGTTTTACCTCCATGCCCACCTGGGCAGGGACAAAGCCGTGCTTCTCAGCCATCTCGGTGGCCCAGGCGGTTGCCTCCCGCTCGGTCTTGCAGGCATCCATAAAAGCGCGGTAGCGCAGCGCATAAGCTTCCATTTCCTGACGCTGCTCGGCGGTGAGAGCGGTGTAGCCGTTCTTGGGGGCGCTGAGCAGGGAAGTACGCAGTTCTTCAGCAGTCATCGTTTATTCTCCTTATCTGTCTATGGTTTTTGGCTGAATAGTCAGCCGGAGCATACTCCTTTTATTATACCGTGAGAATCCAAAAATGCAATGGATTTTTTCCGAAATTCCTCCGCCGTGCCGTCGTTTTCCAGCACCGCATCACACCGGGAGGAAAACCATTGAGGGCTGTGCTGGGCGGCAATGCGGCTGCGGGCGTATTCAGGGGAAATGCCGTCCCGCTGCACCAGCCGCTGCACCCGGACTTCTTCCGGTGCGGTAACCGCTACGGTGAGGTCACACAGCCGGTTCAGGCCGCTTTCAAACAGCCCAATGGCATCAATGGCAGCAAGGGGAGGGGCATCCTCCAATCGCCGCTCCACCTCCTGCCGGATGGCACTGTGGGTGATGGTATTCAAATCCTCTAGTGCCTGGGCATCGGCAAAGACAATGCTGCCCAGCTTTTTCCGGTCAAAGCTGCCATCGGAAAAGGCCAGGGGGAACCGCTGGTGCAGCGCTTCCAGCAGCGCCCGGTCGGAAATCAGCAGCTGGTGGTAGATTTCGTCACAATCCAGAACCAGTCCGCCCCGCTGCCGGATTAGCTGCAACAGGGTGGTTTTGCCGCAGCCGGTGCCGCCGGTGATGCCCAGAATCATGCTTCTGCCTCCGCATCCACAATGTGGAAGGCAGCGGCTTTTTTCAGCCGGTTCTGGACGGCGTAGGCCACCCCACCGCCTACGGGACAGCGAGCATACACCTGATGGATGCTGGCATCGTCCAGCTCCCGCAAAGCGGCAAACAGTCCGGCGCTGAGGGTTTCCACCTGGGATTCCTTGCCGTAGGCCAGGGGATTGCAGTCCTGATACAGGGGCAGCTCCTCCTGGAAGCACAGCACCCGGTCACCGGGGACAAAGTGGCGTTTAATATACTGGGCGGCCTTCTCCCGGGAACCGGCAACAATCACCACCGGCTCCTGGGGGGCATAGTGGCGGTATTTCATGCCGGGGGCTTTTACAACTGCATCCTTGTCAATCTGGGCAGTCACCGCTTTGTCAATCACCAAATCCCCCAGCACCTCCATGAGCTGCTCCGGGGTGATTCCGCCAGGACGCAGCAGCCGGGGGCGCCCATCGGTGAGGTCCACAATGGTGGATTCCACGCCCACCCGGCAGGGGCCGCCGTCTACAATGGCATCAATTTTGCCGTTGTGGTCGTGAAAAACGTGCTGGGCTGTGGTGGTGGAGGGCTTGCCGGAAATGTTGGCGGAGGGAGCCGCAATGGGCACACCGGAAAGCCGGATTATCTGACGGGTGGTATCATTGTCCGGGCAGCGGACGGCAACGGTATCCAGTCCGGCGGTGGTGCGGCGGGGGACAATGTCCCGGGCAGGCAGCACCATGGTCAGCGGACCGGGCCAGAATTTTTCCGCCAGGAGATAAGCGCTTTTGGGGATGTGGTGGCAGAATTTTTCCATTTCCGCCGGTTCTGCCACATGGAGAATCAGGGGATTGTCCTGGGGACGACCCTTGGCTTCAAAAATTTTAATAACCGCCTGCTCGTCCAGTCCGTTGGCACCCAAACCATAGACGGTTTCCGTGGGGATTGCCACCAGACCGCCCTTTTTGATGATGTCTGCCGCAATCTGCGGGGTTTCCGGGGCAGCGGCAGAAAGAAGAAGTGTTTCCATATGTGTATTCCTTATAATGTTCAATCAGCGCAGTTGCCAAAAGGACAACTGCGCTGAAATGGTTGCAAAATGAAATTAGGCGGTGGGCTGGTTTGCAGCTTCGATGATCTGCACGAACTTCTCGGGCACCAGGGAAGCGCCGCCGATCAGGCCGCCGTCGATGTCGGGCTGAGCCAGCAGCTCGAAGGCGTTCTTCTCGTTCATGGAGCCGCCGTACAGGATGGAGATGGCACGGGCATTCTTGGAAGAATACAGCTTGCGCACCACAGCACGGATGTTCTCGCAGACTTCCTCAGCCTGCTCGGGAGTAGCGGTACGGCCGGTGCCGATGGCCCAGATGGGCTCGTAGGCAATGATGACCTTGCGAATCTTCTCCTCGGAAACGCCGTTCAGACCCAGCTTGATCTGCATGGCAATCCATTCCTCGGTAATGCCGGCTTCACGCTGCTCCAGGGTCTCGCCGCAGCACATGATGGGCACCAGGCCGGCTTCCAGAGCAGCCAGAACCTTGGCGTTGACATCGGCATCGGTCTCACCCATGGCGCGGCGCTCGGAGTGACCGATAATCACATACTTGCAGCCGGCATCCACCAGCATATTGGTGGCAATCTCGCCGGTGTAAGCGCCGGAAGCCTTGGCGTTGCAGTTCTCAGCGCCGATGCCCACCCGGGTCTCACGCATGGCGCGGACGGCAGCGGGGATGCACACAGCGGGAACGCACAGGGCAACATCGCACCAACGGCCCTTGGGCATGATGGTCTTCAGCTTGGACATGAACTCCTTGGTCTCGGAGGGGGTCTTGTTCATCTTCCAGTTGCCGGCGATGACAGTTTTGCGGTATTTTCTGTTCATTTGAAATTCTCCTCTATCTAATACCATTTATGATGGTAAGGGTTAACGCAGTTTGCAGATTTTTCCCGGGGAAGGTAGGCTCCCCCGGGGAAATTGAGGGGTTATGGATTACTTGTCCTGGAGGCAAGCAATGCCGGGCAGCTCCAGACCTTCCAGGAACTCCAGGGAAGCGCCGCCGCCAGTGGAAATGTGGGTAATCTTGTCAGCAAAGCCCAGCTGCTCGCAGGCTGCTGCGGAGTCGCCGCCGCCAACGATGGTCACAGCGCTGCTGTCAGCCAGAGCCTGAGCCACAGCAATGGTGCCCTTTGCCAGCGTGGGGTTCTCGAACACGCCCATGGGGCCGTTCCAAACAACGGTCTTGGCGGACTTCACGGCCTCAGCGAACAGAGCCTGGCTCTTGACACCGATGTCCAGACCCATCTTGTCAGCGGGAATTGCATCGGCAGCCACGGTCTCAACGGCGATCTCACCGTCGATGGGGTCAGGGAAGGAAGCAGCAACCACAGCGTCAACAGGCAGCAGCAGCTTCACGCCCTTTGCCTCGGCCTTGGCCATCATTTCCTTGCAGTAGTCAATCTTCTCGTTGTCCACCAGGGACTTGCCGATGTCGTAGCCTTTGGCAGCCAGGAAGGTGAAGGCCATACCGCCGCCGATAATCAGGGTGTCCACCTTCTCCAGAAGGTTGTTGATGACGTTCAGCTTGTCGGAGACCTTGGCACCGCCCAGGATGGCAACGAAGGGACGCTCGGGGTTCGCCAGAGCCTTGCCCATGATGGAAACTTCCTTCTGAACCAGGTAGCCGCAGACGGCGGGCAGGTAGTCAGCCACACCGGCGGTGGAGGAGTGGGCACGGTGCGCAGTGCCGAAAGCATCATTGACAAAAATGTCAGCCATGGAAGCCAGAGCCTTGCTCAGCTCGGGATCGTTCTTGGTCTCGCCCTTCTCAAAACGGGTGTTCTCCAGCAGCATTACTTCGCCGTCCTTCAGAGCGGCAGCCTTGGCATGAGCGTCTTCACCGGCCACATCCTTGGCCATGATGACGGGCTTGCCCAGCAGCTCGGAGATGCGGTCGGCAACCACCTGAAGGCTCAGCTCGGGCTTCCACTCACCCTTGGGCTTGCCCATATGGGAGCACAGGATAACCTTGGCATTGTGATCCACCAGGTACTTGATGGTGGGCATGGCAGCGACAATACGCTTGTCGGAGGTGATTTTGCCGTTCTTGGTGGGGACGTTGAAGTCGCAGCGGCACAGCACCCGCTTGCCGGTGACGTCGATATCCTCGATGGACTTCTTGTTGTAATTCATAGTAAGTTCCTCCATTCAGATTTTTGTGGGGGGTTATCCCCTCATTTTGCCATAATCCTTTAGGTTGGGAAAAGAGAGCTGACGCAGTGCCTCATAGGTGGTGATGGCAACGGCGTTGCTCAGATTCAGGCTCCTGGCTTCGGAGCACATGGGAATCCGAACACAGCAATTGTAATGGGCAGCCAGAAAATCCTCGGGGAGCCCCTTGGTTTCTTTGCCGAAGAACAGGTAACAGCCGTCATGGAATTCTGCCTCCGTGTAGCTCCGGGGGGCTTTGGTGGACAGGCACCACATTTCTATTACATTGTTTCGTGCAAAGAAATCGTCAAGGCTGTCATAATCGAAAACTTCAACCAGATGCCAGTAGTCCAGTCCTGCCCGCTTGACCGCCTTTTCGGAGATGTCGAATCCCAAAGGGCGAATCAGATGGAGCCGACTTCCGGTGGCGGCACAGGTTCTGGCAATGTTGCCGCAGTTCTGGGGAATTTCAGGCTCAACAAGAACAATATTCAGCATAAAATCCCACCTTCTGTCTGTGATTGCAGTTTCTGTGTGTACAAATTCCGTACAGCTCTTATTGTATGCCAAAGCGCTGCCAAAATCAATCCCAAAACTTTCTTTTTTTTCGGTTTTTATAGTATTCACATAAAAAGGAACGGGAGCGAACGAAATTTGTGAAAAAAATACATTGACAGGAAATAGGCACCCTTGTAAGGAGGGATTCTTCGTGAAACACAGGCAAGCCGTGATTTTCCGGCGAAAAGAAAAGAAAGCGGATTGTTGTGGAATTGATTTTACCGCAGGGGTCTGCACACGAAAAACCGGCACACCGAAAAATCAGTGTGCCGGGAAAAAACGGGGATTAACCGGCAGCCATTTTTAGCTCGCCGTTGTTATAGAACCAGCTGCCGCCGGCAGAAGACAGCTCCGTCCCATCGGTCAAAGTGACGGTCAGCATCAAATCCAGCTGGTAGTCGTCGTCCATTTTGGGGATGGTAAAGCTGATGTCGGAAAGGCTGGTCTCATAGCTGCCCTCGCCCTCGCCTTTGGGGAGGTCAATGTCCTTGGTTTCGATGGTTTCGCCGTTGAGCATGAATTGCAGCTGTGCCTTCTGGAAGCTGACCGGCGTGTTGGACAGCTGAGGCAGCTGGACGCTGGCCCACCCGGCGGTGACTACAAACTTGCCGCCCTCCTCCTTGAAGTCGGAGATATAGAGGTTGCAGTAGGCATCCAGGGCGCGCTTCATGTACACCAGGGAATCATAGGCATCGCTGAGGGTGTAGTGCTCACCAACACCCTGGGGCGGGAAGATGACGCACTCGTATTCGTAGCCGTCGGCGGCCTCCAGGTCGGCAGAGGCAGTGTAATACTGGCCGTCCCAGTTGCAGGCAACGTTTTCCACTTCCTTGCCCTCCAGACGGACAACGAAGGAGGCGGACTGCCCCTTTTCGTAGGCTCTGGGAATGCCGGTGAAGGATACGGTTGCGCCATTGCTGCTGCTCCAAACAGCGGCATTCAGTTCCCAGGAAGCCAGGCTTCCCTCGGTTTCCACCTGTGCCAGATTGCCGGTGGACACAGCAGCGGTGGGGGCAACGGTTTCGGCGGCGGGAGCTTCTGTTACTGCGGGGGCATCGGTGGGGGCGGCGGCCTGATTGCCGCAGCCGGTGAGCAGGGAAGCACTGAGGCAGAGCGCCAGCGTCCCGGCGATCAATGCAGAATTCTTCTTGTAGAACATATTGAATCCTCCTTATGTCCAATGGAAGTCGGTTTCGTAAAAAACCGGTCTCTCTCGACACAATAATCAATTTACACCCATTATAATCTATAGATGCAGGTTTTGCAACTTAAAAAACTCTTAATTTTATGTGACGGAAAGACGCGGGGAACGCTGTGCCGACACGCCGGTTACCGGACGGGTGGGGTAAAAAACCCGCCCCCATTAGCGGGGTGTTCGTAAGACAGTTAAATTCAAAAATCTGAAAACCGTTGGTTTTCGAGGGACGGCGTGGCTTCGGTCACGCCGTTTCTTCTCTCAGAAGTTCGTCCAGAGGGATGAATCCAATACCGTCATACTGGATGTGGATGTGCTGGGTGCGCTTGCCGTTGACTTTCACCGGAGCATCCACATAGATTGCCTTCACCAGTTCTCTCAGGGCATAGGGGTCAAGCTCCTCAATGCCCACATAGGGAACATTGGTGGTCAGCGGAACACCCCGTTTGCCCTTCGCTTTGTTGACAGCCCGGATATTCCGGTGTCCGGGCTGTTCGGTCTCGCAGAGCGCACATACGGGGAATACCCGTATAGAAGTGCGCCCTTAGTATCCTAAGGGACTTCAGGTGTCCCGTTCCTCTTGACTGCCGATCTTCTATGGTGAAGCTTGCTTGAAGAACCTGCGCTTCGGTGGTAAAATACTCTCACAAAATTTTTTTCAAATCCCATGCAATATCTTCCTCCCTTTTTACGCCTATATAAGTGAAACGAAAAAACACTGGAGGTGATTCCTTGGAGGATCAGGGTATCATTGCCTTGTTCTTCGAGCGGTCTGAACAGGCCATTGAAGAAACAGACAAAAAGTACGGCGGGTACTGCTACAGTATCGCCTACAACATTCTCTCCAACCGGGAGGATTCTGAAGAAAGCGTCAGCGATACATATCTGGCAGCGTGGAATACGATTCCGCCCCGGCGTCCCAACTTTCTGAACGCTTTTCTTGCCAAAATGACCCGGCACATTTCCATTGACCGCTGGCGCAAGCTCAGCGCAAAAAAGCGGGGCGGCGGGGAGATCATTCTCGCACTGGATGAATTGGAAGAATGCGTGGACACCCGCAATGTGGAAACCGAACTGGCGAAAAAGGAATTGACACGGGTTCTGAATGCGTTCCTGTCTTCCCTGCCGGAGACAGAACGGAATGTGTTCCTGTGCCGGTACTGGTATCTGGATTCCATTCAGACCATTTCTGAGGTTTCCGGTTTCAGTCAGAGCAAGGTGACATCCATGCTCCATCGGCTGCGTGGGAAACTGCGGAAGAAGCTCAGCGAGGAGGGATATGTATGAAAGCAATGGATTTGCTGGTTGGCTTTGGAAGCGTAAAGGATTCCTATGTGATCAGTGCGGAGGAATTCCGTCAGGGTAAGCAGAAAGCGCAGATCAAGCGTCTGTCCACACGGAAGATATGGTTGATTGCCGCTGTGATTGCGCTGACGCTACTTTTGGTGGGCTGTGCTGTCGTTTATGTGTTGAGCTTGCATGATATGAAGATCGGTGAGTACTCTGTAACAAAGCCAGAACACTATGGTCCCAACTGGGAAGTTATTGGGGCAAAAGAGAAAACTTTTGAAGTTCTATCTGTACAAGGTTATTCCGACAGTCCAAATCAACAAGCGGTGAAGGAATTCAGGGACTATATCGACTCCACGGGTGGAGATAATATAACCAATACAGAAAAAATGCAGGAGATTGCACAAAAATACGGCTTGAAAATGCTAAGCGATGGTATTGATGTAAGCTATAATCAAGGATATGTTCTGCTGGAATCCTTGCATCTTCCCGGTGTTTGTAAGTCCAAACCTTATGCTGAAATAAAGTATCAAGGTGGTATTTTCCACCCGGAGGGAACCTTTGATATCATCGTAGATATTGAACCAGACAACGAACTGTTGAAGTGGCCTTACACCATCCACGCTGACTTCCAGTATTACCAAAAAGGATATTTCAAATATTATTATATTTGCGTTGAAAATCTAGATAGCTTCCAAGAGTGGATATATACAATGCCCGATGGAGAAACCGCACTTTTGGCGTTGGGTGAAGATGATGCATTGATCATAGCAGAGCGCAAAAACGGCACATTCTGCGTACATTTTGACCCCCATGTGGGTATCTTTACTATGACAAAAGAAACCATGGAAATGGTTGCAGACCTATTTGATTTCTCCATTGTTCCTCATACACTTTCGCCAGACGAGTGGCAATCTGCGAAAAATGAAATTCAGAGATTAGATGCGTTAGAACATCAGGAATGGCTCAAAATGGAAGCCCAGTGGAAAGATTCCTTGAAGAAAGGAGATTTCTCTGCATGGGTTCGGCAAGCCCTCGAAGGTAGAACCTACGAAGAAGTAAATGATTTAGGGTTTGCTTTTTATGACATTGATGGAAATGGTGTGGACGATCTGCTGATTGGTCGTGATGGCTACTGCTTAGCAATTTACTGGGAAGTAGATGGAGAAACAGAGCAGTTTGCCGATGCGGCTGCGATTCTATTCCCTTGCGAGAATCAGACAGTCGGTTATGTTCTGGTACCCTGGGGCACCAATTATTTCTTTACCCATGCCGATAACGGGACTACGAATGGTGTTGCAAACTTGAAATATGTTCCCGGTCATCCAGAGGGAGAATACCAAAAGGGTGATATGGAGTCTTGGAACAAGTACGAGGTTATCACGAAGGAAGAATTTGAAAGCATTATGAACTCCTTCGTACGAGTACCGATCACCTTCCTGCCTCTGACAGAATATCCCCTGAATGAGAAAGTACAGTTCTCTGAAGGAAATGGAAACTATGTTGAGGAATTCAACAATTACGAAGAGAAAATCCTATTGCGCTTAACTTCTCCAGAAGAACAGTGGCCCCGTTGGAAATATAATATTCAGGATCTGAATGATGATGGCATAGATGAACTGATTTGGAGCGAAGACGGACGCGTTACAATCTATACCATGGTTGATGGTGGGGTTCGTCCTTACAGAATGGTGAGTGATGGCAGTATCGCCCCGTGCCAGAATGGTATTATTGAAGCAGTCCAGCACTATGGTCCGGTTAATAAAACATATCGCTATTATCAGTTGAAAGGCGATCAGGCTGAGTTAATCGAGTATTTGCGCTACGATGTGGATAAAAGTCCTGATAATCCGTGGTTTCGCAGCCCGGATTTGACTGGACAGGATATTACATTGGAGCCTATCTCAGAAAAAGAAGCAATATCCATTATCGCTTCCTATGAACACCTTGAGATCACCATGAAGCCTGTATCAGAATACCCTTTTGAGTAATCTCTATCAAAAACTCAGTGGCATTTCAAACAACGATGTGAAATCTAAAATATACGCATCGAGATACACATTTCATTTCATAAAAAATAAGCGATACCCAGTCGAAAAGACTAGGTATCGCCTATTTTCGTGTTACCAACCCTGCAAGACAGATACCGTAATAGATAATTCATAGAATTACTGTGTTACGGACACCCGCCTTTTCTGGGGGCGGGTTTTATCAGATGTTTTGTTTAACCCTCAGCGGCCCTGGCATCGGCAATGATCTTTGCCTGGTTGGCCTTGGGCACTTCCTCGTAGCGGTCGAACTTCAGGGTGAAGGAGCCACGAGCCTGGGTCATGGCGCGCAGGTCGATGGCATAGCTGCCCATCTCGGCCATGGGAACCTCAGCTTCCACCACAGTGTTGCCATCACCGGTGGGGTTCATGCCCATCACGCGGCCACGGCGCTTATTCAGGTCGCCAATCACATCGCCCATATAGCTGTCGGGGATGGTGACTGCCAGTGCGCCAATCGGCTCCAGCAATGTGGGCATGGCGTTGGGCATGGCCTCCTTGAAGGCCAGAATGGCGGCCATCTTGAATGCCATTTCGTTGGAGTCAACGGGATGGTAGGAGCCATCGTACAGCACAGCCTTCAAGCCCACCATGGGATAACCAGCCAGGGGACCCTTCTGAACGGCTTCCTGGATGCCCTTTTCAACGGCGGGATAGAAATTCTTGGGCACGGAGCCGCCAAAGACTTCCTCTGCGAAAATCATATCGTCCTGCTCGTCCTGGGGCTCAAAGCGAATCCATACGTCACCGAACTGACCGCTGCCGCCGGTTTGCTTCTTGTGGCGGCCATGAGCCTCCACCGTTTTCTTGATGCGCTCCCGGTAGGCAACCTTGGCGGGGCTGAGAACAGCATCCACACCAAAGCGGGATTTCAGCTTGGAAACCAGCACATCCAGCTGCTGGTCGCCGGTGCCGGAGAGAATCAGCTGCTTGGTTTCGGGGTTCATGTAGGTGGAGAAGGAGGGATCTTCCTCGTTCAGCCGGTTCAGTCCGGTGCCCACTTTCTCTTCCTGACCACGCACCTTGGGGGCAATGGCCATGGAGTAGCAGGGAGCGGGATAGGGAATCTGCTTCAGGCTGACCACCTTTCTGGGGTCGCACAGGGTATCGCCGGTTTTCACCTTGTCCATCTTGCCGATGGCACCGATGTCGCCGCAGGTCAGAGCCTTGACCTCGGTGTTCTTCTTGCCGCACATGGTATACAGGCGACCCAGCTTCTCGGTCTCGCCGGTGCGGGAGTTCACCAGGGTGGTGTCGGCATTGATTTCACCGGAGAGCACCTTCACATAGGAGAACTTACCGAACTGGTCGGAAACAGTTTTCCACACGAAGGCAGAGGGAACACCGCCGGGGGAGACCACAAACTCCTCCACCTTGCCGTCAGCGGTGGTGGCCTTGTGATAGTTGCCTTCCACGGGGTTTGGCAGCAGCTCAATGATGTGATCCATCAGCATCAGGCTGCCCAGGCAGGTAACGCCGGAGCCGCACAGCACGGGGAACAGGCTCAGGTCGGACACGCCGCGGTGCAGGCCGGTCATCATTTCGCGGTAGGTAAAGTCGTCGCCTTCAAAGAAGCGATCCATCAGAGCCTCATCGGTTTCGGCAACGGCTTCCTTCAGGGCATCGTTGAATTCCTCGATAACGGAAACCTTGTCCTCAGGAACCTCAATTTCCACCCGCTTCAGATTCTGCATCTCATAGGCGCGCTTATTGAGCACGTCGATGATGCCGGTAACCTTCTTGGCGGCGTTCCAGATGGGGACGATGACAGGGGCAATCTTATTGCCGTAGCGCTCCCGCAGAGCGTTGAAGGTGGCGTTGTAATCGGAATTATCCTCGTCTACCTTGGAGATGTAGACGAAGCGGGGCATATTGCGCTCCTCGCAGTATTTCCATGCCTTTTCAAAGCCAACGGTGATGCCGTCTTTGGCGGACAGAACCAGAATGGCTGCATCGGCAGCGCGGAGGGCTTCCATAACGGCACCGGAGAAGTCGAAACCACCGGGGGTATCCAGCAGGTTAATCTTGGTGTTGTGATATTCCAGAGGAATCACAGAGGTGGAAATGGAAATATGACGGCGAATTTCTTCGGGGTCGTAATCGCTAACGGTGTTGCCGTCGGCGTTCTTGCCGATCCGGTCAATGGCACCGGTCATGTAAAGTAAGCTCTCTGCCAGAGCGGACTTGCCGCTTCCGCTGTGACCCAGCAGGCAGACATTGCGAATGGCGTTGACAGTGTACATGATTGCATAACTCCTTTCGGGACGGTGTGCCTTGAGACACCCGAATAGCGACATTATACACGAACGGAAGCTGAATTTCAATGGTTATTTTCGTCAAGTTGCGAAATTGTGTATAATAGACTACGGACATTTGTGTTTCTGTGCAATTCGTACAAAAATCCAACCCGGGTTTTGGTGAAAAAACGCCCCCACTGCGTTGAAAAGACGCAGTGGGGGAAAAGAATCTCAAACAACCCGTGTCCACTCGGTGGCCAGGAAGCTGGGAATCATCCATGCCAGCTGATACAGCAGCACCCGTGCAGGGGTTAATAGCTCGGTGGAACCCAGATAGGACAGCGCCAGCATAATCACAAGACCGGTGATGCCGCCCAAAATGCCGATGATGGAGCCAACAATGCAGGAGCGGCGCAGGCTCATGGCACCGGTGATGGCATAGGCGGAGGAAATCAGGTCATCCCGGGTGACCAGCGCCAGCACATCGGCTTCGGGGTCAGGCTGTCTGGCGGACAGTTCTGCCCGTTCCTCGGCAGAGGGGAAAATCAGGCGTTTGGTGCGGATGGAGAATTTCTCCCGAATCAGGCTGTCGGTCATCATAAAGTCCCCGGCCAGCAGCACCGTGCGGAGCTTGCGGCAGCCGCACAGGGAGACGATACCGGCGGAGGCAGAGCGCATCTTTGCATAGGAGATGGCAATCACGGCGCACAGCACTCCATCAATGGCCACATACAGTGCCTGGTTTACCATGGTGCCCTGGGGAATATCCACGCCCATGGACTGCAAAAATTCGGAGCTGCCAATCAGTACGGACTCGCCCTCAATTTCGCCGCCGATGCTGCCCTGACCGTAGTCACGGAAAGCATCCACCGGGTACTGCGTGCCGCCTCGGCCATTCAGCAGATTCCGCATCAGGGGAACCAGCCCGCCGCCTGCTTCAAAAATCAGAGAGGCGGTATAGGACACCACCTCGGCGCTGGGGCGATCGGAATAGAACTTGATGCCGTTGAGCTTGGTGGAGCCGCGGGGGAACAAATCCTTCTCCCGCAGGGGAACCACAGCCTTGCCGCAGAGCTTTTTCACGCCCTGCCAGCCGCAGATGACGGCACCAACCATATGCAGCCGCTTTTCCAGCAGTGCCGCCGGTCTTACCAGCGCCAGGAAATAACCGGCCGGGGCAGAGACCAGCAGGGAGGTGGAGAAAATCTTCATGGCCATGCTCGGACCATGGAGCATCCAGGTAAGAGCCGCAATGCCGATGCAGGCCAGCAGCGCCACAAAGGCATACACCTGCTGCACACGGGCAGGGGCGGAGGGGCTGGAGTAGGTGTCCATAAAGTCCTCCACATCGCCCTGTCCCCGCAGAATGCCGGTGCGCTTGGCGTAGTACTGAGGCTCTTTGACAAGACTTGTCAGGGAGCTGGCCTTGCGCATGGTGTCCAGCTGCATCATTTCAGTGGAGCGGGAATAGTAGCGCGCCAGCAGTGCCACTGCCATTTGCAGCACAAAGGCGGAGCAGAAGGGAACCCGCTGCTCGTCCAGGCTGAACCAGGCATCTGCCATACAGGCGACAAAGGTGACGGCTAAGGTGGTGTTCAGGCTGTAGTGCAGGTGAATCAGGTCGTCCAGGCCATCGAGAATCAGTCCGATGCCCAGCAAACCTGAAACCATCATGCCCAGCACCTGGGAATACACCATGAGTTTATTGCGGCTGGCGGGAATCATGCCCTTGGCATCGAGAAAAACGCCCAGGCCGCACAGCAGAAGGATGATAACGTTGAGAATGATTGCAACTTGCAGCTTGCCCACGCCCTGCTCGCTGAGAGAGTAGTACCGCTTTTCGGGACCGGCGACAATTTTGCGTTTCAGCTCCCGAAGCCGGTCGTTGTGGGCAAGACGGATGGCATCCGCGCTCTCGTCAGGGGCTTCCGGCTCCTGGGGGGGCGCATCCATCCGCACCGTGGGTTCGGGCTGGAGAGGCGGCTCCTCCGGGGCTTCCGCCGCAGGCTCACTGGCTTCGGCATCCGCCTGTGCCTGGAAGGCCTGGGAGAGGTCGGGCAGAGGGCCGGTGGTATCGAAATCGGCGGGGGCGGCAGGCACATCCTCGGCGGCTTCAGAGAACAGCTGGCTTGCCTGAGCGGCAATGTCGCTGTCTGCATCGGCAAAGGGAGTTTCCTCCGGTGCATCCTCCAGGTTGCTCAGAATATCGGCAATCTCGCCGGTGTTCCCGGCGGGGTCATCCTGGGTGGATGCCTCGTGGAGCTGCTGCATTACAAGCTCCAAGTTAAAGTCGAGTTCCTTTTCTTCATTGTCCATAAGCACCCTCCCCATCAGCCCAGACGCTGACGCAGGGCTTCATAGAGCAGAATAGAGGCAGCTGCGGACGCATTGAGGGAGCTGATATGTCCCTTCATGGGGATATTCAGCATTACATCGCAATTTTTGCGCACCAGCTGGCTCATACCGTCTCCCTCGTTGCCAATCACAATGGCAGCGGGGACGGTGAGGTTTGCCTGGTACATGGGAATGGAACCTTCGGCGGCAGTGCCGAATACCCAAACGCCCTTTTCCTTCAGTTCGGGGATGGCGTTGTTGATGTTGGTGACCCGGGCTACCTTCATGTATTCAATGGCACCGGCGGAGGCCTTGGCAACGGTGGCGGTCAAGCCAACGCTGCGGCGCTTTGGAATAATCACGCCGTGGGCACCGGCGCACTCGGCGCTGCGGAGAATGGCACCCAGGTTGTGGGGGTCGGACAGCTCGTCACAGATGACAATCAGGGGTGCTTCGCCACGGGAAGCGGCTTCCTCCAAAATGTCGTCGATACTATAATATACATGAGCGGCCACCAGCGCAATTACGCCCTGATGGGAGCGGGTAAAGGACATGGCATCCAGCTTCCGGCGATCCACCGGCACCACAACCGCACCGGCTTCCTTTGCTTCGGCAGCCAGCCGCTGCAAGCCACGGTCCGTCTCTCCGGCGGCAATAAACACCTTATCCACCGTGCGCCCGCTTTTCAGCGCCTCCTGCAAGGCGTTTCTGCCCTCCAGTTGACCCTCGGTCTCCTCAACGGGAGCGGCGGGAGCGACCCGCCCCGGGCGGCGATTCTTTTCGTACATATTGGAATCCTCCGTTTTCTTGGGAAATTGAACTATAACTTTGTCCCATTATATCAGATTTTCTTTTGATATACAATAGGAATTTTTTAGTGATGCACGACAATTGCATGAGTAAACAATTTGTAAATGATGTAGTAAGTACTGCTATTGCTGGCACGAAGTGCCCATGCCTCCCCTGGAAGGGGAGGTGGTTGAGCGTTAGCGAAACCGGAGGGGTTTGTTCGTCGGTGAATGGCATTCGCCCCGATTTTGCACGACACCCTGTAGGGGCGGATAGAATCCGCCCGTAACCCCGGATTTCAGGAAGCACCCGGATGAGCGCATCCGCCCTGTAGCAGAGCGCACACGCTAATGGTTTGCACCCCTTGGCTTCCCCCGGGGGGAAGCTGTCACGATGAAATATCGGCATCTCGGA
>ERZ837910.1991-NODE-1991-length-26427-cov-20.716214_pt1 | contig 26427 bp, 23 predicted proteins | sample MGYA00519940_ERZ837910 | MGnify/ENA primary metagenome ERZ837910 (study PRJEB31850, sample SAMEA3708825) | human gut metagenome | biome: human gut; feature: human-associated habitat; material: faeces | place: China | collected 2014 ... | reverse complement strand
CGGGTTTTCTGGTCCGAGTGACTGGTTTCGAACCAGCGGCCTCGTGGTCCCAAACAGGAACCGAAAACTTTTTCCGGACGTTTCTAACTGTTTTTTATCGTTTCCGCTCGTATTCCGTTACTCTCGTACCCTCTTTTGAAGCACCGTTTCCGCCTGTTCCGCGCGTGTCTGTAGTAATCCATGTGGTCAAAAACGCTTCCCGCTCAAAAGAACGGGAAGCGTTTTTACATTTATCAGTTGGCTTATCCAAAGAAATACTGTTTCATATCTGAGATGCTACCATCCTTATCACAGAACCATTCGTAATCAGAGTGGCAATTCCGGCAGTGTGCAATTACATCAAATCCACCGGGTGAATGCCAGCTGTCAGCAATGCTCATGATTTCCAATGGTTTTCCGCAGGTCGGGCAAGGTCTGATTTTCCTTGCCTGACGAGTGGCGCGATCTCGCTGCTCTGTTTCAAGTGCGTCTAAAAGGTTTTGCCAAAGATCTGAATTCGCCTCGTGCTCTGCGTAGTCTTCAAGGTATCGCTGAATGTCATCGGCAGCCAGCGTGAGAAACTTATTATCCAGAAGCTGAATATGGCGTTTGAGGTAATCAGCGACCACCGATGGCATATAGGTTTTCCGGCCCATCGCATATCGCATTGCCGACAGCAGGATCAGCCGAAAGTCAGAATCGGAAATTGGGGCAAGTATATCCTGTGGAAAAAGCAAAAACTCCTTGCCATTATCCATGAATACGCGCAGCGGCCGCTGCTCCTCTGTCACCAGATTCAAAAGACTGTTTGCCTGATCTTTCAAGTCGTCAACGCTGATTGACGCATAGTCCTGAAAGGGGCTGTTTTCGTCGTTCATTCTCTAACCTCCCGTTCCATTCGTCCTCGTTGCAAGGTGTTGGCATTGTAGCTCTGATTGTCCGAAGATTCAAGTATTTTGTTCGTAGAGGCAAAGAGACCCAATGATATTCCGCTGAGAACCGCAGATCAAATTCTGCATCGCAATAAGCAAAGAATACTCACCTCCCACAGTATGTAACAATCGCCTTAGATACGAACGCCGCTGTGCCTTCTCCGCCGGCCTTGTCGATGTTTTCGCGGAAACGCTCGTCGGCAACATACATCTCACCCAGCCCTGCCAGAATTTCCGGTGTACAGGTGTAGAAATGATCGGTGATGAACTGCTGCAGCCTGCGGGTCGCAGCCTGCACCTCCGGCGCGGTGGGGGCAAGATTTTTCAGCTTACCCAGCTCTGTGAATTGAGCCATCAACTCGGCAAAGTCACCGACAGAACCATCCTTTTCGCGCTGCTGATATTCCCGATACGCGGCTGTGCCGCCCCACTTTTCTTTGACCTCGGCGGCGAAGCGTGCCTGCTCGGTCTTGTCAAATGCGTCAAATTTCATAGGTGTCACTCCTGTTTTCAAAGTCTCACGGGCGAGGGCGATGAGCTTCCCAAGCTGCTTCCGCCGCAGCTCCAGCAGTTTAATCTGGTCTTCCAGCGCGGCAGATTGGTCAAAATTCGGATCATCTAGAATCCGTTTGATATCCTTGAGCGGAAATTCCAGTTCCCGAAACAGCAGAATCGATTGCAGCCGCGCCAAAGCCGTATCGTCATACAGCCGGTAACCCGCCTCGGTGAGCGCGGTGGGCGGCAGCAGGTCAATGGCGTCGTAATGGTGCAGCGTCCGGACACTGACACCGGCAAGCCTGCTGACTTCGTGAATGGTCATCATGGTAATCCCTCCTCCGTGTGAGTTTAGCATACACTATGACGTAACGGGAGAGTCAAGAGGGAAAACGAATTTTATGAGTTTTCATTGCAGCTAAAATTGCACACACGCTTTGTTTCCTTGCTTTCCGCACCAAAATATGCTATCATACAAAATAACGATAAATAACGCCGTCAAGTGTTGAAATTAGCCTTGGCAGTATAGCTGTGATGAATTGAATGCTCTGCCAAGCGGCAGGGCATTTTTGCATATCGGTTCACAGAGAACCGTGTTAGAGAGGAAATGGGTATGGCAAGAATTATCAGGAATGCAATCAGATGCAGAAAGTGCGGAGATATTATTGAGAGCAAAACCGTCCACGATTTCAAATTTTGCAGCTGCGGGGCATGCGCCGTGGATGGTGGTCACGACTATCTTCGCAGGTGTGGCAATCTTGAAGATTGGGAGGAACTGTCCAAAGCTGAAAAAGTGGAGGACGATAACAGATTGGCTTGATTCTGGATTTAGGGGCTGGCGCTGCCCGCTTTTAATTAGAGTTTGCTGGAGCGTAATATAAAATGGAGAGGAGCGGCTTTTCGTGTATTATTCTGAACTTGTGAAAAAGGCGTGCGTGATCATGTATGATGCCCACAAAGAGGATAAGGATAAAGGCGGATATCCGTATGTGTTCCATCCGTTTTACCTGGCGACTCAGATGGATGACGAAGACTCCACCTGCGCAGCGCTGCTGCATGATGTAGTTGAAGATCATGGTTCCAGATATTCGTTTGCATATCTGGAACAAGCTGGGTTCCCGGAAGCTGTCATACATGCGCTTCATCTGTTGACGCATACGACCGGTGTGCCCTATATGGACTATGTCAAGGAACTGGCAAAAGACCCGATTGCCAGAAAAGTCAAGTTGACAGACCTCAAGCACAATCTGGATGCCAGAAGACTGAACGCAGCGCGACCGAGAAAATATGACCTGTATTTGCAGGCAATTCGTTATCTGGAAGAAATAGAACAGAAACCCGACGTGAAATAAGACAGGAACGTAAAAACATGACCTTTATCTGTTACCCAAAATGCACCACTTGCCAGAAAGCAAAAAAGTGGCTGGATGAAAACCAAATTGCCTATAATTTTCGTGACATAAAGCTGGAGAATCCGACTTATGACGAACTGTCCGCATGGTATCAGCGCAGCGGGTTACCGCTGAAAAAGTTTTTCAACACCAGCGGTTTACTCTATAAATCAATGAAATTAAGAGACAAACTGCCAAAAATGAGCGAAGATGAAATGTTGAGTCTCCTTGCCACAGACGGCATGCTGGTCAAGCGCCCGCTTCTAGTGGGCGATGACTTTGTCCTTGTTGGTTTCAAGGAAACAGAGTGGGCGGAGCACCTGAAAAACAAATAAAAGAAGCGTTGAAACAGAGGACATCTGACCGTCCCCGTCAATTTTTTATCAAAGTTTGTGGCGCAATAGACAAAGAATATTCAAGCCTGTATCTGCTGCGTCCAAAGCATCTGGATCGCCAAATCCTGAGTTTCAAATTTTCGTATCATCTGCTTCCTTCCTGTTTGCTGCTTTCCTGCGAGGTTTCGGCTTGGTCAGCTCATAGCTCACGTCTAACAGAAGCTCAATCGTTTCCGCCTGCACGCTGCCGTCCAGCGCGGCTGTGATCCAGCTGCTCTTGTTCATGTGGTACGCCGGAAAAATGCCAGTCTCGCCGCGAAATGACGAGATCAAAATCGGGTCGCACTTAAAATTGACGATATCGAGCTTCTCCGTTCCCGCAAGTCCCAGCTTGTCCCGCGGCACTTCCATGACCAGCGCAAACCACTTCCGGTTGCTTGCATGACGGAACACAGCCGCGCGCGGTGTGTCCGCCCAAGGATAATCCGGTTCTGTGCTGTAGTGGTTCAGAATGTAGGCTTCTAATTCTTCACGATTCATTGCAGACCTCACAGCGCTTCAAAATGATACCTCGGCTGACCGACGCTCTTGTTGCCGTACTCGATCGCGCTGACCGGACAGTAGCAGATGCACGCCATGCAGTGGGTGCAGTTCCTGCCCCAAACCGGCTTGCCGTCTTCCAGCGCGACGTTGTTCATCGGACAGCGTTTTGCGCACTGGCCGCAGCCGATGCAGGCGCTTGACGCGGTAAAGGCGTTCGCTTTGACGAAGAATTTGTAGAAAATCGGATTGACTGGGCCGCTCATGAAGCGGTCGTAGAGATTGTTTCGCGTCGGCGCGAACGGCTGATTGCTTTGAATCGCCGCAATTGCTCGGTCGATGCTAGGCTCGGCTTTGGCGACGATTTCCCGCGCTTCGTCCGCCTGCGGCGCGGAAAACATGGCAATGTAGTTCTCCGGCATGACGATCTGTACCGTGCCCATGCAGGCAAGCCCCTTTTCCGCGCAGAGTTCGCGGTTATACTTGCCGGCATTGCCGATCTCACTGCCGCAGGTCATGACGAACCATGACCGCTTTGCGCCGCGCAGCTCTGTTTTCCGAAGCCAGTCGCGCACGACGTGCGGAATACGCCAGGCATACGTTGGCGTGACAATAATAACTCGATCGCCGGTTTCGACGGACGAAGTGTCACTGGCTTTGATGCGGTCATTCAAATTCAAAATCTCATCGCCCAGCGCGTCCGCAATGCGTTTCGCAACGTATTTGCTGTTTCCGGTGCCGGAAAAGTATAAAATCATATCAAAATCCCCTCGCAATGGTCAATCTCATGCTGAATGATCTGCGCTGCCCAGCCGGTGAATGTCCGGATGCGCGTCTGGAACTGCTCATTCTGCCACTGCACCTTGATGGTTTGAAACCGCTTCGTTTTCCGCGTGCCGGTCAGGGACAGGCAGCCCTCCTCCGCGTCATAGGGCGCGGATTTTTTGACGATCACGGGATTGAACATGACCATGTAATCACCATTGTTGTCGAACGCAATAATGCGCTTGTTGACGCCGATCATATTCGCCGCCATGCCCACGCAGCCGTCCTTGTGCGCGGCCAGCGTGTCGAGTAGATCCTGCGCCACGCCCAGATCGGCCGCCGTGGCAGGTCCTGACTTTTGAGATAAAAAGAATTCATCTTTGCAGATTTCACGGATCATGGGAAAACCTCCGCTGCGTATTTCTTATGTGGCTATTGTAGCAGAGAAATGGGTAAGGCTCAACTGCATTTGTGGGTGTTTCGGTGAAGACACTTAATTAATATTTGCGCATTCGGTACGAATAGCATAGAATTTTTGCGTGCGAAACAGCACGATTCATGTGCCTTATGAGATGCAGAATTTGCGCGGCAATAAACAAAGATAAGGGCGAATTCGATAAGTGGTCTTCGAAATAAAAATCGTTCGTATTTATCATTTCCTTGCATTTTCCATCCTGCTTTGATACAATAAGATACAACGCTGCGAAGCGCTGTTGTTAGACTTGGTAGCTTTGCACAAAGGTGTTCTGCAAAGCAGCAGAGCACTTTTTTCATCTGGAGGAATCGAACTATGGCTGTGAGCTACAAGAAGCTTTGGAAACTGCTGATTGACAAGGATATGAAAAAGAAAGATCTGTGCGCGCAAGCGGGCATTAGCCCGGCGTCCGTCACGAAAATGGGTCGAAACGGTCATGTTACGACGGAGATACTTTTGAAAATTTGCACGGCGCTGGACTGCGGCGTGGAAGATATTATGGAAATTGTGCCGGATTCGCGTGAAAACGCATGATAAAGTCCGCATTATGGGACAGCCAATATGATATGATAACAATGAGCTTGGGAGACCGGCTCGAATGGAGAAGCGAATGGAACGATCTCTGATTTATAACGGAACGATCACGGCGGAACAGTTCCTCTTCTATGAAATCCGCATTGCATCGAAATATTACCTCGACGGGACATCCGTGGAGGACGCTATCGAAGAAATCAAAAAGAACAATCTGTTTCAATACCCGACCGAGCGGCTTGTTGCCCGTATGGTGCGAAGCTGCTATAAGCGGCTGGACGCATTAGACGATGAACAGCTTCGGCAGGAATTATCATCGGCTCCGGTTGAGATTGCAAAGCAGATCAACCTCTATGCCATGATGCGCTACAACCGCATTGTCTGGGACTTCATGGTCGGCGTAATCGGAGAAAAGTTCCGGAGTCAGGACTTCGAGTTTTCGCGGAAAGACCTGAATGTCTTCTTCTCCCACTTGCAGGAACAGAACGATGACATTGCCGGATGGAGTGAGTCAACGGTCAATAAGATCAAGCAAGTGCTGACGAAGATTTTAGTTGAGGTTGAGATCCTTGACACCTTCAAATCGACGCGGCTCAATCCGCTGTTCCTCTGCGAAGAACTGGAAGAAGGCATCCGTAGAAATAACGATCTCGAAGCACTCGCAGCTTTTAACTGCTTTAGATAGGAGGCTCTGGCATGAGTGACATCAAGCAAGAGTTAGATAAAATCAGAGGACGTATTTCCGAACCAAGTTTTCTGAAAAACGAAGGCTTGAGCAACGAGGTTGGCATTCATGTGTTCTGCTATGATCCGGCAGACGAGTTAATCATCAGAGACTTCGTTTCCCGGCTGAAAGCGGAGAGCGGAACGCCGTACCACATCAAGGAATGCGACCTCTATGAGATTTTTCTCAAGCTCTTGGAGGACAAGCGCGTTCTGAAATCCGTGGACGGGCTGGAAGAAAAGCGCGGAAAGGAATACCTTCTCAAGCAGCTTCAAAAGATCGCAACGCCGGAGGCACTTCTGGAATACATGAAGTATGAGCCGCATGAGTACGGTGATGTTCTCTTCCTGACCGGCGTGGGAAAAATCTTCCCGTTTATGCGCTCTCATAAAATGCTGGACAGTATGCAGCATCTCTTTGAGGACATCCCTATTGTGATGTTTTATCCGGGATCGTTCAACGGGCAAGACCTCGGATTGTTTGGGAAGTTTTTAGACGGACACTACTACCGGGCATTCAACCTTTTGTAATTGGAGGAAGGCAGCATGAAAATACAAAGTATGTTCCAAAAGGACATCGACCGTCCTATCAACGGCGTTGTTAAGGTCATGCAGGATGACCAGCAGAGCTTAAAGGATGAACTGAGTGAATACATCATCACGAAGGAACTGCGGCGTCACTTTGCCACATTCTTTGATAACTACGTCAAGGCGATTGATACCCCGACTGATAAGATCGGCGTCTGGATTTCCGGCTTCTTTGGCAGTGGTAAATCTCACTTCCTGAAAATGCTCTCCTACCTTCTCTCCAACAAAGAGGTGGACGGCAAACACGCCTTTGATTACTTTGCAGACAAGTTTGACGATCCGATGATGTATGCGACGGTGCAGAAATGCGTCCGCATTCCCACGGAGTCCATCCTGTTCAACATCGACATCGAGGGACCGATCAACAAGGACAAGACCGCCGTGCTGCGCGTCTTTGCGAAGGTGTTCTACAACCACTGCGGCTTCTATGGCGAAGACCTCAAGGTGGCGAAGCTGGAACGCTTCATTGATAAGCAGGGCAAGACGGACGCCTTCCGCGCTGCCTTCAAGGAAGTCAACGGGGACGAGTGGATCAACGCCCGCGATTCCGCCGCCTTCTTCGAGGATGATGTGGTTGAGGTTTTGCAGTCTGTTCTTGGCATGAGCGAGACAGCAGCCCGCAACTGGTTTAACGGCGAAGAGAACGCCGACATGAGCATCAAGCAGCTCGTCTCCGAGATCAAGGAGTATGTGGACAGCAAGGAAGGAAACTTCCGCCTTCTGTTCTGCGTGGATGAAGTCGGTCAGTACATCGGTGACGATGGCGATCTGATGATGAATCTGCAATCGCTGGTGGAAGAGATCGGTGACAAATGCCGGGGCAAGGTTTGGGTCATGGTCACGAGCCAGGAAGCGATTGATTCTGTCGTGAAAATCACCGGCAATGACTTCTCCAAGATTCAGGGGCGCTTCAACACCCGTCTGAGCCTTTCTTCCTCGTCTGTCGATGAGGTCATCAAAAAGCGTGTTCTGGCGAAGACAGAGGACGCAGATCACCTTCTGCAAATGGAGTATGAGAAAGAGGCTTCGGGCTTAAAGAGCTTGTTTGCCTTTGATAATCCGATCCTCGACATCAAGGGCTTTACCAGCGCGGCAGAGTTCAGCGCGACATTCCCCTTTGTGCCGTATCAGTTCATCGTCATCCAGAAGGTTCTCGCGGAAATCCGCAAGCACGGCAACTCAGGCAAGCACCTTTCGGGCGGCGAACGCTCCATGCTGTCCGGTTTCCAAGAGGCGGCACAGAAAATCGAAAATAAGGATGAAAACGCCCTTGTGCCGTTCTATCAGTTCTATGACACGGTACATACCTTCTTAGAGAGTGCCATCCGCCGGGTCATCGACCGCTGCCAGAATGCGGCGGATGCCAACGACGGCTTGGAACAGCAGGACGTGAATGTCCTCAAGCTGCTCTACCTCGTCCGCTACATTGAAGATGTCAAGGCGAACATTGAGAACATCGCCATCCTGATGATCGACGATATTCACACGGACAAGATTGCCCTCCGCGCATCCATCACGGCTTCTCTGGAACGCCTTCTGTCTCAGAACTACATCTCCCGCAATGGCGATACCTACGCCTTCCTGACGGACGAGGAACAGGATATTGCCATCGACATCAAGAACACGCCGGTTGACAGCGCACAGATCGTCCAGAGCATTTCTCAGACGGTCTACGGCGAAATCTATCCGGCAAAGAAATATAAATACGGCAAGTATGACTTTGCCTACGATCAGTACGTTGACGAGACGCTGAACGGCGCGTCCACTGGCGGAATGCGGCTTCGCGTTGTCACCGTGGCAAGCGACCTCTACGGCGTTGGAGACCAGCGGCTTATCATGGACTCGCAGGTCAACAACGAGGCAATCGTCGTTCTCTCGGCGGACACGCCCTACTTTGATGAGCTGGAACAGGCGATGAAGATCCGCAAGTATGTCAAGCAGCGGAATGTGTCGCAGATGCCGGAGAGCATCCAGCGGATCATCCGGGACCGCAACGACGAGGCGCGGAAACTGGAAAGCCACGCCCGCAGCCTGATCGAAAAAGCCATCGTTGAGGGCAAGTTCTATGTCCACGGCGAAATCCTTGACCTGAAATACGGCTCTGCGAAGGACAAGCTGGACGAGGCGATGAAGAGCCTTGTCGAGAGCGTCTATTCCAAGCTCAACATGGTCAATCAGTTTGTGGACAGCGATGCTGATATTCTCGCCATCCTCAACGGCGCGTATGAAGAAGTCGGCTTTACCGGGCTGGGCGCGAACAACGAAGATGCTCTCAATGAGATCAGTCAGTGGTTGGAGCTGCAAAACCAGAAGATGCTCAAGACCTCGATGGGTGATGTGCAGCGCCGGTATCAGGCAATCCCCTACGGCTGGAAGGAAATCGACATCGCAGCCCTGATTGCCCGCCTGATTGTCCAGCAGAAAATCCAGATCAACTATGGCGGCGCGATTGTCGGCAAGGAAGAGCGCCGTTTGGTGGACTTCCTGCGCAAGAAGACCGAGATTGACAAAGCCATCGTCGCACGGCGCATTGCCCCCACCGAAGAGCTGATCCGTAAGAGCGTCAACTTCCTTCGGGACTATCTGGGCGCGATGGACATTCCCTCCGATGAGGACGGGCTGATCCGCTTCGTCTTGAATACCTTCGAGACCAAGCAGAGCCACTATCAGAAACTCCTTGACGAGTTCTACTCCAAAGAGCGTTACCCTGAAAAAGAAACCGTCACTGCTGCCCGCGACCTGATGAACGATGTTCTGAGCCAGCGCAAGGACAATGTTGCATTGCTCAAGCGGATGGTGCAGCGGCAGGATGATCTTCTCGATTCCGCCGAGGATATGGAAGGCGTGGAGATGTTCTTCAAGGCGCAGCGGACGGTGTTCGACGATGCTAAGAAGCGACTTGCCAGCATTCTCAAGGAAAGAGACTACTTCGCGGCGGATGCAGATACGTTGAATGTCATCAGCACGATGTCCACGATTCTTGCCATGCCGAAGCCGTATTCCCGTATTGGGGAACTGCCGGAACTTGTCCAGAAGGTCAAGACCGCCTACGACAGCTTGCTGGATATGAAACGTGAAGAGGTTGCGGAGAACATCCGCCAGTGTATGCAGGATGTTCACCAGCTTGCCAGCGAAGCGCGGGACGCCGGGGCGTTGCTCCGTCAGGCGGACGATCATTTCGTGAACAAGCGCGAAGCGGCGAAAACCGCGACCTCTCTCACCGAACTGGACGCCATGATTACCCAGCTTCTTAACTACAAGGATACGATCTGCCGCCGTATGGAGGTCATGTCTGCCTCCCGTCAGCAGGAAGCGCAGAAGCCCGCGCCCGCAGCGACCGCAAAGCCCGGAACTGCCGCGCCGAAGCCCCCGAAGATCATGACTGTGCGCCGGTACGACCTCTGCTCGGTCAAGCGTCTGCAAAGCAAGGAAGACATTGATAAGTACGTCGAGGCGATCCGCGAAAAGCTCATGAAGACACTCGAAAGCTGCGACGGTGTGCAGATCAATTAAGGGAGGCGTTGATGATATGAGCGAGTCCTTCACGCGCTTTGATAGAAACATTCAGCGTGTTGACAATCTATGTACTCTTTTTGAGCAGGCAAAAGAGAGTCCTAAACGACCGACAGTCAAAGAAGCTGATATTCTCCGAGCTGCTGTGGTATTTCTCCATTCCGCATTAGAAGACTATTTGCGCGGTGTTCTATCTGACTTGCTCCCGCAGGTTGGGAACGAAACAGCTATAAATGGAATTGCGCTGATCGGTACGCAAGACCGTCCGGAGAAATTTTTCATGGGAAAGCTCTTGCCATACAAAGATAGGACCGTTGCATCACTAATTAGCGACTCTGTTAGACAGCATATGAAAAAGGTCAGTTTCAACGATGTAACTGATATTGCATCATGGCTAAGTAAAATTGACGTTTCAACAACTGATTTTCATGATCAAGATTCTGTCAACACCATGATCAAACGGAGACACAAAATTGTTCATGAAGCCGATAACAATCAGAACAGCGGACAAGGAAATCATTTCGCTGCATCCATCAATTTAACAACAGTTAAGGCGTGGGAAGCTTCTGTCATTGGATTGGTAAACTTGGTGGAAAAACAATTAGCAGAGAGAGGGCTAGGGAGAGAATAAGATGAACAAGAACGCAATTCAGAAGTTTGCGATCTGGGCGCGGAACGAGCTGATCGCTCAGGTTTCCCAGCGTGCCTATCAATATGGAATTGACGAGTCCGGCTTCGGTGACGCTTCTGCGGACACGCTCAATGGTCGGCTGCTGACGGCGGAGGAAAAGTCCCAGCGACAGGAACTCATCAAGCAAATCAAGGAAAAGAGCTATCAGCAGGTCATGGAAGAGGTTGCCTACACTTGGTTCAACCGCTTCATCGCCCTGCGCTTTATGGAGGTCAACAACTACCTGCCCTCCCATATCCGCGTGTTTTCGGACGCTTCCGGCGCGTTCAAACCAGAGATCCTGAACGATGTGCTGCACCTTGATCTGCCGGGACTGGACAGCGGCAAGGTGGCGGAGTATATCGAGAGCAACGACACCGAAGCACTCTACCGCTATCTGCTGCTGACGCAGTGCAACGCGCTGAACAGTGCGCTTCCTGTCATGTTCGAGCGGATGGGCGGCTATACGGAAATGCTGCTGCCCAACAACATTCTCCGTCAGGACAGCGTTCTTGGTCACATGGTTTCCGACATCCCCGAAGAGGACTGGCAGGATGCCGTCCAGATCATCGGCTGGCTGTATCAGTATTACAACACCGAGCTGAAAGACGATACCTTCGCCCAGCTCAAGAAGAATGTCAAGATCACGAAGGAGCGCATTCCCGCTGCAACGCAGCTTTTCACGCCGGACTGGATCGTCCGCTACATGGTGGAAAACTCCCTCGGCAGACTATGGCTGGAAGGTCACCCCAATGCCGAGCTGCACGACGGCTGGAAATACTATCTGGACGAAGCCGAGCAGGAGCCGGAGGTGGAAGCGCAGCTTGCTAAGCTCCGCGAGGAATACAAGACCATCAAGCCGGAAGAGATCAAGGTTATTGACCCCTGCATGGGCAGCGGTCATATCCTTGTCTATGCGTTCGATGTGCTGATGCAGATTTATACCTCTGCCGGTTGGGATCAGCGCGAGGCGGCGCAGAGCATCCTCAAGAATAATCTTTACGGTCTCGACATTGATGACCGTGCGGCACAGCTTGCCTATTTCGCCGTCATGATGAAGGCGCGGCAGTATGACCGCCGCTTGCTCACGCGCGGCATTCAACCCCATATATACGCTTTTGCGGAGAGCAATACCATTACAACTGCGCCGCTTCACGATATGGGTATTACACTTTCGCGGGATGAGTATGATACTGCCGTAAAACAGGTGTTACGTCTGTTGGATGAATTGCGGGATGCAAAGGAGTATGGCAGTATTTTGACGGTAACGCCTTGCGATTGGGATTTTCTGAGGCGTTTCGCAGTCCCGAGGACAGAAGATGAGGGCGGACAGCAGTTGTTGGGAATCCACGGTGAGCAGATTGCTGCACCGCTTCTGCAAAGACTTATCAATATTGGCGAAGCACTATCTCAGCAGTACGATGTGGTGGTGACAAATCCGCCGTATATGGCAGTCAGCAACGCCGGTGCGAAGGTCAATGACTATGTAAAGAAGAACTTCCCGGACAGCAAAGCGGATCTGTTCGCCGTGTTTATTGAACGCTGCGGGCAGATGGCGAAGAAGAACGGCTATCAGGCGATGATCACACAGCACGCTTGGATGTTCCTGTCCAGCTTTGAGAAGCTGCGTACAAAGCTGCTGGCAGTCGATATTGTCAATATGGCACATCTCGGCGCAAGAGCATTTGAGGAAATCGGCGGCGAAGTGGTGCAGACCTCATCGTTTGTCATCCGCAAAAGCCACATTGCGGACTATAAGGGCGAGTATTGCCGATTGATCGAGCCAACTTCTCAGCAAGGGAAAGAGGATATGTTCCTTGCTGGTGAGAACCGTTATGCAGCTGATCAGTCCAACTTCTCCAAAATTCCGGGGTCTCCGGTGGCGTATTGGGTGAGCAAAGGATTACTTAGTGCGTTTGCAACAGGAAAATCGCTGGGCGATATTGCACTTGCCCGTAACGGAATGAAAACTGGCGAAAATGGGCGTTTTGTTCGCCTTTGGTGGGAGGTAATCCTTCAAGGATTCAATCCGACTGCGTGTGATTGGAAGGAAGCCTCATCGTCAGGTGCAAAATGGTTCCCCTATAACAAGGGTGGCGAGTTTAGAAAATGGTACGGAAATAATGATTGTGTCGTAAACTGGCAAAATGAAGGCGATGAAATCTTCAATCACGCCAAGGCAGATAAACGCAATGTGCAGGACTATCCTCTTGAGCTGAAATTCAAGCCGTCAGCTTCGTGGTCACTTGTTACTTCTGGGCAGCCTGCATTTAGGTACAAAGAGAATAATCTTTCCGATATAGCCGGTATGTCCTTTTTTACAGAAAAGCAAGAATTGCTTATTCTTCTCGGTTTCTGTAATTCCAAGATAGCCCTTGAAATCCTTAGAATTTTAGCACCGACAATCAACTTCCAAGCCGGTGATATTGGAAGACTCCCGATTGTTGACTATGGAGTTGAGACTGAAACTATTCGAGGGTTGGTTTCTTCAAATATCGACGAGTCCACGACAGATTGGGATTCTTCCGAAGTCTCTTGGGATTTCAAGCGGCATCCGCTGGTGTGATATGGAAGCCGAGTAATAGCGTCATTACAATTAGTAAGATACCTAATTTCTCAATACTCTAACTACTAAAGGAGAATATATCATGGCGAAGGATAAGTTGAAAATAATGCTTAGTTTCATGCGCGAACTCAACGATAATAATATTCCCTGTGCCGCAGATTATGATATTACTGCGGATGAATTTGGAGACATTATAGAGATGTGTCAAGATGCAGGGTATATCAAGAATGCAAAGGTAATTAGAGGTGGTCAAGGAAATAAAGTCTGCGGCTTGTGGCTGGATACAGTGAAACTAACGGTTTCCGGATTAGAATACCTGCACAATAACTCTGCACTGATGAAAACATATAAAGGAATGAAATTCATACAAGATTGGCTGCCGTGGTGATTCTGCGAGAAAGACTGATATTCAATGGATCAGTATATAGATAAGGATTTGAGAAGCAGACCTATGGGCGGAATGTTTTCCAATAAATACGCCGCTTCACAACACATATTCGGAGTATGATTACGGCTCCCACGAAACCTCGTGAGACTACAAGCGGAGTCTGTTGGCTTAGGAGGAGAGCATGGCTGATATAATTATCTTCAACAACAGTCAAATAACGCAAATTAGTCATCTGTTTGGTGACCGGGTGATGACAGGAAGTGAAATTACGCGCGTGTTCACCCGACTCGGCATTTCTGATAGCAGTGGAGAGTCTACAAAATGGCGCAGGCTGGAATACGCCTTTACCGCTCGCCAGAATAATGACCACGCAGGAAATGCAATCTTGCGTTTTATTCAAGAAGTATTGTCACCTGTAAACTATGTTCAGCGGCAAGATGAATTTGAGGATTACCGTTCCGAGCTTAATGGCATCCTTTCGTTTAGTGGAATACAATATCGGAACGACGGAAAGTTTGAAAAGGTGTCAGCAGCAACGACTATAAGCGATGCCCAAAAAAGAATACAGAGCATTCTACCCAAACTTCGTCAACGAGGCGTTCACGCACGCGTAATTCAGTACTGCAACGAAGAACTTCTGAAAGAGAATTATTTTCACGCTGTTCTCGAAGCAACAAAAAGTCTTGCAGAGCAAGTTAGGCAGTTGAGTAACCTCACGGAAGATGGTTCGCCTTTGTATGATAAGGCATTTTCAACTTCCTCGCCATATTTGATATTAAACAGTCTCCAAACTGAAAGCGAAAAAAACCAACAAAAAGGTTTTTGTCTAATGTTAAAAGGTATAAACAGCATGGTGCGAAATGTTACTGCACATACGCCTAAAATCAAGTGGATTATTGATGAGGATGAAGCAGTAGACATCCTAATGACGATCTCGTTCCTGAATAAGTACTTGGACAGTTGCCAAGTTGTAAGAATGGAACCCTGAAATGATAAAGCGCAACGAAACAAAGGAGAAACGCTATGCCATATTTAGAAACTGTTCAAGAGCTTCTGGAAGCCAAAGAGGGCGAACACGTCCAATTCAAGGAAGCCAAAAATCGCTTTGACTTTGGAGAGGCGGCGAAGTGCTGCTGCGCTTTGGCGAACAATGGCGGCGGTAAGCTGGTGTTTGGCATCACGGATAAGAGACCCCGCAGCGTGGTCGGAAGCGCGGCTTTTGACCAGCCGGAGCGCACCCGCATGGGCTTGATCGAGAAATTGAAGGTCAATGTTGATTTTCAGCTTTTCAACTACGAAGGAAAGCGGGTTCTGGTCTTCGATGTGAAGAGCCGTCCAATCGGCTTACCGGTACAATACGATGGTGTAGCGTGGATTTACGAGGGCGATACGCTCAAGCCCATGCCGGAGGATATGCGCCGCAGCATCTATGAAGAGACCGGCGGCGATTTCTCCGGGACGATCTGTGCCGGGGCAACGGTTGATGATTTGGACGAGACTGCCATTGAAAACTTCCGTGCCAAGTGGATCGAAAAGAGCGGAAAAAAGCAGCTTGCCACGCTGTCAAAGCAGCAGCTTCTCCATGACTGCGGCGCAATCACGGATGAAGGCGTGACGTATGCAGCCCTGATCCTGTTCGGAAAGAACGCAGCGATCATCAAGTATCTGCCGCAGGCTGAGATCATTTTTGAGTATCGTTCCTCCGAAGCGTCGGGTCCGGCAAATCAGAGAGAAGAGTTTAAGGTAGGCTTCTTCGCTTGCTATGACCGCGTGTGGGAGCTTGTCAATCTGCGGAACGACAAGCAGCACTATCAGGAAGGCTTTTTCGTGTTTGACATTGCGACCTTCAATGAGCGCGTTGTCCGAGAAGCAATCCTGAATGCGGTGAGCCACAGAAACTATCAATTTGGCGGCAGTATCTTTGTCCGCCAGTTCCGCGACAGATTGGTTGTCGAAAGTCCCGGAGGACTTCCCTTCGGCATTACGCTCGACAACATACTGGATCGCCAGCTCCCACGCAACCGCCGTATCGCGGAGATTCTTTCCCTCTGCGGCATGGTGGAGCGTTCCGGTCAGGGCATGAACCTGATGTTTGAGCTGAGTGTGCAGGAGGCAAAGCCTCTTCCCGACTTCACAGGCACGGATGATTTCTTTGTCAGCGTTACGCTGAATGGACTGATTCTCGACAAGGCGATGCTTTCTGTTCTCAATCGGATCAGCGAAAGAGGCGCGGAGCTGCTGTCCACCGAGGATTTCCTTGTGATTGATGCTTTGTACCATGAAAGACCGCTGAATGATAAGATGCAATCTCGCTTGAACCGGCTGATTGAGCTGGGTATTGTCGAGCATATCGGTCGCAAGAAGTATGTTCTTGCCAGAAGTCTCTATGCAGCGACGGGCAAAACCGGTGTGCACACAAGGCACGTCGGCTTGGATCGAGATACCAACAAGGAACTGCTGCTAAAGCACATCCGCCAGAACAACGAAGTTGGTACTCCGTTCAAAGAATTGCAGCAAGTTTTGCCGGGTCTCAACCGCAATCAAATTCAAGATTTGATGAAGGAATTGAAAAAGGACGGAAAAGTTTTTTGCGAAGGAAAGACAAGCGCCGCAAGGTGGTTTGCTATAAATTGATGGAAACGGACTTGCGGAAAACTTGCGTGTAACTTGCGGGAAACTTGCGGGAATTACAAATCAACACGCAAGATCCGCGTTTAAGTTTGTGGAGGGATAATTGATATGGGAAGACTGATTTCCGAGAAATATGCTGCTTGGCAAGCCGAGTGCGAAGCCCGCTTCCAGCAGCTCAAAAAGAACGAAGAAGAACTCAACCGTATTTTCATTGACATTTACGGTTTGCAGGACGAATTGACGCCAGATGTGGCGGACAAGGATGTGACGGTGCATCGCGTGTTTGACAGCAAAGACGATGTGCCGGAGTCCATGAAGGGCAGCAACTACGTCCGCACCATGCGCGATGAGATCGTTTCCCTCATCTCTTACGCCGTGGGCTGTATGTTCGGGCGGTATTCTCTGGACGTGGATGGACTTGCCTATGCGGGCGGCGAATGGGACGCCAACAAGTATAAGACCATCATTCCGGACAGTGACAACATCATCCCCATCTGCGATGACGAGTATTTTGACGATGACATTACCGGACGTTTCGTGGAGTTCGTCCGCAAGGTCTACGGCGATGATACGCTGGAAGAAAACCTCAAGTTTGTTGCCGACGCGCTCGGCGGTAAGGGTACGCCCCGTGAGGTGATCCGCAGCTACTTCCTGAACGACTTCTACGCCGACCACCTGAAAACCTATCAGAAGCGTCCGATCTACTGGCTCTTTGACAGCGGCAAGAAGAACGGCTTCAAAGCGCTGTGCTATATGCACCGTTACCAGCGCGATCTTCTCGCCCGTCTGCGCACCGACTATGTGCATGAGCAGCAGGAGCGTTACCGCACCCAGCTTGCCCAACTCGGTGACGCCATTGATCGTGCCAGCGCATCTGAGCGCGTGAAGCTGACCAAACAGCAGAAGAAGTTCCAAGATCAAGCGACCGAGCTGCAAAAGTACGAGGAAAAGGTTCACCACCTTGCCGACCAGAACATCGAGATCGACCTTGATGACGGCGTGAAGCATAACTACGAACTGTTTGCCGACGTGCTGGCGAAGATTAAGTAAGGAGATTTGAATATGAGCAATTTGTTTGCGCAGTTTCTCCAAGAAAGTGGGTTGTATGACGAAATTGAAATCACACCAGGCAATATTAGTGAACTTATTGATCTAATCGCCGGAAACGTTCGAATCGATAGCTACTGTAGTGAATGTGGCAGTAATCGGGTTTTTAGCATGAACCCCATTACTTTTATAGTTAACAACAAGGGGCAATTGTGTGATGAGAATTTAGCAGCATATCTCCAGCATTTTCAGAAAGCGCAGGCAAGTGCTCCGTTTTTTGGTGGGGAAACAAGAAGTGATCAGAACTGGTTCTGGAGTAATTGGCCGTGCTGCAAAGCAACAAGGGTCATTCACTTCCCGTTCGTATGCTCCATGGATGAGACCCATCACTTGGATTATGTAATACGTACACAAGGAAATATAATGTTGAAGATCGGGCAATACCCATCTGTTGCTGATCTCTCTTTTCCTGAACTCAAAGAATTCAGAAAAGTTGTTTCTGCAGACGATTTAAAAGAATTGCGGAAAGCGATTGGTCTTCATGCTCAAGGCATAGGGGTGGGTGCATTTGTCTATGTTCGTCGCATTTTTGAACGGTTAATAGATAAAGCAAAAGAACTGGCAATAGCAGATGGTAACATAGACAAGACAGAATACTTGGAATCACATGTTGCCGAGAGAATTAGTCTGCTGAAAAATTACCTTCCTGATACGATTGTACAGAATAAGACGTTTTACAGTATCGTGAGTAAAGGTATTCATGAATTAAGCGAGGAAGATTGTATTGCATATTTTCCTGTTATGAGGGAAGGAATTATGCTAATTCTGCGTCAATGGAGAGCAAAGCAAGACGAGGCCGAGACTGCACGAAAACTGGCAACATCGCTCTCGAAAATCACAGCCAATATCTCAAAGGAAGGGAACAACTGAATGTCCACAGAATCCATTCAATTTAATTTGCGAGAGCGTTTTGCAGCCCCCTTGCCGGAGTTCTATCGCCGCAGGATCGTCTTCTGGAAGGACGAGGATCGGGAGTTTGAGAAGGACGTTGACGAGCTGAATTTGGAAGGCGTCAAGATCATCAAGCTGACCGGCACAAATAATTTTGCCGTCAAGAAGCTGCTGCTTCACGATGACTTGGACAGCAACTATCTTATCTATTGCCCGATTACATACACCAGCGACGAAGACAACTGGCTTCAGGACATTGAATATTACAGCGAACCATTCCGCGCAGATTTTATCTCCATGCAGATGGATGAGCTGAATATCGCGCCGTCTGCCGCAATGCGGAAGACGGTCAAGCTCTATGCAAAGTTCTTCGACAGCAAAGAGCGTATTCAAAAGCTGCGCAGGATCGGGCGGGACTATCAGACACCCCTCCAACTCCACATCGACATTATGGCGGTTCTCGCCGGTTTGAGCGAAGGTTCCGCGCAGGATGTCATCATCGCCGTCCTTGCCGCGGGTCTCGATAAAGAGACGAACAGCGTCTTGCAGAACGTCCGCAAGTTTGGCAGTATTGAAGCCTTCTGGCAACTTGCGCGGAAGTACACCGGATACATCGAGGAAGAGGACAAGCCTTTGGGCTACTTTGCGGCGCACGTTCTGCTGACCGCGCTTTCTCAGACGATGAACGCATCCGTCCTGAAAGGCTTGGAGCGTTTCGTTTCTGAGACCAACAAAGCATACTGTTACAGCATCGTCCATGAATGGCGTTCCCGCGAAGATAACGAGGACTTGTATGAGCTGTGCCGCACCGTGGAGAACGAATTGCAGCTCCCGACGCGCTTTGACAAATTTGAGCCGGAAACGCTGATTACGGGAGACGTCTTCCCGTGCATCAACGAGAGCATCCTGAAACAGCTCTATGCTGAGATCAGCGACCATGTTGTGAAGGTCGATCTCATTAGGAAGGTCTGTGAAAACAGACGGACAGCCGGATGGTACAAGCGGTTTTCAAATTATTTTGACTGCCTCTTCTTCATCGGAAAGATGCAGACCTTCTATCAGGAACACGGCGGCGGATTCCATATCGTCGAGCCGAAGAAAATCTGGAAGCTCTATACGAGTGATCTCTACCGCATGGATGCCTACTATCGCCACTTCCATTATGCTTTCGGCAACTCCCTCAGGAACGCAAATGACATTCTGGAAGACGGCTTGAAGCACTCGACAGAGTTTGTCGAGGCACTGTATCAGAACTGGTTCCTGCGGGAACTGACCGCTTGCTGGACAAACGCGGCGGCAGAAGACCTCGCTGCTCTGGGCTATGTCTCGGATATCGAGAAGCAGCGTGATTTCTATAAGAGATATGTCGCTCCCGCAAGCAGTAAGAACACCCGCGCATTCGTGATTATCTCGGACGCGCTTCGCTATGAGGTCGCCTCCGAGCTTTCCGAGCGCATTGTCCGCAACACAAAGGGTACCGCAGAGTTGGAGTCGATGCAGGCGGTTTTCCCGTCCATCACGAAGTTTGGTATGGCAGCCCTGCTTCCGGGAAAGAGCATTTCCGTGAACGACAGTATGGATGTCCTTGTTGACGGGAATCCCACCCGTTCCACCGTGGAGCGAAGCGCGATCCTGAACGCGACGCCGAAAGCCAGCGTTGCCATTCAATACAATGACCTTCTGAACATGAAGAAGGATGAGCGGCGGGAGTTGGTTGCCGGAAAAGATGTAATATACATCTACCACAACTCTATCGACGCCATCGGAGACAAAGCCCCTACGGAGTCCAAAGTCTTTGATGCCTGTGAGACGGCAATTCAGGAGCTTTCCGGCATTCTGCGTATCATCGTGAACGAACTGAGCGGAACAAATATTTTCATCACGGCAGATCACGGCTTCCTCTATACCTATAAGCCTCTGAATGAGAGCGACAAGATTGACCGAAAAGCCTTCTCCGGCAACGTGTATGAGCTTGGACGGCGTTATGCGCTGACCGCTCCTGTCACAACCGCTGATTTCCTGCTTCCCGTCAATCTGGAAAGGGAGCTGGACGGAACGCCCATCAAGGGCTATGCCCCGCAGGACACCATCCGCATGAAGGTTCAGGGCGGTGGTGAGAACTATGTCCACGGCGGTATCAGCTTGCAGGAGATTGTCGTGCCTGTGATTGCCTTCAAGAACCTCCGCACGAGCAACAAGAATTACGTCGAGGTTAAGAACGCGGAGCTGAAACTTTTGAGCGAAAGCCGCAAGATTTCCAATCTGATTTTCTCGTTGGAGTTCCATCAGCGTCAGCCCGTGGGCGATAAGATTCAGCCCTGCACCTACTCCATCTACATGACGGACGATGAGGGTGTAGTGATCAGTGACCGGCAGACAGTCATCGCGGATAAGACCAGCGACAACGCGGCAGATCGCGTGTTCCGTGTCCGGTTCAATCTGAAAGCCGGAACGTATGATAAGAAGAAAGTCTACCGTCTGGTGATCGCAAACGAGATTGACGTGGAAGAGATTGAGTTCCACATCGACATTGCTTTTGCTGATGACTTTGGCTTTGACCTGTGAGGTGAAAAGAATGGATGAGCAGATGAAGACCGGAGAGACCGGCGATAAAAACGCGGTGATCGACCAAAAACTGCGGCAGTTCTTTGACGGAAAGATTGTCCGCAAAGACCTGACGAAGAAGATCAAGGAAGGCGCAAATGTGCCGGTCTATGTCCTTGAGTTTTTGCTTGGTCAGTATTGCAGCTCGGATGATCCAGAGGTCATCGAGACCGGTGTGGAGAACGTCAAGCGCATCTTGGCGGACAACTATGTCCGTCCGGACGAGGCGCAGAAGATCCTCTCCATGCTTCGTCAGCGCGGGATGCACACGGTCATTGACAAGATCACTGTCAATCTGAATATGAAAAAAGATACCTATGAGGCGGAGTTCTCCAACCTTGGTATCAAGAATATTCCCATTTCAGAGGACTATCCCGCAAAGTTTGACCGGCTGCTCTGCGGCGGTATCTGGTGCATTGTGCAGCTCGAATATGAGTTTCTGGAAGAAGATAAAAATGCCTCTCCCATCCACATCCGCAAGCTGACGCCAATCCAGATGCCCCATGTGGACATTGAGGAATTGAAGGAAGGCAGAAAGAACTTCACCGAAGAAGAGTGGCTTGAAATCATGCTGCGCTCCTGCGGTTATGAGCCGGATAAGCTGAATGACCGCGAACGCTGGCTTCTGCTTGCCCGTATGCTGCCGCTTGTTGAGAACAACTTCAACCTCTGTGAGTTAGGTCCGCGAAGCACCGGCAAATCCCATATCTACAAGGAAATCTCCCCGAACAGCATCCTTGTTTCCGGCGGTCAGACTACCGTTGCCAATTTGTTTTACAACATGGGCAGAAAAACGGTCGGCTTGGTCGGCTTGTGGGACTGCGTGGCGTTTGACGAGGTTGCCGGTATCAACTTCAAAGATAAAGATGGCATCCAGATCATGAAGGACTATATGGCGTCCGGCTCCTTTGCCCGTGGAAAAGAAGAAAAAGCCGCGACCGCTTCTATGGTTTTCGTCGGCAATATCAATCAGAGCGTGGATGTGCTGCTGAAAACATCCAGCCTCTTTGACCCGTTCCCTCCCGAAATGGGAACGGACACGGCGTTCCTCGACCGTATGCACTGCTATATTCCCGGCTGGGAGATACCGAAGTTCCGCCCGGAGCATTTCACCAATGACTACGGTTTCATCACCGACTATCTGGCAGAGTTCATCCGTGAGCTTCGTAAGGAGCAGTACGGCGATGCGCTGGACAAGTATTTCCGCCTTGGCAAGAACCTCAACCAGCGTGACACCATTGCAGTCCGCAAGATGGTCGGAGGCATGATCAAGCTGCTCTATCCGGACGGGGAGTTTACGAAGGAACAGCTTGAAGAGATCCTCAAGTTTGCCCTTGAAATGCGCCGCCGCGTCAAGGAACAGCTCAAAAAGCTGGGCGGCATGGAGTTCTATGACGTCAACTTTTCGTATATTGACAACGACACCTTTGAGGAACATTTTGTTTCCGTTCCCGAACAGGGCGGCGGAAAACTGATCCCCGAAGGAATGTGCAATCCCGGTCAGGTTTACACGGTTTCACAGGGAAAGAGCGGCATGATTGGCGTCTTCCGCCTGGAATCGCAGATGCTTCCCGGCAATGGCAAGTTTGAGCGGACGGGACTGAACTCTGACGGCAAATGCAAGGAGGCGGCGAACACTGCTTTCAACTATCTGAAAGCAAACGGCAACCGCATCAGCGGCGCAATCAGCACAACAACGAAGGACTATATCATCAACTATCAGGACTTGCAGGGCATCGGCATGACCGAGAAGCTGGCACTTCCCACGCTGATCGCGCTCTGTTCGATTGCGCTTGGAAAGCCGACCCTTAGCAGTCTGGCGGTGCTGGGCGAAATCAGCATTGCGGGAACCATGCTCAAGGTGGACGAGCTTGCAAATGCGCTTCAGGTCTGCCTTGACAGTGGCGCAAAGAAGGTGCTGCTGCCGATCACATCGGCGGCTGATCTCGGACTTGTTCCGGCAGATTTGATCGGCTGCTTTAATCTTGTGTTCTATCAGAGCGCAGAGGACGCAGTTTATAAGGCATTGGGTGTTGAGTAATTCCGATCAAAAAAGGGGTGAGAACCATATGCGCTGCCCATATTGTGGAAGCCCGGTCGAATCGGATGGCCCGTGGTGGGTGTGTTATTGGTGCGGAAGCAGCTGCGATCCAGAGCCGGAGCATGAGTCGGAGCAAACACCGACCGTGCGGCTGACGCTGTCGCTTTCCTTCGTCTACCATGTTGACCTCCCTGAAACTTGGAGCGATTTGAAAAAGGCACTGAGGCAGATCGCACCCGGGCAGATTGCGCTCTCGCAGCTTCTCGGAAAAGTGCTGCTGCACAACATTTCCACCGGAATCCAGCGTGCGGGAGCGTTGCCGGACGAGAAAAAGGCGGCGGAACTGCGGACTTTTCTGACTACGACCACTGACCTGAATCTTGGCGAAAGCGCAGAAGAAATCATGCGTGATGCCAAGAAAGACGTTCTGTTCCGCGAAGAAGCTGCCCTTTCCGAAGCGGACTGCGGCACGTTCTGGACGGAACTGCTTGCCACGCGCCCCGTGGAAGACTTCTATAACCACGTTGATCCGGATGGATTGTTCGAACTGTTCTCCGAATTGTCCTCTGCTTATGCCTACTTCGGCGGGAAAAAGGATGAGGAAATGGGCGAGGCGCAGGACTATCAAAATGCGCTGGAAGAAGCCTATCACACCCATTGGCAGAACAAAGTGCTGCTGCATCCGGACGTAGAGCGCGCAAAACGCCTCTTGGCGCAGGGCAAGTTTCCGGATTACGAGGATATTTGCCGCGAGATTTTGCTGGTCGAATATCCGGAGGAAGTCCCGCATGAAACCGCCGAGGTTTTCGATGAATTGTCGTGGGAACGTGTTCTGGATGATGTGTTTACAGACGACCCGGAAAAAGGGATGGAGATGTGGCGGCGGCTTCTGGACATCGCAGAACCGTCTCTGAAAACCGATGCCAAAACAGCCGAGAAACTGCTCCCGGACTGGGATTGGCTGGATTCTCCAACCGACGATCAGGCGCTTCCACTTTTGGTCGCGTTGGATGACGAGCGGTTTGTATCGCAGCTTTTTGAAAGCGCGTACCTCGACAGATTGCAGTTCAATGTTCTGGAGATCTGTCGGGATTGTGGGGAGGAAACGCTGGCGCGGCATTGTATGGACCTTGCACTGAAAAATCCCTGTCTAGATGAGCAGTGGAGGAAACGGTATACACAGGTCCTTGTGGCTGCACCTTCTTCAAAACGCACAAAGCCACCTGCCCGTGCACTTGCAAGACCGCCCGTCAGCACTCAGAAAAAGCCGGCTGGCGAAAGCTATTATCAGTTCTGCAATGTGCAGTTCAAGGAGGATGGAGCGGCGTATGCCTATCTGACCGGGGGAATTTCGCTGAAAGCAGGCGATTTTGTAGTCGTTCCGATCGGCGATCATCAAGCAGAAAAGCTTGCTCGGGTGACAGAGGTGTTCGTTTGCAGCACACAGAATGCGCCATATCCGCCGGAGAAGGCGAAATTTGTGCTCCGCAAGTCTGAACGGACAGCCTTTCCGGAACGCACAAAGCCGCAGCATCCTGCTCCGAAGCAGGCAGCCGTGCCAGTACCGACTGAATCGAAGCGCACAGTTCCGCCTGTGCAGTCCGCACCGACCGCAAATCCGCAGAAGTCTGCGCCGACTGTACAATCGGCAATCACACCGCCGATCGTCAGCCAGACGCCGACGGAGCCAGAAATAACCGAAAAGAAATCTACGCTGTCAAAGAAGCCGTTTCCGTTTGGAAAGCTCATCGCGGCAGTTCTGGCAGTAACCGTGATTGCTGGTATCTCTATTTCTATCTCGAACCGCAACAAGCAGAGAACAGCAGCTTATGATGCAGCCCTGCAAGAGCTGTCAAACGGCAATTACACTTCTGCCGAGCAGGACTTCTCGGAGCTTTCCGGCTATCGGGATGCGGCATCGCTGTCCGTCTACTGCAAGTACGCCGATATGTACAAAGACAGGACGGACTACGCAGGCGGGCAGGATGAATTGGCGAACATCACACTGCAATATGACACGGGCTGGCAGCAGAATATTGACGCGCTGGAAACCCGCGTTAAAAGCTATAAAGCGGAGAAAGACGCCGCCGAGGAAGCCGAGCGTCAACGCATCGCTGCGGAGAATGCTGCAAAGCGGGAACAAAGTCTGAAAGATCAGTATTCCGGAAAACTGCCCGTAGAAGGGATGCCGGTAAGTTGCCTGAAATACACGTCACTCGGCGAACCGGATAAGCGACTGAACTGCAAAAACTTTGAGAAGCTGGAGCAAAATCAGAAGTATTTCAATGTCTACTGGTATGATGGCAACGGAGAAATGATCGCTGCCGGTATGTGCGCTCAGTGGAGAGATGACAGCGAGTTTATGCTGAAAACCTTCTCGCAGTATTACCCGTCAGGCAGCAATAAAGGACAGACCTTCCATTACGGCAACGGAGACAACAATTCTGGAAGCATCCGGGATGACTACGGCAATCCAGAAGACCTCTGGGAAGATAACCAAGATTGGTATGAGGACGAGGATGAAGCGTGGGATGAGTGGGAGAATGGATAATAAGTCTTGGATAGTCTTTTTTTAGGAAACGGCAACAAACTGTCTGAAAACAATCTACAAAAGGAGGGCTTGTCTATGGTGAATGAAGAATCTGGTTGCGGCGTATATGATATCCTTAAAATGCAGCGTACAATTTTGAAAATCCAAGAGATTGTGAATGCTGAACCGTTTTCAGCGAAAGAGGCCAGAAATGAAATTTGCGCTATAAATCTTGAGCACCCGGAAAATCTGGTCATCTATGGACTCCTTTTTTCTCAAAATTCTTCGGGTACCCGCATCGTAGATGCGGACAAAGAATGCCTCATTTGCGATTTGCAATGGAAACAATACTATCTGAGTGCGAAATGTGTTGGAAAAAGTATTGATGAAATGCGAAAAGAATTGTGCGGCGAGGCAGAGCATTTTTAGACTCGCTATAGACAAAGAATACGCGGCCGGTGCATCCACCGACCGCGTAATTTTATATTTTTGAGTCGCGGAGCCACTGCTGGAACTCCTCCAGCGAGATGATCTCGCGGTCACACTTCTTCTTTTCTTCTCTGGCCTGCTCGCTCCACGCATAAAACTGCTCGTCGGTGACGCGCCCGGCCTTGATCCACGCGAAGCGCTTTTTGTACTCCTTGCGGTACGCCTTGAAAATCGGGTCGTCGGTCTGTTTTTTCGTCCACTGCCGGAACGCGCCGATCTCGCGGCAGCGCTGCTCACCGTACT
>ERZ837910.1989-NODE-1989-length-26435-cov-10.812244_pt1 | contig 26435 bp, 28 predicted proteins | sample MGYA00519940_ERZ837910 | MGnify/ENA primary metagenome ERZ837910 (study PRJEB31850, sample SAMEA3708825) | human gut metagenome | biome: human gut; feature: human-associated habitat; material: faeces | place: China | collected 2014 ... | reverse complement strand
ACGGCTTCACGATCTGGAACGACCCGCGTTGCGCCCGCTTCTCGAACAGCTTCATTGCCGGCATGATACTCGATGCGGCAAAGGTCGAGAAAAGTGCCGGATTCATGGTGGCGAAAGAACCGGTGAATGTGGACGGCAGGCTGTGCTACCGGATAATACTCGACAACCCGATACCGAAAGGGGTTAGTGTAAGGACAACCGGTACGAAATAAGTCCGACACCTGAAAGCAAAAGCAAGGGGCATCCGGAGGAGGAAGGAAGAACGACCGACCTCCGGGTGTCCCTTTTTTCATGCAGCCGCAGGCAGAATCACAACGGTTTCAGATTGATGCGGCTGCTGTAGATGGCATTCAGCTCGTCACGGTACTGTTCCAGATGGGCAGAGAGGATATTGTCGATGTAACAGGAGATGCTGACAGTCGGTGCAATCACGGAAAGCAAAGTGCGCACCCGTTCGTAGTTCTCGCTGCTGACATAGGTCTGCCGGCGTTCCTTCACAACACTGTTGTTAAACAGATGTTCGGGATACACCTGAAGGGTGTTTCTTTTCCGGCGTATTTTTTCCTGTGAGACTGGAGAGGGGGCTTCTTCCCCGGCAGATGTGCCGGTATCCTTCACCTCGTCAGGTTCGGCAGGAATCCCGGTCCGGCTTTCCGTTTCCGGTTCCTTGCAGTCTTCTTTTTGAGAGCCAGTATCGTTGTCATCCCAGATGTTTTTCAGGACGGCATCAGGAATATCCCCCGTCATCATGCTGCGTATCTGCTCCTCGTCGATTTTTACTTCCTTTCTCTTTACCATACTTCCATTTTTTTGATAGTTGAACAATTCTTTTCCGGCAATTCTGCATTTTCATTTTCATCACGTTGTGAATGTAAGAATACCACCCATATTACATGCTTGCATTATCTGACGGGTATGTGCACCCGACCGGCAAGCCGGTCATGTATCCAATCCCCCACGTGTCCAGTCTGACATTAAGCCAATCACGCATTCACGCATTCACACATGGGGGAACGGTTGCCTTATTATGTTCCGGCATATCCCCGTTCACCCGTTACCGGACTGTTTAAGTCAACCATGCCCCCCGTACCTGATGCACACCTGGATGACTGAACTGCCGGACACATGCTGACATGCGGCAAAATAACGATAAATTTTCGGGATTGGCACTATCATGGCGGCCTGCTGACGGTCTATGACACGATATGTCATTCTGTTACACCGCCTTTATCTGACGGAGAGGGGTATCCGACCGGCAAATCGGTCATGTATCCGATCCCCCACGTGTCCAGTCTGGCATTAAGCCAATCATACAGTCACGCATTCACATATGGGGGAACGGTTGCCTTATTATGTTCCAGCATATTTCCATTCACCCGTTACCGAACGCACACTTGGATGATTGAAGTGCCGAACATATGCTGACACGCGGCAAAATAATGATAATTTTTCTGGATTGGCACTATCATGGCGGTATGCTGACGGTCTGTGACACGATATGTCATCCTGTTACACCGCTCAAGTGTCCTGCTGGTACCGTTTTTTAGTATGCAGAACGTAATCAAGATGCCGACGGAAGGATTTTTTCGGAGGAAAGCGGTTGGAACGCTATCTTTTGATTTTTCGGATGAAAAATTCATGTTCAAACGAACATGGCAAGTTGTGTTTTGGGGCGCCCGAAATGATTCGGGCGTCCCAAAACAACTCGCCGCTCGCCTGAAGGCTCGGGACGGGCTCCACTCCAAAGTCGTTACGCCTGAAAGCGGAAAAAGAGGAACAAAGAATGGGAAGGATGACTGCTGTAATATAATCGGTCGCCTCTCCAAAATGGACAACTATTAAAAAAAGAGATGAGCTTTATGCATGTTTCCAATTTACTGTAACTCGTATTTTTTCATCTTCCGGTACAGTGTCGCAGGATTTATTTTCAGCAATCGCGCAGCTTGTTCACGATGCCTGTTGCATATTTGCAGGGATTTGATGATCGTTTCTTTTTCTGTAAGTTGGCTCCAACAACTTATTATTCAAATTGTTGTACGTTCTTATTTATCCATTCGTCCAGCATCTTTGCCAACTGCAAATTGTTTTTCTCTGCAAATAGGAAATGACTATTCCCTTTGATACCTAAATCAGGCAGATGTACCACTTCTGCATGTCCTCCATGACGGTTGATACAGTCGACAAAAAGACGCGCCATTTGCAAACGAACGCGCCAGTGGTCTGCCGCCCAATCCATTGTTGGCTTTTCTGGTATGTAGTCGCCATAGTATATGATGATGGGAATACGAGTCAATGCTTTAAATTCAGACATAGGAACGCCTTTTGCATCAAGGAAACCGTAAGAGTCACTACACTTCATAGGAGCAGGAATCTCATCCTCGGGGAACACAAAATCGCTACCCGGTTCATAGCTTACGATGGCTTTTACCTTTGAATTCAAGATTGCTGTAAGCCAACCCGGACCGCCTCCTTGCGAATGGGTTACGAGTATGCCATTGCCCATGCGATGGAAAAGGGCAGACATGGCCGAAGCTATCACCTTGCCATCGAATGCACCTGTGTTGGGTGTCATTTGACGAAAGAATTGATCGAGACTTGCAGAATCTTTTGGAAACTGTCCGTCTTCATGCAACTGAGGCCAACAGCCCATTCTAAAGTTCTCGTAATAGTATTGTTCTACTGGTTTCGCAGCAATCTGTTCCGGTACTGTAGACCATCCTGCACGTCCACGACGTGGCTGGTCAATCACATAGGTGGCATAGCCACGGCGGAGGAAAAGTGTTGCAAACCCCTCCCTTCCGTCAGGAGTAGTTTCCCATGTCTTCCCGGATTGTCCTGCGCCATGAAGAAATACAAGCGGTAGAGGTTTAGTATTTACAGGTATTTGGTAAGCCACATAAGCATGATCTCCATGTATGGTCTGTCCTTCAGGTGATGTTTGGTGATGAGTGTTATATATTCCAGCATGTGTTATTATCGTACCCCCAACAGCAAAACTACCTTGCGACTGTATGATGAGTGGGGTGGAAGTTTGTTTTTCTTGTGCATTGCCCGCCAAAATCAGCAGCAGAGCAAATGCTGAAATAAAAAGTCTTTTCATTTTTTTTGATGTTATTATTGGATGATAAATGTTTTTACCTTATCTTTTACGTTTGTTCTGATTGCAAATCCACTTAAGCAAGCGAACAGTAACATGATCCAAGCCATGGTGGAAGGTGAACCGGATGAGAATGTAGCAAGGAGCAATGACGAGATGATGCCACTGCCATACTGCAGCGCTCCCATCAGGGCAGCTGCAGCTCCTACCATATTGGCTGGCACTACATCGAGAGCAGCCGCATTGGTGCAGGAGGCAATGATACCATTCATGCTGAACATGACAAATACAAAGCTTATGATACCAATGATACCGCCAACTCCTGTGTAGGCAGAGGCGAAAAGTCCGATACCTCCTAAACAAGCAACCATGGTCGAGAATAAGAGTAGGCGATCTAAGGAATAGCGGGTAACCAGTCTTCTATTGAACATTCCTATTGAAGATACTCCTATCATATTTACGCCAAACAACAGTCCATAATAGCGTGTGTCTATATGAAAATAGGAAATATACACAAACGGAGACCCTGTGATAAACGCATAAATAGCTACATAGAAGAAAGCTACACAAAGAGTATAGGCCATATAGGACTTGTTGCCTGCTAATTTCAGATAACAGCGCATCTCATGGGAGATAGAGCCTTTTACCTTGTTTTCATCTGAGAGTGTTTCAGGTAAAAAGGAAACTGTGACAAACAATATGGCACTCAGTGCAGCCATTAACCAAAATATAGCTCTCCACGACCAAATTTCCAACAACACTCCTCCTGCAAGAGGAGCAACAATTGGTGCCAGTGCCAGTATGGTCATGAGTGCCGACAGCATCCTTGCGGCTTCAGTGCGGTTATACAGGTCGCGTACCATAGATCGTGCCAACATCGGCCCTACACAAGCACCGGTCGCTTGGAATATTCTCCATATTACCATTTCGATGATGGAGTTCGACAAAGCGCAGCCCACAGAACCGATAGTGAATACAGCCATACCGATATAAAGAGGTTTTTTCCTTCCTACCCGATCGCTGACTGGTCCCCATACAAGTTGGGCAATGGCAAAACCAATAAGAAATCCCGTAATCGACAATTCTATGTTTCCGCCCAAGGCTTTTTCCATGTCGGGCATAGCTGGCAGATAGATATCGGTGGACAGTGTGGTGCACCCCATCAGTCCACTTAGAATGACCATAAATAAATATTGATTGCACACTTTTTTCTGATAGCTCATTATTCTTTCTTTATTCTGTTTTCCTGCTGCAAATTTATGGCGATATGAACAGAAACCGGTTTCACTAAATTCGTTGATGTTTTCACAAATACATGCAAAGCGTGTAAAGGAAATAATGTATCTTTGCAATATGGAAAAAGAAAGGTTGATTATACACTCTTATGATTTCATGACAATATCCGATGCCACGCTCAAAGGATATTGCATACATTTAGTTTGTCTTTCCGGTTTCGCAAAGTTTATATACAACAAGCATAATTTTGAAGTTCATGAGAATGACGCACTCATCATTTCATATCCAGAAAATGTTGTGATTGAAACCATGAGTTATGATTTGCGAGTTGAAATTGTAGCAGCTCCATCCAAGTTCCTGTACAGCTTGCTGCCATCTGCCAACTATGGTGTGAGCGGACGCATTAGTCTGCATGATAATCCGATTATACCCTTGTCGGTAGAACATACGCAACGGCTTCTTTCTGACATGAAAAACATCGTGGCAAGGCTACCAGAAACCGGCCATGCATTTTACAACGCACTTATCGGTAGCCTTGCTACGACTATGATTTACGACATCTATTATTTTCATTCGCTGGTTAATGCCACACAGCCTACAACTGACCGTAAGGTACACGTTGTAAAGGGACTTGTTGCCATGCTTGATAGTGGATGTTCACGGCAACATCGTGAGGTGGCTTACTATGCAGAACAACTGAACGTAAGTCCCAAATATCTGACAGAGACTATCAAGCGAGTAACGGGCAATAGCGTCTCCTTCCTTATTGAAAGCTACACCGTTCCCATCATTAAGGACTATTTAAATAATTCAGAATTATCCATTTCACAGATTTCTGACCTCATGATGTTTTCTTCCTTGTCTTACTTTTGTCGTTATGTGAAAAAACATTTGGGAGTTTCGCCTTCAATGTATCGAGAAACATTGACTGCGAAAAAGGAGAATTAGATTATCAGGAATGATTCCCCGGCATTAGTAATCCAAACTTTGGTCGTAACAAATAGTTTCTCACGCGGTATTCTACTTTTACGAATGGCATTGCCAACTTGTTCTTCGTTGAAATAAGCCTGTGCCGTATCAATCAAACGATAACCGACAGCAATCGCATCAGTAACACAACGCTCACATTCTTCTGGTGTTACTTGATAAACACCGTAACCCAAAATTGGCATCTCGACGTCATTGTTTAATTTAATTGTTTCCATATATTTAATTTTTCGTAAAGTTACTGCATTATCCTTAGATTTATCACCGATATGAATATTGTCGCATTTGGTTATTTCTTTATCTACATTTCTTTACAAGCAAAATACTAGCCTCATACAACAACCAGATTGGCAATGCCACCACTGACATTGTGAATATGTCTGAAGTCGGCGTGATAATAGCGGCCACTACAAGAATAATCACGAAGGCGTGTTTTCGGTATTTGCGCATGAATCCGGCGGATATGAAGCCTAATTTGGCGAATAGCCATGAGAGCACTGGTATCTCAAACACTATACCCATCGCGAGGCACATCGTCACAAGTGTTGAGATATAGGAATCAAGAGTTATAAGATTGCTCACCTCACCGCTTACCTGATAAGTGCCTAAGAATCGGAATGTCAATGGGAAAATCAACAGATAGCTGACCACCACCCCTAATGTGAACATCAGGTAGCCGCCTCCGAGCACTCGCCGAACATACTTCCTTTCATTTGTATAGAGCGCAGGGGAGACAAAACAGAATAGTTGATACATGATATACGGTGACGCACACAACACTCCGACACACAAGGCCGTCTTCATGTGGATGACAAACTGTTGAGCCAGTCCCGTATTGATGAGTTGAACGGAGAATTTTCCGCTTTCTCCACCTGTAAATTCCGCCACATGATTAAGCAGTGCATATGTGATAAAACTGTCATCCTTAGGCGCAAGGACAATGGCGAAAAGCTGTTCCTTGAAAAAGAAAGCTACTATGCCGCACACGACGGCTACGGCGACACTCTTGATTATTGCCGTCCGTAGCACGTCGAGGTGTACCCAAAAGGATTGTGCGTTCGTTTTATCTGCCATTTGTTATTGTTTTTCTTTTGTTGATCCGGTTTCTGTTCCCTTGTCTGCCTGATCAATGTCGCTTTCGATGTTGTTCATTCCGTCCTTGAACGAGCGTACCCCTTTACCGAGACCTTTCATTAACTCGGGAATCTTTTTGCCTCCGAAAAACAGCAACACGACCAATGCGATAAGTAGCACTTCCTGCATACCCAAACCGCCGATAAATAATAAATGTGTCATATCTATTTGCGTATTAAGCGGTTAATAAATATCCATCCGCCGAACACTTGCAGCAACATGCCGGGTATGCCTATTCTGAAGTCTTGTACGGCAAGCCAAAAATCGCCTTTCATCGCCCACTCGCCAAGCGTACCAATAACCTGATAGGACAATACTACAACAGTGAGCAACAGGATGGTAGCCTTGTGGAAACGTGATGCGACGTATCCTCCGATGATAGCCATCAGCGTTGATTTTAACAAGATAGCAGGTAGGGCTGCCGCAGGAGGCATGCCGAAGAAGGCTGAGTTTACCAACGGAGACAGTATGGCGGTGAGCAAACCTACACGCCATCCGCATTTGTAGGCTCCAACTAAGGTGAAGAAGTATATAGGCAGCCAAGTCATGCCACCTTGTGGAACAAGATGGAAAAGTTGGGGCAAGACGATATTGCCCAATACAAACAGCAGGGATGCCAGGTAAGTTCTGGCTTCTGCATAGTTCCATGTGTAAAGTTTAACAGTCGTTGTTTGCATATTGATATGATTTAGAAGTTAATGTTGAATCCGCCCATTACCGTTGCACGTGGCATCGGGTATCCGGTATTGATCTCATATTTTTGTGCCAGCAAGTTCTCGCCACGTACCCAAATATCGAGCCATTTGGCGACGCAGAACGAGGCACGCACGTTCCAAAGCAGGAAGTCTTCCGTTGTGTCGGGATTGACAGCCGTGTAAAGCCCGGCAATGTATTGCAGTCCGGTCGATACGCTCCAACGTCCACTGGAGAATGCAGCACCAGCATAGAGTTTATGTTCAGGTGCGGCAACGACGGGGGTCTCCATGTGCAGGAAGCTGTAATTGGCATCAACGGACCAAAGACGGTTGATGCGGTAGGCGGCTTGCAACTCCACGCCCGAATTGTCTATTTTGCCGGAGTTTTGGTTAAGCATTCCGCTGCCGTTAGGGTTAGGCAGAGTCATAATCAAGTTCTTGCCGTCAATATAGAAAATGTTAACGCCGTATGACAGACGACCACCCAACAGTCTTTGCGAGAAAGCCAGTTCATAGTTCCACATCGACTCCGGTTTTAAGTCGGGATTCTGAGGCGGGAACATATACATTTCTCGCAAGATGGGATAGCGGAAACCTTTCCTTGCCGATGCCTTCAGTTCCATATCGTAAGGCAGATGGAAAGCAAGTCCTGCCTGCGGCACCCACTCAGTACCTACACGCGAATGATGGTCTATGCGCAGTCCTGCATTGAAAGTCAGCCATGCACCTATATCCTGACGGAAGTCCGCGTAGCCTGCCACCTCGTTCTCATGCTTGTCCACGAGGTCATTGCGCGTACCAGCACGGTCGCCTTTCACATACTCCGTCCAAGCTTCACCACCGTAGCGGAACCAGTCGAAACCCAGCGTGATGCGGTTACCACGGAAGAACTGCGCACTTTGATAGAGCGACATGCCCATCATATCGTCTTGTGAATTGAAACGTCCGTCTTGCGGACTTTCGCCCTTGCTCGGCGTGTAACCATCGTTAATCCAGTGGTCGCCCCAGTTGTAGAAGAAACTCAATGCGCCAGAGGTCTTGTCGTAATGGTTTTCCAAGGCGAAAGAGGTAACACCACGGGTGATGCGCTGGTCGCCCTCCAATAAGGGAGCCGATACCGGACCTGGATAAGTGGCGTTGAAGTGCGTCACGTTCACATCGGCGTAGGTATTCCAATTACGGGTCAAATCGTAGCCTAATTTAGCGTATCCGCCGAATTGCTCGAAGGGCATATTGTCGCGGTGCCCGTCCGTGCGGTTATATGAGCCGCTGATGATGCTGGAGAAACGTCCTTTGCGGATGCGGTTGGTCAGTTCCGTCTCCATCGTGTTATACGAACCGTAACCGGTGTGCAGGTTGGTCTTTATTCCGTCCTCGTGCATCTGCCGGGTGACAATGTTGATGACTCCGCCCATCGCATTCGAGCCGTAAAGTACGGAAGCCGGACCGCGCAGCACCTCTACCTTGTCGGCCAGTAGCGACTGGTAGGCATCAGCAATAGGGTGCCCGAAGATGCCAGCGTATTGCGGATGCCCGTCAATGAGCACCATCATGCGGGCATTTCCACCCGAAAGCCCACGCAGCGAGATGCCGCCTGCCGCACCGCCCGACACACCGTAGCCCATCGTGCTACGTGCGGTGGTGAACAGTCCCGGTATTTGCTCCGTCAGCACGGGCAGCAGTGAGGGTTGCATGGCCTGTTCTATCTTGCTACGATTCACTACCGATACGGTTTGCGACAAGTGTCGCACGTTTGTGGCATTGCGTGTGCCTGTTACTACAACTTCGTCAATCCTATATGTCTTTGGGGCAAGTGTATCTTGTGCACTCCCCGTTTCTTGTGCCTGCCCCATATACGGAAGTATTCCCAAGAATAAAATAGCTGTTGTGATTTGTCTCTTTATCATTTCTTTCTGTCATTTTGTTTTCATCTCTTCCATAAAAGCACGGATCTGCACAAAGCATTCTTGCAATGTCATGCATGACAGACAACGTGTCTCAAGCGGACACAAATCCGTACCTGTCCGGTTGATGATGTATGGAACGATATTTCCGTATGTTACCCGGACTCGGTTGCTTTCTAACAGGGCAAGGGCGGGTTGGCAGACAACGTCCGCATACACCTCTTTGACCTTTGCCAAAACCATCATTGACGCAGCAGCCTTACCTACCACCTTGTCCGCAACCGAAGCACCATTCAGGAATCCAGAATCGTTCTCCAACAACTGGTAAAGGGCAGAGACTCCTCTGCCGTCAAACGTGCGAATATCTCCATTGGCAACGACAAGCGAATGTCCGCCGTCGTGCAGAATATCTGTCAGATCTTTCATTGTTGGCTTTTATAGTGTCCCTTGTTTCAACTGTTCCACAAACCGGTCTATCTTGTGCATCTCCTGCGGAATCTGTATGCGTTGCGGGCAATGTGGTATGCATTGACCACAACCGATACAGTGGTTCGATTGACGTAATCGAGGTACATCGCGGTCGTACCCGATGAGGAATGCATGCCGTGCACGTTGATAATCCGGGTCTTGGCTACCTTTATTGGGCATATTCCCTTCCTTTATACATTTATTGTAATGAGAGAATACTGCCGGGATGTTGATTCCGTATGGGCAGGGCATACAGTAATTGCATTCGTTGCATGGGATGGTTTTCAGATTGTAGATGTCGTCTGCAATCTCCATCAGGAAGGCGTTCTCCTCTTCATTGATTGGACGCAAGGGAGAAAAGGTACAGAGATTCTCCCTGAGATTCTCCATGTAGGTCATCCCACTAAGCACCGTCAGCACACCTTCCGGTGTTCCTGCAAACCGAAAGGCCCAACTTGCCACGCTGCTCTCCGGCTCGCGTTGTTTCATCTTGGCAACGATATTGTCCGGGACATTGGCAAGGCGTCCTCCGAGCAAAGGCTCCATGATAGTTATAGGAATGTTCCGTTTGTGGAGTTCCCCATACAGATAGACAGCATCCGTATTGCGCTCGTTTATCTCGTCGGCATAGTGCCAGTCCAAGTAGTTCATCTCTATTTGGGCGAAGTCCCAGTGGTAGCGACCTTCGTCGTGCCATTGCAGGGCAAGGTCGAACACCTTTATGTCACCATGATAGGAGAAACCAAGATTACGGATGCGTCCCTTCTCACGCTGTTCCACCAGCCAGTCAAGTATGCCGTTTTCGATGTAACGATGGAAGAAATCTTCCATGCCATGTTCGCCCATCCCGATGGCATGCAACAAGAGGTAGTCCACATAGTCCACCTGCAACTCACGAAGCGAGTTCTCGAACATATCGATGGATGCTTCGCGGCTCCACGTGGCGGGTGCGAAATTGGAGAGTTTCGTGGCGATGAAATATTCCGAACGCTTGTGACGGTGCAAGGCTATCCCAGTGGCATGTTCCGAACGCCCCTTGCAATAGGCTGGAGACGTATCTATATAATTCAGTCCATGCTCTAATGCATAATCTATCTGTCGGTTCACCATCTCTTGGTCTATATCTGCATCAGGATGGTCACGTTCGGTGCCACCGCCTTCCACCGGCAGACGCATCATGCCATAACCGAGTATGGACACCTTGTCTCCCGTTTTCGGATTGGTTCGGTAGGTCATTTTCCCTTTTGGCGGTTCTTGTCCGCCTGATGCTGCATCGCTGTTGCTGTTTTTGCAGGCGGCCAGCAATGTCGAAGCCGTTGCTGTGCTTCCTCCCAGCACTTTTAAGAAGTCTCTTCTGTTTATCTCTTTAGCCATTGTTTGTTCATTTTTGATTAGACAATATGGTGCATTTCATGCCCTTCTACATAGATAGCACTGAACGGACGTGCCGGACACAGGTTTTCACACGCTCCACAGCCAATACAACGTTCCGTGTTAACCGCCGGGATTTTGAGAGAATTGGGATCTGAAGCATCAGACGGCACCATCGTAATGGCACTCACGGGACAATGGCGGGCACAATTGCCGCATTCCACACCATCGGTCAGTGGAATGCAATTCTTCTTCACCCAAACGGCATGGCCTATTTGCGTTGCCGATTTATCCGCACGTGTGATCGGTCTGATGGCACCGGCCGGACAAACCTCGCTGCATCTTGTACATTCCGGGCGGCAATAGCCCCGTTCGTACGACATGGTAGGTTGCATCAGTTTCATCAAGTCAGTTGACGGGCGGAGCACGTTGTTGGGACACTCCGCCACGCAAAGCTGACATGCAGTGCAATGCCGTGCCATATTCTCTGCAGAAAGCGAACCGGGAGGTGTTATTGGCGTAGTTCGTCTCGGAGCGATTTTGTCTTCAATGACAGCTAATCCACCATCTACTTTCTTCTTTTCCTGTGCCAATGCAGCCGATGTCGTGGCAACAGCCGCCCCGATAAGGAATGTCCGGCGTGCGGTATCGATCGGCTTTGCGGCATCAGTTTTCACGGGCTTGTTTTCTTTTGGCTGATTCATGTTCTTCCACCTCCATTGCAGATGAATCGCATCGTGTTTACAGGTATCAATACAATCCATGCACGCCACGCAACGGCTATAGTCAATCTTGTGGTTTTTGTAATCGATGCAAGCTGACTTGCACTTGCGTGAGCATAGACTGCAGTTCTTGCATTTTCCCGGATTCACTACCGGGTGGAGCAACGAGAACCGGGATATGAATCCCAATACAGTTCCTACAGGACAAATGGTATTGCAATATGTCCGTCCACCTCTCCAAGCCAAGACGACTAGCGCGACGAAGGTGGCTGCGGCGATGATGAACGTCGGCAGGCTGCGCAGCCACACATCCCTTTCGTAGAAGGCATAGCTGTCGGCACGTTCGGCCAAGTAGGCCAGCAGGTTGTTGCCCCAGATATATACCGGTTGGAACAGGTTTTGTGCGATGCGTCCGTATGAACTATAGGGGGCGAGCAATGCCACCAAAGAGCCGATGCCCGCTATCAATGCGATCACAAAAAGGGTGAATACCCCATAGCGCAGCCATTTCACTTCGGGCGAGTAGGAGAAGCGGTAGCGCTTTTTCTTGCGTCGCCCGCTCAGCCATGAAATTACATCTTGGAAAACGCCCAACGGACAGATGACGGAGCAATAGATACGTCCGCACACCAGTGTCAGCGCGACAAGCAGTAGCACCACTCCCACGTTCAGTGCCAGCAAGGCGGGCAGAAACTGTATCTTGGCGAGCCAGCCCAACCAAGCATGTAGCGTCCCCGTGAAATCGAGGAACAGCCCCGTGATAAGTGCGAACACCACGAGGGCACAGGTCAATCTTATTTTTCGTAACATGATTGTCAATTTTGAAAATTTGAAATTCTTTCAGAACCGTTTATTTATTGGAAAGTATGCCAATTCTTTGCAGCCATGCCCTTACATTCATTTCTTCCGGTTCATTGCTGCTACATGACACCAAGGAAAGTGTGCCAAGCAGACAACATAGCATAAACAATAGTTTCTTCATAATTTCCCTTATTTATCAGTTTTCCTATTCTCTAACCATTCTTTGATTTGTTTGTCTGCATTGTCCACATTGCCTCCGCGTATGGCAAGTCCCTGCTTAACGACAGCTCTTGGACAGGCTTTCTTGATGTCCTGCACGCTCTTTCCAAGTCCGCTTCCCTCGTGTGTGCAGAATGGTATGATGACCTTTCCTGAAAAGTCATACGATTCCAAGAAAGTCATTACAGCCATCGGCATCGTGCCCCACCAGTTCGGGTATCCCAAATAAATCACATCGTAGTTCTGCATATTTGCCACTTTTCCCCGTATTGCAGGACGTGCGTTCTCGTTCAGTTCACGCTTCGCCACTTGGGTCGTCTCGTGATAATCGGTAGGATAAGGTTTGACTGTCTCAATATAGAATGTATCTCCCCTAGTCAGTTTCTGGATCTTACCTGCCACCACTTCAGTGTTACCCACTTTGAGATTTACAATTTCACCGTTGCGGTAGTTGTTGCCACGGCGGGAGTAATAGGCAATCAAAACATTGCTTTCCGTTTTTGTTTGCGCCATCATATTTTCTCCCATGAATGTCATGATTCCGATGATAATTAAAAGTATCCGTTTCATTGTTCTCTGTTTTTATGAATGTCATATTGTAGGTTGCCATGCACCGAGTATTCGTTCCTGCTGCGCAAGGCTCATCTTGAAAAAACGTCTGCCTTTGTCCAGTGTGTCGATTTCCTGCATCTCCTCCTTTGTCAGTGAAAAATCGAATATCTCGACATTCTCACGAATATGTTGCGGGTTGACAGAACGGGGGATGACGATGTGGCCTTTTTGTATGTGCCAGCGTAAAATGACCTGCACATTGCTTTTTCCATATTTCTCTGCCAGACGGCAAAAAATCGCCTCATTGATGAGACCGGAATCGCCGTGTCCAATAGGATACCAACACTCAATGGCTGTCCTGTATGGAGTGATTCTATTTTTCAGTTCTCCCTGCCCGTAGTATGGGTGGCATTCTACCTGCAACACGGCCGGCTTTATTTGTGCAAACTGCATCAGTTCTTCCAATCTTTCCGATTCAAAATTACTTATGCCAATGCTTCTCACTTTACCTTGTGCCACGGCTTTTTCCATGTCTCTCCAAGCACCGAGGTAATCTCCGAACTGCTGGTGCAAAAGCAAGAGGTCGATATACTCCAATCCAAAACGTCCGAGCATTTTGTCTATGGCTCTAGCTGTCTTGCCTGTCCCATATTCGTTTGGCCACAATTTCGAGGTTATCCACAAATCTTCACGAGCCACGTCACAGTCGCGCACAGCTTCGCCTACGCCACATTCGTTCTGGTAAGCGTGTGCCGTATCTATATGACGATAACCGCACGAGATTGCTTCAAGACACGCAGTTTGGGTTGCCGCATCACCTTCAATCTGATACACCCCAAGTCCGAACTGGGGTATCCGATTTCCGTCATTCAATCTGATGTAAGTCTGTTCCATCATGTCATTCTTCTATTTCTTGTTTATTGGTCCATTCAAAATGTGAAGTTCGTTTGTTGATGAGCCACTTCCCATTTTGCCGCACATATTCGTCATCGTAGCGCACGCCTTGTGTAGTCATTGCCTTTCGTCCGTTCTCCATTCGCACCAATACCACTTGACAATAAGCTATGCCGGAAGCCTTGTCTCCGTCAAGTTTTACTGTCTGTTGCCCATTGATATGGTATACGACATCGAATCTGTCAAGAAAAGCCTTGAAACGCTTAGCAAGCTCCTTTCTTCCTTTGAGATGTGAACTCACTTGTGATCCGTGACATGATATCACCTCGGCACTGTCCGTAAACAATAGCACTTGTGCTTCCACATCTCTCGTATCAGCAAGATTGGAAAAGGTGTCCACCAAGCCTTTCAATGCCATGCGGTCCGCAAGTTCCTGTAATGTAGCATTTTCATTCTGTGCCATAGTTGGTAGAATGGAGCTTACCATCAGTGCGATTGTAAATAAAATCTGTTTCATCTTACTTGTTGTTTAATTGTCATACAAACCATGATTCCCGAATCTTCGTTGAGCTTCTTCATATGTCATGTTGAAGAAGCGCTGCTCTTTGTCGAGGGCACGGATAGCATTCATTTCCTCATCGCTAAGCGTAAAGTCGAGTGTGCGGATATTCTCGTCGATATATTTGGAATTATCAATGCCCGGAATGATGGAGAACCCTTCCTGAATATGCCAGCGAATTATGACTTGTGCCGCTGTCTTACCATGTGCTTTTGCAATGTAACAGATGACAGAATCCCTCAGCAATGTCCCATGACTTGATCTTCCGCCAAGCGGATACCAGCATTCAAGCACTATGTTGTGCTGTCTTAGCTTTTCTTGCCAATATGCGCTGTGCATACGGATGGCACTCTATCTGCATGGCGGCAGGCTTAATCTTCATGCTGTCAACGATGTCGCTGAACACACGGTCATTATAGTCGAAGTTGCTGATTCCTATTGACCTTACCTTACCTTCTGATACGGCTTTTTCCAAGTCATGCCATGCACCTTTGTAGTCTCCGACAGGTTGGTGCAGATACAGAAGGTCGATGTAATCGACTCCGAGTCTTTGTAACATTTCATCTATGGCCTTTGCCGTTTTTCCCTCACCGTATTCATTTGGCCAAAGTTTGGAAGTCAGCCATATCTCTTCGCGTGGTACTCCGCTTTCACGGATTGCTTTTCCCACACTTTCTTCGTTGCGGTAGGCATGTGCGGTGTCGATGTGACGATAGCCGCACTTCAAGGCGGTCAATACGGAGTTGTAGGTATCATCACCGTCAGCGATGCTATATACGCCGAGTCCGAACTGCGGCATCTGAACGCCGTTGTTCAGCGTCAGATAGGTCTGCTTTACTGTCTGTTGTGCTTGCATAATTGTTGCTGTCATTAATGCTATTAAACTGATTATTAACTTTTTCATGCTGTCTTATTTGTTAACCGTGTATTTCAGCCACACTGTATTTCCCATACGCTCCACATCGTTAAGTGTCAGCATAGTAGGAGGATAGTTCTTCTCTTTGATGCCATCGAATACGGCAGCCATTCCTGCTCGTCCATCAATACCACCGCCAATCATCACGCTCACTTCATCAAGCAATCCGCTTTGCAGGAAAGCTCCGTTGATGTGTCCTCCGCCAACGATGCCCAGACGCTTTATCTCAAAGTTTTCTGCCAGTATCTCTACCGAACGACGGAGGTCGATGCCTTTCTTGCCACACGCAATCCATGAAATTCCATTTGCCGTGAGATACTCGTGATAATCCTGCGGACAGTCTTCGTCTGTGATGACCAGCAGGTTGTTAGCCGATGCATCATGAGGCCACTTCAGCGAGCCGTGGGTGTCGATGGCAATGTCATAATGGCTGGCAGAATGAGCCTTGTAGAATTTCTCCTTGCCAATAGGTGCAAGGTCGCTCGCCTTGAAAGGTTCTGTCAGGGCATAGTGCATCTGTCGGCTAACTCTTCCTTCGAGCACGGCATCGAAGTTCAACTGACCGAGTGCCTGATAGTAAGCGTCAGTTTTATCAATCTCTGCTGTCATCGAACAGTCTATACGACCGTCCACCGATGACATCATGTGACATATTATATATGGTCTCATCTGATAAATCTGTTTTGAAGGTTATTTAAACAGTTTCTCATAGAACCACTGCTTAAACTTTTCGTAGCCCATCTCATAATACTGGTTGTAAAGCTTCTGACATACAGAGTCGGTGCAGTAGCGCAACTGGTCCTTGTCGTCTGTAGCTGCACGATAGATGGTCTGGGCTGCTTCTTCTGCGGTAGCAAATTCGGGGTTGCCGTCACGCAGATATTCCTGCTGGCGCGCATTAGCCTCCTCATAGCCTGTAGTGTCGTTAAGCGGAGTCTGGAAATTGGTCTTGGTTCCTCCTGGAATCATGGTCTTTACAGCCACACCAAACGGACGGAGTTCGTAATAGAGCGACTCCATCATGCCTTGCTGTGCACGCTTTGCCGCACCATATACGCCATCGCGCGGAAGTCCGATGATAGCAGCAAGTGATGTGGTGGCCATGATGATGCCCTTGCGGTGTTTCTTGAAGTGAGGGATAAACTCCTGGTTAACGTAGAGTGTGCCGAAAACGTCGGTTTCGAAAACCTTGTGGATCTGTTCCTCGGTAGGTACTTCCAGCGGAGCCATCAGTCCGTAGCCGGCATTGTTGAGCACCACGTCAATATCGTGCTTGGCAAGCACATCAGCCACGACGCGCCTGATTTCGTCATGGTTGCTCACGTCGAGCTTTACAACCTCTACGTTAGGCAACTTCGCCAGTTCCTCACCTTTGGCTGTATTGCGCATTGTAGCGATTACCTTCCAGCCGTTCTTTGCAAAAAGTTTTGTGGTTTCATATCCTATACCAGATGATGATCCTGTAATAAAAATAGTGTTCATAATTTCAAAAATATTTTTTAATCAATATTTGTTCTACATTTCGATTGCAAATTTATCACAAGTTATGCTTTTGTATATTACACAAAAGACCACAAGACTTTCACTCATTTCTGTAATACCGCCTTTTACGGAAATATATAATAGCACTTGTGCTTCCACATCTCTCGTATCAGCAAGATTGGAGAAGGTGTCCACCAAGCCTTTAAATGTCATGCGGTCCGCAAGTTCCTGTAATGTAGCATTTTCGTTCTATGCCATAGTTGGTAGAATGGAGCTTACCATCAGTGCGATTGTAAATAAAATCTGTTTCATCTTACTTGTTGTTTAATTGTCATACAAACCATGATTCCCGAATCTTCGTTGAGCTTCTTCATATGTCATGTTGAAGAAGCGCTGCTCTTTGTCGAGGGCACGGATAGCATTCATTTCCTCATCGCTAAGCGTAAAGTCGAGTGTGCGGATATTCTCGTCGATATATTTGGAATTATCAATGCCCGGAATGATGGAGAACCCTTCCTGAATATGCCAGCGAATTATGACTTGTGCCGCTGTCTTACCATGTGCTTTTGCAATGTAACAGATGACAGAATCCCTCAGCAATGTCCCATGACTTGATCTTCCGCCAAGCGGATACCAGCATTCAAGCACTATGTTGTGCTGTCTTAGCTTTTCTTGCCAATATGCGCTGTGCATACGGATGGCACTCTATCTGCATGGCGGCAGGCTTAATCTTCATGCTGTCAACGATGTCGCTGAACACACGGTCATTATAGTCGAAGTTGCTGATTCCTATTGACCTTACCTTACCTTCTGATACGGCTTTTTCCAAGTCATGCCATGCACCTTTGTAGTCTCCGACAGGTTGGTGCAGATACAGAAGGTCGATGTAATCGACTCCGAGTCTTTGTAACATTTCATCTATGGCCTTTGCCGTTTTTCCCTCACCGTATTCATTTGGCCAAAGTTTGGAAGTCAGCCATATCTCTTCGCGTGGTACTCCGCTTTCACGGATTGCTTTTCCCACACTTTCTTCGTTGCGGTAGGCATGTGCGGTGTCTATATGCCTGTAACCTCGTTTCAAAGCTTGTACGAGTAACTTTACTGTTGTTTCATTATCTGGTAGGGTAAAAGTTCCTATGCCAAACTGTGGCATTTCGATGCCGTTGTTTAATTTCAGCATCGGCATCGTCAAATTTGTTGTATCTGCCATTCCGTTATTTTCACTGTTTGAGGCATGAGTTGGCAGCAATGTAAAACTGCACGCCACAGAAAGGACTAATCTTGCTAATCTATTCATAATATGTTATTTATTCCTGTTTTCGCTGTAAAGTTCCTTCTTTTTTACGTGTGTATTATAATAAAATTTACGGCATTGCTTTCACGGTTTTCCGTTAATTGCGAATACGTATCCATTTCTTGGGCTACCATACACCGCTGCTCAACGCTCTGTAGAGAACAGTCATGTTTTGCGCCTCATCGAAAGTGTTGGAAAGATTTTTCATCCGAGCTTTTCTTTGTTATGTTGTTCTTGCACCATTCCAGCACGATGGCGGCTATTTGGTGACTGTTCTTGTCCATCATCAGCATGTGGGAGTTGCCGTATATGCCCATTTCTGGCAGGTGTATGACCGTGGCGTTGCCTCCTGCCTTATTTATAGACTCTGCCAAACGACTCCATCCGTCCATACTGTTTTGCCACACATGCCCTGGCATACCAGTTTCGTTAGTCAAGTTATCACCGAAAATGATAAGTAGGGGGATCTTTGATAGTTGCCTTATCTGCTCGTCGCCGTAGCCGCTGCCTGTTCCACCGGGTTCGAGCAACACCATACCACGGATGCCTTCAGTGCTACGCAGGGCAGTTTCGACAGGGAAAGCTCCCGATTGGGAGTGGCTCACCAGCACCACGTTCTTTACCTCGGCAGACAATTTAGACAAGCATCGGTAGTTTGCATCGGGAGAGGGAAGGCGCATGATGTGGGGAAGGTTCTGCTTGGAAAACTCATCAAGGCTACCTATGGGAAACTGTGCTCCGTCAACGGGATTGCCATCTTTTGTGCCGAAGCGGAAATTAGTCCATGAGTTCTCATCGGTCTTGCGGCTGAAAGGGGTCTGCGCCATCGGTTGAGTCTTGCCTTTCCGCACATCGTTGTATGTCTTCTGGTCGAAGCCAGAACGTCCTATGCCCACTTGATCCACCACATACACAGCGTATCCCTTGCGCACCAGATATTCGTCCCATCCCATGCGACCGTCTGGAGTCGTCTCCCAGCATTTCCCGCTGAGGTGCATACCGTGTATGAGCACGAACGAAGTGCCGTCTGTTTGTTCCTGTGGAATCATGTACCTGACGTACATTTGGTTAACAGTGATGTGTCCCGGTGGACAAATGCCGCCCAATTCATCCGTGGTCTGACTTTCAAGTTCACCTCCTAAATAGAAACTTCCCTGCGCTTTCAGTATCAATGGGGCAGGACTTGTGGCTATGGTTGCATATTGCTGCGCAAATGCACTGCTTAACACTCCACAATAAACCAAGATAATCATTAATTTCTTCATTTTCATTTCAATTTACCGTTTATTGCTCTTTTAACGGCTGCAAAGTTCATTGTTTCCTGTGGATTCGTAATAAGATAATTAACGGCATTACTTTCACGTTTTTCTGTTTATAAGATATAATCAGACATTTATGAATGAAAATAGGTAATATGTGAAAGCTGATATAAAACCTATTCACTATCTTTGCATAAAAACAGCGGATATGACAGAAACAGCTTTATTCAATGCTACAGATTTTCCACGCAGTACGGCACAAGCCGTATATCGCGAAGGCGACATTCTCTTGTTCAACACACAGACAGACCACTGCCTGCCTTCCGAATATACAGGCCGATACCACGTACATATCCTCTGCCATACAGGGAAGGCACAGTTCTCTATGATGGGAAAGACATACGTGATAGAAGCCGGAGATTGGGTCATCTGGCAGATTGGCTCGGAAATCTACGATGCGCTCTACTCTTCCGACTTCGATGCCGATTTCCTTTTGGTGGAAAGAAACTTCTTGCTAGAAAACAATCCTGAAACCGTTTGGGCCACGAAAGGATACGTATTCATTAAGGAGAATCCTGTATTCCGTTTGAATGAAAAGGGGAAAGGGTTGCTACAGGCCGATTTCGACCTTATGAGGCAAAGACTGTCCGAAAGCAATATCTTCCGCAGGGAGATATTGGGACGTACCATGCAAATCTTCCTCTTCGATTTGTGGAATGTATATGAAGATGCCATAAACCGGCAGGAAGACTTGAGCAACGTGTCCGCAGGGCTGTTCCACCGTTTCATGGACTTGGTGCGCCAATATTCCACCTCAGAAAGGGAAGTGGCATTCTATGCCGACAAGCTGTGCGTTTCGCCCAAATATCTCTCTGAAATCGTGAAAAAAGGAAGTGGCAGACCAGCCTCCTATTGGATAAATGGTTATGCTACGCAGGAAATAATTATGCTGCTGAAGAAACCGGATATAGCACTCGCAGAAATCTCCGAACGACTGGGATTCTACAATCCCGCCCATTTCAGCCGGTTTGTCAAGAAGATGCTTGGCATGTCACCTTCGGAGTACAGGATGAATCTTGAAAAAAAAATGGAGGGACAATGAAAACAAAAGCGATTTTCTTAGATGTGGATGGAACACTAATCAGTTTCAAGACACATAAGATACCACAGACCACGATTGATGCCTTGAATATGGCACATAATAACGGCATTAAGATAATTATAGCAACAGGCAGAGTGGCAACAGACCTTGTCGAACTGGATACCATTCCGTATGAAGCTGTCGTTTCGCTGAACGGCTCCCAATGCCTGCTTCGTGACGGAACTGAAATTACTTCTCGCCAAATCAGTCCGAAAGATTTCAGAACAGTTCGTAATCTTGCAGAAAAATATGGTTTTCCATTGGCGTTGGAAGTGGATAAGGGAATACTTGTCAATTATATAAATGATACCGTTATAGCACTTTCCGAACTTACCAATCATCCGATACCTCAGGTGGTGGACATTGACAAAGAGTTCGACAACTGTAAGTGTTGCCAGCTTTGCATTTATTGTGGAAAAGAGGTGGAAAAAGAAATTATGGCACAACTTCCAGGCTTGACCGTTTCACGCTGGAATCCGTATTTTGCAGATGTGAATGTTGCCGGTACAGACAAAGCTTCAGGAATGGCGGAAATGGCAGATTATTTAGGTTTTTCTTTGAATGAGTGCATAGCATTTGGAGACGGAGGTAATGATATTCCCATGCTTCGTGCAACAGGAATCGGTATTGCAATGGGTAGCGCATCGGATTTAGTTAAGAGTCATGCAGACTATGTAACAAATGATGTGGACGAAAACGGCATATATAATGCCCTCGTACATTTTGGTGTAATTAATCAAAGGTGTTTGTCCGGTAACTACTCAGTCAAAGAATAACACGAGCAGTTACATATTTATTCAATTATAGCAATACAACGTTTTATCCGTTCTTATAATTTCTCCATAGAAGCCTCATATCAGATAAATGATTATGCACGCAGGAAATAATCGTGCTTCTGAAAAAAATGGATATGACATTTGCCTATGCCTTGGAGAACTTGAAATTCCACAATTCTGTTATAGTATATTTAACAAGAAAATGTTTAAGAGTTATCCTTCAAAATGCAATAATTAATTAAATAAGAAACGTAATAAGATATCAATTTATTCGCAACAAAAATGGAAGAGTTTAGAATAGACATGCGCAAACCCGAAGAGGCTGACCCCGTAGAAGGAATCCGCTGCGCACAGTTATGTTTCAAAATCAATCACATGATGCCTTATACCGAAGAATACAATGAGTTGGTGAAAGAGTTGTTCATGGGCAATATCGGCGAGAACACTCGTGTGATGCCTCCTGTCACTGTAGTGCGTGGCAATAAAGTAAGGATTGGCAAGAATGTAGTAGTGATGAACAACTCCCTTTTTATGGCAGCCGGAGGAATTACCATTGAAGATGATGTGATGGTTGCAGCCAATGTGCAACTCATCTCCAACAATCACGATTTGTACGACCATGCCGTACTTACCTGTAAGCCCATCCATCTGAAACGCAACTGTTGGATTGGCGCAGGAGCAACCATTTTGCCGGGTGTTACGGTTGGAGAAAACGCTGTCGTAGCCGCTGGAGCTGTTGTAACCAAAGATGTAGAGGAGAATATTGTGGTGGGTGGTAATCCGGCAAAACTTATTAAGCGATTATAACAAATTAGTGAAGCAATTTTTCTCTTCCCTAAAAACAATTCAAATCTTGAAATCCCTGCTTTCTTCCGCAGGTTCAGTCTTACAATAATAAGAACTGCTTGTCCTCATTATTTTATAGAAATTCAAATGGAGAAAAGATAGTTGTGAAAAATCAAATTATTATTCTATGTTTTTTTGTACCTTTGCATCCAGATAAAGTGTTCTTTTGAGTTAATGCAAAATGTAACAAGAATGAGAACTTCGCTCGTTTCTAAATCGTTACCTACTAAGAAATATTTTCTTGTAAGTCGCACATTTTCAGCAAAAAAGAAGAATAAAGATGTCTTGCCTTATGAAAGGTTATATGTTTCGATATCCCAGCCTGCTCGACCCATCTATGCAAAATTTCATTACTCCGTCCTAATGAGACCAATCCGGCAAATACCTTTTCCGTCTCTTGGGCATTTCCTCTGTTTGGCAAATGTTTTATAGCTTCTGAACTGAGTGGAAGCGATATGGCTTCTTTCGTTTTCTTCTGAATGATATTCAATAGTGCATTTCCATTTTCATCATAACGTATATCTTCCCATCTCAATGCAATAATATCACAATGTCTCAATCCACAAAAACAGCTGAATAGAAATGCTTTTTTTAATAAGGTATTATAAAAAGGAGTATGAACTAATCTGGTTAATTCCTTTATTGTGAGATAATCCCTTTCTGTTCTACAACGTTTTGGCTTATCCTCATTCTTTATTTTATCCATTGGGTTAACAGTTATGTAATCTTCATAGACAGCACAGTTCAAACAATAACGTAGCATCTTCAAATAATAAAGTTGGGTGTTAACATGTAACATTTTTTCTTTTTGACTATGTATTTGTTTTGCTCTCTTCAAGTAATCTATAAACCCCAATAAATAGGCTTTGTCTACCTTCCTTAACAATATTCCATTCGGTGTATATCTTTTCAAATGACATACGACAGCATGTATTGTACTTTTTCGCACCTTATTGTTTACACTTTGTTCTGCTACTAATTTCATATAGTCAGTCAGCTTCACATCGGACAATCTGTTACGATTAAATCCATAAGCTTGATTTTGTATTTCCACAATCCTCTGAGACTTAATCGCATTTGCTAAATTTAGCGTTTCCACATTTCGTTTTTTGTCAGCTTGATTATGTTCAGGGATAATATACAACTTTAAGAATTCGTATTGTCGTCTTCCATTCATATATATGTCTAGATATATGGATTGACATCCATTTACTAACTTTTTTGTTCTCACCTTTATTGGCTCTTTTATTTTCAATAGCTTTTTCATATTCTTTTAATAAAAATACACAGTTTATTATTAGTAGTAACAAAATAGTAACAAGTTCTCAATTCCCAAAATTATTTCCATTCTTACTTTTTGTATTCAATTTATTAATTATTAAACATTTACACCACACAATACAGTACTGCTAAAAGGGCAAATATAATAATAAGCCAGTAACAATTAACTATTAAATAGCAAACAAGAGGAAGATACTTTATTGTTTGAAAAAAAAACAAATAAACATAAAAGGCTATTGATATTCAGCAAACTGTATATCATATCAAACATAATGTAAAGTATATAATGTCATTTCCGGAAGAAAAGTCATGTCGGATAATAGTTCTGGACAATAATGTACCCCAAATTTCTCTTTATTATTGTCCCCTAAAGGGGGATTCGGTGCCTCAAGCGGAGCGTAATGACTGGAATGTGAGCTATGAATTGGGCGATGCTTGGGAAAATGCACGGAAAATAAAGTTGAAAAATAGTTCTTTGTTCAAGATTGATGTATTGGTATATCCTCAATTAGCTTTCAAGAATCTGGTGATTACACAGATTTACCAGGTCTTGTTTGATTTGAGTCCTGCGATAGAAGTTTCGTTATGGAAAGGTATGAAATTAACGGCACAGTTGAAAATACCGGTTTATAATGATGGGTATGGAAGGTTTGAAGATAAAGTTCATCCAGGACATATTACAATTTCACAGCGTTTTAGATTACCGTATAATGTGTTTGGTAAAGTGACTGTGGGATGTTTTAGTGCTGACCAATATGGAGTGGACGCCGAATTTTATCGCCCTTTTAAGGATGAACGCTTTTCCTTAATGGCTCGGATTGGGTATACAGGAATGGGATATTGGAGCGGATTTCGCTATGTATATGATCCTTCGACAGCACTTGTTACTTGGTCTTTGGGCGGTAGCTTTTATTGGCCGCAATTTAACACTCAGTTTAATCTGAAAGCAGAACAGTATTTATTGAAGGAGAAAGGTGTTAAATTTGAAATGATTCGCCATTTTCGCTATTGTTCGATTGGTTTCTATGCAATGAAAGCAGAACATGCAAAGATGAATGGAGGCTTCCGATTTCAAGTGGCATTACCTCCTTATAAATATAAAAGGAAAGGATATATACCTCGTGTGAATACCTCTGCTAATATGGGCATTGTTTATAATGCAGGTAATGAAAGGTACTATTATAGACAGTATAAAGCGGAAGTTAGTGACAATATAATGGAAGAAAATAGTTTTAACCCATATTTTATTAAGTCAGAATTGTTAAATTTTTAATTAATTAATTGAGATGAAAAAGATTAAATTCTTAAACGGCATAAGTGCAGTATTTGCGTTAGCCGTAGTAGCTTTAGCTACAACTTTAACTTCTTGTGAGAAGGAAGAGTTCAACGTTAATGTAACTCCTACTAATGCACAAGCTGTTATTAGTCCGATTGTGCTTGCTATAGAGGATGGTGTTACTACAGATGTAACTGGCCAAGCCACTATCGCACCTGCAGAGTTGACATTTACTGGTAATCCTACTCTGGCTGCTAAGAGTGTTGATGTTACAGCTTCTTATAATGGTTTGAGTGCAACTGTTACAGTTAAGGTTCCTGCTTTGCAAGCTGGGCAATTTGCTACTCTGACTCCGACTATCATTCTTCAGGAAGAAGATGCTGAGACTAAGATTGTAGCAGAATCTACAAAACTTGAACCAGTAACGGATCCTAAAGTTAAGACTTGGGATAACTACGAGCTTTATTGGTTTGACATTCCATCATTCCCTTATGTAGTAAAAGAAGGTGCAAAAGTAGGTGCAAAGAAAATCAATACAACTGATCTTATTGAACGCGCAGCTATTGAATCTTTCTTTAACACGCTTGAGAATACATATGAGGAAACGACAGTAACAACACCGGAGAATAAGTATAAAGTTTATGCTAACTCTAGAACAACTGCATCTATTACTTATACTGTTGTAACAACTGAATATAAAGTAGTGAAGAAGGCTGTAACAAAAGCTGAAACAGAGCCTTTAGCTTCTATTGAAGTAGATGATTATACAACTTCTACACTGTTTGTTCTTGAAAATCAAGATATTCCTGGTCACGGTCATAGCCACGGTCATGGTCATGGTCATGGTGAAGGCAATGCCGGTGGTGGTGTTGGTGAACTTGATTAATAGAAGTTTTAGTTGTTATTTATCTTAAACTCAAGAGAAAATGAAAAGTAAATTAATGATAGCCTCCTTACTATTGGCAGGCGCTTGTGCAGCAAATCTGAATGCACAGGAAAAAACGAACTACTACACTCCGAAATGGAGCGATAATATTTTTGTCAGTGTAGGTGGTGGTATCCACGCCATCAACAATGACGGTTTCAATAAGATTGCTCCGCATTTCAGCGTGTCAGTTGGTAAGCTGATTACTCCGACTTGGGGGGTACGTGCTCAGGTAAACGGTATTACTCAGCATTTGTGTTTGGATGATGCATACTGGGAACACAACAAGACTTATGTAGGTGGTAACATTGATGCAATGATCAATCTTTCTACATTGTTTGCCGGTGCTAATCCTAACCGTTTCTTCGAAGTTTACGGTTTCTTGGGACCTCAAATTTCTGTAGCAAAATCTCAAAATGTGGATGTTACAATTAGTGCTGACGGTACTTCGCAGTCTATGGCTCCTGCCGGTGAAGCTGAAATGCGTGCACGTATCGGCGCTTCTGCCGGTTTGGGCTTGAAGTTCAATATCAACACTAAGTGGGCCATTGACGTAGAAGCTCGCGGTGCCATCGCTCCGTCCATTTTCGGTAATATCAG
>ERZ837910.1988-NODE-1988-length-26439-cov-4.552835_pt1 | contig 26439 bp, 23 predicted proteins | sample MGYA00519940_ERZ837910 | MGnify/ENA primary metagenome ERZ837910 (study PRJEB31850, sample SAMEA3708825) | human gut metagenome | biome: human gut; feature: human-associated habitat; material: faeces | place: China | collected 2014 ... | reverse complement strand
GATATTCAGCCGCTGCTCAACCAGGGCGCGCGCAAGGAGGACATCGCCGCCAGTATTTTCCAGGCGGTGGTGAACCAGACCATTGCCGGTTTGGCGCAGGGGCGCGAGATCAAGGGCAAGGTGCTGTTCCTCGGCGGTCCGCTGTTTTATTTGCAGGGGCTGCGGGAACGGTTTGTGGAAACGCTGCATCTGTCTGAACAGGACGCGGTGTTCCCCGAAAACGCCGAGGTGTTTGTCGCCATCGGCGCGGCGTGCTATGCCGGGGACAACAGCGCGGATATGCCGTTTGAAGAGCTGCTGCGGCGCATTGAACACGCGTCGGCGCAGTCGAATACCACCCACACGCTGGAGCCGCTGTTCGCGAACGAGGCGGAGTATCAGGAGTTTTCCGCCCGCCACGCCAAGGCGTGCCCGCCTCCGATGGATGCGGAGCATTACACCGGCGATGCGTATCTCGGTATCGACGCGGGTTCCACCACCACCAAGCTGGCGTTGATCGCGCCGGATGGCGGGTTGCTGTACACCTACTATGCCTCCAACGAGGGCAACCCGGTCGCGGTGGTCAAAGCGCAGCTGGAAGAGATTTACCGCCGGTTCGGCGACCGCATCACCATCAAGGGCAGCGCGGCGACCGGTTATGGCGAGGATCTGGTCAAAAACGCGTTCCATGTAGATATGGGTCTGGTGGAAACGATGGCGCACTATCGCGCTGCCCGCCATTTTAACCCACAGGTGGATTTCATTATCGACATCGGCGGGCAGGATATGAAATGCTTCAAGATCCGCGGCGGCGCGATCGACAGCATCATGTTGAACGAGGCGTGTTCTTCCGGCTGCGGGTCGTTTATCGAAACCTTTGCCAAGGCGCTGGGCTACGACATCGCCACCTTTGCTAAGCTGGGCTTGTTCGCCCAGCATCCGGCGGATCTCGGCTCGCGCTGTACCGTGTTTATGAACTCCTCGGTCAAGCAGGCGCAGAAGGACGGCGCCGGAATCGACGCGATCTCGGCCGGTCTGTCCGTGTCGGTCGTCAAGAACGCGCTCTACAAGGTCATCCGTGCCCATTCGCCCGATGACCTCGGCAAGCACATCGTCGTACAGGGCGGCACCTTCCTCAACGATGCCATCCTGCGCTCGTTCGAGCAGGAGATCGGCCGCAACGTCACCCGTCCGGCCATTTCCGGCCTCATGGGCGCCTATGGCGCGGCGCTGCACGCCAAGGACAACCGCCGCGAGACCACGACGCTCGTCGGCACGGACATCCTCGCGGGCTTCGAGCACAATGTCCGCTCCACGCGCTGCGGTCTGTGCGAAAATCACTGCAATCTGACCATCAACGACTTCGGCGGCGGCCGCCGTTTCATTTCGGGCAACCGCTGCGAGCGTCCGCTCGGCGGCACGAAAAAGGCCGACCTGCCCAATCTCTATAAATGGAAGCTCGAAAAGCTCCGCAGCTACGGCGAGCCGTCCGGCAACCCGAACCCCATCGCGACCATCGGTCTGCCGTTCGGCCTCAACTTCTTCGAGCTGCTCCCGTTCTGGACAAAGCTCCTGCGGACGCTCGGCTTCGAAACGGTGATTTCCGATGTCTCCACCCGCGACATGTATATGAAGGGGCAGCATTCCATTCCGTCGGATACGGTCTGCTACCCGGCCAAGCTCATGCACGGTCACATCGAAAATCTGCTTGAGAAGGGCGTAGACGCGATCTTCTATCCCTGCATGACCTACAATCTCGACGAGGGCCGCGCGTCCAACTGCTACAACTGCCCGGTCGTCGCCTACTACCCCGAGCTGCTCAAGGCCAACGTCTCCGCGCTCACGGACTTCGATTTCATGATGCCGTATTTTGAGCTTGCAGACCCCAAGCGCTTCCGCAAGCACGCAGTCAGCTATTTCTGTAAGAAATATCCGCAGCTGAAAAAGAAAAAGGTGCTCGAGGCAGCCGATGCCGCCTATCAGGCGCAGCAGGAATACTGCACCGCCGTCCGTCTGGAGGGTCAGAAGGCCATTCGCTACGCCGACGAGCACGGTCTTGACGTCGCGGTCATCGCAGGCCGTCCGTATCACGTTGACCCCGAGATCAACCACGGCATCGATCAGCTCATCTCGTCGTTCGGACTTGTCATTGTTTCCGAGGATGCGGTATGGCAGCTGACCGATGCGCCCGAGGTGCACGTTCTCAATCAGTGGACCTACCACTCGCGCATGTACGGTGCTGCGAAATACGTCACTCAGAAGGAAAACGCGCAGCTCATCCAGCTTGTATCGTTCGGCTGCGGCATCGACGCGATCACGACCGATGAAATGCGCGCCATCTGCGAAAACGGAGGCAAGATCTATACACAGCTTAAAATCGACGAGATCAGCAACCTCGGCGCGGCAAAGATCCGCATCCGAAGCATGCTGGCTGCCGTAGAGGAGGGCAGAAAACTTGCAGAACACAACGCCTAAAACCTATGATTATCCGCAGTTTACCGAGGAGATGCGGCGCGATTACACCATCCTCGTGCCCAATATGCTCCCGGTCCAGCTCGGTCTCATCTGCCGTCTGATGCGCAACTACGGCTACAAGATGGAGCTGCTGCATACCGAAGGCCCGAACATTGCCGAGCAGGGCCTGCGCAACGTACATAACGACACCTGTTACCCCGCACTGCTCGTCATCGGTCAGCTGATAGACGCCATTCAGTCCGGCCGGTACGACGTGCATAAGATCGCGCTCATCCTCCCGCAGACCGGCGGCGGCTGCCGGGCATCCAACTATATCCACCTGCTTCGCAAGGCGCTCGAAAAGAACGGCTACGGCTTCATTCCGGTTATTTCTCTGAACTTTTCCGGTCTTGAGAGCAACCCCGGCTTCAAGCTGACCAAGACCATGCTCATGCAGGTCGCCTACGCCCTGCTCATCGGCGACCTTATCATGATGGTCGCGAACCAGTGCCGGCCCTATGAGATCGTCGCCGGTTCGACCGACAAGGCCATCGAGATCTGCATGGATGCCGTTACAAAACGTTTTACCGGCGAGCGCGTCATACGCTACGGCGAGGTCAAGCATCTGTTCCAGTTCGTTCTCGATGTTTTCGGCAAGGTTCGTCTCGACAAGACGCAGAAAAAGAAACTCGTCGGCATCGTCGGCGAGATCTACGTCAAGTTCTCTCCCCTCGGCAACAACCGGCTGGAGGAGTTCCTGCTCTCCGAGGGCTGTGAGCCTGTCCTGCCCGGCCTGATGGATTTCTGTCTGTACTGCATCTACAACTCGGTCATCGACCACGATCTGTACAGCCGCAATGCCAAAACCGCGATGATCTACAAAATGGTCTATCAGTTTGTGCTCTCCAAGCAGACTGACATCATCAAGATGATGAAGAAAGACGGCCATTTTCGTCCGCCGATGGCCTTTGACGAGGTGCGCAGGAAGTCGCACGCCATCATCGGTCAGGGCGTGAAGATGGGCGAGGGCTGGCTGCTGCCGGCGGAAATGGTCGAACTTATCAGCGAGGGCGTTACCAATATCGTCTGCACACAGCCGTTCGGCTGCCTGCCCAACCACATTGCCGGCAAGGGCATGATCCGCAAAATCCGCGAGGTCTACCCTCAGGCGAACATCGTCGCGGTAGACTACGATCCCGGTGCATCCAAGATCAACCAGGAGAACCGCATCAAGCTCATGCTTTCGAGCGCGGAATAAGAGGAACATCATGAAACAGCTCAAACCAAACGATATTTCCGTCATGCGCACGGCAATCGGCCTCTATGCGCAGCCGTTCGGTGTCGAATCGTTCGCAGTCATGCTGAACGAGGACAAGACCGAGCCGAAGAGCGAGGAGGAGCGCGTAACGCGCGATCTGCTCCACCGTCTCGACCAGTACGAATACGGTCTCGCGCCCGAGTTCACGCTCTCCGAGGATGAAGCAAAGTTCGTCACGGACGCACTGCGTCAGCTGATCGTGCGCGACAATCAGTCGCTCCGGTACGAAAAACGCCCGAAGTGTATTCGTGAATGCGAAAAGGAAATCCGCGCCGCGACCGTCTGCATTTCGCGTATCGGCTGAATACAAACATTTAAGGCACGCCTGCGGCGTGCCTTTGTTGTTCTCTGCTGTAACCGGTGATCCTGCTTCCGCATAGGCTGAAATGACCGCCCAGACGGTCAAATCTACAATACTGGACTGATTCTATGGAACAAAATACTGTTCTCACGCTGGCGCAGCTCCCCGAAAACCGCTCGGCACGCATCTCCGCGCTCCGCCTCTCAGGCGGCATGCGGCGAAGGCTGCGTGAGCTGGGTTTTATTGCCGGGACGCGCATTATCTGCCTGCACCGCGTGTCGGACGGTGCGGCTGCCGCATACCTTGTCCGCGGCACGGTCATTGCCCTGCGGCAGAATGATGCAGAGCGCATCGAGGTGCTGCCATGAAGGATGCAGGCTCTGCGGTCGCGCTGATGGGCAATCCAAACGTCGGAAAGTCCACGGTCTTCAACGCGCTGACCGGCGGACGACAGCACACGGGCAACTGGAGCGGAAAGACGGTCTCGCTCGCGGAGGGACGCATCACAGGCGAAAATATCACGCTCATCGACCTTCCGGGTACTTATTCGCTGCACGCGCGTTCGCAGGAGGAAGCGCTCGCACGCGAATTCCTGACCTGCGGCGGTGCGCAGGCCGTCATTCTTGTCGCTGACGCCGCCTGCCTCCAGCGCAGTCTTGTTCTGGTCCTGCAGGTGCTCGAGGTGCAGCCGCACGCCGTTCTTTGCCTGAATCTGATGGATGAGGCACGGAAGAAGCATATCCGCATCGACACCGCGGCGCTTTCGCGTGAGCTCGGTATTCCGGTCGTACCCTGTGCCGCACGGTCAAAAAAGGGGCTGAACGAGCTGAAAAACACGCTTCGTGCCGTGCTGAGCGGAACACTTCCTCCCTGCTCCGAGCCGCCCATCCGATACCCCGCGGACATCCGGTGCGGTCTGTATGCCGAGCCGCACAAGGGACAGACGCGCGACGAGCTTGACGATATTCTGACCGCCGCCGCGGTGCTGCGCGCCGAGGAAATCGCTATGACCTGCGTCACCGCGCCGGACGATCCGCACGCCCGCGACCGTGCCATCGACCGTATTGTGCTCAGCCGCCGCTTCGGTATTCCCCTCATGCTCCTGCTGCTCGCGCTCGTTTTCTGGCTGACGCTCTCCGGCGCGAACACCGTCAGTGCCATGCTTTCCGGATTTCTGCTCGGGCTCGAAGCGCCGCTCAGGCGTGCGCTTGTCTTGCTCAGTCTGCCGCCCGGCGCTGTCTCGCTGCTCACCGACGGCGTATGGCGCGTGCTCGCGACCGTCGTTTCGGTCATGCTGCCGCCTATGGCGATCTTTTTCCCGCTCTTCACCTTGCTCGAGGACGCCGGTTATCTGCCGCGCATCGCGCTTCAGCTGGATCATGCGTTCTGCCGCGCCGGCGCCTGCGGCAAGCAGAGCCTAAGCATGTGCTTGCGCGCGCTGCGTGCGCAAAAAAACAGGACCGGATGAGGTTTCCGATCCTGTTGAAGGTGATACTCAGATTTCCCTGCCCCGCGTGATGAGCGCGTGCAGTACGAACGGGATAAACAGCGTGATGAGCGCCGCATAGCCGAGATATACATAGCCCTGCTTGACCACGGCCATCAGACCGAACTGCGCGATGGCGAACGCGATAAAGGTGAAGATAAGAGTGAACACGGCGTTGCGCGCCAGATGTCCCTTCATGCGCTCTGCATCGCTTTTGTGGCCGCGCTCAACAGCGTTGACGCAGCGCGTGACGATGCCGGAGATCATGTTGACCGCAGTCGAAATCGAACCTAGGATGATCAAAATGGAGATGATCGGGGTGAGCACGCCTGCGCCCACGCCGTTCTGGACCAGAACGAGCATCGGAACGGAAGCCGTTGCAAGATCTGCCGCATAGGCAACCGCCAGCAGGCCGATGATGGAAAGCTACATCGCTGCAAAGTTGCAGACAAACATGCCGATGGCTGCGCGGTTGATCTGCTTGACGTCCGTGACCGGCTCCATGTGCTGATACATGACCGAGACCGACGCGAGCTGGAAGAAGAAATACAGCACCGCCATCCAGAGTGCCGAATCGAACGAGCCGTTCGCCTTGGAGATGGTCGGCAGGCCGGAGAGCGTCTGAATGGTCGAGTCGCCGGTCGCAAACGCCGCCGCAGAAGCCGTGCCGATCATGATAAGGTATCAGATCTCATACAGATTGCTCATGAGCGGGCGGGTCCTGCCGTACAGGCTGTTGGAAAAGCTGCGGTAGTCATAGGTCTTGTGCTTGTAGGCATAGCGCATGCCGTACCAGAAGAACAGCGCGTACAGCTCGGTCAGGCTCGCGTGCGTTGCGCGCTTCCACTCCTCGTCGCTCATATCGGCTCCGCGCAGCATCTCGGTATGGATGTTGCCGTCGCCGCAGCCGCCTGCACATCGAGCAGTAGTGCGCCCGGCTCGCAGGTGATGGTCTGGTTTTTGTGATCGACCGGAAAAATACGGTTCATGCGCATGATGGACAGCATAATTCCGCCGTACTTGCAGGTCGCGCCGCCCGCAAGGCCGGTGCCCGCGCCGCGGCACACCACAGGGATATTGTTCTCATAGGCATACTTCATGATGGCGGAAACCTCGTCGCGGTTCACCACCTCAACGTAAAGCTCAGGCGGAAAAACGCCGTATTCCGGCATTTCGTCGCGGTAAAACTCGCGGGCGATCTCATCACCGACCCACACGCGGTCCTCCGAGGTGACAGAGCAGATGTACGCAAAATCCTCCTCAGTCATTTTCTTATAGGGATAGGGCACGGCTCAGTCCTCCTTTCTGTTCTGCACGAGCGCGGTCAGACGCGGTATGACCTGATACAGATCGCCCACGATACAGTAATGCGCAGTCTTGAATATCTGCGCGTCCGGATCGCTGTTGATGGCGACGATGCATTCTGCGTCCTTCATGCAGGAGGTGAACTGAATGGCACCCGAAACGCCGCAGGTAATGATAAGCCGCGGACGTACCGTGCGGCCGGACAGGCCGATCTGGTGCATCTGGCCCATAGTCAGCACAGTGACGGTGCCGCCCAGTTTGTCGCGAAGCTGAAGCGCCGTCTCCAGCGCAAACAGATCATACGGATTGGTACGGGTATCGCCCGAAAGGCGCTTCATCGCGCCGGTTTCCGGATCAATATCGACCTTTGTGCCCGCAGGGACCTGTTTCATGCAAACAATAATTTTCAAAGCTGTTTCCCTTCTTCCCCTGTGGTGCCGGCTGCGCCGGCATGCGCGCTGCCGCGCGACAGCGGCCATATGATCTGTTGCGCGAAATCGGTTTTATGAGCAGCGGCCCATGGGCGGCTGCTTTTCTCGCAGGATAATTTTCAATCCTCGTCCCAGCCGAACAGGGATTTTCCATCGGCAAGCGTGCCGATCCGCTCCATCTCCTCATCTGACAGCTCAAAATCAAACACGCTGAGATTTTCCTGCATACGCTCGCGATGCATGGTTTTAGGAATGACGCCGATGCCGCGCTGCACGAGAAACCGCAGTGCGGTCTGCGCGGCTGTTTTACCGTGCTGCGCCCCGATTTCCCTCAGCACCGGCTCCTCAAAAATACGGCGTTTCCCTTCGGTGAACGGCGACCATGCCTGCATGACGGTGCTGTTCTCGACGAGCGCGCGCCGCAGCGGTTCGCGCGGATAGTAAACGTGCGCTTCGACCTGATTGACCGCCGGAATGATACCGCACGAGCGGCAGAATGCGCGGTACTCCCGCTCGTTGAAGTTGGAAATGCCGACTGCGCGCACTGTTCCTGCGCGATACGCCTCACAGAGCGCACGGTACATTTCAAGCGACGCATCATACGGCTCGTGAATAAGCAGCAGGTCGATATAATCGGTCCCGAGTGCTGACAGCGACTTTTCGATATCGCGCTTCGCATTTTCGTAGCTCGCCGAAGGCTCGAACAGCTTGGTCGTCAGAAAGATCTCATGCCGTGCCAGGCCGCTTTCGCGCACCGCTGCGCCGACAATACCTTCATTTTCATACATCTGCGCGGTATCGAGCAGACGATACCCCGTTTCAAGTGCGTCCAGAATGCAGCGCTTTCCCGTTTCACCGCGCAGCGTCCATGTGCCGAAGCCGACAAGCGGCATACGCACCCCGTTATTCAAAGCAAGATATTCCATGCTCGTCTCCTTTTACCGTTTTCCCTTATCATATCATGTTTTCCGCGTGTTTGTAAGGTGTGTCATCCGCGTTTTCACAGTCTGTATACGAAGGCTCCGAACTTTTTTCGCGTCCTGCGTATTTTTTCATTGCAATCTGCCGTCATTCGTCGTATACTGTTTATTACAGCTTTTTTAGAAAGGACTTCGTTTCATGACGTTTTATCAGGAATTACAGCTTGGTCAGGCGGGTTCAAAGAACCTTATCCGTGCCTGCGAAACGCCGCGCGACCGGCTTCTGCACACGCTCATCTATCTTTTCAAGATCGCGCTTACCGTCGGCTTCTGCTTCTGCTTTGTCACGCTTTACAGCATGGCCTTCGGCAGTGCGAACAGCATCGTGGGCGTTGTCGTGCTTCTGTATCTGCTCGTGTTCCGCGCGGCCGATCTCTGCCTTCATATCGGTCAGTCCACCGCCCTGCTTGCATCATTCCTCGTGCTCTCCGCGGCAGCACCTCATCTCGCACATCTCGCAGGTCCGCTTCCCGGCTTTTTCATCAATCTCGCGTCTATCGCCTTCCTGATCCTGTTCGGCTGCCATGAGCCGCGCATGTTCAACCAGTCCACGCTCGTACTCGGCTATCTGCTGCTCTATGGCTACGATGTGAGCGGCCGCGATTTCACGCTCCGTCTGGCGGGCATCGCCTTCGGTGCGCTGCTCGTCTGCACCGTATTCCTCTTCAGACACCGCAGCCGCAGCATTCCGCTTCGCATCCGCGATATTCCCGTCGCGTTCTCCCTGCATCATCCGCGCTCGCGCTGGCAGCTCTGCCAGATTTTCTGCGTGCCGCTCGTCGTGCTGCTCGCCGAGCTGGCCGGTCTGCCCCGCGCCATGTGGGCAGGCATCGCCGCCATGTCGGTCATCCTTCCGGTTGCCGAGGATATGCACTACCGGGTGCGCCGCCGTGTGCTCGGCAATATTGCCGGCGTGCTGTGCTTCGTCATTCTGTATTTTCTTTTGCCGCCCTCCATTTACGCCTTTATCGGCGTGATCGGCGGCATCGGTGTCGGTCTGTCCGCAAAATACGGCTGGCAGGCTGTGTTCAACACCTTTGGTGCGCTCGCCATCGCAGCAGAAGCCTACGGTCTCAAGGCCGCGCTTGGTCTGCGTCTGCTTCAGAACGTATTCGGCGTGCTGTTCGCACTCGTTTTCTGTCTGCTGTTCAGCCGTATGCTCGCGCGTTTCTCTGCCCCTGCGGAAAACAGCTGAGCCTTACCGCTCCTCCCTGCATCGGGATGGAGCGGTTTTTGTGTCCTTTTACATTTTTTCTGTCTTTTTCCGTTTTGTTCCTTGCTGTCCGTTTGGGATAATGCTATACTGTTTTCGATAGCGGTGCAGGTGCGCCGCTGCATTCCCGGATATGACAAAAAGAGGTAACCTGTATGACACTCAAAGACCTGCCCATCGGCAAGACTGCAACCATCCGCTCGGTTGGCGGCGAAGGTGCACTGCGGCAGCATTTTCTTGATATGGGTCTTATTCCCCACGGCGATGTGACGATGGTCAAGTTTGCTCCGATGGGCGACCCGATGGAGCTGCGCATCCACAGCTACGAGCTCACGCTGCGCCTGGCGGACGCAGAAAAGATCGAGATCGAAAACGTCCGCGACGCGGTTCCGCTGACGCCGCCTGAACGGCGCGCGCCCGTGCCGCATCCCGGTCTGGGCGAGGGCGGCCGCTTCCACGAAAAGCAGACCGAAAATCCCCTGCCCGAAGGCACTGCACTGACCTTTGCCCTCGCCGGCAATCAGAACTGCGGCAAGACTACGCTGTTCAATCAGCTGACCGGCTCCAACCAGCACGTCGGCAATTTCCCCGGCGTCACCGTCGACCGCAAGGACGGCGGCATCCGCGGCAAATCCGGTACGCTCGTCACCGACCTGCCCGGCATCTATTCCATGTCGCCGTATTCCAGCGAAGAGCTTGTAACGCGCAGCTTTCTGCTCGATGAGCATCCGCGCGGCATCATCAATATTGTTGACGCGACCAATATCGAGCGCAACCTGTACCTTACCATGCAGCTGATGGAGCTTGACATCCCGATGGTGCTCGCACTCAATATGATGGATGAGGTACGCGAAAACGGCGGCTCCATTATGGTCAACCGCATGGAGGAAATGCTCGGCATTCCGGTCATCCCGATCTCAGCGGCGAAGAATGAGGGCATCGACGAGCTGATCGAACACGCGCTCCATGTCGCGAAATATCAGGAAAAGCCGGTCGAAATGGACTACTGCGATGCAAACGACGACGGCGGCGCAGTGCACCGCTGCCTGCACGCCATCATGCACCTGATCGAGGATCACGCTGTGCGCGCAAGTCTCCCTGTCCGTTTTGCGGCGGCAAAGCTCGCTGAGGGTGATCCGCTGATTCTGGAAAAGCTCGACCTTGACGAGAACGAGAAGGAAACGCTCGAGCATATCGTCAGGCAGATGGAGACCGAGCGCGGCCTCGACCGCGCCGCTGCTATCGCGCATATGCGCTTCGACTTCATCGATAAGATATGCGATGAGACCGTTGTTCGCCCGCACGAGAGCCGCGAACACCTGCGCAGCGTCCGCATTGACAAGGTGCTCACCGGCAGGCACACCGCCATTCCCTGCTTCGTCGGCATCATGGGTCTGGTGTTCTTCCTCACCTTCGGTGTGATCGGCAAGCTGCTGTCCGCGCTGCTCAGCATGGGCATCAACGCCCTCGGCGGCATTGTGGACAGTGCGCTCACCGCGTGGAACGCTCCCTATGTGCTGCGCTCGCTCGTCATGGACGGTATATGGGGCGGCGTAGGCAGTGTGCTCCAGTTCCTGCCGATCATCGTGACGCTGTTCTTCTTTCTCTCGCTGCTCGAGGACAGCGGCTACATGGCGCGCGTAGCGTTCGTCATGGACAAGCTGCTGCGCAAGATCGGTCTTTCCGGACGCAGCATCGTGCCGATGCTCATCGGCTTCGGCTGTACGGTTCCGGGCGTCATGGCGAGCCGCACGCTGACTTCGGAGCGTGACCGCAAGATGACCATTCTGCTCACGCCGTTCATGAGCTGCTCGGCCAAACTGCCGATCTATGCCTTTTTCTCCGCCGCATTTTTCCCGAAATACAGTGCGCTCGTCATGACCGCGCTCTACTTCGGCGGCATCCTCATGGGACTGCTGATGGCGCTGCTCCTGCGCGGCACGATGTTCCGCGGCGAGGCGGTTCCGTTTGTAATGGAGCTGCCGAATTACCGTTTGCCGGGCGCGAAGAACGTCTGCCGGCTGCTCTGGGACAAGGCGAAGGATTTCCTGCAGCGCGCGTTTACCGTCATTTTTCTGGCAACACTCATCATCTGGTTCCTTCAGACCTTTGACCTGCGCTTTGCCATCGTATCCGATTCCTCGCAGAGCATTCTCGCGATGATCGCAGGCGTGATCGCACCGGTTTTCCGCCCGATGGGCTTCGGAGACTGGCGCATTTCGACCGCGCTCATCTCCGGCTTTATGGCCAAGGAGAGCGTCGTTTCCACGCTGACCGTACTGTTCGGCTCGACTTCTGACATTCTCGCCTGCCTCACGCCGCTCGCAGCAGCCAGCCTGCTGGTTTTCTGCCTGCTGTACACACCCTGCGTCGCGGCGATCGCCTCGATCAAACGCGAACTGGGCGGCAAATGGGCGGTTTTCGTTGTCATTGCACAGTGCGTGATCGCATGGCTCGCCGCCTTTGTCGTTCACGGCTTCGGTACGCTGTTTGTATAAAAATACATAACAAAAGAGCATGGAATTGTTTTTCCATGCTCTTTTGCTATTTATATGGCATCATGCGGATTTTTTCCTTCTGACAGCTGCCGCACGACCGGAAGCGTGACGCAGAGCGCCAGAATAAAGGCGCACAGGTCGCTCGCTGCCTGACAGCACTGCACGCCGGCAAGGCCGAACAGATGAGGCAGGATAAGCGCAAACGGCACGAAGAACAGTCCCTGCCGCGCCGCCGCAACGATGCTTGCCCGCAGCGTCATGGCAATGTTCTGCAGCAGCATATTGCTCATAACGACAAAGCCGGTGATCGGGAACGAGATGCACTGCAGCCGCAGCGTCAGCGCACCGATGCGGACAACCTCCGGGTCGTCACCCCGGAACACCGCAATGATCTGCGGCGCGAAGAGAAAGCCGAGCACCGCAAGCGTCAGCAGGATCAGCGAGGAAGATCTGACGCAGAAACGGAAGCCGCGCGTAACGCGCTCGTACTTGCGTGCGCCGTAGTTGAAGCCGCAGACCGGCTGAAATCCCTGACCGAAGCCGATCATCGCCGAGCCTGCGAACTGGCTGACGCGGGTGACGATGCTCATCGCCGCGATAGCCGCATCGCCGTAGGGCCGCGCCGCCGTATTGAGGCAGGTCACCGCAATCGAGGCCAGTCCCTGACGGCACAGGCTCGGAATGCCGCCGCGCGCGAGGTCGGCGTAGCGTGCAGGCGAGGGCGAAAACAGGCACAGCCGGATGCGGATACCGCCCGAAACGTATACGCCGGTCAGCAGCAGGCAGAAGCCGACAAGCTGACTCAGAATGGTGGCGAGCGCCGCGCCCCGGATGCCCATGCCAAAGGTGAAGATGAAAAGCGGGTCGAGCGCCATGTTCAGCACGCCGCCGGAGACCAGCCCGATCATTGCATATACCGCATTGCCCTGCAGGCGAAGCTGATTGTTGAGCACGAGCGACGCGGTCATATACGGTGCGCCGATCAGAATAATGCACATATAGTCGAGCGCATAGGGCAGAATAGTGTCCGTTGCGCCGAGGAGATGTGCGAGCGGATGCCGTAGAAGCAGTCCCAGAGCCATAATGATGCAGCCGGCACCGAGTGCGGAGAAAAAGCCGGTCGACGCCATGCGTTCGGCCTCCTCGCGGTGCTGCGCGCCGAGCTGACGGGAAATATAGTTGCCCGAGCCCTGTCCGAAGAAAAAGCCGACCGCCTGGATAAGCGCCATGAGCGGAAACACGACACCGACCGCGCCGGTCGCGCTCGTACCGAGCCGCCCGACAAAAAAAGTGTCGGCCATGTTGTAAATAGATGTGATCAGCATGCTGATGATGGTCGGGACGGCCATTTTACAGATCAGCGGCTCGACCGGAGACTCGGTCATCTGAATATATTTGCGTCTTTGTGCATCTGTCTGCAATAGAGATACGCCTCCTTCTCTCTTTCTAAAGGCGCTCTCCCCAGTCGTTCTCGGGAGAATTCTATGTAAATAATAATCCTTCGCGTTTTGATTTGTCAAGCTGTATTCCCCTGAAATTATTCATATGCAATCGTTTTCGCAATCTCATTCTGTTCGAAACACAGGGAAATGCGAATGTTCTGCCGGTGGGCGGCTCCCCGCCCCGTTCCCTCCTCGACCTCTATGCGTCGCACAAAAGCGCGAACAAGCTCTCGTGTAAGCCGCTTCGGACAGCAGCACTCATCGATCACGCTCTCCAGACGCGCTGTATCGGGCAGGTCCGTTTCTCTCATATCCAGACGCCGGCGCAGCGCAGCCGCCTGATCTTCCAGACGGTGCAGCGCGGCATAAAAGCTCTCTGCTGCAACTCTGCCCGATGCACGGTCCAGGTAGAGCGCCGCAATCGTATCCTCCGTGCGTAAAAGACTGCGCCGCAGACCGTGCGCGTCCTCCCCTTCCTGAGAGCAAAGGCTGTGCATCAGCCGCTCGCGGAGCTCGGCTTTCTCGCGTTCCGTCAACGCAAGATGCCTGTGCAGCACATCCAGAACTGCCGCTTCGAGAGCTTCATAATTCGTTCCGTGCCGAGTGCAGGCGCTGCGTCCGTGCTGCTTGTACCCGCCGCAGGCAAGATCGGCGCGGCTCCCCTTCCGTCTCGTGCCGACCGTGCTCATTGCCCGTCCGCAGTCCGCGCAGAATGCGATGCCTGTAAACACATTGACGAAGCCGCCGGAGCGCGAAATGCGCCGCACACGGCTCTGCTGCTGCACCTGCTCAAAAACCGCCTGCGAAACGAGTGCCTCGTGGCAATGGGGTACGATAAACTGCTCCTCTGGTGCTGTCCGACGGACTTTTCCCGATTTGAAGGACGGTTTTCGTGTTTTTCCCTGAATGAGCGTGCCGAGGTACACCTCGTTTTGCAGGATACGCCGCACCGTTCCGGCTGTCCATTCGCCGCGCGGTGCGCTGCCGCGATAGACCGAGGGCGGTGCTTCTCCCTGAGCATTCAGCCGCGCCGCAAGCACCGACGGAGCTGCGCCCCCGGCCGCCCCTGCAAACAGCCGGCGCACCACTGCCGCTGCTGCTTCGTCCGGCACAAGCCTGCTGCGCTCCTGCGGGTCGCGGCGGTAGCCGTAAGGTGCATAATGACCGATGAAGCGGCCGTCTTTCATTTTCGTCTGTAAGGCTGCTCGGATTTTTCCGCTCGTGTCCCGGGCATACAGCTCATTGATGTAGTTGCGCATCGGAAGGAAAATATCCTCGTGCGCCGTGTCGACCGCGTCCCCCACCGCAATGACGCGCACGCCGTGCTCCGGGAAATAGCGTTCCAGATAGCGTCCGGTTTCCAGATAATCCCGCCCCAGACGGGACAGATCTTTGATGAGAATGAGATTGATGCCGCGCTGCGGGATTTCGCACAGCATTTTCTGGAACTGCGGTCTGTCGAAGGTCGTCCCGGAAACACCGTCATCTGCATATTCCGCCACGACCGGCCAGCCCTGCCTCAGGGCGTAGTCGTGCAGCAGCCTGCGCTGATTGGCGATGCTCTCGCTCTCTCCGGCACGGCCGGTATCATCGCGGCTGAGACGAAGATACAGCGCCGCGCGGCAGTCTGCCTCCGCCGTCATATTTCCTCCCTGTACCGCTCAAGGATAATGCGCTCGAGCGCTTCAAGCAGCAGTTTTCGTTCCCTCTGCGTCACAGTCATCCCTCCCTCACCACATCATAGCGGAAATCCCGGCAGATATGACATGGAACACGCCACGAGCGTACCCCCTCAGCTGTTGAAACCCTATGTTTTCTGTGAATCGGACACAGTTCCAGAAAAAAATGACACTACTCTGTCAAAAATATGCTATACTATAAATAGAGACTCTCTGAGCCGGAAACAGCACAAGTAAGGAAGTATGATAAGTATGACCAGTCTGCAAATTGCCCTGTGTGATGATAACAGCCTCTCCCTTCAACTCGCACAGCTCGCTATTCAGGAATATGAACGGCAGCACGCCGATCGTCTCTGCCGCCTGCATTGCTTCAACAGCGGTACTGCTCTACTCTCTTTTCTGGACAAACACAAGGACTTTTCCTTCGATCTATTCATCCTGGACGTCGTGATGCCGAAACCCGACGGCATTCAGACCGGCCTCGAGCTGCGCGCACGCGGCGACAAGGGACGCATCGTATATCTCTCGGCAAGTCCGGATTTCGCGCTGTCCGCCTACGATGTGCATGCCTATTCCTATCTTCTGAAGCCGATCGACCGCAAAAAGCTGTTCGAAATTCTGGATAATACTCATCTTTCTCCACGCAGGCCGCAGGCGCGTATGTTCGCCATTCATATCGGCTCGTCTGTCCGCTTGGTATCGTTTGACGAACTCATTTCGGCTGAGCTGAAATGCCGTACCATTCTCTACACGCTTGCGGACGGCAGCGTGATCCAGACGCCGACGATCCGCAATTCCTTCAAAACCGAGGTAGCCGCCCTGCTCGCGCACGAGCAGTTCGTACAGTGCAGCGTTTCCTCGGTCGTCAATCTGCGATATGTGCGCTGTCTTGAAAAAAACTGCCTGTTTCTGCTCGACGGACGTCAGATTTCCATTTCCCGTCAGGCCGGCGCCGGCGTCAGGAGCAAATGGCAGAAATACTGGAGCGGCCCGTCTGAAATGAATGGAGAGTTCTGATCTTCTGCCGCAGGCCGAAAACACCGCAGCGACAGCATTTATGCTGTATTCTGCGGTGTTTTGATTTACGCTCCCGGTATCTCTCGTTTAATTTGTTCACAAAAACGTATTTTTGCGACTTGTCCCGTATTGCTCGAGTTTTCTCGACAAAACCGGACTGCGAGACCGGTCTCTATATCTATTTTAGCGCACAGAACGCACGCAAGCATGTGCATGGGGTTCGGCTGCAACGCCTGCGGCGTAACCGGCTGCCGCATCATCGACTCCCCCCGCGAGCGTCTGATCGCAATCCTCACCAACAGCTTTGCACCGTGCAACGGGCGCTTTCCCCTGTTGATCTTCCTGTGCGCAGTATTTTTCGATGCCGGTTCCGCCGGCGGCGCACTGCTGCTGACCGGCGTGATCGCCGGGAGCGTCCTGCTTACGCTTGCAGCCTCCCGGCTGCTCTCAGCCTTCTTTCTGCGCGGCTTGCCCTCCTCGTTCGTACTGGAGCTTCCGCCCTACCGCGCGCCGCAGCCGGGCAGGGTGATCGTGCGCAGCGTGCTCGACCGCACGGTGTTCGTGCTCGGCCGCGCGATGATTGTCGCGGCGCCCGCCGGTGCGCTCATCTGGCTGCTCGCAAACATCACGGTCAGCGGCAGCTCCCTGTACAGCAGCATGACCGCCTTCCTCGATCCGTTGGCGCGCTTCTTCGGCCTGGACGGAGTCATTCTGGCGGCCTTTCTGCTCGGCTTCCCGGCAAACGAGCTCGTTATGCCGCTCATCGTCCTCGGCTATCTCTCCGGGGGCACACTTGCCGATGTGTCCGACCTGCTCTCCTTTCGCGCCCTTCTGCTTGCAAACGGCTGGACCGGCTGCACCGCACTTTGCACGCTCCTGTTTACCATCTGTCACTGGCCGTGCTCAACGACCTGCCTTACAATTTTCAGGGAGACCCGCTCGGTGCGATATACACTTGCCGCGATCGCGCTCCCGACCGGCTTCGGACTTGCGCTCTGCGCACTCGCGCGGCTGCTCTTTGTGCCGCTGTAAAAAGACACCCTCCGTCATCCCAAAGGATGTTCGGAGGGTGTTTTACGTTATTCCAGTTCAAACGCACCGGTATAAAGCTGATAGTATTTGCCGCGCTCTGCGATAAGCTGCTCGTGATTGCCGCGCTCGATAATATGACCGAGCTCAAGCACCATGATAACATCTGCGTTCTGCACGGTGGACAGGCGATGCGCGATAACGAACACCGTTCTGCCGTGCATCAGACCGTCCATGCCGGCCTGAACGATCGCCTCGGTACGGGTGTCGATCGAGCTGGTCGCCTCATCGAGGATCATGACCGGAGGATCTGCGACCGCAGCACGGGCGATCGAGAGCAGCTGACGCTGACCCTGGGACAGGCTGCCGCCGTCGCCGCCGATGAGCGTATCATAGCCGTCCGGCAGGCGGCGAATGAAATCGTCCGCACCGGCAAGCTGCGCCGCTGCGACGATCTCCTCATCCGTCGCATCAAGATTGCCGTAGCGGATGTTGTCCCGGATTGTGCCGGTAAACAGATTGGTGTCCTGAAGCACGATGCCCAGCGAACGTCGCAGATCGGACTTTTTGATCTTGTTGATATTGATGCCGTCATAGCGGATTTTACCGTCTGCTATGTCGTAGAAGCGGTTGATCAGGTTGGTGATCGTGGTCTTGCCCGCGCCGGTCGCGCCGACAAAGGCTACCTTCTGGCCCGGCTCGGCGTACAGCGTCACATCGTGCAGAACGATCTTATCCGGATTATAGCCGAAGTCCACATCGTAAAAGCGCACATCACCGCGCAGCTGCGTGTAGGTCGTCGTACCGTCCTCATGCGGATGCTTCCACGCCCAGATACCGGTTTTATCCGTCGTCTCGACGAGGCTGCCCTCGTGGTCGTAGCGTGCGTTGACGAGCGTTACATAGCCGTTGTCGACCTCCGGTTTCTCGTCCATCAGCTCAAAGATACGCTCTGCGCCTGCGAGCGCCATGATGATCGAGTTGAACTGCTGCGAAATCTGTGTCACCGGCATGGTAAACGATTTGGTCAGCTGGAGGAAGGACGCGATCACGCCGATGGTGATGCTGTCGCCGACAACACCGGACAGCGCGAGTGCGCCGCCGACTACCGCGACCAGAACGTACAGCAGATTGCCGATGTTGCCCATGATCGGCATCAGGATATTCGCAAAGGTGTTTGCATTGCAGGCCGCCTGACGCAGCTCATCATTCAGCGTGTCGAACTGCTCCCTGCACTTGTCCTCGTGGCAGAACACCTTGATGACCTTCTGACCGTTTATCATCTCCTCGATATAGCCGTTGACCTTGCCGAGAGAGGTCTGCTGTGCAAGGAAGAAGCGTGCGGACCTGCCGCCGATGCTCCTGACCACGACGAGCATGACCGCGATGCCGAGCAGTACGAACAGAGTCAGCCAGACGTTCGTGACGAGCATGCCGATAAATACGGAAATAATGGTCATGGCGGACGAGAACATCTGCGGCACCGACTGACTGAGCATCTGCTGGAGCGTATCGGTATCGTTCGTGAAGTGACTCATGAGGTCGCCATGCGTATGCGTGTCGAAATAGCGGATCGGCAGCGTCTGCATATGCTCGAACATTTCGTCGCGCACGCGCTTGAGCACGCCCTGCGAAATACCGACCATCAGCCAGTTATAAAGGAAGGTCGTGCCGATGCCGATGAAATAGATGACCGCCATGCCCATCAGCGCATGGATAAGCTGCGTGAACACGGGAGACGCCTGCAGGAGCAGCGGCGCGACATAATCGTCGATCAGGCTCTTGAGGAACATCGAACCGGCAACATTCGCGACTGCCGACAGCGCAATGCAGATCAGAACCACGCCGAACTGAATGCTGTAGCCCTTGCCGATATATTTCATCAGACGGTTCAGCGTTTTTTTCGGATTCTTGCTGCGTTTTCCGCCCATCGGCCTGCGGCCGCCGGGACCGCGCATCTGAGGTCCTGCCATTATTCCTCACCGCCCTTTCTGTTCTGCTGGTTGTAGATTTCCTGATAAATTTGATTTTCTGCGAGCAGCTCGTCGTGCGTGCCGATCGCCTGCACCGCGCCGCCGTCAAGGATAACGATCTGGTCGGCCTCCTGCACGGAGGAAACGCGCTGCGCGATGATGATCTTGGTGGTGTTCGGGATCTCCTCTGCGAATGCCCTTCGGATGAGCGCATCGGTCTTGGTATCGACCGCGCTCGTCGAGTCATCGAGGATGAGGATCTTCGGCTTTTTCAGCAGTGCGCGCGCGATGCACAGACGCTGCTTCTGGCCGCCCGAAACGTTGCTGCCGCCCTGCTCGATGTGTGTGTCGTATTGATCCGGCATCTGCTGGATAAACTCGTCCGCCTGTGCAAGTCTGCATACACGTACAAGCTCGTCGTCCGAGGCGTTTTCATTACCCCAACGCAGATTTTCCTTGATCGTGCCCGAGAAGAGGACGTTCTTCTGGAGGACCATTGCGACCTCGTCGCGCAGTGTCTCGATGTCGTAGTCGCGGACATCCACACCGCCGACCTTGACCGAGCCGCGCGTTACATCGTACAGGCGCGGAATGAGCTGCACCAGCGTAGACTTTGCCGAGCCGGTGCCGCCAAGGATACCGATGGTCTGGCCGGAACGGATGTGCAGATTTACATCTCGCAGCGCGAGCTTGTGCTCGTCGCCCTTGTAGCTGAAATCGACCGCATCAAAGTCGATCGAGCCGTCCTTGACCTCACAGACCGGCTGCGCCGGGTTGTGCAGATCAGGCTTTTCGCTCAGGAGCTCCGCAACTCGTTCTGCGCTCGCCTTCGCCATCGTGATCATGACGAAAACCATCGCGACCATCATCAGACTCATCAGGATCTGCATGATATAGGAGAACATGCTGGTCAGCTCGCCGGTCGTCATCGAACCGCCCACGATCAGACGCGCGCCGAACCACGAGATGAGCAGCATGCACGCATACATACAGAACTGCATGAGCGGCATATTGCACGCGAGGGTCTTCTGCGCCTTGGAAAACGTGCGGTAGAGCAGCTCGGAGACGTTCTCGAACTTCTCGGTCTCGTGATCCTCGCGGACATATGCCTTGACCACGCGGATACCGTGCACGTTTTCCTGTACAACCGTGTTCAGACGGTCATAAATCTTGAACACACGCTCGAATACCGGGCCGACCATCTTCATCAGAATGCCCAGACCGATCGCAAGAACCGGCAGCACGGCAACAAAGATGAGCGCCATGTTTCTGTTGATCTTTGCGGCCATGACGAAAGCAAAGATCAGCATGACCGGGCATCGCACTGCGATGCGCGTGCACATCTGAAATGCGTTTTGCACGTTCGTGACATCCGTCGTCAGACGGGTAACGATAGAGCCGGTGGAGAACTTATCGATGTTGGAGAACGAAAAGTCCTGCACCGCATAGTACATATCGTGTCTGAGATTGCGCGCAAAGCCGGTCGAAGCGCGCGCAGCATAGGTGCCGGCCGCCGCGCCGAATACGAGCGCGAGCATCGCACACGCCACGAGGATAAAGCCGTATTTCCCGATGGCGCTCATGTTCTGTGCGTCGATGCCCTTGTCGATGAGCTCCGCCATGACAAACGGAATGAGCACCTCCATGACGACCTCGAGCACAACGAAAAGCGGCGTGAGAAGCGCATCCTTTTTGAACTCACGCACGCTTTTCAACAGCTGTTTTACCATTTTTCTGTCCCTCCCTGCACAAATTTCCTTGGTACTGCTCCAGATTGGAGCGAATTTTCTCGCTGACGGAAAACCAGCCCTTCAGCTCCTCCTCTGTGATTCCCCGGCGCAGCAGCTGCTCCATCTGCGCCATGCGCTCGGTGATCCGTTCGTCCATCGCGCGCGCACGGTCGGTCAGCACCAGACGCTTGAGCCGTCCGTCATGCGCGACCGGCTCGCGGCGCAGGATACCGTGCTGCTCCATGAGCTGCAGAATTCCCGTGGCGGTCGAGCGGCGCATCTGGAACGCGCTCTCGATATCCTTTTGAAACAGATCGCCTTCCTTCTCGCGCAGGATCAGATGATGCACGATCATCGCCTGCATGCCGGTCACATTGGCCGAGTCGGCACTTTTTTCTGTCATGCACGCCATCTGGCGCCGAAGCAGGTTGTGCAGCATACCGATTTCTGCCCCGATGCGGTCATTCGAGTGGCCGCAGCATTCGTTATGGTCATAGCGACACATTGTTAGCCTCCTTACTGTTAGTTTGCTAACATATTATACATCACTCATTCTCAATGTCAACCGACTTCACAGAATATTCACAAAATCGGCTGCAATGCAAAAACGGAGCGCAGCGACATTCCATGGAGTGACAAACGCGCGGCAAAAAAATCAGGATATGCGCCTGACTTTTTACAAACACAGAGACCCCCCGAGAACCAGAAAGTTCTCGGAGGGTCTCTGTGCAATAGCCCTTGATCCGAAGGGCCTTGACCCTTCAAATCGAAGACGAAAGTCTTAGCAAACGCCCTGTGCGAGCATAGCGTCAGCGATCTTCTCGAAGCCGCCGATGTTAGCGCCCATAACCAGGTTGTCCTTGTGGCCGTACTTCTCAGCTGCGGTGATGCAGGTGTGGAAGATGTTGACCATAATGTCGTGCAGACGCTGGTCAACCTCCTCGAAGGTCCAGCTCAGACGCAGGGAGTTCTGGCTCATTTCCAGACCGGAGGTAGCTACGCCGCCTGCGTTAGCAGCCTTTGCCGGGCCGAAGAATACGCCGGCTGCCTGGAATGCTGCAACAGCCTCCGGAGTAGACGGCATGTTAGCACCCTCAGCTACGAACTTGCAGCCGTTGGCGATCAGAGCCTTCGCGTTCTCCTCGTTCAGCTCGTTCTGGGTAGCGCACGGCAGAGCGATGTCGCACTTTACGCCCCACGGACGCTGACCCTCGGTGTAAACCGAACCCGGAACGCGCTCAGCGTACTCCTTGATGCGGCCGCGCTTTACTTCCTTGATGTCCTTGACAACATCGAGGTTGATGCCGTTCGGATCGTAGATGAAGCCGTTGGAGTCGGACATGGTAACGACCTTAGCGCCCAGCTGGGTAGCCTTCTCGCAGGCATAGATCGCTACGTTGCCGGAACCGGAGATAGCAACGGTCTTGCCCTCGAAAGAGGTGCCCTTGTATGCGAGCATTTCCTTCATGTAGTAGCACAGGCCGTAGCCGGTTGCCTGCGTGCGTGCCAGAGAACCGCCGTAGGACAGACCCTTGCCGGTCAGCACGCCGGTGTACTCGTTGCGCAGGCGCTTGTACTGGCCGAACATAAAGCCGATCTCACGGCCGCCAACACCGATATCGCCGGCCGGAACGTCGGTGAACTGGCCGATGTGCTTGCACAGCTCGGTCATGAAGGACTGGCAGAAACGCATGATCTCAGCATCGGACTTGCCCTTCGGGTCGAAGTCGGAGCCGCCCTTGCCGCCGCCCATCGGGAGGGTGGTCAGGCTGTTCTTGAAGCACTGCTCAAAGCCGAGGAACTTGATAACAGAAGCGTTAACAGAGGGATGCAGACGCAGGCCGCCCTTGTAGGGGCCGATCGCGGAGTTGAACTGAACGCGGAAGCCGCGGTTTACGCGAACCTTGCCCTCATCGTCAACCCACGGAACACGGAACTGAAGCACACGCTCCGGCTCAACGATGCGCTCCATGATGCCGTTCTTCTCAAGCTCGGGGCGAGCCTCTACGACCGGCTCCAGGCTCTCGAGGACTTCGTAAACTGCCTGCTGAAACTCAGGCTCGTTCGGGTTGCGCTTTTCGACAGTCTCGTAAACGCTCTTCAGATAGGAATTGGTAAGTGCCATTTTGGTTTTCCTCCTTGCATTTCTGCCGCAGTGCCTTTTCATATTACAGGAAAAGTGCGGGATAACTTACATACATGCGGTAGTATGGTTATAGTATATAATATTCCTCGGAAAAGTGCAATAATTTAGCAGGTTAAAATTATACATTTTTTTCATGGAAAAACAGGTCTGGAATTGGTGGTTTTCCTCATAAAATGAAGTCTGACTTTTCTCGACTTGCAAAATGGCGGTATTTCAGTGAATATCTGGCAGCCGCTCCTGTCCGCAGCACCGGGATATAAGGTATGCTGCTTGCTGTTTTCCCCGTTACGGTGATATAATCTTTTCAAAAAAGGAGGCTCTTTTTATGATAAATATTTCCGCGCTTGCCGCCGCGGCCGCCCATTATGATGCCGGAGACCCGCGCCGCGTACAGCATTTCATCAAGGTCTACGGCTACTGCCGCCTTCTCGGGCTGAGTGAAGGGCTGGACGCACATACGCAGAACATGCTCGAGGCCGCGGCGCTGCTGCACGACATCGGCATCCATGAAGCCGAGCGCCAGCACGGCTCGTCTGCCGGTCCGTATCAGGAGCAGGAGGGACCGGCGGTCGCCCGTCCGCTGCTCTCTGCGGCAGGCGCAGACGAAAGCGAGATCGAACGCATCTGCTGGCTAATCGCCCATCATCACAGCTGTCAGGCCGGCGAGGACACCGATTTCCGCATTCTGCTCGAAGCGGACTTCCTCGTCAACGCAGACGAGGACAGTCTGCCGCGCGAGAGCATTGCCTCTGCGCGCGAGCGCCTGTTCCGGACGGACAGCGGCAAAAAGCTGCTCGATGATATTTTTCTCTCAGAGCCATACATTATATAAGGACAGAAAGAGCGCGGACACAACGTTCGCGCTCTTTGCGTATCTCTCCGAAATTATCGCTTGTTGGAGCGTCTCCACAGACGCATCTTCTCTGCGTCCTTGATCAGCTGCTCGCGGAAATCCGGGTGCGCAACCGAAATCAGCGCTTCCGCACGCTGCCATGCAGTCAGACCCTTGAGGTTGACCTTGCCGTACTCGGTTACGAACCAGTGTGCGCACGGACGGGCATCGGTAACGACCGAACCGGTTTCGAGCGTCGGACGAATGCGGCTCTCAAGCGTGCCGTCCTTCTTCTTGAAGGTGGACGAGCAGCAGATGAAGCTCTTGCCGCCTCTGGACAGGTATGCGCCGAGCACGAAGTCGAGCTGACCGCCTGCACCGGAGATCTGCTTGATGCCTGCGGACTCCGCATTCATCTGACCGAACAGGTCAACGTCAACGATGTTGTTGATCGAAATGAAGTTGTCGATCTGCGCGATGGTGCGCGCATCGTTGGTGTAGGAAACCGGAGCGGACATGCACTCGGGGTTGTTGTTCACATAATCATACAGCTTCTGGGTGCCTGCGCCGAATGCGAACACCTGCTTGCCGGTGTCGATGGCCTTCTTCGAGCCATTGATCTTGCCTGCCTTTGCGATGTCAACAAAGGCGTCGACGTACATCTCGGTGTGGACGCCGAGATCCTTGAGGTCGGACTCTGCGATCATCGCGCCGACGGTGTTCGGCATACCGCCGATACCCAGCTGGAGGCACGCACCGTTCGGGATCTCCTCAACGATCAGCTTTGCAACCGCCTCATCGACTGCAGTCGGCGCAGCGCCGCCGCCCATCTGCGGCATGGGCTCATCATTCTCGACGATCATATCGACCTCGGAAACATGGATCGCTTCCTCATACAGACCGAGGCAGCGCGGCATATACTTGTTGACCTCGACGATAACAACATCGGAAGCCTCACAGACTGCCTTGAGGTGGGACGCCTGCGGACCGAAGCTGAACCAGCCCTGCGCGTCCATCGGAGCGACCTGGATCATGGTAACGTTGATGCGGCCGACGTTCTCGCGGTACCAGCGCGGCAGCTCGGAGTAGCGCAGCGCGGAGTAGAAGCCGAAGCCCTCCGTGCAGGCCTTGCGCTCGATGCCCGACATATGCCAGGAGTTCCAGGTCAGCTTGTCTGCAACATCCGGCACATCGAAAATCGCCGGCCGGCGCATCAGCACGCCGCCGCGGAAATTTACGTTCTCCAGCTCGTCCATGCGTGCGGCGAGCGCCTTGTCGAGTGCGTTCGGCGTGCCGGTGCACCAGCCGTAATCGACCCAGTCTCCGCTCTTGACGACCTTGACGGCCTCCTCGGGCGTCGTCAGCTTGCTTTTATAAAGTGCTGCGAAATCCATTGATATGACCTCCTGATGCGGAGCGTGTTTTCGTTTCGCGCTCCTTGTTTATTCTTTAACAATCGCATACATTATACTATATTCCTCTGTTTCGGTCAAGCAATCCCGGGCAATATACCCATCATTTTACCAGAACAGTCCTGTTTTGCACACCGTATCGGTTAAAATATGCACATCACTCCTCCCCTGACGTTTTTTCTGCGCCGTAAAAAATTTTTTCATTTTCCCTCTTGATTTATCACAGTAAAGTGTTATAATAGTAAACAAGTTAACCACTGAATTTTAGGAGGATATCCCTATGAAAACCAAGAGACTGCTCGCGCTGCTCTCCGCAGGCGCACTGAGTGTATCCATGCTCGCCGGCTGCGGCTCTACCGCGAAGACCGACGACACCGCTTCTGGCAGCGCTGCCGCTGATACGTCCGCTTCCGCAGACAGCGATCTGGAATACGTCAAGAGTCAGGGCAAGCTGGTCGTCGGCATCACCGATTTCGCGCCGATGGATTATAAGGAAGACGGCTCGGACGAGTGGATCGGCTTTGATGCCGACATGGCAAAGGCTTTTGCTGAGAGCATCGGCGTAGAGGCCGAGTTCCTTGAGATCAACTGGAACAACAAGGTCATGGAGCTTGACGGCAAGGGCGTTGACGCTGTATGGAACGGCATGACGCTGACCGACGAGGTCAAGACCTCGATGAACTGCTCCAACCCGTATGCGACCAACGCACAGGTCGTTGTCGTTCCGTCCGATAAGGCGGACGCTGCCAAGGATCTGGACGGCGTTAAGGATCTGTCCTTCGCAGTTGAGGCTGGTTCCGCAGGCGCTGCTGCCGCTGATGCGCTCGGTCTGACCGCTACCGAGGTACAGTCTCAGGCAGATGCCCTGATGGAAGTTGCTGCCGGCACTTCTGATGCCTGCGTCATCGACCTGCTGATGGCCGGCGCGATGATCGGTGAGGGCACCAGCTACCCGAACCTCGTTTACACGCTCGACCTCAACGAGGCAAACGGCGACGAGCCGGAAAACTACGTTGTCGGCTTCCGCAAGGATTCCGATCTGACCGCTGCATTCAATGATTTCTACAAGTCCGCTTACGAGGACGGCACCGTTGAAAAGCTCGCAGAGAAGTACGGCGTACAGGAAGCAATCGTAGATCCGGAGGCTTAATCTCCCATTCCCCCGGTTCAATATAAGGCAGAAGGCGGACTACCGTCTTCTGCCTTATGTGTCA
>ERZ837910.1980-NODE-1980-length-26527-cov-13.787436_pt1 | contig 26527 bp, 25 predicted proteins | sample MGYA00519940_ERZ837910 | MGnify/ENA primary metagenome ERZ837910 (study PRJEB31850, sample SAMEA3708825) | human gut metagenome | biome: human gut; feature: human-associated habitat; material: faeces | place: China | collected 2014 ... | reverse complement strand
CCATCGGTAATGGAAATGACGTTGGTCGGAATGTAGGCCGAGACGTCGCCGTCCTGGGTCTCGATGACCGGCAGGGCCGTCATGGAGCCGTAGCCGTTCTTCTTGGACATCTTGACGGCACGCTCGAGCAGACGAGAGTGCAGGTAGAAGATGTCGCCAGGATAGGCCTCGCGTCCGGGCGGACGATGCAGCGTCAGCGACATCTGACGGTAGGCCACAGCCTGCTTGGACAGGTCGTCGTAGATGACGAGCACGTGGCCGCCGGGGTTGGTCTCGCTGGCGGGCTTGCCGTCCTCGCCGTTGTACATGAAGAACTCGCCGATAGCGGCACCGGCCATAGGGGCGATGTACTGCATAGGGGCAGAGTCGGCAGCGGTGGCCGAGACGATGATGGTGTAGTCGAGCGCGCCATGCTGAGCGAGGGTCTCACGGATGTTGGCAACCGTGGAGGCCTTCTGACCGATGGCGACGTAAATGCAGACCATATCCTTACCGCGCTGGTTGAGGATGGCGTCGATCGCGATAGCGGTCTTGCCGGTCTGACGGTCGCCGATGATGAGCTCACGCTGGCCGCGGCCGATGGGGATCATGGAGTCGATGGCCTTGATGCCGGTCTGCAGCGGCTCCTTGACGGGCTGGCGCTCGATGATGCCGGGAGCAGGGCTCTCAATGGGGCGGAACTCCGTCGTCTCGATGGGGCCTGCGCCGTCGATGGGCTGACCCAGTGCGTTGACGACACGGCCGATCAGTGCCTCGCCCACAGGGACGGACACGACCTTGCCGGTGCGCTTGACAGTGCTGCCCTCTTTGATTCCGACGTCGGAGCCCAGCAGAACGATGGAGACGGTGTTCTCCTCGAGGTTCTGGGCCATGCCGTACTCGCCGTTCTCAAACTGGAGCAGCTCGCCTGCCATGCACTTTTCCAGACCGCTGGCGCGGGCGATGCCGTCGCCCACCAGAATGACCGTGCCGACCTCGCTCTGCTCGATGACATTTTCGTAATGCTTGATCTGAGCACGGATGATCTTGGAGATCTCTTCAGGTTTCAGTTGCATTGTTGTGTCTTCACCACTCAATTCTTTGTAAACTTTCGGGTGGATAGCCCTCTCAGGCACTTCGTGCCGGCTTTGCCTTCTCGCCTTGCGGCTCTGAGAGCAGCCGGGCTTCGCGTTCACCGGAGGGCTTCGTATTGGTTACAGTGTTGCTGCTGCGATGCTGCTGCGCAGGCCGGCGAGGCGGCTGCGGACGGTGCCGTCCAGCTCGGTGCCTTCGATGTCCAGCCGGATGCCGCCCAGCACAGCAGGCTCGACCTTCGTTTTGAGGTCGATGTGCCTGCCGGTGACTTTTTCCAGCTTTTCGTGCAGGCGCCCGGTCTGCTCTGCCGTGAGAGGCACAGCGGAAACAGCGGTAGCCTCCAGAATGCCATGGGCCTCATTGTAGCGCAGACGGTAAGCCCGGGCGCAGCCCGGCAGCTCCCGGTCGATGATCCTGCCGATTTTGCTCAGTGAGTTTTTGTGGAGCTTGGGGCAGAATGTCGAGTCTGCAGTGTACGGGCATCTCGGCACAGCCAACCTTGCCGCTTACACCCTCACCTGCCCGATTCAGTCACTGATCGTAGGTGCATTGAGCGGGTTATCGGCGGCAGCCGGTGTGATGGTCGGCAAGCATCTGGGAAAGAAAACCTACGACGCCGCCTACGGGGATGCCAGACTCATTATGCTGACCGGGCTGGTCGGTGCTATAGGCATAGCTTCGCTGCTGGTACTGTTTGCAGGCGCATACACCAATCTGTACCGCGTGGACGCTGATGTACAGACGCTGGGCAAAGCATTGCTGGTCGTGTTTGCCCTGTATGCACCCGTCAAGGTAGAAAACATGATTTTGAGCGGTGGTATTTTGAGGAGCGGCGGCAATACCAGAGTAATCATGATCATTGACACCATCGGCACATGGGGCATCGGCATCCCGCTGTGCCTGAATATGTACGAGCTGCTGCCCTTCTGGTACACCTTCTGGACCAGGCTGGGCTTTGCCGTGCACACCAGCCCGGTGTCCAGCCGGGGGCTGTATCTGGCCGGTCAGGCCACCATCCCCAGCGATACCGCCTGCTTCCCGGCCAAGCTGAGCCACGGCCACATCAAGGCCCTGAGCCAGATGCACCTGGATGCCATCTTCTACCCCTGCCTGACCTACAACTTTGACGAAGGACTGGGCGACAACCACTATAACTGCCCGGTGGTGGCCTATTACCCTGAAGTTCTGGCAGGCAACTGCCCCGAGCTGGAGGGCCAGAAGTTTATCTATGACTATGTGGGCATCCACCGCCCCAAGGACTTTGTCCGCAAGATGGCAAAGGAAGTCCTGCCCAAATACTTCGGCGGCATTTCCGAAAAGGAAGTGCAGGCCGCTGCCGATGCTGCCTACGCCGAGCACGAGGCCCACATGGCCCAGATCCGGGTCAAGGGCAGCGAGATCATTGATGAGGCACGCCGTCAGGGCAAGCGCATCATCGTGCTGGCTGGCCGCCCCTACCACGTTGACCCTGAGATCAACCATGGCATCGACCACCTCATCACCCGCCACGGCGCGGCTGTTGTCACCGAGGACAGCATCTCCAACCGGGTGGAAAAGTTCCCCACCAGTGTGCTGAACCAGTGGACCTACCACAGCCGCCTGTATGCGGCGGCCAAGTACTGCACCACCCAGAAGGATATGGATCTGGTGCAGCTGGTCTCCTTTGGCTGCGGCGTGGATGCCATTACCACCGATGAGACCCGCGAGATCCTGCAGGCAGGCAGCAAGCTCTACACCCAGCTCAAGATCGATGAGATCACCAATCTGGGTGCGGTCAACATCCGTCTGCGCAGCCTGTTCGCCGCTCTGGAGGAGCGCGACGAGGCGGCAGAGGAAAAGGCCGCCCCCAAGGCAGAAGCCTGATACATAGGAGGAACCTATGGAATACAATTATCCCAAATTTACCCCGGAGATGAAGCAGACCCACACCATCCTCATCCCCAACATGGCCATTACCCAGTTCCGGCTGCTGGAATACGCCCTGCGCTACGACGGCTACAAGTGTGAGATCCTGGGCAACTGCGGCAGCGCCGTGGCACAGCTTGGCCTGAAATACGTCCACAACGACACCTGCTATCCGGCCCTGCTGGTCATCGGCCAGTTTCTGGATGCCCTGAACAGCGGCAAGTATGACCTGGATCATACGGCCCTGCTCATCACCCAGACCGGCGGCGGCTGCCGTGCTTCCAACTACATCCACCTGCTCCGCAAGGCTCTGGTCAAGGCGGGCTATCCCCAGATCCCCGTTGCCAGCCTGAACTTCTCCGGTCTGGAAAAAGACAGCGGCTTCCAGATGACCCTGCCGCTGGCCCGCCGCGCGCTGGCCTGCATTTTCTACGGCGATATGCTCTGTGCCCTGCGCAATCAGGTGGCCCCCTACGAGAACGAAAAGGGTGCCGCTGACCGGATGGTCGATCTGTGGGTCGAGCGTCTGGGCCGCGTTCTGCTGGCCGGCAAGGGCTTTACTGCCCGGGAAATGAAGCACACCTTCCCGCTCATTGCAAAGGATTTTGCGGCCATCCCCGTGACCCGGGTGCCCAAGGTCAAGGTGGGTGTAGTCGGCGAGATCTACGTTAAATACAGCCCCCTGGGCAACAACGACCTGCAGAAGTTCCTGGAGAGCCAGGACTGTGAGGTGAACTTCCCGGGCCTGATGGGCTTTGTGCAGTACTGCATCTTCAATATGGGCGAGGATCATGTCCTCTACGGCGGCAAGCTGGCCGTCAAGATGGGCACGGATCAATTGCTCAACTGGCTGGACAGTGTGGAGCGTGCCATGCTCAAGGCCACAGCCGATGCCGGGTTCTATGCCCCCGGGCCCTTCAAGGAGCTGGTGGAAAAGCCCCGGGGCATCATTTCGCTGGGGGCCAAGATGGGCGAGGGCTGGCTGCTGACCGCCGAGATGATCGAGCTGGTGCAGGGCGGCTACGGCAACATCGTCTGTGCCCAGCCCTTCGGCTGCCTGCCCAACCATATCGTGGGCAAGGGCATGGTGAACAAGATCCGTGCCCTGTATCCCAGCGCCAATATCACCCCCATCGATTATGACCCCAGCGCCACCCGGGTCAACCAGGAAAACCGCATCAAGCTGATGCTGGCAGTCGCTAAGGAGCGCCTGAACGCCCCGGCGCAGGCCGCCCCCCTGACGGCAGAAGAGATCGCCGGTGGGGCTCCCCGGGTCGAAACTACGGTATAATTCCCTCCAAACAGCAACACTCCCCTTCGGGCAGGACCGTGTGCCGCACGGCTCCACCCGAAGGGGAGTGTTTTTTGTCTCAGCTGCAGAGATACCGCCGCTCGAACTCCTCAGCCGGGATGGCCTTGGAGAACCAGAACCCCTGTGCGCCGTCGCAGTCCAGCGAGCGGAGGAGCTGCACCGGGTCAGAAAGAGCTTGTCCAGCTTGATGGTGTTCACGGGGATATCCACCATGTTGTTCAGCAGGGAACCGCCCGCGCCGAAATCGTCCAGCGTGGTCTGCATTCCATCGCTCTGGAAGGAGGAAAGCAGGCGCTTCACCCGGTCGTACTCCGAGACCATCGCCGTCTCGGTCAGTTCGATCTCCAGCATCCGGGCGCTGATGTTGTGCTTTTCCAGAATCTCGCTGTACTCCTGGGTGGGGGCATCCTCCCGGGCCAGTACCGCCGAGACGTTCACCGCAATGGGCAGCAGCCGATGTCCGGCCTGTGCATTGCGCTGCAGGAACTGGGCCACCTGCTCGAAGATGTACAGATCCAGCTCCACGATGTGGCCCGTGGATTCCAGAATGGGAATGAACTGGTCAGGGTAGACCACGGTGCCGTCCGGCTTGATCCAGCGGGTCAGCGCCTCGGCTCCGATGACCGAGAGATCTTTGGGCGAGAACTTGAGCTGGAGGTACAGCTTGAACTCGCCGTTCTCAAGCGCCTGCGGCAGGCCGCTCAGCAGCTCACCGGTCAGGGTCTGCTTGACCTCCAGCTTTTTGTCAAACTGGACAGCAGACACGCGGGTGTTGCTGTGCACCTGCTTGCGGGCAAAGTTTGCCTTGTCGATGGCGGCCGAGGCGCTCAGGCAGCCGGGCTCAATGGCGTACACACCCATCCGCACCCGCAGGCGTACCTCCGGGTAATGCTGGGCCTGATACTGCTCAAACTGGCGGCAGAAGTCATGCCGCGGCTTACATCGTTCACGGCCAGATGCTTGCTCAGGTAGGCGTTGATGATCTTTGTGATCTCGCCCAGCTCCCGGCGGTTCTGGGGTGTCCAGTACCGTTTGCTGCCGCACACCACATAGGCAATGGCACCCTGATATTCGCCCTCGCCGTACATGGCAGCGTAGACCACCGTCTGTGCTCCGCCCTGCATCAGCAGTGCGCGCCCCTGTGGCGAGTACATTCCCATATTGTCGGCCTGCAGCACGGTGGTACCGTATTCATCGTAGCTGTGGAACAGGGTCAGGAAGTCCTCCTTGGTAAAGGAGTTACCGTTCAGAAGCACCGGCTCCGCGTGGGGAGAGGTCCACTGGAACTGCCGGGAGACGCTGCGTTCCCGGATGCAGGTGTCCACAATGGTAATGCGGTCCAGCTGCAGCCGGATGCCGACGATCTTCAGGAAGAGGGGGATAGCAGTCTCAAAGCTGTTGTTCTTCTCAAACAGTTCAAAGGCGGTGGAGATCAGGTCGTTGCGCAGGTAGCGTGCATCGATATCGGCCGTTTCCGGGGCGGCAGGAACCGCCTGGGCATAGCGCCGCAGATTGTCGCAGAACACATACTGGTTGCGGCCGTTCTGCTTGGCCTGATACAGGGCCCAGTCCGCGTTTTCGAACAGCTGGTCAAAGGAATAGCCCGCTGTGTTTTCAGGCAGGAAGCAGGCACCAATGCTGCAGGTCATCCGGTAATCGTTTTCCCAGAACTTCACCTGCTGCACGGATTCTGACAGCTGGCGGGTCTTCTGAAGCAGGGTGGTGTTGGGAATATCCTTCAGAAACACCACGAATTCATCGCCGCCGAACCGCACCAGAATGTCGCTGGAGCGGAACAGGGTGCGCAGCAGCCGGGCAAACTCCTGCAGGACCTTGTCGCCGAACAGATGCCCGTAGCGGTCGTTGACGTTCTTGAAAAAATCAAGGTCGATGACCAGCATTCCGCAGGAGGCATAGGGATCTTTGGCCTGCAGATAGCGGTCGATAAGCTCCTTGCCGGTGCGGTTGTTATACAGCTGGGTCAGGGAATCGTGGCGGGCCTGCTCCAGCAGCTCCTGGGTCTGATTCTTCTGGTCGGTGATGTCCTTTGCGTAGCCCACATAGAGGATGCCGCGGGCGGGGTCCTCGACCGGGCGGGCATCCACCTCCCGGGAATAATACACCCCCTCCGGCGAGACAAAGCGCATCTCCAGCGGGCCGTACAGCTCACCGGTGAGCAGGGCGCGCATCTTCCAGCGGTCCTCCGCGAAGATCGTGGCGTGCTCCGGCTTCTCGGAGCCAAGGTAGGCATCCAGCGTTTCCAGCGTGCGGCTCCGGGTATCGTAGACCCGCAGCTGATCCAGACGGGGGTCATATTCCAACAGAAAAAACCACCGATGCACAAGAAACTGCATCAGCAGGGGATTGTTGATGATCGAATCGATAAACCGAACAGGGACATCCATGGCCGACTTCCCACTTTCCGCTTTTTAACCAGTATAACAAAATATGGAAGATGCATCAAGGCAAAACACAAAAATTTCATGGAAAGTGAAAGAAATTTTACCGAAAGTTCTGTCGGGAACGGTTTCGGTGTTCCCGCTCAGGCCGGAACGCCCCACAGCTCGATCGTGGCACCGGCGGCAAGCCGGACGTTGGTGTCCACGGTCAGGGTCAGCCTGCCGAGCTTCTGGCTAGCATCCACATTCTGGCCGCTGCTTCCGGCAGGCAGAACGACCGCAGGCGGTGCAACCGTGGTGCCGGATGCGGCAAAACAGAGATACTGCCCGAAGCAGGGAAGTGCCTGAAAGCTGGCAAAGGTGCGGGTGGGCGGGCTGGACATCGAGCTGCTGGCAGCACAGGGGGCAGAAGCACTGAGCAGCTGGGAACCATCGCTGGTGCTGCAAACCCAGTGCAGCGTGCCCTTGGATTGGCTGCTGCCTGCCTGAAACAGCACCTTCAGCGCCTGCAGTTCGGTGGGAAAGGTGCGCTCAAAGCTGGCAGCGGCGGCGTTCAGGGACACCTTTTCCAGCAGCTCCCACTGGCCGGGATCGCTGGGGTCACCCTTTGGGCCTTGGGGGCCAGGTTCTCCCTGCGGGCCTTGCGGGCCGGGCTCTCCTTTGGGGCCGGTGGGTCCTGCGGCACCGGGCTCTCCCTGCGGTCCGGGTTCCCCCTTTTCGCCCCGGAATGCACCGCTTTCCACAGCTGCTTTCAGCCGGTCGAGCAGGGCCTGCCAGGCGGGCGTGCCGGGCTGGGGCAGGGTGCTGTCCTCCGTGCCGGAATTTTCGGCCACGCAGTAGCACACGTCCGCGCTGGTCAGGGTGCGGGTGCCATCGGTGCCCTCAAAGGTGATGCGCCCCTCCCCGGGCACAGCCGTGATGAGGGCGGGCACCTCCACAAGGCCGTCCACCACCAGTGTGGAGGGAGCAGCGTTCCCATCCGGCAGATGCCAGAAGGCCCGCAGGGTCATGCCCTGCCACTCGCCGTCGGCTTCCACCCGCAGGGCGTAGATGCCCCGGTTTTTGGTGTAGCCGAAGCGGAGCAGGCCATCGTACCCCTGCAAAGCAGCCCCGCCGCCCGAGGATAAATGAATCTGACGTTCGATCATACAGTTTCACTCCTTTTGTCGTGGTTTTTGCGTTCAAAAAGCTTGACTTTGGTTAGAGTTTCCGGTAAGATTGTGAAAAGACCGCAGAAGGTTTGGTGGATAAAATCTAACCAAAATCAGCTTGTGAGGCTATAATATCTGATTAAATTCAGAAAGTCAAGGGAAAATCTGAATCCGGTTAGAAAACCGGCGTTCTGCACAAGAAGGAGTGCAAAATTTGTGTTTTATGACTGCTACACGGCCCTGTGTCAGGCCAGAGGCATCAGCCGCAGCCGGGCCGCGCAGGAGATGGGCCTGAGCAACTCCACAGTGACCAAATGGAAAAACACCGGGGCGACCCCCTCGGGCGAGACGCTGGCCAGGGTGTCCGCCTATTTTGGCGTGCCGGTGGGGGAGCTGCTGGGCGAAGCCGTCCCGTCGGTGCAGGAGGAGCGGAAGCTGCCCGAAGGGGCTGTCCCGTTCGATCCCGCCCTCACGGCTCCGCTGCTGGGCACGGTGCGTGCAGGCCTGCCCATGTATGCGGAAGAAAACATTGAGGGCTACATCCCCATCACCCGGAAGGACGGGGCACGGTACTTCTGGCTCCGTGTCCGGGGCGACAGCATGAACGCCGTGGGCATTTCGGAAAACGATGAGATCCTGGTGCGGGAGCAGCCGGAGGTGGAAAACGGCCAGCTTGCTGTGGTGATGGTCAATGGCGATGAAGCCACTGTGAAATATTTCCGTCAGGAGGGGAGCCTTGTGGTCCTGACCCCCAAAAGCTTCAACCCCGTGCACCAGCCCCAGATCTATGATCTGAAACGGGTGCAGGTGCGGGTGGTCGGCCTTGTGGTGGAGTGCCGCAAGGTGTTCTGAAAAAAAGAGGATGGCCCCTGCGGGGCAGAATAGGAGGCTCGCTATGAAATGGAGGTCCGTTCTGTGCACAGCGCTGTTTTTGTGCGGTACCGTGCTGCTTTCTGCCTGCGGCGGGGGAGAGATGCCCGCGCCTGCGGAACCGCCCGCTTCCAGTGAGGTATCGGCTCCCTCTCAGCCGGAGGAAGTGCCCGCCCCCTCGGAATCGGCTTCTTCCAGTGAACCGGAGCTGCCTCCGGAACCGGAACCGCCCAAACCGTGGGATGGCATGGTCGTCCCGGAAGGCTGTAAGGCAGAGTGGAAAATAGAGCAAGGCAAGCTGGTATTGGTCAGCTATGAGTTTACGAATGGGGCAAATGTGTTCCTTCCGACGGGAAAGCCGTACAGTATTGGAATGAGCTGCTTTGAAAATAACGCAAAGCTAAGGGCGGTCACAATTCCCGCAGATGTGACGGAAATCCAGTTTGGAGCATTCAAAAGTACGGGCCTATGGCAGATAATTGTTCCCGCGACAGTCAAAGAACTGGGGGATGCAGTATTTGCAGATTGTCATCAACTGGTACAGGCGGAAATTGTTGGAATACCAGAAACAGGAAAACAAACATTCGCCCGGTGTAAAGCCCTGCAAAGTGTGCGGCTTGGCGAGGGAGTGATCCGGATTGAAGAAGGCGCATTTGAACATAGTGGCCTGAAAAAGATCACTCTGCCGGGAACATTGTCGAACGTAGAGAAATATGCATTTGATTACTGCAATTTGAAAACGATCGTTTATAACGGTGATTGGGAAGCAAAGAAGAGTACACTGACAATTGGTGAACAAAACGAGGCCTTGTTAACTGCAACCCAAAGTTAAACCACCAAAAACAAACGCCGTCTCTTGTGCAAAAAGGCAAGAGACGGCGTTTTTGCGTGGAAAAGCAGAAGCGAAAAATCAGCGATGAATAGCTTGTTTATCAATTTGACCGGAATTTGTGCAACAAAAAACCTATAAACCTATTGACATTCTGGGGAAATGGGTATATCATACGGCCAACGGAAACAAATATCCGCAAGATCAGGAGAAAAGGAGGGGAACAGACATGGACTGGAATGTGATGGCGCAATATCTGCCGCAGTATGAAAAAGCGGCCTGGCTCACCCTGCGTCTGGGTGTGGCCGGTATCTTCTGGGCCATCCTTGTGGGCCTTGTCTGCGCCGTGCTCCAGTACGAAAAAGTACCGGTGCTGCGCCGTATCGTGGGCGCTTATGTCCAACTCAGCCGGAACACGCCGCTGCTGGTCCAGCTGTTCTTTCTTTATTACGGCCTGCCCAAGATTGGCATCAAGACCAACGCCGAGCTCTGCGGCATTGCAGGCCTTGCCTTTCTGGGCGGCAGTTACATGGCCGAGGCCTTCCGCAGCGGGCTGGAAGCCATTGAACCCATCCAGACAGAAAGTGCCCTGAGCCTTGGCATGAGACGGCGGCGATCATCGTGTTCGTGCTCTGGGGCACGGCCGAGATGAGCGACCTCGTCCGCGGTGCCCTCATCGCCATCCCGAAGCATCAGTATGAGAGCAGCGAGGCGCTGGGCATGAGCCGGGCTCAGACCTATTGGTACATCATCATCCCCCAGACGGTGCGGCGGCTCATCCCGCTGTCCATCAACCTCATCACCCGCATGATCAAGACCACCAGCCTGGTGTTGATGATCGGTGTGGTGGAGGTGCTCAAGGTGGCCCAGCAGATCATTGAGGCCAACCGCACCGCCAGCCCCAACGCGGCGTTTGGCATCTACCTCACCGTGTTTATCCTGTATTCTCTGGCCTGCTGGCCCATCAGCCTGCTGGCCGGTTACCTCGAAAAGAAATGGAAGTGACTGTTATGGCAGAGCCGATCCTGACTGTAGACCATCTGGTAAAAAGCTACGATGGCAAGACCAATGTTCTGGATAATGTCAGTTTTGCCGTCAAGCCCGGTGAGGTCATCGTTGTGGTGGGTCCTTCCGGCTGCGGCAAAAGCACCCTGCTGCGCTGTCTGAACGGTCTGGAGCCGGTGCAGGCGGGCCGGGTGAAGTTGGGCAGTGAGACGGTCGCCTACGGCGGCAAGAATCTGGCGGCCCTGCGCCAGCGCATCCTCCTCTTCTGCCGCTTCCGGCTCTGTCGCAGCTGCGGGCAGTGACGTGTTCCGCACGCTGGACGAGATCAAGGCGGACGGCACCGTGAACATCGGCGTTTTCTCCGACAAGAACCCGTTCGGCTATGTGGATGAGAACGGCGAGTATCAGGGCTATGATGTCTACTTCGCCCGCCGCCTGGCCGAGGATCTGGGCGTGGAGGCAAATTTCGTTTCCACAGAGGCTGCCAACCGCATTGAGTATCTGCAGACCGGCAAGGTCGATATCATTCTGGCAAACTTCACCGTCACGCCCGAGCGCGCTGAGGAGGTGGACTTTGCACTGCCCTACATGAACGTTGCACTGGGTGTCGTCTCTCCCGACAGCAATGTCATCACCAGCCTGGACAACTGGAACGCCGACGATCAGATGATCGTCATTTCCGGCACCACCGCCGAGACCTACCTGACCAAGGAATATCCCGACATTCCCCTGCAGAAGTATGATTCCTATGCAACCGCCAAGAACGCGCTGGAAAACGGCAATGGCGTTGCATGGGCCAACGACAACACCGAGGTCATCGCCTTTGCAAAGCAGAACTCCGGCTACACGGTGGGCATCCCCTCTCTGGGCAGCCAGGATACCATCGCCCCCGCTGTGAGCAAGGGCAACACCACCCTGCTGGACTGGATCAATGACGAAATCAAGAGCCTGGGCGAGGAGAGCTTCTTCCACAAGGATTACGAGGAGACGCTGGTGGATACCTACGGCCTTGACTATGAGGATGAGCTGGTCGTTGAGGGCGGCGAGACCAACGCATGAATCTGAACTTTAAGATGCAGTAATGAGAAACACCCCGTGCAGAAATGTACAGGGTGTTTCTTTTGTGCAAATATGTGCAACGATGTATTGACAATGTTGCACAATATGAATATAATAAAAGTGACAAAGGAGCGTGAGAGTATGACGACGGTAAGTGTCCGGATGGATGAGAATCTGAAGCGGGATTTTGATGAGATCTGCAATGAACTGGGCCTTTCGATGACAACAGCCATTACCATGCTGGCCAAAAAGATGACGCGTGAAAAACGCATTCCGTTTGAAGTCTCGATGGATCCCTTTTATAGTGCATCCAATATGGCCGCCCTGAATGACAGCATTGAGGAAATGCGTCAGGGAAAGACTGTAACGAGAACGCTGGAAGAGCTTGAGGCTATGGAACATGAGTAAGATCACCTTCACGGAGCGGGCCTTTGCGGAATATCTGTATTGGCAGTCTCAGGATAAAAAGACGCTGAAACGGATCAACGCATTGCTCAAGGATATTTCGCGCAGCCCGTATGAAGGCATTGGAAAACCGGAAGGGCTGAAAGAAAATCTCAGCGGATATTGGAGCCGCCGGATCGATGATGTGAACCGGCTGGTCTATCGCATTGAAAATGATCTGATCGAGGTGTACCAGTGCAAGGGACATTACGACGATTGAAGCAAAAAAACGAGGACGGCCAATGGCTGTCCTCGTTTTGCTGTATCTGGGGGATTATACTTCCTCGGTCTCATCCTCGTCGTCCTCATCCTCTTCGGCGAGAGCTTCTGCATGGATGCGCTGGCGCAGGCGGGTGCGGAACTCCTCGGCGGGGATGCCGCTCTGGTTGGGGGTCAGGTCCGGGGCGGGCTTGCCGTCGGGCAGGTGGGCACCAAAGGCCGGCACAAAGAAGAACTTGCGCACGACAAAGATCAACGCAATGGCACCCACGCTGATGAGGTTGTCCAGAGCCGATTCGTGGCCGACCACCATGTGGCGGGCAATGGCGTAGAGCAGCACTTCCAGGCTGCTGCCGGGGCTGTGCTTGGCCAGCATCTTGATGAACTCCACGCCGATGACAATGTCCAGCGCCCGCTCAAGGAAGCCGCGGATCTCTACATCGTTGCCATCAAACAGCAGGCCCGGCATCCACTTGAGCAGGGGGATGAAGCTGAGCAGCAGGCCGATGAGCACCAGCCCGGACAGCACGATCTCCAGCAGGGTGGCGGCCTGAATGATGTAGCTGCGCAGTGCCTTGCGGCTGCGGCTCTCAACATGGGCGGAGTGCGGGGTGTCGGAAGGATGGGACATGATGCGGCATCTCCTTTGCTCAAGATCGTGAAACGAAAAAAGCTGACAAACTTTTCTTAAGTTTAGCAAAGGATTTGAGCAAAGTCAATGAAATGTGCCGAATTTTCTGGGAATTACTGGACGGCTACATAGCCGGAGTGCTCAATGCAGGAACGGCCTGCATCGGTGGAGAGCCATTCGTAGATCCTACGCTCCGGGCTGTCGGCAGCGGAATCCTGCAGGATGGCGGCATAGAATTCGTTGCATAGCGGGTAGCTCTGGTCGGCGATCGTCTCGTTGGAAGGGGTCACGCCATCCACGGCCAGCAGCCGCAGACCGGGCTTGGAGTACATCTGGTCGATGTAGTAGTAGACCGAGAAACCGATGGCGTTAGCGGAGTTGTTATACTCTGCAATGCTGTCCACCAGCTCACCCATGGCGGTGGGGGCCAGCTCGGTGGGGGCCTCCATCAGCGGGCCGCCCTGGATCAATAGCTTCTGGAACAGGGTCTGGCTGCCGGAGTCCGCCCGCCGCTGGAAGGCAATGATTTCCTGATCCTTACCGCCCACATCTTTCCAGTTGGTGATCGTTCCGGCGTAGATGTCCTTGAGCTGCTGCCGGGTCAGGCTCTGCACGGGGTTGTCCTCGTTGACGATGAACACCAGCGCGTCCCGGCCAATGGCCTTTTGCTCCAGCGGGTCACCGTCTGCCTTCAGCTCCTCCTTGACGGATTCCGGGGCCTCGTAGGCGATGACCAGCTTGACCGAATCGCCGTAATTGTTGCCGTACAGGCCCAGGTTGCGCCAGGCCTGGGCCGTGGTGTTGGTGGTTACGGCACTTTGGGCGGTCTCCAGATCCAGACCTGTGGTATCTGCCATGATCTGCGCGATCAGCGGGATGCAGGCCGTGCTGCCATCCGTAATGGGGAATTCATCCACGCTCAGGATGGGCTGTGCGGGCACTTCACTGGCGGCAGAGGAAGCAGGTGCCACAGAATCAGGCTGAGACGGTGCCGCCCCCGAATCAGAGGAGGCGGGCACGGTGTTGCAGGCAGAGAGCAGGGCGGCCGTGGATGCCAGACCCAGACCGGTCAGAAACGCGCGGCGGGAAATTTTGACAGTACGCATGGAAAAACCTCCTTAGAAAAAACCGTTGTCCATTTCGTCGTTGCTGGAAGCGAAGATGCTCTCGGCGTAGAGCCACTGGCCGGTCAGGTCCATCCAGCCGCTCTCAAAGCCCTTGACGGCGGCGAACACGCCCTCGGGCAGGCCGTTGACGCTGTTGGCGTAGTACCCGGCACAGCTGCGCAGGCCGCTCACCACCACATCGCCGTCGCTGTCCAGAACATCATAGAGCCAGCTGCTGCCGGGGCCGTTGTAGCAGCCGTAGAAGTAGATGCCGTCCTCAGTGGAGAGCAGGGGCGAGTAGTAGTTGTAGGTCTTATCCAGCTTGGCCGGGTCGAGGGTCTTGTGGATGCCGTCCGGCCCGCAGATGTGGATAGCAGCTGCGTCATAGTTGTCATTGTCATCCTGCTCGACCCAGGCCCAGCCGTTCCCCTCGGGGTAAATATGGGCGCGCACCTGATGATCCACCGGGTCGATGGTGGTATCGGTCAGCAGAACACCGGTCTGCAGGTCGAACACCCGCACGGTGCCGTCTACGGCATAGATGGCCAACGTGGCATCATCCGTATTGGCATCGTAGAGATCTTTCTCCTCGCCGGTGAGCAGGTCGTGGAACAGATACCGCCCCGCCATTTCGGGGATGAAGGCATCCGGTTCCGTGATCGCCACGCCGGGCGCATAGTACCGGATGGGCTGGTCATACTCGCAGAGCACGGCGCTTTGCTCCGTGCTGACCAGATCCACCAGCTGATATCTGCCATCGTTATACAGGCTGACCGTGCCTGCACCGGTGTACTGCTGGTAACCGGTCAGCTCCTCGCCGGTGGTGGGGTTGTACAGGCTGTCGGCACCCGTCGTGCCATCCTCGTTGTAGTGGCTCACCACCAGCCAGTCGGTGGGGGCAGAGCTGTCGCTGCTGCTGGCGTAGAAGTTGGAAAGGGCAGACAGCTCTGCCTGATAGACCACCTCGCCCTGCCGATCCTGCACCTGTACAGCGCAGTAGAGGGGCAGATCATCGCCCCATTCGTTTTCCTGCACATAGTCTGCCGGGACATTGCAGACTTCAAAGGCCAGATAGCTGCCTGCTATGCTGCATCCGTAGGCGTTTTCGGGCACAGCCAGCTCCTCGCCCGTGGCAAGGTCGATCACCCGGCAATCGCCCTCGGCGTGGTTGTTGCAGGGGGCATAGGCCATCTGTTCCGGTGCGGTCAGAACCAGCAGACTGCCGGTCAGGACAGCATCGTAGGCACGGTCAAAGGTCAGGATCTCCTTGCCGCTGCGGTCACACAGGGCGGTTGCCCGCCCGGTGGGGGTGCCGGGGGCTGACCACTGCCGCAGATAATACCGCACGGTGCCGGTCAGGGTATTCGGCACCAGATACACGGTCTCGCTGCTGGCGGCCTGATACAACACGGTATTGCCGCAGAGCACGGTATTGCCGCCGTTGGAGCCGTTGCTGTACAGGATGCGCAGCTTGCCGTCGTCCAGTGAAGCGGCGGCGGGGCCGGGCGCTTCCTCAGCCTGGGCGGGCTTGGAATCGGGCAGGGGCGAGGCCGGAGGCAGCAGGGAGCAGGAGGCCAGCAGCCCTGCCGCGGCAGACAGACTGAGCACTGCACAGCCGATGCGGAGAACAGAACGTTTCATAAGCGTACCTCACAGGTTTGGCAGAATTTAACTTTCCTATCCTGATTATAATACGAATAAACCGGACGTTCAATTGCAATCGAACGTCCGGTCATGGTTACAGTTTTGTTACAGGGGCGCTTCAGGCCTTGGCAGCCTCGGCTTCGTCCATCCGCACCAGCTGGCGCAGGAAGGGGAAGAGGAAGGGCACGGTGACAAAGAAGGTCAGCACATCGGCGATGGGCTGGCAGATCTCAACACCCAGCAGCCCAAAGGCCCGGGGCAGGGTGAGGATGAGTGGAATGAAAAACACGCCCTGACGGCAGCAGGCCAGAAAGGTGGCCCGGCCCGATTTGCCGATGGACTGGAACAGCATGTTGCCCGCCACGATCACGGGCTGCAGAAGCATGGCAAAGCACTGGAAGCGGAAGGCGGGCAGGGCCACGGCGGTGACTTCGGGATCATCACGGAAGAGGCGGATGAGGGTCTCGGCATTGAACCAGCAGGCAGTGAGAATGACAGAGAGGAAGCAGAAGCTTGCCGCCATGGTGAACAGACAGGCCTGCTGCACACGGTGGTACTTTTTGGCACCATAGTTGAAGCCCGCCACCGGCTGAAAGCCCTGCCCGGTGCCGATGGCCACCGAGATGATGAACATGAAGATGCGGGAAACGATGCTCATGCCGGCCACGGCAGCGTCGCCATAGCCGCGGGCGGCGATGTTCAGCAGCATTCCGCCAATGCTGTTCAGGCCCTGGCGGCCAAAGCTGGGCATACCGGTCATCAGGATGGTGCCGAACTCCGCCGGGCTGCGGGTGACTGCCGTGATCCGGAACTGGCTGACCGTTTTGCCCCGCAGGAACATGGACAGCAGGATGCAGAAGCTGATGGTCTGGCTCAGGGCCGTTGCAAGGCCCGCACCGGCGGTGCCCATGCCCAGCCCAAAGATGAACAGCGGGTCCAGCGCGATGTTCAGCAGGCCGCCGGTGACCAGGCCGATCATGGCAAAGCTGGCCTTGCCCTCATAGCGCAGGATGTTGTTCATCACCAGACTGGACATCATAATGGGAGCGGCCAGCAGGATGTACCGCGCGTAGGCGCAGGCATGGGGCAGGATGGTCTCGGTGCTGCCCAGCAGCATCATAAAATCGGGCAGGGTGAGCAGGCCTGCCGCTGCGATGATGCCGCCGAACACCAGCGCTGTGAAGAAGCTGGTGGAAGCAAACCGGGTGGCGGCATCGGTGTTCTGGCTGCCCAGGCTGCGGCTGATGATGCTGCCGGAGCCGTGGCCCAGCATAAAGCCCAGCGCCTGGAGAATGGCCATCAGACTGGAAACGATGCCCACCGCGCCGGATGCGCTGGTAGAGATCTGGCCCACAAAAAAGGTATCGGCCAGATTATAGATGCTGGTGATGAGCATGCTCAATATCGTGGGAGCCGCCAGGCTCAGGATCAATTTCGGGATGGGGGTCTCCGTCATTTTGCGGAACTGCTCCGCGCTGCGGTCGGCATTTGCCATGAAAAAACCTCGCTTTCTCTTTGACACGATCTTTCAATAAAAACAATCCATTCCAGTATACCGCAGGATCTGTTTTATATCAACCAATTTCTTGCCGGGGTTATTGCAGCAAAAGACCGCCCTGCCCGGCGGCAGAGCGGTCTTGGGTCATGGAAAGGAAAATGACAGTTACAGGGTCTTGCAGAACTCCTTCAGGTAGGCGCGGAAGGCCTCGCCGATCTCGGGATGCTGCAATGCCAGCTCCACCTGAGCCTCCACCACGCGGAGCTTATTGCCCATGTCGTAGTGGGTGCCGGTGAACTCCACGGCGGTCATGCCGCCGCAGTTGCGGGCATACTCAGCCATGGCATCGGTCAGCTGGATCTCGCCGCCTGCACCGGGTTTGGTGTGGGCGAGGATATCGTAGATCTCAGGGGTCAGCAGCACCCGGCCCAGAATGGAGTAGTTGCTGAACTCCTGGCCCTTTTTGGGCTTCTCGATCATGTCATCCACAAAGAAATAGTTGTCGTGGATGGGGGTGGTCTTCAGGCTGCAGTAGCGGCTCACATCGGCCCAGGGCACAGCGGAGACACCCGCAGCCGGGCGGCCAAACTCCTCATAAGCGCGGATGAGCTGGGCGCAGACAGGGTCCTCGCCCCAGATCACGTCGTCGCCGTAGATGACCACGAACGGATCGTCACCGGTAAAGGCCTTTGCCATGCTCACGGCGTGGCCCAGGCCCAGCGTCTGCTTCTGGCGCACAAAGAAGATGTTAGCAAGGTTCGAGATGCCCAGGCACTCCTCCAGCATTTTTTCCTTGCCGGGGGCGGCCAGCTTTTCTTCCAGCTCGGGGCTGCGGTCAAAGTGATCCTCGATGATGCTCTGGCTGCGGCCCAGAATGATCAGAATGTCTGTGATGCCGGACTTGACGGCTTCCTCCACCAGATACTGGATGGCGGGCTTATCCACGATGGGGAGCATCCCCTTGGGCATGGCCTTGGTGGCGGGCAGCACACGGGTGCCCAGACCAGCGGCAGGGATGACAGCCTTCGTAACTTTTTTCATGGTTCGGAACTCCTTCATCATATCATTTCAGGCTGAACGCTCAGCCGTAGACCAGATGGATCAGGGCATCCACATTGGGACCAAGCAGCAGGGTGAACGCGCTGCCAATGACCATGAGCAGAACCAGACAGCCGAGCACGGCGGCCCAGCTGGTGCCGCCCTGCGCGCAGAGCACGGCTTTGCGCTGTGCCGCGTCCGGGAACTCCGCGCGGATGCGGCGGATCTTCTCGGCGGCACTCTGGCGGTAGAGCCACTTGCCGTACAGGCCGCGCACGATCATCAGCAGAAAGCTGAGCACCGAGCAGACCCGGGAAAGGGTGAGCAGGGTGGAGGTGGAAAGCCCCGGGGCCAGGCTGCTGTCCGTGACCTGCAAAAGGTCAATGAAGGTGGGCAGGGCCAGCACCAGCTCGGCGGCCAGAAAGGCGAACGCGGGCTTCCACGCCTTGCGGTAGAAGAAATAGAACGGGCCGAACAGCATGGCCGAAAAGCTCATGGAGGTCTTGGTGTGGGACAGCTGCATCCGGCAGTAGGCGCTCAGATAGGCAGGGGAAGCCGGGCCGATGAAATCTGCCCAGTCCTTGCAGGGAATGCCGTCCATGACCTCTTCCTTGCCAAAAGCCGCCTGATAGGTCTGGCGCAGCGGGTCTACCTGCGGGGCCCCGGTCTCCTGGAACTGGCGGTAAAAGGTGGAGTAATCAAACTCCTCGCTGTGCTCGTCCGAATCGGCACGGTCGGCAGGTTCCTGTGCCCCCTCCGGGGGCAGGGCCGCACCGCAGCAGCGGCAGACAGACTCACTGCGCAGGGTGCGCTCGCCGCAGGCAGGGCAGGTGCACAGCTCACTTTCCTGATAAGGGAACTTCCACTCGTATCCGGCGGCGTGGGCCGGGGCATGGATGCAGCGGCCGAGCTTTTCGTAACAATCGCGGTGATAAGGCGCGCCGCAGTCGGGGCAGACAACGATGTCGTCCTGCAGTGTCAGCGGCTTGCCGCAGCCCTCACAGGGGCAGCCATAATATTTGGGCATAAGATCCTCCCGGTATGCTAGTTGAACTTATTATACTCCCTTAAAAGAGAAAAGAAAAGGCAAAAATCTTCAAAATTCCAGTAGGTTGAGTATTTTTCCTCTTTACTTTATCATGGATTCTGGGTATACTAATGAAGTATCTGTGTATAAACTGTATCTTTTGAGGGATTCTTAAAATATGATTACTACTGACGAACTGAAAGTGCAGCTGGCCGATTACGGCACCGCTGTGAAGGACCTGGAGGAAGCGCTGGCCATCGACGCTTCCCGCAAGCGCGTGCAGGAGCTGGAGCACACCATGAGCCGCCCCGGCTTTTACGATGACGCTGAGCTGAGCAAGAAGGTCTTTGATGAAGTGGGCGACCTGAAGGGCAAGCTGAACCGCTTTGAAAAGCTGCAGGGCCTGTACGATGATGCCGAGACCATGCTGGTGATGCTGGACGAGGAGTACGACCCCGACATGGTGCCCGAGGCAGAGGAAGCCGTGAACGCCGTGGGCAAGGCTGTGGACGAGCTGCAGCTGATGACCATGCTGAACGGTGAGTACGACCACAGCAACGCCATCCTGACCTTCCATGCCGGTACCGGCGGCACCGAGGCACAGGACTGGGCCGAAATGCTGTACCGCATGTACAACAAGTGGGCTTCCAACCACGGCATGACCGTGGAGGTTCTGGATTATCAGGACGGTGATGAAGCCGGCATGAAGAGCGCCTCCATGATGGTGAAGGGAGCCAACGCCTACGGCCTGCTCAAGAGCGAGAACGGTGTGCACCGTCTGGTGCGCGTGTCGCCCTTTGATGCCAACGCCCGCCGTCAGACCAGCTTTGCTTCGCTGGAAGTGATGCCCGAGCTGGATAACACCATTCAGGTGGATATCCGCCCCGAGGACATTGAGATGCAGGTGTACCGTTCCTCCGGTGCCGGCGGCCAGCACATCAACAAGACCTCTTCCGCTGTGCGTCTGATCCACAAGCCCACCGGCGTCGTGGTCAGCTGCCAGACCCAGCGCAGCCAGTTCCAGAACCGTGACTACGCCATGGAAATGCTGAAGGCAAAGCTGTATCAGATCGCAAAGCAGCAGCATATGGATAAGATCGACGACATCAAGGGCGTGCAGAACGAGATCGCATGGGGCCACCAGATCCGCAGCTATGTGTTCATGCCCTACACCATGGTCAAGGATCACCGCACCAACTACGAGACCGGCAATGTGGATGCCGTGATGGACGGCGATCTGGACGGTTTCATCTTCGCATACCTCAAGGCTGCAAGCCGCGGGGAACTGCAGGATACCTGATCTTGAACGTATAAAATGCAAAGGCCGTGCTTCCTTTTATGGAGGCACGGCCTTTTTTGTGTTCTTACGCCAGATCGGGCAGAATGGTGTCCCAGAGATTTTCCTCCTGCCGCAGGGCGTTGAAGCAGCAGTCCAAGTACATTTTGTTTGCCGCTGCAAGGATCGTGCTGCGGAGAAGCAGCTTTTCATCTGCGGCATCCACGGCAAGGTCGCGGATCTCCCTGGTGCAGCCGAATACAAACGGCAGGCAGTTCTCCATCTCGTCGCAGAAGTAGTCGTAAGCTGCCCCGGCGGAACAGTGCGCCCGCTGCATTTTAAACAGGGCATCGATGTTTTCCATTGAGAGCACCGTTTTGGAGACTGCAATGTACATCAGGGATGCGATCTGATCGCGGGCGTACTTCTTGCGCACCGGGTGGGACAAAATGCCCTTTTTAACGTAGTTGCTGACCATGGAAGAGGTGAGCTCCACGCCGCAGAAGGTGCGGAAATAGCTGTTGACGTACTGCACGGTCTGGTCAAGATAAAGCCCCATCTGCGGGAGATCGGCGTACCGGGGCAGGGCAAACCCGGCGGCGCAGGCCGCAACGCGGCATTTGGTTTCAGTTTTCATATCGTAAGCAGTTTTCTAAGGTTGGTGCAGCAGGGCTGCGCGGGATACAGAAAATGGTTTTCTGGCGGTATTATAGCGCAAATCGGTTCTCTGGTCAACGGATTTTTAAAACTTTTGAAAGAATGCATAAAATCCCTTGACAGGTTTTTGAAAAACTGCTATGATGTCTGCAGTGAACCGAAAAACCATGCAGGCGGAAGTGCGTGTAAGGCACGGAAAATAAAAAAATGACCTGCTATCACAAAATAGATTTGGAGCGTGCATTTTATGAAAACCAAGATCGTTGTGGATTCTTCGTCCAGCCTGTATGCCCTGCCGGGCGTGGATTTTGCCTGTGTGCCGTTGAAGATCGTCACGGATGAACAGGAATATCTGGATGACGGTACTCTGGATGCTGTGGGCATGGCCCGGTCTCTGCGTACTTACAAGGGCAAGACCAGCACCTCCTGCCCCAATGTGGCAGACTGGCTGGCTGCTTATGAGGGTGCGGAGCAGATCTTTGTTGCCACCATCACGGGCACACTGTCCGGCAGCTACAATGCTGCACTGCTGGCAGCGGAAGAATACAAGGAAACGCACCCGGAGGCCCGTGTTTTTGTTCTGGACAGCCTGTCCGCCGGGCCGGAGCTGCGTCTGCTGGCAGAGCGTCTGCGGGATCTCGTCCGGATCGGGATGGAGTTTGACGAGATCTGCGAGGCGATCCTGGCTTACCACAAGCACACACATCTGCTGTTTTCGTTGGAATCGCTGGCCAATCTGGCCCGCAATGGCCGTGTGAAGCCTGCTGTTGCCGCTGTGGCACGGATGCTGGGCATCCGGGTCATTGGTCAGGCCAGTGAGAGCGGCGAGCTGGAGGTGCTGTGCAAGACCCGCGGCGAGCACGGTGCACTGGAGCGCATCGTGCTGGAATTGAAGGATCACGGCTTTACCGATGGCAAAGTGCACATTGCCCACTGTGATAACCCGGAAGCGGCCAAGCGCCTGAAGCTGATGATCCACGCGGTGTTTGCAGGGGCGCAGGTGGATGTGGCCGAGTGCGGCGGCCTGTGCAGCTACTATGCTGAGCAGGGCGGCCTGATGGTGGGCTATGAGGACGGAAAAACAGAGTAAAAGAGTTTTTGATATTGCAAGCAAGCCGGGCCTGCGGGTCTGGCTTGCTTTTTTTGAACAACGCAAAACTTGAAAAAGTTGTAAAACCGCGCTATACTTACACATAATTATAAATGTGAAAGGAGGGCAGGCCCATGCTTTTTCGTTCACCGGTCGTGCGCTTTTTCAGCCGCATTCTGAACCGCGTCACCATCACGGTGGTGTTGGTGGCATTGCAGCTGCTGTGGCTGTGCTGGGTGGCGTTTGCCATCACCACCGGCACGGGCCGCGTGTGGGTGAACGGCCTGCTCAACGCACTGAGCCTGCTCATCGTCCTGTACCTTGTGCGCAAGGATGAGAACAGCGCCTACAAGGTGGGCTGGATCGCGCTGATCGGCATTCTTCCGCTGCTGGGCGGTGCGCTGTATCTGGCCTTTGGCAACAAACGCCCGGCCAAGCGTCTGCGCCTGAAAATGCAGGCGGTGGAGGATGCCCACAAAAAAGACCTTGTACAGGAGCCGGGTGTGCTGGAAGGTCTGGATGCCCGCGAGCAGGGGCAGAGCCGATATGTGGCAAAGTACGGCCCCTATCCGGCGTGGCAGAACACTCGCACGCAGTATTTTGCCTGCGGCGAAGCCATGTATCCGCAGCTGCTGGCCGATCTGGAAAAGGCTGAAAAGAGCATCTTTCTGGAATTTTTCATCGTGAGCCACGGCTGCATGTGGAACGGCATTGAAAAGATCCTGCGCCGCAAGGCTGCGCAGGGCGTGGATGTGCGCCTGATCTACGATGATTTTGGCAGTCTGCTGGGTCTGCCCGCCGATTTCATCGTGCGCATGGAGCGGGCGCACATCCGCTGCATCCCGTTCAACCCGGTGGTGCCGCTGCTCTCGCTGGTGATGAACCACCGCGACCACCGCAAGATCGTAGTCATTGACGGTACGGTGGCCTACACCGGCGGCGTGAATCTGGCAGATGAGTATATCAATGCGGAGCAGCGCTTTGGCTACTGGAAGGATGCAGCCCTGCGTGTGGAAGGCGATGCCGCGTGGAACTTTACGGTGATGTTCCTCAACTTCTGGAACGCCTTCCGCCCCAGCGAGACGGATTATGATGCATTTCGTCCCATGCCGCTGGTGCCGCCGGTATCGGACGGCATCGTGCAGCCCTACGCGGACAGCCCGCTGGACGAGGAACCGATGGCCGAGACGGTGTACCTGAACATCCTTGCGCAGGCACAGCGGTATGTTTATATCTACACGCCCTACCTTGCCGTGGGCGAGGAAATGCTGGACGCACTGAAAAACGCGGCCAAGCGCGGGGTGGACATCCGGCTGGTGCTGCCGGGCATCCCGGACAAAAAGCTGGTGTTCCGGCTGAGCCGGTCGTACTATCTGCCGCTTTTGAGGGCAGGTGTACGCATTTACGAATATACGCCCGGCTTTCTGCATGCCAAGTGCTGGGTAAGCGACGATGTAACTGCCGTAGTGGGCAGCATCAACATGGACTACCGCAGCCTGTTCCTACACTTTGAGTGCGGTGTACTGCTGCAAAAGAACAGTCAGGTGGCAGTTCTGCGGGACGATGTACGGGCCACGCTGCCGCAGTGCCGCGAGATACAGGTGACGGAATGCCGCACCAGCCTGCCCGGCACGGTGCTGGACAGTGTGCTGCGGCTGCTGAGCCCCTTGATGTGATAAAAACTCCCTTTCCGGGTAAACTAGCCCAAAAGCCCCTTTACGATGGGGGCAGGAAAGGGAGCGTTTTATTATAATGAAAAAGATACCTCGCATGATCCTGGGCTGCACGCTGGCGGCAGCTCTGGCCCTGACCGCCTGCAGCCGAAGCGATCCCGGTTCCTCCGGCAGCATGAGCACGAACATGGGCGGCAGTTCATCGCAGACGGGGCAGGCGGGCCAGAACGCTGCATACCGCACCGGCCTTGGCATCCTGACCGAAGCGTCTGATCAGGAACGCGCGGGCAAGATCGATACCATCGCAGCTGCCGTTCTGCTGGATGCCGAGGGCAGGGTGGCAGATGTGATGCTGGACGAGGTGGAGATCTCGGTCACGGGGGACAGCACCGGCAAGGTGACGATGCCCACCGACGATCGCACCAAGCGCCAGAAGGGCGACGATTACCCGCTGGCGGCGGTGTCCTCGCTGAAAAAGGGCTGGGCAGAGCAGGCGGATGCCTTTGGCAATTATCTTACCGGCAAAACCCCGGATGAGGTGAAGAAGCTTGCCACCGACGATGACGGCAAGCCGAAGGATGCTGACCTGCTCTCCACCTGCACCATTGCGGTGGACGGCTATCGGGATGCTGTGGTGCGCGCCTGCGAGAATGCAAAGGCAGTCGGCTCGGCCCGCGGCGACCGCGCTGTGCTGGGCGTGTCAGTGCGCAATGACACCAAGGAACTGACCGCCGACGATGACCACGATGTGACCGCGCAGGTGGACATCACAGTGACAGCCCTGACGCTGGATGCTGACGGCCGTGTGACCGGTGCAGTGGCGGATGTGGCAGAGCCTGCCCTTACCGTGGGCGCGGATGGTACGGTGTCGGCACCGGAGATGGTCAAAACCAAGGTGGAACTGGGCGACAGCTACGGGATGCGCGGGGCATCCAGTCTGGACAAGGAATGGTACGAGCACAGCGAGGGCTGGTGCGATTACCTGAAGGGCAAGACCCGTACTGAGATCGCAGGCATCCCGGACGATGGTTCGGATGCCGACCTTGCGGCACTGTGCACCATCTCGGTGACGGAGCTGCAGAAGGCTGCGCTGGCGGCGTTTGCGGAAGAGTAAAGCGGAGAAAAGAGGAAAGGCGCAAAGCTTTTCCTCTTTTCTTTGTGCAATCAGACCAAAGAATTGGCGCAGAAAAGCCTTGAAAAAGACGAACTGCACTAACTTTTGCATTTCCTCTTGCCAAATGGCTGCAAACGCGCTATTCTATAGTCACAGTTTAACACTTTAGCATGATAAAATGCTAAACCGAGAGGGAACACATTTGGGAAACAAAAAAGGGAGGAGCCTTTTATGAAACGTCTTGTCTCTGCTTTTCTGGCTGGTGCCATGGCACTGAGCCTTGCCGCCTGCGGCGGTGCCGCATCCACTTCCACCGTGGCATCTTCTGCCTCTGCATCCGGGAGCGCAGCCGCCTCCGAGACCGCAGCCAGCGATCTGGACTACATCAAGGAAAAGGGCAAGATGGTCATTGGCTACACCGTCTATGAGCCGATGAACTACACCGATGCCGACGGCAACTTTACCGGTTTTGATACCGAGCTGGCAACTGCCGTGTGCGAAAAGCTGGGAGTCGAGCCGGAGTTCGTGGAGATCAACTGGGATACCAAGGTGGTGGAGCTGGATGCCAAGAGCATCGACTGCATCTGGAACGGTATGACCCTGACCGATGACATCATGGCCAACGCCGCCACCACCAAGGCCTACGCCAAGAACGCACAGGTCGTGGTCGTGAAGGACGGCACCGACTACAGCTCCACTGCGGATCTGGTGGGCAAGACCGTGGTTGCCGAGGCTGGCTCTGCCGGTGAAGCCGCCATTGAGGGCGACGAGAACCTTGCACAGGCCGATTACGTCTCCAAGAGCGTGCAGACCGACTGCCTGATGGAAGTTGCCGCAGGCACTGCTGATGCCGCTGTGCTGGATCTGACTCTGGCCAACGCCATGATCGGTGAGGGCACCGACTATGCAAGCCTGAAGATCGTGGACGAGCTGAACGCTGAAGAGTACGGCGTGGCCTTCCGCAAGGGCAGCGATACCGCCGCAGCTGTGGATGCCGCCTTTGACGAGCTGAAGGCTGACGGCACCATGCAGGCTCTGGCCGACAAGTACGATCTGGCTCTGGCCGACTGAGTTCTATAAGAATGTAATTACTCCTTCCGTCATCGCTGCGCGATGCCACCTCCCTCGGTGAGGGAGGCTTTTTGTTGCCGATATGCGTGAGGCTCCCTCATTGAGGGAGCTGTCACCGAAGGTGACGGAAGAAGTTCAAAAAACGGATTGATGGGTGTGTTCTTGTGTCTGTGATTCTGAGTCGCCTTTCCGGCGCGTTTCTGCTCAACTGTGAGCTGTTCGCTCTGACCCTGCTGTTTGCGCTGCCGCTGGGTCTGGTGGTGGCTTTCGGCTCCATGAGCCGGTGTAAGCCGCTTTCCGGCGCGGTAAAGACCTTTGTGTGGGTCATCCGCGGCACGCCGCTGATGCTGCAGATCATCGTGATCTACCTTGGCCCCGGCCTGCTGGGCATGAATAACCCGTGGCCCTCCGGCTCCGGCGGACGCATGGTGGCGG
>ERZ837910.1970-NODE-1970-length-26623-cov-6.106180_pt1 | contig 26623 bp, 26 predicted proteins | sample MGYA00519940_ERZ837910 | MGnify/ENA primary metagenome ERZ837910 (study PRJEB31850, sample SAMEA3708825) | human gut metagenome | biome: human gut; feature: human-associated habitat; material: faeces | place: China | collected 2014 ... | reverse complement strand
ACTCGATAACGCAATCGACTATCTGGAGCGCCGTCCTGAGCTGACCGAACGACTGAGCGCAGCCGCAAAACGCCGCCGGAACTTTCAGTGTACGAACGGCAGCTACCGCTGGGCCGCTATGGCGATCACACTGCTGGGATTTGCGGCGCTGGCTTACGGTATCGTTTCCTTCGTGCGTCACGGCTCGTTTTCGATTTATTTTACGCTGTTCGGCCTTGCCGCGATTTTCACGTTTGCAGGCTTCAGCGTCCTGCCGACAGCACGCAACAACCGTACCTCCATCATGCAGAATGATGCGCAGGCACAGGAGAAAATGCAGGCTTACCTTGCGGATTATATGAATTTCCCGCTGCCGGCCCGCTATGCACATCCGGTTGTGCTGCGCCGCATGCAGCGTGCCGTCATGGATGGCCGCGCAGTGACCGCCGCGCAGGCGCTCGACGTTGTGAAGGCTGACCTGAAGGCGCTGAACGCGGATGTCACAGTCTCGCAGGAGGAATACGATGAGGTTGTCGCCATCAAGTCCATGTTCCTCAATGCGGAGTATCAGTAACAATCAGATGATACAACTATCCCTCCCGATTACTGCCCGGGAGGGATAGTTCGATTTGGGCGGTTCTGCTTTCATGATAAGAGCTTATTCTGTAAGCGAAAAGCGAAAAGGACATTCCCGAGGGGTGGGAATGTCCTGCGAAAAAGAGTATTGATATGATCTGATTTAAGAGCACAGTCCGCATTTCGCACATGCAGACGGTGTGGCAGCGCAGCCGCCGAGGGCAGTCTCGCGCAGCTCGATGGGGATGCGGCGGCCGACCGCGTACATGGTATCGAGCATTTCATCGAACGGGATAAACTGGTGAATGCCCGCGAGCGAGAGCTCAGCGGCAACGAGCGCGTTGGCTACACCTGCCGCGTTGCGGTTCTGGCACGGGTACTCGACCAGACCGCCGACCGGGTCGCAGACCAGACCGAGCATATTCATCAGCACGGTGGACGCCGCGTCGAGGCACTGCTCGGGAGAGCCGCCCATCAGCTCGACCGCAGCGCTCGCCGCCATGGCGGAAGCGACGCCGATCTCGGCCTGACAGCCGCCGACCGCACCGGCAACAGTCGCGTTGCGCATGGCGAGATAGCCGATGGCGCCGGCGTTGAACAGCGCGTCGAGCAACCGCTCGTCCGACACCTTGTAGCAGTCCTGAAGCGCGAACAGCATACCCGGCAGCACGCCGGCGCTGCCCGCGGTCGGCGCCGCAACGATGAGGCCCATCGAGGCGTTGACCTCGAGCACCGCCATCGCATACTGCGCGGCCTTGTGCAGCACATCGCCGCAGATCGAGCGGCCCTTTGCATCGTGCTGCGCGAGCTTTTTCGCCTCGCCGCCGATCAGTCCGCCCATGGACTTGACGGGCGTTTTGAGCGGCGTCATGGCAGAGGCGCGCATGATCTCGAGCGCGTGCGTCATGCGGTGCGTGACCTCGTCGCGCGTGCTCTCGCCCAGCTCGCATTCGCGGCGGCGCATGATCTCGGAGATGGGAAGCTGCTGCTGTGCGCACAGCGCGAGCAGCTCGGATGCGTTTTTGAAATCCATAATCTGCTCTCCTCCTTACGGTTCGATGATCATGACGTCGCGGACGTTTGGGTTGTCGCGGAGCGGCTCCTCGATGCCCTCGGGGAAGCGGCCGTCCGACTCGACGATGGTGTAGGCGGTATGTCCCTTCGCCTCGCGGAACAGGCGCATGAACGCAATGTTTACGCCCTTGTCGCTGAGCACCTTGGTGATGTGCGCCACAACGCCCGGCTTGTCCTGCTGCACGACAATGACCGTGCTGTATTCACCGGTAAAGTCGACCTCGACGCCGTTGATGCGCGCGATGCGGCATTTGCCGCCGCCGAGCGACTCGCCGCGGATGGTCATGACCTGACCGGCGGCGTTCTCCATGCGGATGTCAACCGTGTTCGGATGGACATCGGTTTCGGTTTCGCACGGCGTGAACGAATAGGCAAGGCCGCGCTCGGTCGCGATGGAAAACGAGTCGCGGATACGGGTGTCATCGGTCGAGAAGCCCATGATGCCGCCGAGCAGGGCGCGGTCGGTGCCGTGGCCGTGGTAGGTCTTGGCGAACGAGCCGTACAGGGTGAAATCCGCCTTTTTGAGCGGCGGCGCGATCATTTTGTGCGCGAGATACGCGATGACCGCCGCGCCGGCGGTATGTGAGCTGGAGGGACCGATCATATTCGGTCCCAGCACATCAAAAACACTGATAAAGGACATAGGGGATTCTCCTTACCGAGCGGCGGATTTGCAGATAAACTTGCGGTAGATGGTCTCCACAATCACGCCGATGGCGTTGTCGCCGGAGACGTTGCAGGCGGTGCCGAAGGAGTCCTGCGTGATGTAGAGCGCAACCATGATGGCGCAGATCGGGCCGCTCGGGTCGCCGGCCTCGGTGCCGAAGATCATGTACAGGAAGGGCAGGGCGGTCATAATGGAGCCGCCCGGCGCACCGGGAGACGCCACCATGGCAATGCCGAGCGTCATGATGAACGGAATGACCGTGCCGATGGAGATCGGCAGCTGGTTCATCAGGCAGACTGCGGTCGCGCAGGCGGTGATGGTGATCATCGAGCCTGCCATGTGGATATTCGCGCACAGCGGAACCGTAAAGTTGCGGATTTCAGCGGAAATGCCGTCCGCCTCTGCGCACTGGAGGTTTACCGGGATGGTAGCGGCCGAGGACTGGGTGCCCAGTGCGGTTGCGTAGCCCGGAATCTGGTTGCGGATGAGGGTCAGCGGGTTCTTGTGGCTGATAAGGCCCGCGATGACGAACTGGATGCAGATGCAGATCAGGTGCATGATGATAACGACGATGAATACCTTCCACAGAATGCCGAGGATGGCGAAGGTCTTGCCGGACTTGGTCATATCGGTGAACGTGCCGCAGATGTAGAGCGGCAGCAGCGGAATGATGACCTTGTGCAGTACGCAGTCAATGATGCCGGAGAAGTCGGACACGCCGTTGTACAGGGTGTCGCCGATGGTCTTGCCGCGCAGGCTGGACATACACAGACCGAGCACAAACGCCGTAACAACAGCGGACAGCGTGTTCATCAGCGCCGGAATTTCCAGGCTGAAATACGGCTCCAGCGAGTTGCCTGCGGTTGCGGCGATCTTGTCGAGCGCATCTGCACTCATGAAGTGCGGGAACAGGGTGTCGGCTACAAAGAACGAAGCCGAGCCTGCGATCAGGGTCGAACAGTAGGCGATGACAACCGTGATGAGCAGCAGCTTGCCCGCGCCGCTCTTGAGGTTCGCAATGCCCATGGTAACATACGCGAGGATCATCAGCGGGATGATGAACGACAGGAACTGGCTGAAGAACGACGAGAGCGTTACCACAAAGCGGCAGAAGCTCTCCGGCAGGAACTGGCCGAACAGGATGCCGACGATGATGGCGATGATGAGTTTGGGCAGAAGCCCGAGCTTGAACTTTTTCTTTTCTTCCATTTCTTTTCTCCTCCTTGATTTTGCGGCGCAGACCCCCTCGTTATACTTCCCTGTCTGCTGCCGTGAAAGTCCGCCGCGGTCTCTGCCGCATTTTGGACACAAAAAAACCACTTATTTTCGGCAAAATGCTGTAAAATAGATGGCTTGATTTGTGAACAAAGTGCAAAAGAGAAATTCTGTGGCAAACTTCCAAATTCCTTCTTGACCCGTTTATGAATTTAGTATATTCTGTTTATGTAATTAAGTCAAATTCATATATTCTATCATTTGGATTAAAATTCTTTATAACAGACGAAGGGGAAAACACATGGAGATCCGTCAGCTTGCAACGTTCATCCGCGTGGCGCAGTTCAACAGCTTTTCGCGCGCAGCGGAGAGCCTCGGCTATTCGCAGTCGGCTGTAACCGTACAGATCCGCCAGCTTGAGGAGGAACTGGACACGCGCCTGTTCGACCGCATGGGCAAGCGCATCGCGCTGACCGACACGGGCGAGCGTTTTTTTAATCATGCCTGCGAGATCATGAGCCAGGTCAATCAGGCGCGCCTGTCGGTCACCTCCACGGCGGAGCTGCACGGCACGCTGCATATCGGCACGATCGAGTCGCTCGCGTGCCTGAAGCTGCCGACCGTACTGCATCTTTACCGGAAATACAATCCGAAGGTCACCATCCGCATCACGGTCGGCGAACCGGAGGAGCTGATCGAACAGATGGAGCGCGGCGAGCTGGATATGATCTATGTGCTCGATGAGCCGCTGTACAGCAACAACTGGCACAAGCTGATGGAGCAGCGCGAGGAGATCGTGTTCGTGGCCTCTGCGTCGCTGAGCGGGGAGCTGAGCGGCCGCGAGCTGACGATCGAGGAGCTGCTCGAGCAGCCGTTCTTCCTCACCGAGCAGGATAACTACCGCCGCGTGCTCAACCGCCGTCTTGCCGCGCGGAGCACGATACTTACCCCGTCGCTCGAGTGCGGCGATACCTCGCTGCTCATCCGTATGCTCGAGGTTGACCGGGGCGTGTCCTTTCTGCCGTGGTACGCGGTCGAGAGCGGCGTACAGCAGGGCAGGCTGATCCGGCTGTCGGTCGAGGACTGCTATATCTCGCTCTACCGTCAGATCTTCTGCCACAAGGAGAAATGGCGCACGCGCGAGATGGATGAATTTGTGCGTGTCGCGAAGCTCGCAGACGAGTGAAAGCAGCGGGGCGGAGAGACCATTTTCCGCCCTTTAAAAATTTTTTGAAAAATTTCAAAAAAACTATTGACGAAACGGCAAAAGGTCTGTATAATACATATTGTTCGCTGCGGTTGACACCGACGAACAACAACTTAACAAGATGGAGAGTTGGCTGAGTGGTCGAAGGCGCACGATTGGAAATCGTGTAGGCGTGATGAGCGTCTCTAGGGTTCAAATCCCTAACTCTCCGCCAGAAATGAGCTGTAATCGAAAGATTGCAGCTCTTTTTGCATCCGGCGATAAAAACAGAAAAACCGCCCGGAAGGGCGGCAAATTGACAGGGAAAGTCGCTGCATGATATAATGCTCTTGCCGGTACAGGCGATGCGGTTGTTCCTCCGGAACGGAGGTGATTGCCAGTGTCAACGCTCGAAGTGCTTGCGCTTTTGAACCTGATCTGCGTGATTGTCTTTGGTATTTTGGAATACATAAAGAAATAACCGCCCCCCGTAGCTAAAAGAGAGCGGCTTTTTCTTCGACTTAAAATCGACAAGAGGAACGACCGCCCTCCAACACAGGGCAATCGCCTATACCGGTATTATACTTCAAACGTTCCGGCTTTGTCAAGACAACACCGGGGCGGTTTGTGTTGTGACAAACCGAAAAGACCTGAGAGGTGATCAGGATGGGCTACATTCGCCGTCCTTCCTATTATAAAGACTTCCACTGCATCGCGTCGGACTGCACGGAAAACTGCTGTATCGGCTGGGAGATTGATGTAGACGAGCAGACGCTTGCGTACTATAAAAGCATCGGCAGCGACTTTTCAAGGCGTCTGTGCGCCGCGATCGCGCCGGCAGACGAGCAGGCGGGGGAGAATGCGCACTTCATTCTCGATGAGCGCGAGCGCTGCCCGTTCCTGAACGAGCGCAACCTGTGCGAGGTGTACCTGAACCTCGGCGAGGAGCATATGGCGCAGATCTGCACCGACCACCCGCGCTACTACGAATGGTTTGCAGGCGGCCGCGAGGACGGCGTGGGGCTGTGCTGCGAGGCGGCGGCGGAGCTTATCCTGCAAAAGCGCGGCTATCCGCAGTGGGATGTGACCGGCGAGGCGGACGAGGAGCCGGACGAATTCGAGCAGGCGCTGTTCGCGATGCGCGACCGGCTGTTCGCCATCATCAAACCGGAAACGCCGGCTTCCTTCGATGAAAAGCTGGACCGGCTGCACCTTGCCTGCTGCGAAATGCAGAACGAGTATGACGACCTGCTGTTCCCTGTGGAGGGGGACGCCGAATACGCAGACGAGGAGGACGAGCCGTTCCGCTGGTCGGCCATGTTCTGGTCCGAAGCGTGCCTGAAGGCGCTGACCGAGCGTCTTATGTCTCTGGAGATCAACAAGGACGACTGGCGCGGACTGCTTGCAGACGTACACGCGCGTATCCCCGAGCTGCTCGCGCGCCGCGCGGATTTCCTTGCCGCCTATGCAGACCGGCTGTATGAATATGATGAGCTGCTCGAGTATTTCGTCTACCGCCACTTCATGAAGGCGCTGGGTGACGATGTGCTGATCGAAAAGGTGCAGTTCGCGCTCATCTGCACGTGCTTCATCCAGCTGCTCGGCATTTACCGCTGGCTGACCGACGGCAGGCTGACCCATTGGGAGCAGATCTGCCTGTGCAAGGCCTGCTCGCGCGAGATCGAATACAATGAGGACAACGTAGAGGCTGTTTCGCGGTTTCTGACGATGGATTAGGCAGATGAAATCCCCTGCATCGAAACGCTGTGAGCGTCGGTGCAGGGGATTTTTGTCTCACGGAAGCGCATCGAGCACCGCGTCGGTCAGATGAACGGGCGACAGACCGCACTCCGTGCAGCGCTGCGCGAACGCGCGGATAAATTCCTCGTCGCACGAAACATCCGAAAGCGTCAGAAGCGGCAGCCATCCGCGTTCGGTCTCGGTCTCCGCACGCAGGCCGAAGGTCGTATAATGCCCGAGCAGAGCGGAAAAACAGTTTTCCTTTACCGGAAGATAACGGCATATCTGCATGAAAACCCCTCCTTTTCTCCATCATACGCCATGCAGAGCGCGAAGGGGCGCGAACGCTGTCGAACAGAAAAATTTTCGGAAATTTCATGAGAAATTGACCGAATGAGGTCAATTTTCGCGGTTTCCGCGCTATGGGTAGAGGGACCTTCGGCGACGGGAGGTGAAAGCACATGACGACCGAGGTGATCATCGCAGGCATGAGTCTGCTCGGGACGCTCGCCGGTTCATTCGGCGGGATTTACGTTTCGGGAAGCCTGACGCAGTACCGTCTGCGTCAGCTCGAGGAAAAGGTGAACCGCCACAACAACCTCATCGAGCGCACGTTCAAGCTCGAACAGGAATGCGCCGTGCTCGAGGAACGGGTGCGCGCGGCGGACAGAAGAATTGATGGACTGGAGGAGGAACAGGCATGAACTGGAAGGTAAGAATGAGAAATCCGTGGTTCTGGGTGGGCATCGTGAGCGCGGTCGTGAGCGCGCTGCGTGTGGACGTGAACGCACTGACGAGCTGGGGAGCGGTGTGGAGCTGTCTTGCCGGCATTATCGAAAACCCGGTGCAGCTCGCAACGCTTTGCCTTACCGTACTGAGCGTATTCATCGACCCCACGACCGCCGGTCTGGGAGACAGCGCCCGTGCGCTGACCTACAGGAAGCCGGCCGATTTCTAAACAAAACGCCATCGCTCGAGAATGCTCTCTCTGCGATGGCGTTTTGTTTACCTGTCGCGCAGACGGAGTGCGCGTGCAGGTCTGCGCGTCGTGATATTGCGGACGCCCTGTGTGAGGAACCAGTCGAGGAAGAGATCCTCGTTGACCGTCCAGGCGGAAAGGGCGATGCCGCTGTCCTTCAGCGTTTCGATGAAGCGGCGCGTGATGAGTACCTGATTCATGTTGACCGTCGTGATGCCATGTTCGCGGCAGACTTTCGTGATGATCTCGGCGGCGGTCAGCTCGAAATCCGGAATGTTGCGGTAGTTCAGGTAGAGGTCGGGGACGTACTCCTCGATGTTGAGGTAGACCTCGGCGCAGTCGTGCAGTTCGGGGTGCGCGGCGAAGATGTTAACATCGACCGAGCCGGAGAAGATGAGGCGGCCGGCCATGCCGCATTCGGCGGCGAGCGCCGCGACAGCCGGTTCAAGGCCGCGTTCCTTGAGGTCGCAGTTGATGCGCACGCCGGGCTTTGCGGCGGCGAGGGCAAGCACCTCGCGCAGTGTCGGCGCGGTATGGTCGGCGGCATCGTGGCCGAGCGCGAGCGTTCCGTCCGCAAGGCGGCGCACATCGACCTCGAACGCGTCGGCGTCGGTCGAGAGCGCATATTCGACGCAGGCAAGGCTGTTGTCGGGTGTGCCGTCCGAACCGGAATGCGCAGTGATTAGAGTTTTATCTGACATGAGAATCAACCTCCCACGGAAATCCAAAATACACGGAAATCTAAAATACACGGAAGCCTCAAAACGCTCCCACGCCTAATTATAATCAAAACCGCCCCGCCGAACAACCCTTGCCAAACAATTTTTACGCAGATTTTAGAGGGAAAAGCTGTATCTGCCAAGTTTTCCAAGGGAAAACGCGGCCTCCCCGAACCGAAATTTCCCACGAAAATTTCGTCCCCCGCGCCGCAGCGCGCATAAAATAGAACCTGCGGAGCAGGTTCATAAAAACCGGGGGCGTGTACCTCGGTTTTTATACCTCGACTCAGCCGCCGTGGGCGGCGTCGTTCGGGTATTTTTTGGCGGTTTCCTTGGGAACCGGCAAAAAAATATAGGGGGCTTTTGAAGCCCCCTATAAAGCGTAAGCGTTTTACTGCTCCCAGTCCTTCTCCTTGAGGTTGGTGTAAATATACACGCCTGCGGAAACCGAGCAGAGCAGGAACATGATGACCGACAGCGCGGCCGAACGGTTGTAGGCCAGATACTTGTTGAACTGGTCGAACAGCGCGATACCCAGCATCTTCGGGGAGTTGCCGCCCATCAGGTACGGGGTAGTGAACGAACCGACGTTGGTCATGAATACGAACGTGCCTGCGATGATGACGTCCTTGAGGGACAGCGGCAGAATCATGGAGGTGAATACCTTGAACTTGCCTGCGCCGACATCACGAGCAGCCTCGATGATGCTGTCCGGGATCGCGCCCAGACCGGCGGTGATCATCATTGCCGCAAACGGAATATTGAACCAGAGGTTCATGATGATCATGCCGCTTGCGTGGTACATCAGGCCGAGCTTGAGGTTCATGCCGAAGTGCAGACCGATGCGGTTGATGAGACCGGAGTCGCGGATGATCGTGATCATGGCGTAAACCGCGCACATTGCCGGTACGAAACGCGGCAGGAGGTACAGCGTGCCGATGCTCTTTGCGATGCCCGAATGGACGAAGCGCAGATAGAGCGCCAGCAGGTACGCAACGACCAGCGCGATGACGACGGTCGCGATAACGACGAACAGCGTGTACAGGATGTTCATGTGCTGTGCAGGCTCGGTGAAGAAGTATGCGTAGTTTGCGAGCGTGAAGGCGCCGGTCTTTTCATCCTGAAAGCTCTGGATGACAGCGGAAACGATCGGGTAGGCAACGGTCAGCATAACGACGAGAAACGCCGGCAGAACCAGTGCATAAGCGACCAGCTTTTGCTTCAGGGTTTTACTCATTTTATTATCCCCTCGTATCTAAGTTCATGCGTGGCTTCAAAAGCACGGGCTTCAGGTCGGGGCGGCCCCGGAGGACCGCCGCGATCACAATGTGCTTTTTAGCCGATGGAGCCGATCTCGTTGTCCCAGCGCTCGTTGAACTGAGTGCCCAGATCGCCGATGGACAGGATGCGGAAGTTGGAAACGTCCAGACCCTGGAGATCCTCATAACCGGTCATATCCATTTTGCTGGTGTCGATCAGCGGGATAGCGGCCATGTCGTTGACCATGATCTGCTGTGCCTGCTCGGAGAGCATGTAGTTCATGAATGCGTAAGCGCCTTCCTCGTTGGAGCCGAAGGTCGGGATGGTCAGAGTCTGCAAAGAGCCGGTCAGAGACGGGTCGATCTGGGTGATCTTGATGGTGTCCTTGATGGCGCCCTGTGCACGCTGGCTCAGGACCATGTCAGCCCAGTTCGGGCACATATCGATCTCGCCCTGATTCAGAAGATCCAGAGTACCCTGGTTCTTGTTCGGGTAAACGATGGAGCCGCCGGACTTGTACATGTACGGATGGATGGACTTGAGGAACTCGAAGCCCTTGTCCCATTCGCCGACCCACTTCTCGTCGCCGGAGGTGATAGCCTCTTCCGGCAGGAAGTTGTAGACCGAGGTGCGAGCGAAGGAGTCGCCTGCGCCGCCGGTGCCGGGAGCGTTGTAAGCGAAGCGGCCCGGATTCGCCTTCATCCACTCAACCAGCTCGTCCATGGTCTTGGGCGGGGTCGGAACCTTCTCGGAGTCGTAGGCAAGGATAACGGTGGTGCCGCGGTACGGCTGAGCGTAATCCTGCGCGACCGCGCTCTTCGCCTCAACAGATGCAGCGTTCGGAATCTTGGACTTGTCGAGCTTTACGAAGGACTCCTCGCCGATCTTGGACATGATCTTCGCCAGGTCGTCGCCGCTCCAGTCAACGATGTCATAATCGGTGTTGGTCTGGCCTGCCTTGCCGGCAGCTGCTACCATGTCTGCGAGGCCCTGTGCGCCGGTACCGGAGAGCATGAACTGCAGCTCAACCTGATACTGGTCCTTGTATTCGGAGTTGGTGTTGAAATCCTCGGTCAGCTTCTCGAAGATGGAGCGGACGTTGTCCGAACCGGTTGCCCACAGAGTAACGGTGGACTTGCCGCCGGAAGCGGAGTCGCCGCCGCTGCTGTCCTTCGAAGAACCGCCGCCGCAGCCGGTGAGGGCTGCCGTCATCATTGCTGCTGCAAGGAAGATCGAACCTAATCTCTTCAGTTTCATTTTTCATTCTCCTTTTTCTCTTATACATACTCTAAGGGGATCGACACGGGTGTGAAGCTCACCCGAATGTCTGCGTTTTTCAGGCGCTCATGGCGCTGTGTTCCCGATAAAGGATGTTGTGGTCAAAAATTACTTGTCGAAAACGGTATGCTTGCCGATGTGCATGCCGACCGTCTGACCGACGGACAGCTTCTCGCTGATGTCGCGGTCAACGAAGCACTTGATAACGTTGTCGCCGCGCTGTACGTTTACGACAACGTAGTGGCCGAGCACCATGATGGTGCGGACGGTGCCGGTGAAGTCGCCCGTGCCGTCGATGGAAACGGTAACGTCCTCCGGACGGACGGCGATGGTCTTGTTGTCCTTGTCGATGAAGTTCATCTCGCCGATGAAGGAAGCAACGTGGCGGGTCGCCGGCTTGTCGTAGATCTCGGTCGGGGTGCCGATCTGCTCGAACTTGCCCTTGTTCATAACGACGATACGGTGCGAAAGCGACATGGCCTCCTCCTGATCGTGGGTTACGAATACGACCGTGATGCCGAGATCGCTCTGGATTTTTTTCAGCTCCTCGCGCATCTGCTGACGGATCTTCGCGTCGAGCGCGGAGAACGGCTCGTCGAGCAGCAGCAGGGAGGGCTTGAGAAGCAGGCTGCGCGCGATGGCGATGCGCTGCTGCTGGCCGCCGGACATCTGGTTCGGATACTTCTTCTCGCAGCCGCTCATGGATACGAGAGCGAGCATCTTCTTGATGTCTGCGTCGATCTCAGCCTTGGGCACCTTGCGGAGCTTGAGGCCGAAGGCGAGGTTTTCGTAAATGGTCATGTGCGGCCAGAGGTTGTAGCTCTGGAACACCATTGCGGTCGGGCGTTTCTCGGGGGGCAGGCCGATGATGGACTGACCATCGATGGTGATGTCGCCGCTCGTGACGTCGAGGAAGCCGCCGATGGTGCGCAGGATGGTGGTCTTGCCGCAGCCGGAGGGGCCGAGGAAGGTGACGATCTCACCTTCGTAAATATCGAGGTTGATGTGTTCGACACCGTCGCCGTTGTCGTACTTCTTGGTCATATCCTTGATCTGGAGCTTGATCTTACGTTCGCTCATGGGTTATATATCCTCCTGTATTTCGATGGCAGATGCTGCCTTATTTCATCTTGAAGCCGCCGGAGATTGCTTCCGGACCGATGTACTTGCGCATTGCAAAGATCATGAGTGCGGACGGGATGATCAGCAGGATGGCAAATACCGCGCCGATCTGGACCGCCGAGGAGTCGAGCACGATGCCGTACATTGCGACCGGCATGGTCTGAACCTTTGCCATACCGACGAGCATGGTGCCCTGTGCCTCCTCCATCGAACCGAGGAAGGTGTAGAGCGTTGCGACCGAGATGCCGGGCATCGCCATCGGGAGCGTTACCTTGAAGAAGGTGCGGATGGGGCCTGCGCCGACGTCACGCGCCGCTTCTTCCTGCTGGCGGTGTACCGCGCGGAACGCGCTCGACGGGAGCCATACCATGAACATCATGGAGTTGATCATGTGGATGATGACGACGCCGGTGTAAGTACCCATCAGGTTATACTTGTAGAACAGGACCGCGATGGAGGTGTAGATGCCGAGCTTCGGGAATGCGTTGGTCAGCAGGAAGGACAGCATGAACATCTTACGGCCGGGATACTTGAAGCGTGCGATGGAGTACGCCGCCGGGATACAAAGCACCATGGAAACACCGGTGGTGATGATCGCCACGATGAAGGACTGCGTGATCGAGGAAACGAGGCTCTTCTGGCTGAATACGTAGCTCCACCATTTGAAACCCCACTGCTGCGGAAGGATGGCCGGAGCCTGATACTCGTTTGCGAAGGCGAGCATCAGCATATTGATCATCGGTCCGTAGAAGAACAGGATAAACGCCGCGAGCAGGACAAATTCAAGGAACTTGCGTCTGCCTACCGCATGGTAGAAGCGTTTCGGATTGAGCATTTTGAACATTGAATTCTTACACCCCTTTTTTCTTTCGCCCGTCCGGCAGGATGCTCTCTCTTCATCGACCGGAGCCGGCACAACTCATTTCGGAACGCGCTGTTTTCCCCTGAAAAGGACAAAAAAACAGCCAGATATAACATATGACAGTTCTTTCCCGCTCGGAAAAGCACGCCCATGTTACCCTGACTCAAATCTCTGAAAGCAACATTCCTTAACCTTGACCTCAGTATAGCACGCTCTTCGGGGGTGTGCAAGTGCAAAATGGCAAGAAGTTGACTTTTTACACAAATCTAACATAAAATGAACATATACTTTATGCAATGTGACGAAGAAAAAGCAGTGCCAACCCTTCCACACGTAAAATCAGCGGGATGATATTTGTGCAGATTTACTGAGCTGCGCCTGCCGGACGGAGCGCCGTCTGTGCAGCATCACCGGGGCGGTTGCGGTTTTGCCGCGAGATATGCTATAATGAGGATATCATTTCGATGGACTTGAAAAAACGAGGCGCGGCGGCCGCGCCGATGGAGGATACAAGAATGGAACACAAGAGAGAGAGGTTTCTGGACGCTCTTCAGGACTGTCCGGTGATCGCGGCGCTCAAAAGCGACGAGGGACTCGAAAAGGCTATCGCGAGCGACTGCACGACCGTATTTTTTCTGTACGGTACGATTTTGAACATCGCCTCGCACGTCGAGCGGGTCAAGCAGGCGGGCAAGATCGTTTTCGTCCACGCCGACCTAATCGAGGGTCTGACCGCGCGGGACATCACCGCGGATTTCATCGCGCAGAACACGCAGGCGGACGGCATCATTTCGACCCGCCCGAACATCATCCGCCGCGCCAAGGCGCTCGGCATGCTGGCCATTCAGCGCTTTTTCCTGTTCGACTCGCTCTCGTTCGAGAACGTACTGCGCCTGAGCCCGAACGCGGACGCGGTCGATCTGCTCCCGGGCACCATGCCGCGCGTGCTCGAGCGGCTGAAGCCGCAGATCCGCCAGCCCATCATCGCGAGCGGTCTGCTCGCGGACAAGCAGGACGTCGTCGCGGCGCTCTCCGCCGGCGCGCAGGCGGTCTCGACGACAAAGCCCGAGCTGTGGGAGATCTAAAATATCGGCACACTGAAACGGCAGGTAAAAATTTTTGCCGCCCTTTTAGCGATTCTGCTCAGAAGAAATCGCTTGCAATCAGGCAAAACCTGTGATATAGTGAAAACAGCAAAATGAATAAGTTTGTTTGCTTGTGAGATTAGAGTCAAAGTAAGCCGTTGCCGCAGAGCGAATGCACTGCGGAGTGGTTGCTTTGGCTTTTTTTGTTGGGAAAACGGAGGGAAAAGTATGTATGATGTAACCATCGTGGGCTGCGGCGTGGTCGGCGCATCGCTTGCCTATACGCTCTCGCAGTACAGGCTGCGCGTGCTCGTGCTCGAGCGCGAGAACGACGTTGCCATGGGTACGACAAAGGCCAACAGCGCCATCGTTCACGCAGGCTACGACCCGGAGAACGGCACGCTCATGGCAAAGCTGAACGTTCGCGGCTCGGAGCTGATGGAGCAGCTGTGCCGCGACCTGTCGGTCGGCTACAAGCGCATCGGCTCGTTCGTTCTGGCGTTCGATGAGGAGCAGAAGCAGCACCTCGAGCACCTGCTCGAGAACGGCGTCCGCAACGGCGTGCCGGGTCTGCGCATCCTCGACGCGAAGGAAGCGCACGAGATGGAGCCGAACCTCGCGGAAAACGTTGTCGCGGCGCTTTATGCGCCGTCCGCCGCCGTCATCGACCCGTGGGGTCTGTGCATCGCGGAGGCGGAGACCGCCGTGCGCAACGGCGTTGAGCTGAAGCTCCGCAGCGAAGTGACCGGCCTTGAGGACAAGGGTGACTACGTGCTCGTACATACCAGATCCGGTGATTACGAGACCCGCGTCATCGTCAACTGCGCCGGCGGCTGGGGCGGCGACATCTGCGCGATGACCGGCGCGGCCGAGTGGGAGGCGCAGCCGTCGCGCGGCGAGTATTACCTGCTCGACAAGTCGAGCGGCAATCTGGTCAGCCACGTTATCTTCCAGTGCCCGAACAGGCTCGGCAAGGGCGTCCTCGTTTCGCCCACCGTGCACGGCAATCTGATCGTCGGCCCGAACGCAGTCGATGTTTCCGCGCCGGACAGCAGGGAAAACACCCTCTCCGGCATGGATTTCGTCGCGGAGACCAGCCGCAGGAGCGTTCCGTCGATCGATTTCCGCCAGTCCATCCGCAATTTTGCAGGCGTTCGCGCGAACACGAGCGAAAGCGACTTCATCATCCGCCCGGCGAAGAATATGCCGCGTATGCTGCATATTGCCGGCATCAAGTCTCCCGGCCTGTCCGCAGCGCCCGCGATCGCGGAGTATGCCGCCGAGCTGCTCGAAAGCATGGGCATCGCCCTCGAAAAGAAGGACGAGTGGAACGGCAGACGCGAGCAGATCCGCTTCAAGCAGCTCTCCGACGAGGAGAAGGCGGCTCTCATCGCCAAGGACTCGCGCTACGGCCGCGTTATCTGCCGCTGTGAGACCATCACCGAGGGCGAGATCGTCGCCGCTATCCATTCTCCCATTCCGCCCTGCTCGCTCGACGGCATCAAGCGCCGCGCAGGCTCGGGCATGGGCCGCTGTCAGGGCGGCTTCTGCGGCCCGCGCGTGCTCGACATTCTCGCGCGTGAGCTTGGATGCAGTCCGCTCGATATTCAGCAGGACGGCGACGGCACCTTTATTCTGATCGGCACCACCAAGGGAGGCACACTGGCATGAAATACGAACTCGTGATTATCGGCGGCGGCCCGGCAGGCCTGTCCGCTGCAAATGCCGCATGGGAAGCAGGCTGCCGCTCGATCTGCATCGTCGAGCGCGACCGCGAGCTGGGCGGCATCCTCAACCAGTGCATCCACAACGGCTTCGGTCTGCACTATTTCAAGGAAGAACTGACCGGCCCGGAGTATGCCGGCCGCTTTATCGACATGGTAGGTCAGACCGGCGTTGACGTCCGTCTGGACGCCATGGTGCTCGATATCACCCCGGACAAGCACGTTCACATCGTCTCCTCCGAGGGCGGCTACGAGGATCTCGAGGCCAGAGCTGTCATCCTCGCGATGGGCTGCCGCGAGCGCACCCGCGGCGCAATCGCCATCCCGGGCACCCGTCCGGCAGGCGTTTTCACCGCCGGTGCGGCGCAGCGCTACCTTAATATCGAGGGCTACATGGTCGGCAAGCGCGTCGTTATTCTCGGCTCGGGCGACATCGGCCTTATCATGGCGCGCCGCATGACGCTCGAGGGCGCGAAGGTGCTCGCCTGCGTCGAGGTCATGCCGTATTCCGGCGGTCTGACGCGAAACATCGTGCAGTGCCTCAATGACTTTGACATTCCGCTTTATCTCTCCCACACCGTTTCGGACATTCAGGGCAAGGACCGCGTGGAGCGCGTCGTCGTTTCCGAGGTCGGCCCGGACCGCCGTCCGATCCCGGGCACCGAGATGACCTTCGACTGCGACACCATTCTGCTGTCGGTCGGCCTTATCCCGGAGAACGAGCTGAGCCGTGGCGCGGATATTCAGATGGACCCGCGCACGAACGGCCCGGTCGTCTACGAAAATATGGAGACCTCGATTCCGGGCGTGTTCGCCTGCGGCAACGTGCTGCACGTACATGATCTGGTCGACTTCGTAACCGCCGAAGCGGCCCGCGCAGGCAGGGCTGCCGCTGCGTACTGCGCAGGCAAGCAGACCGCCGAGGGCAGAACGCTCGACATCAGGAACGGCAATCTCGTCGGCTACACCGTGCCGCAGCACGTCCGCATGGACGCCGACTTCACGGGCGCAGACGTATTCTTCCGCGTCCGCGCAATCTGCGGCGCGAGCCGCATCGTGGTCAAGGACGAAACGGGCGCTCAGATCGCGTCCTTCCGCCGCGAGCATATGGCGCCGGGCGAGATGGAAAACATCAAGCTGCCGCGCGTCCTGCTCGAAAAGGCACAGGGCGCAGTCACGGTATCGGTTGAGGAGGAACAGGCATGACCAGCATTATCTGCATTACCTGCCCCAAGGGCTGCCGCCTTTCGGTAGATGAGGAAAACGGCTATAAGGTAACGGGCAACGGCTGTCCGCGCGGCGAGATTTACGGCAGGAACGAGCTTCAGCACCCGGTCCGCGTCATCACCTCGACCGTCAGGATAGAGGGCGCTGCGGTGCCGCGCCTGCCGGTCAAGACCGACAAGCCGCTGCCGAAGGAGAAGATGTTCGAATGCATGCACCTGCTCGACGGCATCACCGCGAAAAGTCCGGTCAGGATCGGAGACCGGCTCGCAGAGCATATCCTCGGCACGGACATCAATATCGTCGCGACCAAGGCGTTGTAAAACGGCACTTTTCAGGTCTGTAAAAAAATTCGCAAAAAAGTTTGCGCAAACGTTTGCATTCTTGTTAAGAATATGTTAATATAAATATACTCAATGACGGATGAGCACAGGGCGCATGTTTTGCCGGGCAGCAATGCCCGAACGAACCATGCGTCGGTGTTTATTTTCATTTTTTCAGAAAGTGAGGCGGACGTCAGTGAACGGAGTAATTCCATATCTGCGTGAAATGAATTTTGTGTCGGTGATGTTCCGACTTATACTCGCCATGGTGTGCGGCGGCATGATCGGTCTGGAGCGAGGGCGAAAACGCCGGCCTGCCGGTTTCCGAACATATATGCTCGTGTGTCTGGGCGCGGCGCTGACCATGCTGCTCAGTCAGTATGAGTTCGCGATGGTCATGGGCCCGTGGAAGGACATTGCGGTAGAGCTCGGCATGAAGACCGATGTTTCGCGCTTCGGCGCGCAGGTCATCAACGGCATCGGCTTCCTCGGCGCGGGCACCATCCTCGTCACCGGCCGTCAGGAGGTCAAGGGCCTGACTACGGCGGCCGGCCTGTGGGCGTCGGCCTGCATGGGTCTCGCCATCGGCGCAGGCTTTTATGAATGCGTCGTGCTGTGCACGGTGCTCATCTTCCTGTGCATGCGTTTTCTCCCGGCATTTGAGAATTATCTGGTCGAGAAAGCGCGCTTTATCAACATTTATGTAGAATTCCGCTCTCTGGATGACCTCGGCTCGATCATTAGCCGCATCAAATCACAGGGCGCGCGCATCTGCGACGTGGACATCAACCGCGGCCGCACCGAGCGCTCGATCAATCCGAACGCGGTATTTGCCATCCGGCTGCAGCAGAAGCAGCCGCATACGCAGGTCCTCACGGCGATCGCCGCGCTGGACAGCGTATACACGATCGACGAAGTCTGAAAGGGGGGGACGAAATGCTTTCGATTTTTAACGGAGTCCGCGATATTACCATGCTGTCGGTCACGGTGCGTCTTTGTCTCGCCGTGCTGTGCGGCGGCATGATCGGTCTGGAGCGCGCGTTCAAGCGCCGTCCCGCCGGTTTCCGCACGCATATCCTCATCTGCCTCGGCGCATCGCTCACGACGATGACCAGTCAGTATCTGTATCTGAATATGCACTATTTCACCGATATGGCCCGTCTCGGCGCGCAGGTCGTTGCCGGTATCGGTTTCATCGGCGCCGGTACGATCATTGTGACGCGCCGTCAGCGCGTCAAGGGACTGACCACGGCGGCCGGTCTCTGGACGAGCGCGATCGTCGGTCTTGCCCTCGGCGGCGGCTTCTATGAAGGCGGCATCGCGGTAAGCGTGCTCGTGCTCCTGGCCGAGCTGGTGTTCTCGCGCCTCGAGTACCGCATTCTGGACAATGTGCCCGAGATCAACCTGTACATGGAGTATTCGGACAAGGACTGCCTGGAGAACGTGCTTCAGCTCCTGCGCCAGAACCGCCTGAGCATCTCGAACATGGAGATCACGCGCTCGGCAGGCAGCGAGGAGCACAACGCCTGCGCCATCTTCGCGCTGCACCTGAAAAAGGGCTGCCGCACGGAGGAGCTCATTCAGAAAATTCAGCGCATTGAAGGCGTAGTGTCGGTAGAGGAAATTTAACAGGAACCAGGAGAAAAGCCAAAGAGCGCGGACAAAAGTCTGCGCTCTTTTCATCTGTATTATGATGTAATTTGCCAATAACGCTGCTGCCGCGAAAACATCACTCGCGCGGCAGCGCGCATAAAACAGGCTTTGCGAAGCAAAGCCAAAAAAACCGGGGGCGTGTACCTCGGTTTTTTTACACTGAGAGGGAGGAAGTTTCCACATGGGAACTTTCGGACGTCCGTGTTCTGCGAAGTCAGAACACATACTGCCGGAAAACTTTGTTTTTCGGCAATATCAAACGGCCTGCCCATATAAGAGCAGACCGTTCGAGAAAAAGAGAATGAGAGAGGTTGTCTTAGTGAACGCCTTCCTCGGCTGCGACGCGGCAGAGTACATCCGCGTGGTTGGAAATGATGGCGTCAACGCCGCGGTGGATCATATCGCGCATATTTTCCTCGTCATTTACCGTCCAGGTGTTGACCTTCATGCCGCGGCTGTGGTACAGATCGACCAGCTCCGGCTGATACTGGAGCAGCATATAGCGCGGGTGCATATTGTCCGCGTTCGAGCGCTCGATGTACTTGTCGATGTCGAGATACGGCTTGTCGTAGAGCAGGCCGGTCTTGATGTCCGGGCAGAGCTCCTTGAACTTCTGCATGGAAATATGGTTGAAGGAGGAGACGAATACGCGGTCCTGCATCTTGTGTGCGGAGATGGCGTCGATGACGCGCTGCTCCAGACCCTCGTAGAATACCTCGTAGTTCTTCAGCTCCATATTGAGCAGCATATTGGTCTCGTCGCAGAAATCGAGCAGCTGGTCAAACGTCCAGATGTGCTGTCCTGCGAATTCGGGGGACATCCAGGAGCCGATGTCCAGCTCGAGCATCTCCTCGTAGGTATGGTCCTTGATGAAGCCGGTGCCGTTCGAGGTGCGCTCGACCGAAGCATCATGGAAAATAATGAGCTTGCCGTCCTTCGTGATATGAACGTCGCTCTCAAAGCCGTCTGCACTGGTCTCCTCGACCGCCTTGCGGAATGCGAGCGGGCTGTTCTCCGGGTATTTGCCCGAGAAACCGCGGTGCGCGAGCAGCATGACCTTTTTCATATTCGTTCGCCTCTTTCGTAAAAATAAAAAAGCACATACCGATACTGAGTCCCCGGTATGTGCTCGCTCAACAAATCTCATGCACATATACATTATATCATAAAACCGGCGGAATGCAAACCCTTCTTTCGTGCATTCCGCATATTTTTTTGTCCGCCGCACACCGGGGGCGGTGCCGGTTTATGTAAAATCCGTGTAAAAAGCGTGAGCCTTGTGTGATACCACCGAAAAAACGGGTCTGCTCTCCGCATTAGCTTAAGGCAACACCGCATAATTAAAGCTGCGGCGCTTTGCGGAAATTTTTCACCCTGATTGCGTTGCGATTTCTTGCAATACGAAAGTATTGCTGCAAAACCGCGCCTTATCAGAGCACAAAATTTACTCGCAAATCGCTCTTGTCCAATTATGCGGTATTGCCTTACAGAAGCAAAAGAAAACAGCAAAGGAGTTTTGCCTTATGGGATACCAGACCGTGTTTCGCCGCTACGAGAAGAAATACCTCGTAACGCAGGAGCAGTACGACCGGCTTGCGGCGGTGTTCGCCCCGCGCATGGAGCGCGACCGGTTTTCCGAGTCCACCATCAGCAACATCTATTATGATACGCCGGATTTCCGGCTCATCCGCCGTTCGCTCGACCGCCCGGCATACAAGGAAAAGCTGCGGCTGCGCACCTACCGCACGCCGCACGCGGACACGGAGGCCTTCGTCGAGATCAAGAAGAAGTACGACCATGTGGTCTACAAGCGCCGCATCGGCATGAATTATCAACAGGCTGTGGATTATCTGGACGGCGCCCCGGCACCCGAGGCGAGCCAGATCTCCCGGGAGATCGACTGGTTCTGCCGGTTTTACGAGGGAATTCGCCCGGCGATGTGCATCTTTTACGACCGCCTTGCGGTGTTCGACCGTGAACAGCCCGAGCTGCGCGTCACGTTTGACTCGGGCATCCGCTGGCGAACGGACGACCTCGATCTTGCCCGCGGCACGCGCGGCAGACTGCTGCTCGACCCGAGCGTGCGCCTCATGGAGATCAAGATCCCCGGCGCGGCGCCGGTCTGGCTCGCCCGTGCGCTCTCGGACGCAGGCGTGTTCCCGAGCCACTTTTCCAAATACGGCGCGGCCTATCAGACCATGCAGCGCGAAGAAAAAACCATTCGCTTTAACGAAAAAGGGGAAATCTACTGTGCTTGAGACTTTATTTGGTTCGGTTCTGACCGCCGGCATCACGGCCGCCTCGTTCACCGTCTGCCTGATCGCGGCGCTGGCGCTCGGTGCGCTTGTCGCGGCGGTATATATGTATAAAAACACCTGCACGCAGTCCATGGCGGTGACGCTCGCGCTGCTGCCCGCGATGGTGCAGGTCATCATCCTGCTCGTCAACGGCAACCTCGGCGCAGGCGTTGCGGTGTCCGGCGCGTTCGGCCTCGTCCGCTTCCGCTCCGCACCCGGCTCGGCACGCGACATCACCTGCATCTTCCTCGCCATGACGCTCGGTCTCGCGACCGGCATGGGCAGCCTGTATAACCTGCATTATCATGTGACACTCGTCTCGTCCGAGGTCGAAAAGCAGTTCCTCGACGCCATCCGCTGCCGCAACGGCAATCTGGACATCGTTTGCGGCAAGGTGCCGCAGGCGAAGGAAGCGCTGTAAAGCTGCCGCGAAACTTGTGTTCTTTGATTTTATGCTATTGCGAATTTAAGAAAGGTTCTGACTGATATGAAAAAGAAATTACTCGCGGCGCTGCTGGCCTCGGCGCTCGCGGCGGGCATGCTGCCGACCTCGGCGTGTGCGGTATCATCTGCCTATACCTCCTCGAACGCGACTCTCATCAGCTTCACCGACTCCGCCGTGACGGCGAACGGCAAATACAGCGGCTATGAGATCGAGGGTACGGACGTCTCCATCACGGCGGCGGGCACCTATGTGTTCTCCGGCGACTGCGACGACGGCTCGATCACAGTCAAAAAGGGCGTCACGGGCGTTACGCTCGTGCTGAACGGGCTGACGCTGACGAATGCGGACAGCGCGTCGATCACGCTGAACAAGACCGCCGAGGCGGCGCTCATTGCGGCGGCAGGCAGCGAGAACACGGTAGCCGATACCGCGGGCGCGAACGACGAGAACGCGGCGGTCAAGGTCAAGAGCGGCGCGTCGCTCTCGCTCAGCGGCACCGGCACGCTGACCGCCTGCGGCAACGCGAAAAACGGCATCAAGGGCGCGTCCGACGCGGTCATTACGGTGGATGAGCTGACGCTGAATATCGAGGCGGCGGACGACGGCCTGTCCTGCGATGACGAGCTGACCATCAAGAGCGGCCGGGTGAACATCACAGCAGGCGGCGATGCCGTCAAGGCTTCCCCGGACACAGACGACGCGGAAAATCCGGATACCACCTCGCTCGGCAACGTCACGGTTTCGGGCGGTACGATGACCCTGACGGCGGCGAATGACGGCGTGCAGGCGGACGGCGACCTGACGATCTCGGGCGGCACGTTTGCCGTGACCGCGAACGGCGGACACACGACTGCCCTGACCGACGATTCCGCTTCCTGCAAGGGCCTCAAGGCCGGAAAGACGCTGACCGTTTCGGGCGGCATGTTCACGGTGGACAGCGCAGACGATGCGCTGCACGCGAACGATGTGACCGTTTCGGGCGGTACGCTGACGCTCGCCTCGGGCGACGACGCGGTGCACGCGGACAATGACCTCGTGGTCGGCGTGAAGGGCTCGTCCTCGACCTCGAACCCGAAGATCAGCATCACCGCAAGCTATGAAGGCCTGGAGGGCACGACCGTCAGCGTTTACAGCGGCGACATCGACGTTGCGGCGTCGGACGACGGCGTGAACGCCGCAAACAGCGAAATCGGAGAGCGCAGCGACAAATACGCCATCCATATCGCAGGCGGCGACCTTTATATTGATGCAGGCTCGGACGGTCTGGACTCGAACAACGACATCACTATGACGGGCGGCAAGGTCGAGGTTTACGGCGCGGACGCGATGATGGACGCGGCAATCGACTATGACGGCACGTTCACACTCTCGGGCGGCACGCTGTTCGGCGCGGGCATGGAGCCGGGCGCAGGCACGCAGGCGTATGTCGCGGTCGGTGAAACCTCGCCCTCGGGCGGTCACGGCGGTATGGGCGGCGGTCAGGGCATGACGCGCCCGACGGACGAAAACGGAAACCTCATGACGCGCCCGGACAAGACTGACGGCGGTATGCAGACGCCGCCGGACGGCGCAGACGGTCAGCAGAACGGCACGCGCCCGGAGAAGCCGTCCGGCGATAAAAACGGCTGGACTGGCGGCAAGGGTCAGTCAGCGAACCGCGAGAGCGCCCTCGGCATCAAGGAGGGGAGCGTCATCACCGTGCAGGACGCTTCGGGCAAGACGCTCTACACCGCGAGCGCACTTGGCTCGATGAGTAGCGTAATCTTTTCCTCGTCCGACATCAAGGAGGGCGAAACCTATACCGTGCTCGTGGACGGTACCTCGGTCGGAACCGCGACCGCAAAGCTCGGCACCTCAACCTCTGACGGCGGCAGCTTTGCGCCCGGTCAGAATCAGAACGGCGGCGCACAGCCGGGCGGCGTTTCCGGCTTCGGTGACGTTCCGCAGACCAGCTGGTTCGCGGACGCGGTCAAGTACGTGAGCGAAAACAAGCTGATGAACGGCACGAGCACCACGGCGTTCTCCCCGAACGAAAACATGAGCCGCGCGATGCTCGTGACCGTGCTGTACCGCATGAGCGGCGAGACCGCTGAAGCAGACAGCAGCTTCGGCGACGTTTCCTCCTCGGCCTACTATGCCGCGGCGGTAAACTGGGCGTCGAGCAAGGGTATCGTGAACGGCATGGGTGCGGATGCGTTCTCTCCGAACGCGAGCATCACCCGTGAGCAGCTCGCCGCGATGCTCTACCGTTACGCCGGCGAGCCGAGCGTGAGCGCCGACCTGTCCGCGTACACGGACGCGGTTTCGATTTCGCCCTACGCGGAAAAGGCGGTCGAGTGGTGCGTGGCGAAGGGCATTCTGAGCGGAAAGAGCGCGACGCGCCTTGCGCCGCAGGACACCGCAACGCGCGCGGAGTGTGCCGCCATACTCCAGCGGTTTGCCGCACTGTAAATTCCAAAAAACGCAACACATTCAACACAGATTCAACACAGGCGGACGGTAGACTGATTGCAGAAAACAAGCAGAAAACAAAAGGAGGCGGCGTTTATGCAGTCGAGCAGTCAGGCAGTCCGCGCGAAGGAGGATGGACCGTTCCTCGAGCGCTTTATCGAAGCGCACGAGGGCTTCATCCTGCGCACGGCGTCCCGGCACGCCGGTCACACGGTGACAAGGAGTGATGATGAATACTCGGTAGCGCTCCTGGCGTTCTACGAGGCCGTCAAGGGCTACAACCCGGCAGGCGGCCCGTTCGGCGCATATGCGTCGCTCGTTATCGGCCGCAGGCTGGCGGACTACTACCGCGCATCGCACCGGTTCGATGCCGAGGTCAGCCTTGCGCCGCAGACCTTCGATGGAACGGTAGAGGAGGACGCGGCGGACGCGGGCGTGCAGCTCGCGGTCGTAGAGAAGCTCGGAGAGATGCGCACGGTCTGCGCCGCCGAGGAGATCGAGAGCGCGGACGAGCAGTTCGCAAAGTACGGCTTTTCGTTTTATGATCTGGCGTCCTGCTCGCCGAAATCGGATAAAACGCGCCGCTGCTGCGGCATGGCGGCGGCGGCTCTCAGCCGCAGCAGCGTACTCGCCGCCTCGCTCCGGCGCACGCACGAGCTGCCGGTCCGCGCGCTCGCGAAGGAGAGCGGCGTATCCGCACGCCTCATCGAGCGCCACAGAAACTATATCGTTGCCGCGGCGCTGCTGCTGGACGGAGACTATCCGGTGCTCAGCAGCTATCTCGGCAGCATCAGAAGGTATCTGGAAGGGCAGAACAGAAGGGAGGCGGCGGTATGCGCGCAGTCGTGACCGAGATCAGAGAAACAAGCGCGGCGGTGCTGTGCGAGGACGGGCAGATCCGGCTGATTCCGGCGCAGAATTTTCAAAAAGGGCAGGAGATCACGCTCAGCGCGGGCAGGCGCCGTGTCCGCCGTCCACTCATGTGGACCGCGTGCGCCGCGGTGCTGTGCGCGATGGCGACGACGAGCGTTTACGCGGTGTGCGAGCCGTATTCGAGCGTGACCGTGGACGGGGAGGAGAGCGTGGAATACACGCTCAACCGCTTTGACTGGGTGATCGGCACGCGCGTTTCCGGGGAAAAGCCGCCGAAGGGTGAGTCCGTGCCGCCCTTCACGCACGCGCGGGACGCCGTCCGGCAGGCGGTCGAGCGGGAGTACGCGAACGGACAGGAAAACGTCAGCATCACGGTCTCCTCGCACGACAGCGGCAGGGCAGAGGGCCTGTGCGAGATGCTCGAGAAGCCCGGAAACGGGCACGGGGACGATAGGGCGGAGCATCCGGCGCCGCGTGTCCGGACCGCGTCGCCCGCGAGCGAAAAGACGGGAGATATGTGACGCACAGTGAACAATCAGCATCGTGCGGCGCGCCCGAAGGCCTTGGGCGGTTTGCCTATAAAAACCATGCGCAATTCGGCTAATGCGCGGAAAATTTTCGCGCGGATACGGGTCTGCTTGCCAAACGGCGGTGGGGAGTGGTAAAATGATTGCAGAAACAAAAAAAGCAAGAGAAAACCTCCTGATGAGAGAGAAAACCCGTGCTGAAAAGGAGAAAACTGCAATGAAGGATATCAAAGTCGGTATTGTAGGTCTGGGTCGTCTGGGCTCGGTACACGCACAGAACCTCGCGTTCAAGATCCCGGGCTGCAAGCTGGTCGCTGCCTGCTCGCTCGAGCAGAAGGAACTGGACTGGGCGAAGGACTACCTCAAGGTAGAGTACACCACCACCGATTACAAGAAGATGGTCGATGAGGCAGACATCGAGGCTGTCGTTATCGTTTCCTCGTCGCCTGAGCACTGCTGGATGATCGAGTACGCGCTCGACGCCGGCAAGCATGTGTTCACCGACAAGCCGCTGGGCTGCTCTCTCGAGGAGTGCAAGCGCGCTGAGGCCGCTGTTGAGCGTCACCCGGACAAGCTGTTCTTCCTCGGCTTCATGCGCCGCTACGACCCGTCCTACGCAGATGCGAAGGCACAGATCGACGCAGGCCACATCGGCAAGCCGTATCTCGTCAAGGCGACCGGTCTTGACCCGGAGGCTCTGGTCGAGAGCTGCATCAAGTTCTCCAAGACCTCGGGCGGTATCTTCATCGACGCTGCATCTCACGACATCGACCTGATGCGCTGGTTCCTCGGCGGCGAGGTCACTGAGGTTTATGCCGCAGGCACCACCTTCAAGCATCCGGAGTTCGCTGAGAACGGCGACACCGAGACCGGCATGGCGATGCTGAAGTTCGACAACGGCACGGTTGCATTCCTGCACGTCGGCCGTACTGCGCCGCACGGCTACCACACCGAGACCGAGATCGTCGGCACCGAAGCGCACATTCGTGTTGCCGGTGTACCCTGGAAGGACCGCGTCATGGTATACGACCAGTACGGCGCACGCCAGGAGATCATCGAGAACTTCCCGCAGCGCTTTGCAGAGGCATATCTGCTCGAGATGGTCGATTTCATCGACTGCATCCAGAAGGGCCGCAAGCCGGAGCTGACCGTTTACGACGGCACCAAGGCTACGCTCGTTACCTATGCGATCACCGACTCGTTCCATACGGGCAAGCCGGTGACTGTCAAGTACTAACGCACTTGACTCCAGGGGGGACGCTGTCCCCCCTGGATACCCCTCCGGTTCCGCAGAAACCGGAGGGGATACCCCCCTCGCCCCTGCACGGCAGGGGTGGCCGCGCCGCCGCGGCGCGGGCAGCGGG
>ERZ837910.1966-NODE-1966-length-26641-cov-6.487437_pt1 | contig 26641 bp, 24 predicted proteins | sample MGYA00519940_ERZ837910 | MGnify/ENA primary metagenome ERZ837910 (study PRJEB31850, sample SAMEA3708825) | human gut metagenome | biome: human gut; feature: human-associated habitat; material: faeces | place: China | collected 2014 ... | reverse complement strand
AAATTCCCCATAAAAGTCCAGCTCTGCCGGACTTTTATACCTCTGCCCGCGCCGCAGCGGCGCGGCCTCGTCCGCCGTGCGGACGAGAGGGGGGTATCCCCTTCGGTTTCGCAGGAACCGAAGGGGTATCCAGGGGGGACAGAGTCCCCCCTGGAAGAGCGTCAGCGGTCTACAACCGGTATCTCCGTCATATCTTCCTCGTCGAGGTTCTTGAGGTAGTGCCTTGTCTCCTGTGCGATGACGCCCGAGAGCAGCAGCACCGCGATCAGGTTCGGTATCGCCATCAGCGCGTTCAGAATGTCCGCGATAGACCACATAAGGTCGAGCGCCAGAACGGGGCTGAACACAACGACCGCGAGGAACAGCAGCTTGTACGGCAGGATTGCCTTTCGGCCGAGCAGATACTCCGCCGCCCGCTCGCCGTAGTACGACCAGCCGAGGATGGTCGAGTAGGCGAAGGTGATAATGCTGAACACAAGGATGGCCGGGCCGATGTACGGGATCTGCGCGAACGCAATCGTGGTCATCTGACCGCCGTTGGCGATGCTCGCCATATCGACCGCCGGGTTCTTCATGATAGTCGAGATGAGCACGAGACCGGTCATAAGGCAGACAACGACCGTCGTCCAGAACGTGCCGGTCGCGGAGACGAGCGCCTGACGCACCGGATTGCGCGTCTGCGCGGCGGATGCAACGAGCGGCGCGGAGCCCATGCCGGACTCGTTCGAGAACAGACCGCGCGCCACGCCGTACTGGAGCGCGAGACGGATGCCGCCGCCGACCAGACCGCCCGCGACCGCGCCCGGCCGGAACGCAAGCGTGAAGATTGCCTTGAACGCCGGGAGGATGTAGTCGTAGTTGATGCCGAGGATGACGATGCAGCCGAGCACATAGAACAGCGCCATGACCGGAACCAGCTTTTCGCACACGGTCGCGATGCTCTCGATGCCGCCGAGGATGATGATGGCGGTGACGATGCCGAACACGATGCCGATGGCGATGCGCGGAATGCCGATGGGCAGGTTGGTCTCGATGACCTCCGCGATGGCGTTGATCTGCGTGCCGCAGCCGGTGCCGAAGGACGCCAGCATGGCAAACAGCGCGAACAGAACCGCCATCACCTTGCCGAACTTCTTCCATTTCAGGCCGCGCTCAAGTGCATACATCGCGCCGCCCATCATGCGGCCGTCTGCGGTCTGCACGCGGTACTTGACCGCGATCAGGCTCTCCGCGTACTTGGTCGCGATGCCGAACACACCGGTCAGCCAGCACCACAGCACCGCGCCCGGGCCGCCGAGATAGATGGCCGTGCCCACGCCGATGATGTTGCCCGTGCCGATGGTGGACGCAAGCGCGGTCGTCAGCGCCTGAAACTGGCTGACGTCGCCCGGGGAGTCCGGGTCCTTCGTCACCGACAGCCGGATGCCGGTGAACGTCTTTTTCTGGATAAATCCGGTGCGCAGCGTCATAAAAATATGCGTGCCGCACAGCAGAATGAGCATAGGTGCGCCCCATATCCAGTTTCCGAGCGAGGTGATAAAGCTCGAGAAAGCCTCCATGTTTTTCTGTCTCCTTTTTTTCGACGGAAACGGTTTCCGCCAGATTTACGGCAATACTGCATAATTTCCGCAAATTGCTCCTGTTCAATTATGCAGTGCTGCCTTGCATACACTCCTCCCCCGTTTTCAGACAAAGAAAGGGAGCGAAGCATAGTGCCTCGCCCCCCGAACTTCTGAAACGGGAGCCGTCCGCGCAACAGCTTAATGTCATAATACGCGAAACGCTTTATCAGTATAACATATTCCCCTCTGTGACACAAGTTTTTTCATTGGAGACAGGTGTTTTTATAAGTTCAGCGGCGTACAACCGGGATCTCCGTTGTATCCTTCTCGTCGAGGTTCGCGAGATAGTGGCGCGTCTCCTTCGCGATGACGCCCGAGAGCAGCAGCACGATCATGGGAAGACCCCACAGCCAGCTGTCAAGAGCGTTGATCATCTCGGTGAATTTCTCCATTTTTATTCTCATCCTTTCGTCCCCCTCCGCGCCGCAGCGGAGAGCAAAAAGGGCGCGAGACTGTGCCGTCCCGCGCCCTTGCGAAATAATATCAGTATAATACCAGACAGCGAGCCAAAAATCAAGAGCCGTCCGCCAATTTGGTGATTTTTTATCTGACCCTATAAAATATTCGCAAACTGATTATTTTGTTCATGTCACTCAGGCGGTATAATAACGGCATCACAGCAAAGAACGATAATCCGAGAGGAGAACAATAAAATGGCTACACGTTACGAACTCAACAAGGAACTGGCGCAGATGCTCAAGGGCGGCGTCATCATGGACGTTACCACCCCGGAGCAGGCGAAAATCGCAGAGGAGGCCGGCGCGTGCGCGGTCATGGCGCTCGAGCGCATCCCGGCGGACATCCGCGCGGCCGGCGGCGTATCCCGCATGAGCGACCCCGGCATGATCCGCGGCATTCAGGAGGCGGTTTCCATTCCGGTCATGGCGAAGTGCCGCATCGGTCATTTCGTAGAGGCGCAGATTCTCGAGGCGATCGAGATCGACTACATCGACGAGAGCGAGGTCCTCTCCCCCGCCGACGACGTTTACCACATCGACAAGACCAAGTTCAACGTGCCGTTCGTTTGCGGCGCGCGTGATCTGGGCGAAGCGCTCCGCCGCATCGCAGAGGGCGCAAGCATGATTCGCACCAAGGGCGAACCGGGCACAGGCGATGTCGTTCAGGCCGTCACTCATATGCGCGCGATGAACGCGGAGATCCGCCGCGTACAGAACCTGCGCGAGGACGAGCTGTATGAAGCAGCGAAGCAGCTGGCCGTTCCGGTCGAGCTGGTGCAGTATGTCCACGAAAACGGCCGTCTGCCGGTCGTCAACTTCGCAGCCGGCGGCGTTGCTACCCCGGCGGACGCCGCGCTCATGATGCAGCTCGGCGCGGAAGGCGTATTCGTCGGCTCGGGCATCTTCAAATCCGGCGACCCGGCAAAGCGTGCGGCGGCGATCGTGAAGGCGGTCACGAACTACACCGATGCAAAGCTGATCGCAGAGCTGTCCACCAACCTCGGTGAGGCGATGGTCGGCATCAACGAAAACGAGATCGCTCTGCTCATGGCGGAGCGCGGCAAGTAAGCCATGGCAACCGGAATTTTAGCGCTTCAGGGCGCGTTCGCGGAGCACGCCGCCATGCTCGACCGTCTGGGCGAGCCGCATTTTGAGATCCGGCAGGCACGCGACCTCGAAAAGCCGCTCGACCGCCTCATCATCCCCGGCGGCGAGAGCACGGTCATGCGCCGCCTGCTGCACGACCTCGACCTGTTCGATGCGCTCCGCGCGCGCATCACGGAAGGAATGCCGGTCTTTGGCACCTGCGCCGGACTCATCCTGCTCGCAAAGCAGGTCGACGGCGGTATTCCGTGCTTCGCGACCATGGACATCGCGGTCAAGCGCAATGCCTACGGCCGCCAGCTCGGCAGCTTCTTCACGAACGACAGCTTCGAGGGACTCGGCACGCTGCCGATGACCTTCATCCGCGCGCCCTACATCGAGTCGGTGTCGGGCGGCGCGAAGGCGCTCGCCGTTGTCGACGGCAAGATCGTTGCGGCGCGGCAGGACAATCAGCTCGTCACCGCATTCCACCCCGAACTCGACGAAAACACGGCAATCCATGAGTATTTTCTCAAAATGTGAAACCGAAGGACGCTCTAAAAAAGAGCGTCCTTTTTATTTCCGTTTCGTATAATATTACCGTTCGTATTATTTCAGGAAGTCCTCTTTCGCACCGGAACGTGAGTGCTTTTGTTATATCTGTGTATTATATTACTACCAGTATATCGTATCTGCCAATTCCTGCTCGCAGGCGTCGAGGCATATCTCATGCAGGCGCTGCACGGCGTCCTCGCTCTCGTGCAGCCTGTGCATCCATCTTCCGTTATAGGTGACATAGAATTCCGGCGGATAGTAGTAAAAATACAGTGGTTCCCCGTTGTAGTCCGTTTCAATCCGGTAAGTCAGCTTTCCATCAGGATATCGCCCCAGGAGCTCGGGAATGCTGTTCATTTTGATCTGCGGCAGCAGCTGGCGCACCTCATCCGTATCGAGCCAGCGCGTGACATACGCCGAATACTGCCCCTGTATCGTGCCCAGCACCTCGATCTGTCCGATGCCCTCCGCCTTCGGCGCCGGCGCATACGGCACGAGCAGCGCCGCGAGCGCGATACACGCAGCCGAGGATACCAGCGCATACGTCAGTCTTTGTTTCACTGCATTCCCTCCTCACCAAAAAAGAAAAACCGCCAACGCAAAGGTTTATTTTCGCGCTGGCGGTTAAATGATACGGTTTTTAAGCTGAAATTACTTCAGGCCTGCGGTGATGATAGCCATCTGGTAAACCTCGTCTGCGTTGCAGCCGCGGGAGAGGTCGTTGATCGGAGCGTTCAGGCCCTGGAGAATCGGGCCGTAAGCTGCGAAGCCGCCCAGGCGCTGAGCGATCTTGTAGCCGATGTTGCCTGCCTCGATGGACGGGAAGATGAAGGTGTTGGCCTGGCCTGCAACCGGAGAGCCCTTGCACTTGGTAGCAGCAACGACCGGAGATACAGCAGCGTCAAACTGCAGCTCGCCGTCGATCGCCAGCTCCGGATTCATTTCCTTTGCGTACTCGGTAGCCTCGCGGGACAGAGCAACCGTGCCGCCCTTGCCGGAGCCCTTGGTGGAGAAGGACAGAACGGCAACCTTCGGGTCGATGCCGAAAGCCTTAGCGGTGTTTGCGGTCTCGATGGCAACCTCAGCCAGCTTCTGGCTGCCCTTCAGGGTTACGTTGCCTTCCTTATCGACAGAGTCCGGATAGTCGATGTTGATTGCGCAGTCGCCCATCGCCAGCTTCTCCTCGACGCCGTCCTTCTCGCGGACGAGAATAAAGCAGGAGCTTACGAGGTGTGCGCCCGGCTTGGTCTTGATGAGCTGGAGCGCCGGACGAACGGTATCAGCGGTGGAGTAGGTAGCGCCGCCGAGCAGAGCGTCAGCCTTGCCCATCTTGACGAGCATGGTGCCGAAGTAGTTGCCCTTTGCCAGAGCAGCCTTGCAGTCCTCTGCGCTCATCTTGCCCTTGCGCAGCTCGACCATCTTCGCGACCATCGCGTCCATCTCGGAATAGGTTGCCGGATCGATGATCTCCATGCCCTCGATATCAAAGCCGCCCTTTGCAGCAGCAGCCTTAACAGCCTCTACGTTGCCGACCAGGATGGAGTCCATCAGGCCGTCCTTCTTCAGGCGGGAAGCAGCCTCAAGAATACGGGCATCCTCGCCCTCGGTAAATACGATGGTACGCTTTTCAGCCTTCAGAGCCGAAATCAGGTTCTCAAACATATTTCATTCTCCTTCGTTATCTCGTCCGTGCAGGCATACCTCGCCCGCAGACAAATGTTTTCTATATACATTATACACCTGTGCAGGCGTGCTCACAAGACAAAATTTAGCCTTGGCTGTCGGAAAGGCTGAAAACCCGGCTCTCACAGGGTTGCAGCGGGCCGTTTCGGGGGAAACTTCCGATGCAGGGCAATGTTCCCCTGCGGAAAGGAGCTTTTCCATGCAGATCATCCGCTATCTGAACGGCGTCCCGCTCTCCGGCGCGATGCCGCCGCTCGTTCTGTCCTTCCCCCTGCCGCGCCAGCATGTTCCATTGCCGCGCCCCGCGCGCTCTGCTATACTGAAGGCGGAGGAACGCAGTCCCGGAAAGGGAAAACCATGAAACACACCGCTTTATACCTGCGCGTTTCGACCGAAGCGCAGGCCGACGAGGGCTATTCGCTCGCCGCACAGGCCGAAAAGCTCGAAGCCTACTGCCGCATGAAGGGCATCGGCCGCTTCACGCAGTACGTGGACGGCGGCTTTTCCGGCTCGAACCTGTCGCGCCCGGCCGTGACGCAGCTCATCGACTGCATCCGCCGCGGCGAGGTCGAGCGCGTGGTCGTCTACAAGCTCGACCGCCTGAGCCGCAGCCAGAAGGACACGCTTTATCTGATCGAGGACGTTTTCGCGCCGCACGGCGTGGATTTCGTCTCGATTAACGAAAACATCGACACCGGCACGCCCTACGGCCGCGCCATGATCGGCATTCTGTCCGCCTTTGCACAGCTCGAGCGCGAGAACATCTTCCTGCGCACGCGCATGGGCATGGTCGAGCGCGTCCGGCAGGGTTACTGGCCGGGCGGCGGCAAGATCCCCTTCGGCTACGATTACGACGCCGCGAAGGGCATCCTCGTGCCCAACCGCGACGCGGACACCGTGCGCGAGATCTACGCGCGGTATCTCGCCGGCGAGTCCGCCGGGAGCATCGCCCGGGCGCTCGGTCTGCGCTACGAGCATCTCGTGCGGCAGATCCTCGACCGTGAGAGCAACACCGGCATTATCCTGTACAAGGGCGAGCGCTATCCCGGACGCCACGAGCCGCTCATCGACCGCGAGACATGGCTGCGTGCGCAGCGCCGTCTGCACCGCCCCAACCGGCCGCGCGCCGCCGACGGCGGAAAGCTGCTGACCGGGCTGCTCGTGTGCGGCCACTGCGGCGCGAAAATGCGCTATCAGAAATGGGGCCGCGCCGGGGACCGGCTGGTCTGCTACTCGCGCGACAAGTCCAAGCCGCACCTCGTCCACGACGAAAACTGCCCGAACCGCGGCATCATGGCGCAGGAGGTCGAGCGCATCGTGACCGCAGACCTTGCCCGGCTTGCCGCGCAGCCAAGTCCGCCGTCCGCCCCGGCCGAGGACGAGCAGAGCTGCCGGAAGGCGCTCGCCCGTGCGGAGCGAAAGCTGCGGCGGCTGTACGAGCTGTATGCCGAGGACGAGGACAACACGCTCCGCGATACGATCGCGCGCGCGAAGCACGACAGAGACCGCGCCTCGGAGGCGCTTCTCGCGGCGCAGCAGCGTGCCGGACAGGACACGGAGAAAGAGGACGCGCTCGGCACACTGCGCACGGTCGGCGCGCAGTGGGACAGTCTGGACGCGCGAGAGAAGCAGTCTCTTGTCCGCGCCTGCGTGGACAGAATCGTGCTCCAAAATGACCGCATCGAAATATTTTACGCCATCGAGGGCGCGGAACGCTCGGAGGTCCGCGCCGGATAGCTGTTTTTCCCCTTTGAACGTTCATGCCGATGATCATTGGGGAAATCCGCCGCTACCTGCGCGACAACAGCACGCTGCGCGTCTCGCGAAGTCTGCGCGACACGGCATACCGTGCGCTTCAGGCCAAGGAGGCCTTCGTGCGCGAGCACCAGCGCGAGCCGGATATTGTCGAGCTTGCCCGGGCGATGAACGTGCCCAAGGAGGAGGTCGTTTTCGCGCTCGACGCCATCCTCGACCCGGTCTCGCTGTTCGAGCCGGTTTTTCATGACGGCGCCGATACGGTCTGCGTCATGGACCAGGTCGGCGACACGCGCAATACGGACGACCACTGGCTCGCCGCCATCGCCCTGCGTGAGGCCATCGACAGTCTGGATGACCGCGAAAAGCGCATCATCCGCCTGCGCTTTTTCGAGGGCCGCACCCAGATGGAGGTCGCTCGTGAGATACACCTTTCGCCAAACAAAAGGAAACAAGAAAAAGGGCAGAAAGCGGGGAAAACAGCCGCCGTCACGGCTTGAACCGCCCGGATTTCCATGGTATATTATAGATAAGGATGTGACGTTATGTCCGACCTGGATTTCGAGCGCAAGCACGCAGAGGATTTGCAGCGGCTGCGCGGTTTTCGTCTGCTGGATGATGATTTTATGAACAAGGTGTTTGAGGACAAGGCTTGTGCCGAGTTCCTGCTCCAGATCATTTTGCAGCGTACCGATCTTCGCGTACAGCGCGTACACGGTCAGCACGATATTAAGAATTTGCAGGGACGCTCTGTGCGGCTGGATATTCTGGCCGTCGATGAAGCAGGCCGCGTCTACAATATCGAGGTGCAGCGCAGCGATAAAGGCGCCGGCGTCAAACGTGCCCGGTATAACAGCAGTCTGATCGATGCCAATGTGACCGAACCCGGCGATGAATATGAGAAGCTGAACGAAACCTATGTCATTTTCATCACGGAGCATGATGTACTGGACGGCAGCCACCCAATCTATCACATTGACCGAACGGTCAGAGAAACCGGCGCATTGTTCGGGGACGAGTCGCATATCCTGTATGTAAACGCTCAGATCAAGAACGATACAGCTCTGGGGCAGCTCATGCACGACTTTTCCTGCACCAGCGCCGAGGAGATGCACTATCAAATTCTGGCGGACAGAGTCCGCTATTTCAAAGAAGATACGGAAGGAGTTGCGACTATGTGCAAGGCTATGGAAGATATGAGAAATGAAGCGGCGCGTGAAGCCGATAAAGCCAGAATGGTCAGGATTGCGCGGCGTATGTTGAACTCCGGCAAATATACCTATGAAGATATTGCCGATGCGCTGGAAATCAGTGTTGACGAAGTCAAGGCTCTGACGGAAAGCAAGCCTGCTTGACAGCCAAGGAGTTGTGACCATGTGCAAAGCTATGGAAGATATGAGAAACGAAGCTGCCAAGCTCAACTCGATTGAAACCGCCCGTATGCTGCTTGCATTGGGCAAGCTGTCCTATGAAGAAATCGCCCAGTCTGTTCGACTGCTGACAGTCGACGAAGTCAAGGCATTGAATGAAAGGTGGCCTGCGTGATATGGGAATTTGTCGGGCCTTTGAAGAAATGCTGGAACAGGAACGGAAAGAGGCTGCTGTTAAGATAGCCACAAAACTGCTTGCTGATGGCAAACTAACCTGTGAAGAAATTGCATACTGCGTTGATTTGCCGTTTGACGAGGTGAAAAAACTGGTCTTGTAATTTCAAAAATTATATTGAATAAGGAAGACACAGATAACACGGTGTGTACCCAATTTTGAAATGAACTGCCCTAGAATCGGCAGGCATGCACAGTGAATGACTTGCGGATGGCAAACGCTAAATTAACAGGACTGACGAAGCGAAAGCGGCGACAGTCCTGTTTTCAGTTGAATGCATTCGTGTTATAGAAGTGAATATAATCGTCAATCATCATAAAGGCATCATTCCTGCATAGTCTGCAAACATTATTATTTTATATTTTGTCCCATTTTATTGACTTCTGTCCCAATAGATTTTATAATACAAATATGACATTCTGGAGGGATTCCCATGAAGAAGAAGAACATTATAAATCTGATACGCTACCATTCTGAAGGCAATGAACCAGGATTTCGCAACGAAGCATACGAAATTGCAAAAGAGTTTGATCAAATGGGTGATTATCAGTTATCTGAATATATCATGGCGCTTCTTTCTGATGCTAACACATTTGTTCCGCAAACAGACGATATTCCATCTAGCTTCTTTGAAAAGCTGCCCGTTGGCAATGACCCTTTGCCACTGCCCGAAGTAATTGAACAAGATATCGTGGGAATCGTCAATGCCGTCAGCCGAAATATGGGAATCAACAAGTTTCTGTTTCAAGGCGCACCCGGAACCGGAAAAACCGAAACAGCCAAGCAGGTATCCCGCATACTAAACCGCGAATTATACGCAGTTGATTTCTCATCTGTAATCGACAGCAAACTCGGGCAAACACAAAAAAATATTGTCGCACTTTTTCGTGAAATAACCGAGTTTGCTCACCCAGAGAAAATAATTATCCTCTTCGATGAAATCGACGCTATTGCCCTGGATCGAACGAATTCCAATGACTTGCGCGAGATGGGCAGAGCAACCTCTACTCTGCTTAAGGAATTTGACCGACTGAATGAGCGTATTGTCCTGCTCGCCACGACCAACCTTTTCGAGCACTTTGACAAAGCTCTGATCAGGCGATTTGACTCTGTTATTGACTTTAATAGATATACACAGGAGGATTTAGCCGATATTGCCGAAATTCTACTGAATGTTTTTTTGAACAAGTTCAAATGTGCCGGAAAAAATATTCGTCTGTTCCGTAAAATCGTCAATCTTATGTCTCCCATCCCCTATCCTGGCGAACTAAAAAATATCATTCGCTCATCTGTTGCATTCAGCAATCCAGCATACGAATTTGATTATCTGAAACGATTTTATAAGGCTGTATATCCAAAAGCAACCGATCTTCATACCATGCAGTCACAGGGCTTTACCGTGCGTGAAATCGAAATTCTGACCGGAATATCGAAAAGTCAGGTCTCTAGAGAATTGAAGGAGGACTAAATGAATAGCATACTCCAATTGAAAGGGCGCTTTGAGCAACGCCGCGGAAAGCCCGGCGGCGGTAAAAGAAATCTTCCTGTCGATGGACATGTTGAAGCTAAGCATCTCTTACAACTGATCAATGATTTAAAATCTCTACAGGTATACTGGCATGATCACACCTTGATTAAAGGAGCGCTTGTCAGTGTATATTATACCGGCGTTGTAGCCAAGAGCAACCGAATTCGAGGTCTGTTGTGCCGAGGGTCATCCGATCCTAACGATTATATCCGCGGTGCGAAATTCGCAGGGGGAGGTTCACATATTCAACATGTCTTCACATATTATGTCAGTCTTGATATTATCTCCGAGACGATTTCACGTCTGATGACCGTGTATGAAATTATAAACAACGACTATAATGGTGATATATCTCATGCTGATATTGATGCACTGAATAAAAGTCATCTGCAGTATAAACATCAGTCTCGTCTGGCGAAAACGAATTTTATCAACATTATCGTTGATGCGTTTTATGTTGATAAATTTGCCGTCGATTTTGCAGATGCCAATGAAGACGGAGACGCAATCGTCACCCTTTATCGAACCGATGTAAAAACAGAAGATATATTTCATACAATCGGTATCGATTACTTAAACGCAAAGCAGATCGACGAAAACACAGTTCTTCTGCGCCCGGATGAAATCACACTTTTAAAGGAGAACGCACCCTATCTCATTGCCATGAAGGTGCGCGATCTAAGAGAAATGCCGCCGGAGGCATGTGAAATCAGCGAGCCGGATATAATCCATATTTCTGCTCCCGGGCATGAACCTGTTATCGGAGTAATCGATACGCCTTTTTCAAAGAATGTCTACTTCAGCGATTGGGTCACTTATGAAAATATGCTTGATGATGGCATCGAACTGGATGCCCACGACTACACGCACGGAACCGAGGTCACATCAATTATCGTGGATGGCCCGGCTATCAACCCCTCGCTAGACGATGGATGCGGCCGTTTCCGCGTAAAACACTTCGGTGTCGCGAAAAGAGGCCGTTTCAGTTCCTATTCTATCCTTCGCTCCATTCGTACCGCTGTTTCTCAAAATCGTGACATCAAGGTCTGGAACCTGTCTCTGGGGTCTATGCTGCCCATAAAGCAGAACTTCATTTCGCCAGAGGCTGCTGAATTGGACAAGATTCAGAATGAATATGATGTCATCTTTGTAATTGCAGGTACCAATGGCATTCCAGGCCAGCCAACTATTCCGATTGGTGCTCCAGCGGATTCTCTAAATTCACTGGTTATCAATTCTGTCACGCGCGAAAACACCCCGGCGTCGTATCATCGAGTTGGTCCTGTCCTTTCATTTTTTCACAAACCGGACGTCAGTTATTATGGCGGAGATGCCGGTCATCCCATGCATGTATGTACCCCGACCGGTGAAGGTTTCGTTCAAGGAACTTCCTTTTCTGCGCCATGGATTACACGTAAGATGGCATATCTTATATGCACACTTGGTTTCTCTCGCGAAATTGCCAAAGCACTCATTGTCGACGCTGCCGCAGGATGGAATCGGCAGGATGACGTATCTTGTTCAATCGGATATGGCGTTGTTCCGCAGCGAATTGAAGATATTGTTAAAACACCTGACGATGAAATCCGATTTGTTTTAACCGGAACGACGGATGCGTATGAAACTTATACTTACCAGCTTCCCGTTCCGATCTATAAAGACAAACAGCCGTTTTATGCACGGGCTACGCTTTGTTATTTTCCAAAATGCATTCGCGAGCAGGGTGTCGATTACACCAGTACGGAAATGGATATACACTTTGGGCGAGTAAAAGAGCAGAACGGAAAAGCCATTATCTCAGCTATCAACTCGAATTCTCAAGGCGATGACGGTGGAAGACATCTATATGAGCCGGAAGCACGTCAATTATATCGAAAGTGGGACAATGTCAAGCTAATCAGTGAAGAGCTGAAAAATCGTGCTGTTCCCCGAAAGGTATATGGTTCGGGTATGTGGGGACTGAGCATCAAGACAAAGGAACGTTTAAAAGAGAAAAACGGTCTTGGTCTTTCCTTTGGCGTTGTTGTCACACTAAAGGAGATGAACGGCAGGAACTGTATCGACGATTTTATTAAGCTCTGCACCCTGCGCGGTTGGATTGTCAATCGTATTGATGTCGAAAACCAGATCGATATTTATAACAAGGCAGAAGAGGAGATCAGCTTCTGAGAAGTGTGTCTTGTTTCATCTTCAGCCAAAAGAAATTTAGATGCTATCAAACAACAAAAAAAATTTCCACCTGTAATACCATTTTCTGAATCCAATAAATATGCTATAATAAAGCCAGCAGAAAACGCCGAGCCAAGCCCGTTCGGGAAGGTGTAACGACTGGACACGGAGCATCCCTCGCGGATGAAGGCACAGTCTGAACTTGCAGGCGACTGCAAGAGCTGCCCAGAAATGCGGCAGCCACTGTATATCAGTGTAACAATATTGGGTATGTTTTATGAATATACTTCTAGTAACTCTTGGAGATCTGCTGTAGGCAGGATTAACTGTACTAGGCGGTCTCTCCAATTACGTGACTGTGTTCGGAAGTCTTCCGGCACATGCACTCCCAATTTTTATTTTATCCACCGCACTGCTTTTTTGGGGATAGCAGTTAAAAAAGAATCCCCCGAAAATCAAGGGAAAACACGTTAAAAAGTCAAAGGTGAACATCGCCCACCACATAGCAATATGTGGCTCCGCACTCCGTAAATTCGGCGAAAGTCTGCTGTATAAAACCCACTCTGATAAAGAGCGGGTTTTATATATTTACGTTATAAGGCAACAGCGCACAGAACCTTTGTCCTGTGCGCTGCATTGTTTCAACATTTTCTCCCCTTGCGGAACTGAGTGCAGCCGCCGTCCCGGGGCGGTCTGCGGTGGGAACGTTGGAGCGTCATGCCCGACCGGACAGTTCAAAGGAGGAGGTTTTCAGATGTGAGGTGTCCTTGCCGATAAACGGCGCGGAATTACTCCCACAGACCCTTTGCGGTCTGGTCGTCGATGTAGGAGTCTACGTTAGAGGAGTCAACGACCTGAACACCGGAGTCGATGAAGGCGTCAACCGTCTCGCCCTGGAGGCACTTAACGGCTGCTTCTACTGCCTTGTAGCCCATGTCGTAGCCGTTCTGTGCAACGTCCATTGCCAGAGAGCCGTCCTTGATGGCCTGGATAGCGGACTGGTTGCCGTCAAAGCCGCAGACGATGGTGTCCGCATACTTGGCGTTGCCGGAGTCCTTGATGATCTTGACAACGCTCATTGCCATGTCGTCGTTGGAGGAAAGAACAATATCAATGCCGTCCGGGAACTTCTGCATGACAGATTCCATCGCGGTCGCAGCCTTCTCAGCCATGCCGTCGCAGTACTGAACCTCGACGACCTCGCCGCCTGCTTCCTCGACACCTGCCTTGTAGCCGTTCATGCGGGCGTCATGGGTTTCGTCGCCCTGTACGCCGGTAACGATCAGCACGGTCGGCTTATCTACGCCGCTGTCCTGCACCTTCTTGACGGCTGCAACAGCAGCTTCCTTGGAAGCAGCCTCGTTGCCGGTGCCGACGAACGCGGACTTCTTCTCGGACTCAAAGTCGGTATCGAGCGCGATAACGACCTTGTCGGTGTTCGCGATCAGGGTGGATGCGGAGTCGGACTGGAGCGGTGCAACAACGATTGCGTCCGTGCTCGGGTTGCCGACTGCGGTCTCGATCATGTTTACCTGCTCGTCATAGGAGGTTGCGGCGGTCGGGGACTGGATGTCAACGTTTACGTTGTCGTGCTCATCGGCGTATGCCTTTGCGCCTGCCATAACCTTGTTGAAGTGGCTGTCGGTCAGCTTGACGATAACCGAGATGTTGTACGCGTCGCCGCTGTCGGCGGAGGAGCCTCCGTTATCGGTCGAGGCGGACGAGCCGCCGCAGCCCGCCAATGCGCTTGCGAGCATCGCGCTTGCCAGAGTCATCGCTAACAGCTTCTTTTTCATAATAATCGTCCTTTCCATCTTCTCATCTTTTTTTCTTCGACTTTCGGGTCTTCTTTCTTCTTCTCGCTGGGGTTATATAAACAGCACAGGCTGTTTATTACAAATTATAAATCGCAGGGCATTGCTTCCTTGAGAACAACCGTGGACTTCTTCAGACCGGTCAGCGCGGGCATGGTCAGGTCCTCCATCTCCTGACTGATCGGGCCGTCATAGCCTTCCATGCTCAGGCAGGAAAGGAATTCCTTCCACCAGCTGACATCATGGCCGTGGCCGAGAGCAACGTAGTTCCAAGTGCGCTTTGCGAACTGGTCGATGGTCTTGGTGTCGAGCACGCCGTCCGGGCCGATGTAGTTGCGCTCGATACGGACGTCCTTTGCGTGAACGTGGTAAATGCGATCTGCGCCGAGCTTGTGCACTGCCGTTACCGGGTCGCCACCCATCCACATCAGGTGGCTGGGATCGAGGTTCATGCCGACCATCGGGCCGACGGCGTCACGCAGACGAATGAGCGTCTCCGGATTGTAGACCATCTGGCAGCCGTGGTTCTCGAGTGCGATCTTCTCAATGCCGTTGGCCTTGGCAAGCTCGACCGTCTTTTCCCAGTAGGGGATAAGCACCTCATCCCACTGCCAGTTCAAAATCTTGGTGGTGATCGGCGGCCAGCTCGTTACGATCCAGTTCGGCGTGTGGTCCTCCGCCGAGCCGCCCGGGCAACCGGACATCATAACGATCTTCTTGATGCCGAGCAGACCAGCCAGCTTGAAGGTCTTTTCTACGACCTCCTGATGCTGCTTGCCTTCCTCATTCGGTGCAAGCTGGTTGCCCGAGCAGTTGAGCACTTCGAGCACCAGACCGCGCTTTGCAATCGCGTCCATGTAGTTCTTGCGGGTTTCCTCGCTGGCCAGCATGGCATCGAGGTCGATGTGCGGTGCCTTGGACCAGTTACCGCAAGCAATCTCGATGGACTCGTAGCCGAGAGCGGCAACCGTGTCCAGCATTTCTTCAAACGGCATGTAGCCGAGGCAGTCGGTATTTAAGCAAAATCTCATAGTTGTTTGTCCTTTCCAAACGATTTTTTCAGCAGGTGCCGCGATGTCCGATGCACCGCGGCACAACAGAGAGGAGAAAGAGAAAATTGATGTTACTTTTTATAGAAGTCCGGCATCTCGTCGTAGTGAATCTCTACAACGGTCTGCGTATCGCGAGCCTTGGAAGCTGCCTTTGCGGTCACCTGACCAACATAGCCGTCCCAAGCGGACGGACCGTCTACGCGGCCTTCCTTGCAGGCGTTGATCCAGGACTGGAATTCAATGTTGTATGCCTCGGGGAAACGCTCGGACCAGTCATGGCAGATCGGGGTAACGCGGGCATCGTTGGTGCGGATCATCGCATTGGCCGGTTCGGGCAGGTTCAGACAGCCCTCCTCGCAGACAACCTCACAGCGAACGTCGTAGCCGTAGCGGCAGTTGACGAAGGATTCTACGTCGATGCGTACGCCGGATTCGGTGGTCAGGTACATGATCTGCGGGTCGCGCAGCTCGCCTTCTGCATTGCGGGTGGTCTTGGGGAATACGACTTCAGCGGTCTTGTAGTTCTCGCCGAGCAGCCAGCGGAGAACGTCGATTTCGTGAATCATGGAGTTCTCAACCGGCATCGAGGTGGTGAAGCCCGGTGCATCGTAGTTGCGGTGTACGCAGTGCAGCATGAGCGGCAGACCGTACTTGCCGGAGTCAATAGCTTTCTTCAACTGGCCATAACCCGGATCATAGCGGCGCATGAAGCCAACCTGAACCAGCTGCTTGCCGGCTGCCATCTCGGCCTCTACGATGCGCTTGCAGGCATCAGCCTCAGGAGCCAGCGGCTTCTCGCAGAAAACGTACTTGCCGGCCTTGATTGCGGCCATGACATACTGCTCGTGGAACGGGTCGAGCGTGGTAACGACTACTGCGTCGATGCCATCGGACGCAATCATGTCCTCGCCCTTTTCGTAAGCCTTGATGCCGTATTTCTCGGCAACCGACTTGCAGAAGTCGATGTTTGCGTCCGCGCAGGCAACTACCTTGCCGCCCTGCAGGGCGTTGTTGATGCGTTCAATGTGGGTGCGGCCGATTGCGCCGGTACCTACCAGACCGATTCTGAGTTCTTCCATGATATTTTCCTCCTTAATTCATGTCAGTTCTTCTCATTTTTATTTACGAGGACGTCCTCGTAACTCTCTATAAAAAATATTTGCACGAGGCAAACTTTTTGCGAGCAATTCCGTTTATTTGTACTTCAACATTTTTCGTGTTACGAGTACGTCCTCGTAACGTTTTATAAAAAATATCTGCATCTTTCAGCAAATATCTTTTCTCAGTAATGAAATTCTCAAAGCCTGTATTCTCCCGTTTTCCGTTTACGAGGACGTACTCGTAAATCTCCATAAAAAATATTTGCGTCTTTCAGCAAATATCTTTTATGCGAAGCATTCCTTCACCAGAATACGGGTGTCGGTGTAAATCCGATCTGTCGCAGGCTTTCGGCCGAACACGAGCTCATCCATGATGAGCTTGACCGGGAGCGCGCCCTGCTGCGCCTTGTCGCCGCCGAGCGTCCAGTCTATCACGCCCTGCCGCATCAGCTCCACGATCTCGGGATAGTTCTCGTAGCACAGCACACGCACGCTGTCGGCTCTGCCGCTTTCGATCAGCGCTCTGCCGACCTGCGCCACGCCGCCGCATGTGATGTAGATACCGCGCAGCTCGGGTTCGTCCCGGAGCAGCTGCATGGTCTTTTCATAGGTGATCTGCGGATTTTCGAAGCTCTCGATGCAGAACACGATCTCGACCTGCGGGTATTCTCTTTGCAGAAAATCCGTAAAGCCGTGCTCGCGCATCTGTACGTAATAGTTGTTGTTTTCCGACGAAACCGCGCTCGAAATGATGGCGATCTTACCCTTTCCGTCCAGAAACTGCCCCATCAGACGGCCTGCAATGCGGCTTGCGCGCGCGCTGTCGATGCTGACGCAGCACGTTCTGCGCGAACCGTCGATGTCGGCGTCGGTCGTGATGACCGGGATACCGACGTCCGCCGCACGGTCGATCGCGCGCCGCACGTTGTCCGCGTTGATCGGGCTGACGATGATACCGTCGGCCTTGTCGTTGACCGCCTTGTCGATGTACTGGCTCTGGAGTCTTGCCTCCTGGAAACCGGTGACGGCGTAGGTGACTTCGATGTCGAAGCCGTCCTGCTCCTTCACGCCCTGCTCGATGCCGCTTTTGAGGTACGGCAGCGCGTCAACATCCACAAGGATCGCGGAAATACGGTATTTCTTGCCCTGCCGCTGCAAAACGCGGCCGGTCGGGTTGGGCGTGTAACCCAGTTCGTTGATGATGGCCTGCACCCTCGCGCGGACCTCATCGCTGACGCCGATGCGGTGATGCACGACCTTATCAACGGTTGACGGATGAACGCCGGCGCGTTCGGCAATTTCCTTCATGGTAACACTCATGCCGAACTTTCGCCTCGCTTTCATCGGTATTTCTGTCAGCGTGTACGTCCTCGTTCTCTTTACGAGTACGTACTCGTTACCTGACGCTGTTATTGTAGCGCGTCCCCTGCCGGATTGTCAACCGCTTTTTCCGAAATAATTTATCTTTGTGGTTTTCCATAAAACCAAAGAACCGATTTGCAGCAGGATCACCAGATTTTCCGTGTGTGCTGTGCGGTTTTCGACGTAAAAAATCCCTCCGGTTCCCCTCTGCCCAGAGCTTCCCCGGAGAGATTACACAATCTGTCAGATTATCCGTTCCTGCGAGCGATGGCGCGCAGTGCTGCTGCCGCGATGTCCTCGGCCGTGAGGCTGTACTGCTTCATCAGGAAATCCTGCGGACCGACCTGGCCGAAACGATTCTGAATGCCGACACGCTCGACCGGTTTCTCTCGCCGGCCGGGAGATTTTTTTGCCTGTCGAAAAAGTCCAGTAAAAGCTGAGGGCATTCAGATGCCTGGGTAATCCGGTGTATTCCTGTCATTCGGTTTCGTTACATACCGCATCGCCATACCAGTCGGGAATCTGGTTCCCATATTGTTCCTGCATCATCTGTGCGAGCGCCATGATACATTTTTTGTTTGTCGGTCTGCTGTGAAATCTCAGAATCGTATTTTGCGGATCGCCCTTCACCCGGCGCAGGCCGCCGCCATTCCATGCCGACGTGATCGCGTGCCGCACCGAACGCTCCACCGCGTGCACCGTTGTGCCGTACATGGCGGCAACGCTCGGATATACACATTTTGTCACTCCGACCTGTGCCGCAGGCTCGAGCAGCAGTTCAATCACCGCGTCACGCAGATAATTGTACCCCGAAACGTGCGGCGGGATGCCGAGATTAAAGATATATGGCGTTAAGCGAAATTCAATTTCTCTCGCAGCAATCGTGCGCAGATTTTCCGCATACAGCCCAGTTCCCCGCTCAATTCTATTCTTCATCTTATACACGACCTTCCTTTTGATTCTGTATTTCCAGCTTACCTCCTGCCTATACAAAAGTTATATCATAAGATTTCGAAGGAATAAAGTATGATTTTTTCGTGTAATATCCATTATTTCCCTATCGCGTCGAAATTCCGTATTCCAGACAGCATTTTATACAAATAATTTCCCGAATTTTGCATCTCCGTGTTAAGATACCGTTAAGGAAATCGTCCGAACACGGCAAGTGCCATTTTGCCACATTTTCCCTATTTCAAAAAAGTGCTTGCTGATTTTTCGCCCCTGTGACAGATTTCCGCGCGTTCATTCCCTCCATCCCCTGAAAATCTGCTGATTTTTCACATCAGCATTTTCGTCAGAGTGTTTCGAAAAATTTCATGAAAAATCAACAAAGCCGGAATAAACCGACATATCCCTAGCAGATAAGACATTATCGTACAATCAGCTATATAAATATTCATTATTTTTTCGCAAGGTTCTCTACAGAACTGTGCTCGAACGACTACGCAGAGTGTGAGCACGGCTTGCGTATCGTGAAGCCGCAGGATGTCATGAAGCGTCTCGGCAGGCGCACTGTGAGGCATTTTTGCTGTGCATTTTTCTGCACAAAAGCGCATTGACCGCTCGGGTGGACTCCGAAACGGTCAATGACTACTTTAAGTTTTGATCAATTAGGGTCTGACTGCGGTAGCAGCGTCCCTCTCTATTTTTTATTATAACGTATTAATACGACACGGCCGGAACTTTTTGCATTGATAGCGTCTCAATCAAATCTTATATCCGAGCTTGCGGTACTGCTCCAGACGCTTATGCGCCCGGACGCACTGTTTCTTTCTCTTGCGGTCCTTCGCGCCGCCCGCGATGCAGCACAGCACCAGAACGGCGGTAATCAGCAGCGCAATCGGGAAAAACATCGTCACGACAAGGCCGATAACGGCGATCAATACCGTTCCCATCGCGAGTTTGGAGACCTCTTCTTTTGCCGCAGGCAGATCTGCCTCCAGTGCCAGTTCGTCGTGCAGCCGCTTGCTCATCAGCCGGTCCAGCTCGGATACCATGACCGCCTTGTCCTGGTCGGAGTAAGTTCCATCAAGTACGCGCTGACGCAGGCCCATGTATTCCTGTTCGGTCGAGCAGAGCGTATACATCGCTTCGATCTGGCTGATTGCGCTGCTCTGCGCATCCTGCGTAATCTTGATGGAGGGCGCTGCTGCCGGAGTTGGAGTCGGAGCCGAGATTGGTGCCGCCGCAGGCTCCGGCTTATCCGTTTCTGCCTGAACAGCAGACGCTTTAGGCGCTTTAGCGCTGAAATACTCTGCCGTATCGATCTTATGTCCGCAGAAGCTGCAAAAGCCGAACGGTTTCTCATCATTCAGCTTGATCGACTTTCCGCAGGCCGGACAGGTTGCATCTTTGATTGCCATTGTAATTCTCCTCTGTTTACATCATTTTCTCGCCGCATTCCATACAGAACATGGCGCTTATATCGTTTTCCGCACCACACGAAGCGCAGTACCGGAAAAGCGGTTCACCGCAGCTTCCGCAGAACCGTGCGCCCTCTTCTACTGCCTCGCCGCAGGACGGGCAAAACCGAACCGACGATGCAGGCAGCGCAGGCTCTTCCTGCGGGGGCTCGCAGAGCGCTTCCTCAATCACGCCGCCAAGCAGCACATGCACGATATTGCTGACCAGCTGTGCGAACTCGCCGAGATGATGCGGACCGATCTCTTCCGCCGGAAGAACGACCGTACTGCTCAGCTGAAGATACGGTTCAGCTAACGTGGCATGCACTGTCATTTCCGTAATCTCATTCAGCGCAAGCCGTTCACACGCATCGCCGTCCAACCGGTACACCGCCCGGTCGGTAAAAAAAGCCGTGAGTTTCTGTGCGCCCTCTGGCGCGTCCCGATAAAGCACCGTCGGGATTTCAGGCGGCTCCTGCTGTTCCGCAATGCTGCGCATCCTCTGCCAGGCATCTTCTCCGGTCTGCCACCGAGACATCGGATTAGGGAGCACCTGCTGTACCTGCCCCGGGAATGGGGTGCTGCGCAGCACGGCATCTTTCAGCAGCTGCATTCGCTCCGCAATCCGGTCTCGGCGTTCGGTATCGATCTGCGGCAGTTCCGCCGCGAACCGGCTGAGCAGACGTTTGCAGCTGAGTGCACCCGAAAACGGCGGCAGTCTGCAAATCGACGCTTCCCGGAGAAATGCTTGCAGCATTTCCTTGAATTGCGGCACGTTTTCGAGGTCTTCCAGTGAAAACTGTGCTCTCTGCGTGCGCGTATGCAGCTCCATCATGGTACTGGACGGAAATTCGATCTCAATTCTGTCTCCGTACAGCGGAAAATGGACAAAATGCGCCTGCTCGTTCTCGAATGTGGCGATGTGCAGCATGGTGTCAGTCAGACACAGCACCTGCCTTGTCATGCTGTACAGCAGCATTCTTTCGACCGTCATATCGCAGATCATATTGATAAATTTTTCGCTCTCCGGGTCAAGCTCGGCATTCGAGTCCTCATCGTACTCGCTGTCGATATTGACGAGGGATTCCCCAAGTTCTGCACTGCCGAAAATCTTCCGGTACTGACGCGTCATCTCCTCCTGGAACGAACCCTGCTTCACCTGTAAAATGACCACCTGATCCTCTACCCGCTCGACCTGTTCGCGCACCAGAGGATGCGTGACCGAAATTTTCTTCAGCGCTTCGGCGCACTTTCGTGCCGCACCAATGTCTGACAGGTACGGATAGTCATCCAGAACAGCAGATACCTGCCTCCATTCCATGCGAACGAGGTCCGCTTCCTCTTTCGTCGGCAGAAGAACGCCCAGTGCGGTGCGCTCCTGTTCATCCTTCAGCCGGAGCAGCTCTTGCAGCTTCGCCTGGGCCTTGTTTTTTTCGCTCAGCCAGTCGTTATCATCCGCTGCGTGATAGCGTTCCGCCAGCTCGTCAAGCGCCTGTATTTTCTTCTGTACTGCGATGATCGTATCGCTCGGCATGTCCGCAATATAGGAAAGCCGTGCTCCAATGACCGCCGCCCTCTGCTTCAGATATTCTTCCCGCAAATGCAGATATTCGGACAGCGACTGTAATTCTTTATCGTCCTCCGGATGCAGTCGATACAGTTCTCCATATATGCTGGGCTTGTACGGGTACAGCTGCACGCATTTTATCAGATAGTCGAAATACTGTTCGTCCGAAAGCTGTCCCTTTCGGTGCTGCGCCGCCGCATTTTGGAACGTCGCGTTTGCTTTCTCCTCGTCATAATCCGGCATTTCAACATGCAGTTCATATCCGACGGTTTCTAAAACCTCATAAAAGATGCGCTGGCAGCGGAGATAAAACGCCTTCTTCAGCATTCCGCTCTTCTGCACATGCTGAAAGACCTGGCGTTTCGCGCCTGCGATCTGGGCCCAGTCTCCTGCCGCGGCAAATGAGTCGCCGACACCATGCATCAGTCCGCTGCCTGCGTTCAGCATACCGGCCATCACGGCACCTTTGATCGCACCCGAAAAACCAAATCCGCCGCCCTGCCAGTGTCTCCGGCTTGCCTTTTGCGCGGCACGGTACTGCTCCTGCTGCTCACGAGCCTGTTCAATCTGCTCCCGTGCCTCGTACAGCTCCTTCATGCAGGGTTCGTAAATCAGGTCGTTTTCGTACTCCCCGTAAAAGCTCACCGGCGTATAGGACAGAACACCAGCACTCGGCAGAATGCCCACGGACGATATCACAAGGTTCCGTATGCGGCTGTCCGCTCCCTCAGGCAGGTATCGAAAGATGTCTTCGAACGAAGAAATATTAGACGAATAAAACCGGTCGAAATCTTTCACCGTCTCGTTATATCGCGGCCAGAATTGCTGTTCGATTGCATTATAGATATCCTGCGCATGTGAAAAACGGATTTCCCTTCCGTGTACCGTAAACGCATGCTCCTTGTACTCCATCGGCAGTCCTCCCCTCAGTTGTCTTTATTATACACCCAAAGTTCTCTTATTTCCACCCTAATAGTTTATTCTTTGCAGGAACTATCCGGGGTACACTAAATGAAAAGACTTGACGGAGGAACAGAATGGACTGGGTAGCGATTGGCGGACGAATCCGCAAGCAGCGCGAGTATTTAGGACTAACGCGCGAGCAGTTTGCTGAAAAACTGGATATCACGCCGAAATTCTGTTCAGATATCGAGCTCGGCGTCAAGGGTATGTCTGTCCCGACGCTGTGCCGTATTGCCTCGACGCTCAGCCTGTCCACCGACTATATCCTGTTCGGAAAGCAGGAAAAGAAGGATAAATTCTGGGCATTCAAGGCGCTTTCCCCGATGATCGAGAGCGTAACACCGAGTCAGCTTCCTTATCTGGAAAACGTACTGAAAACAGTCATCAGCGCCATGAATCATAAAGAGGATTAATAAAAGGGCAAACGGGAAGGACCATACTCGATGAGTATGATCCTTCCCGTTTCAGCTTTTTGTATGTGCAGTAGTTTTGCTGTACATTTTCTGCATAAAAGCGCGATGACCGCTCGGATTAGGCCCCGAACCGTCATCGACTAAAATCGATACTTAACAAGGGGCTGGCTGCTGTAACAGCGTCCCTCTCTATTTTTATTATAACGTGCGCTCCGGCTTTGTCAAGGCGACAGAGCTGGAGCTTTTTTGCTCGATGTATGTAACCGTCAACCCACGTCTCCCCCCGCATGAGATAATAGAAGCAGCAGGAAGTTTCGGAACGAGCCGAAACGATCCGGCGCAGTTTCGTGAGGGATGGCAATGACATCAACAGAATTATGACGCCTGCTCTTATATGGCAGGCGAGGACTTTCAGGATACAATCGCGGATGCCGTGGATGAATTTTTAGGCATCAGACCAGAAGCCGACATATTCTGATTTGTGCACCGGATACCTTAACGGTATCCGGTGCTTTGCTTTTGAGTGGGAGATTTGACGGTTACGAAAAAGCGGCCGCAGAACGATTTCTCATTCCGCGACCGCTCAGCCGTATTATTTTTCTTTATCCGGAACTTATTTTGCAACCTTCTCGCAGTAGCGCATCAGCATTGCTGCGACTTCCGCACGGGTAGCGTTATTCTGCGGATTCAGCTTACCATTGGAGCCATTTACGATGCCAGCACCACACGCCCACTGCATAGCCGGGATTGCATATGCAGAAATGCTCTGCGCATCGGCATAACTGAGGATATTGGTATCCTCGCCGACAGAAACATCGTACTTCTTGTACTGCGCGTAGCGATACAGGATCGCCGCGAGCTGCTCGCGGGTTACAACATCGTTCGGACCGAACTTGCCGTTGCCGTAGCCGGTAACGATGCCGTTCGCATTCGCCCACGCGACTGCGTCCGTGTAGTACTGGCCAGAAACGACGTCAGTGAACGATGCAGCAGCAGCGCTCGGCTCGTTCTCCTGACGGTACAGAACGGTTACGATCATACCGCGCGTGGTGCTGTCGTTCGGGCCGAAGGTGGTCTTGCTCGTGCCGTTCATCAGGCCCTTGTCAGCAACATACTTAACAGCGTCAGCGAACCAGTCCTTGTCGGCAACATCGTTGAAGCCGGTGGTCGGCTCTACAACCGCTGCGTCATCCTTGACATAAGCAACCTTTACGGTAACTGCGGATGCCGGCATGGTGAACGTGTAGGAGGTATCGCTCTTCTTTGTAGTCGCGATTTCCTTGCCGGAAGCATCGGTTACCGTGATCTTATCAAGCTTGTAGCCCTTGTCCGGGGACAGGGTTACGGTTACGGTCGCGTCCTTGGCAGCCGTAGATGTGGAAGCCTTGGCAGAACCATTGGAAACCGTCGCAACGGTTACCTTGTAGGTAGAGGAGCTGGACGAACCGCCGCCGGAGGAACCGCCGGAGGAACCATTGTCAAATCCGCTCGGCTTCGTCAGTGTGAAGGTGAACGGGCTGAAACCATTGGTTTCGAAAGTAATCCTGCCATCCTTATCAGCTTTTGCAGTGTACAGTTCCTTGTTGTCGTGATTGATGTATACAAGCTTGTTTGCGAATACGCTGGGAAGAGTTACAGTAACCTTGGTCTTTGCAGTAACCTTCATAAGATTACCCTCAGAGAACGTTACAGAATTCTCTTCAGTCTGATTGTCCTTGTTAGTAGTGGCAATCAGATTGCACTTAGGCGTAATATCCATGGAAATCTTATAGGTGTCCTCAGTTGTACCGAGCGTATACTCTTCAACCTTAACGTCCAGATAAGTTTCCTTTACAATAGTAACCGTCTTGTCAACAATCGTACCATCGGGATTAAGCGTAATCATACTTGCATTTTTCAATGCAGTAATAGCATTCTCTTCAGTTGTTACGTCAATTGGGTTGTCATCTTTAATAGCTTCAGTCGGAGCTACAGTCTTACCAGTTTCCGTTGCAGCACCTTTATCTGTAATACTATCATTTACAGCAGCCTGCGTATCGCCCTTCTTGTCAGCTTCGGCAACAACAACATTCTCGTTCTTTTTCAGCTCTCCAACAACAAATGTACCATTGTTCTGCTTCAGAGCCGTTTTGCCATCAACACAGTACTTAGAAACGTCAGTACTGAATGTACCACCGGAGATCGACAGTTTATCAGCAGCATTCTTATAAATTGTACCGTTGAACGTACCGCCAGTGATATTAACATCACTGTTGCCACCTACAACAGCAAGCCGACCATTGAACGTGCCGTCAGAGATGTCCAGCTTTCCCAGATCATGCTCTGGATCACAGCCACAGTTATAAATGGAATATACAGAACTTGCTTCGAACTTACCACCCGTGACCGTAGCAGAACCATGGTTCTGGAATGCTGCCTGTGTATAGTTGATGAATTCACCGCCTGCAATATTCAGAATTGCATCATCATCATTTTTGATGGTGTTTAAGCCGCCATCAAATTTGCCGCCTTCAATCGTCAGAGTAGGATTGTCAATACCGTCTTTCGACTGCCAAGAAAAATACCCATTATCAAACAAACTAGAATGGCCACCCTTATTATTAACGGTAACATCCGCTTGAACAGTCATAACGCCATGGTTCAGCAACGTATAGTAGCTGTTGCCACCATTATCATTGGCATCCTTACCCGCTTCCTGAGATCGTTCAAACACGCCATTTTTCAGTGTAGCGGTACCCATATTATAAATAGCTGCTTTACCGTGCGAAATATTATCTACCGTACCTGTACCCGTAATAGTCAATGTAGCGTTTTTTGCAACGGTGATGGTATCTTTACCCTCTGTATTGGTCAGCTTATGATTATTCAGATCCAAGACAATATTTTTATCCTTCGGAATTGAAACGGCACTCGTGATATTGGTATCCAGTGCAATCGTATAATCATCGCCCTTAGCGCCAGCGATTGCAACACTCAAGGCATCAGCCGAATCGATAGCGAAATTAGGTTTGTTGCTATTTTCGCCGCCTGCTGTCTCATTACCCTCATCATCCGCCAATGCCGCCGGCATCATTGTTGCAACCATAGCGAGCGAAAGCAAGCTTGCCAATAATCTTTTTTTCATTTCACTCAACCTCCATTTTACTGAAGTCACTGTTTTTGCCGCTATTTCAGAGCGACATCCTCGAGTTTCACCTTCCTCACGATCTGGTCTGACAGTATCGGAGTATAAATTTGTCACAAATAGATAAATGCCCATGCTTATAGTCATCCAAAGGACAAAGCAGGGCACTTTAATAAAATTTAGAGTACGACTCCAAATTGCAACCGGCTGCCTTAGCCGCCCGAAGGCGCCCTTAGACCCATATGGCTTTGCGTCCCTGCTTTTCAACAGGTTTGCCAAACTTTTAAATTTTGCAGCAGGGTGCATTTCTGTGCATCAACACAAATTTTTGCACCTCGTTTTACTACTTAGTATAGCATCTCTTCCTGCATTTAGCAATCATTTTT
>ERZ837910.1948-NODE-1948-length-26779-cov-5.661578_pt1 | contig 26779 bp, 25 predicted proteins | sample MGYA00519940_ERZ837910 | MGnify/ENA primary metagenome ERZ837910 (study PRJEB31850, sample SAMEA3708825) | human gut metagenome | biome: human gut; feature: human-associated habitat; material: faeces | place: China | collected 2014 ... | reverse complement strand
ATAGTACATTGTGCGAAAATAGCTCGTTGCCAGTTCCTTCTTTTTTTTTATGTTTTAAGAATTTTCCCTTAAGTGGTTTTTTATTTTCATATAATGAAAGCTTTTACATATTTATAATAATTAGTATAAACTATCCCTTGAGGTGAATATAATGGAATTAAGTATTTTGTTAATTCAACAAATATGTCAATTATTTATTATGATCTTTTTTGGCTTTTTGCTTGTAAGAGGTCGAGTTTTAACAGCGGAAAATAGTAAAGTATTATCTATTTTACTTTTATATGTTGCATGTCCTTGTGCCATTATCAATTCTTTTATGATTGATTTTACATCAGATAAGTTGATTGGTTTAGGAATATCTTTTTTAGGGGCTATTTTAGTACATATCATTTTTATTCCACTTGCTAATTTATTTGGAAAAATTTTTGGTTTTACACCTATTGAAAAAGCAACACTTATTTATTCAAATTCTGGTAATTTAATTATTCCTTTAGTAGGAGCCATCTTAGGGAATGAATGGGTCATTTATTCAAGCGGTTATATGGTTATACAAACTATTTTATTATGGACACATGCTAAAAGTCTTGTTTGTAATGAACCATCATTTGATATAAAAAAGATTCTATTAAATATTAACATTATTGCTATCATTATTGGAATTTGTCTTTTTATGTTTCAATTACAATTACCATCTTTACTTGTTGATACTTTTTCTAAAGTAGGAAGTATGATGGGACCATTAGCGATGATTGTTATTGGAATGCTTATTGGAGAAATGGATTTAAGGAGTATTTTTGTAGAAAAGAGAACATATTTAATTTCTTTATTTAGATTAGTTGTCTTTCCATTAATTATGATTCTTATTTTTAAATTTACAGGTATGTCTCGTTTAACAGTTGATGCTGACAAAATTTTGTTGATTACAATTTTAGCTGCATCTGCACCACCGGCTGCAACGATTACACAATTTGCACAGCTTTATAATAAACATCCAGGATATGCAAGTATTATGAATGTGATGGGAGTTATATTTAGTATTATTACAATGCCACTCATGATTATGATTTACCAATTATTATAAAAAGGTAGAAATACCTTTTTTATTTATATATCAATAAAAGGAGTTCAAATGAAAAAAATATTATGTGTTTTGTTATTATTTGTAATAGGTTGTACACCTAAAACAACAATGATTGAAATTCAAAAACATGTCTATGTAGAAAAAGAATTTAAAGACAGTTGGTTAGAAATGAATGAATTTGGAGATAGCTATATTAAGGAAGAACTACAAGGAGGATATGGTTATTCATATGATGATCAATATTTAGAAATCTTTTTTAATTCAGGTGGTAAAATTGAGCTTTATAATTATAGTATAAAAAAAGATAATTTGATCATTTCAGGCGAAATGATTCCTCCTGCAACTATTCGTTTAGTTCATCCACATCTTGAGAATGTCACAAGTGAAGGGGTAATTATTCATGAATTAGGACATTATTTTGATGAAAAGTATCATTTTAGTTCTTCTAAACAATTTATAAAAATTTATAAAGAAAATAAAACATTATTCAAACAAAAGACAAAAAAAGAATATTTTGCAGAATGTTTTAAAGAATATGTTGGAAATCATCAAGAAAAGGTAAAACCTTTTCAATCTTATATGGAAACAATTACTAAAAAAATACGACAAAATAATAAATGACTCATGCAAAAAGCGTGACTTATGGGTAAAAAAACGATATAATGTGTCTAAAAAAGAAACTAATAAATAGGTTTTGATTAATGATATAAATGCTTTTTAAAATATGATAATATGTTATGGTGAGGTGAAAATGATGGATGATTTTATTAGACCGCCAAAAAAAGAAGTAAAACAAGAAACAAAACAAAGACCAATCAAAGAAGTTTTAATTGTTATTTTGATTATTGTTTGTCTTGCAATTGGGTATTTTGCAGGCTATGTTTCAAAAAAGAATGTTATTGTTAAAAGTACAAATGATAGCAGTATTATTAATGAAGTTTATGATACTTTAGATAAGTATTGGGTAAATACGAATGATCAGGATGTAAATTTAAATACCTCTGCTATTGAAGGAATGGTTGCAGGATTAAATGATCCTCATTCAAGTTATCTAACAAGCAAAGAAGCTGTTGAATTTAATCAAACAGTTGCTGGAAATTATCAAGGCATTGGTGTAGGTTTTTCTATGGTAGAACAAGGGGCCATGATTACTAAAGTATATAGTGATTCACCAGCAAGTAAAGCAGGCTTAAAAGTTGGCGATGTTATCACGAAAGCGGATGGAAATGAATTAGCACAAGCAAGTACTGATCAAGTAAGAGACTATGTGCGAGGTGAAGATGGAACAGAAGTTACATTAACGATTTTAAGTAATCAAAAAACAAGTGATGTGACAGTTACAAGAGGCGCATTAGATACTTCTGCTTTTTATGAAATAAGAAAACAAGGAAATGTATCTTTTGGATATATTGAATTATCAACTTTTGGAACAGATACCGCTAAGCAAGTAGAAATAGCCTTAGAAATGTTTAAAAAGAAAAATATTCAAACATTAGTTATTGATTTAAGAGATAATGGTGGAGGCTATTTAACAGCTGCTACAGATATTTTAGATTTATTCTTTACTTCAGATGAAGTAATTTATCAAATGAAAGAAAAAAATAGTGCAGCAAAAAAATACTATGCAGAATCAGATAAAAAATATGAATTTGAAAATGGTTATATTCTTGTAAATGAAAATACAGCAAGTGCTTCTGAATTAACAGCAGGAGCTTTACAAAGTGAAAAAGGATATCAACTTATTGGTAAAACAACTTATGGAAAAGGAAGTGCACAAACTCAAAAAACGCTTTCTGATGGATCAGTTTTAAAGTATACGTATGCTAAATGGATGATTCCTAATGGAACATGTATTAATGGAAAGGGTCTAACACCTGATGAAGAAGTTGATAATGTTTCATTATCAGGAATTACAACAAAAGATGTAAAAGAAACCTTAAAAGTTGATTGTGTAAATACACGTATTAAATCTATGCAAAAGATGCTCAATATTTTAGGATATTCTGTTGATCGAGAAGATGGTTATTTTTCAGTTAATACACAAGCAGCATTACAACAATTTGAAACAGATAATCATTTAAATGTAGATGGAGAGTATAGTCAAAGTGATAAACAAATGCTGGTTGCAAGAATGATGATTTATATCAATAATCATGAAAATGATAAACAGTATGATCAGTTAATTAAAATCATAAAATAAGGTGGTGAAACTATGTCTCAGTTTAAACTCGTTTCTCCTTTTCAACCAATGGGAGATCAAGTTCAAGCTATTCAAGAACTTGTAGATGGTTTAAAAGCAGGTAAAAAGGAACAAGTCTTACTTGGGGGAACTGGAACAGGAAAAACATTTACTGTTGCTAATGTTATCAAAGAATATAATAAACCAGCGTTGGTTTTAGCACATAATAAAACATTAGCAGGACAATTATATTCAGAGTTAAAAGAATTTTTTCCTGAAAATAGAGTAGAGTACTTTATTTCAAACTTCGATTTTTATCAACCAGAAGCTTATATTCCAGGTAGAGATCTCTATATTGATAAAAATGCAAAAACAAATTATGAAATTGAAATGTTGCGTTCAGCAGCAATGAATTCACTTATTGAAAGAGAAGATGTCATTGTTGTTGCTTCTGTTGCTTCTATTTATGGACTTGGAAATCCTGAACAGTATAAAGAAATGATTTTCTCATTACGTGTTGATCAAGATATTGATCGTAGAGAATTATTGACATTTTTAGTCGATCGTCAATATCAAAGAAATGATATTGAACAAACTAAAGGAACTTTTAGGGTTCGTGGTGATGTTATTGAAATTGTTCCAGGACATAGTGAAAGTTATTTGATTCGTATTGAATTATTTGGAGATACAGTAGAACGTATTTGTGAAGTAGATCCCCTTACAGGACATATTTTAGGCTCTTATAATACGTATACTATTTATCCTGCTTATGGATATGTTACGAAAAAGGAACAAATGTTAAAAGCTTGTGATACGATTTCTAAGGAATTAGAAGAACGATTACAGTATTTTAAAGATGAAACAAAGCTATTAGAGTATGAACGTCTTGATCAAAGAACGAGACATGACGTGGAAATGTTAAGAGAAGTGGGAATGTGTCCAGGAATTGAAAATTATTCACGACATATCGATGGACGAAAAGCAGGTCAAAGACCTTATACATTGATTGATTATTTTCCTAAAGATTTTTTACTTGTCGTAGATGAAAGTCATGTTATGCTTCCACAAATTAGAGGAATGTATAATGGGGATCGTTCTCGTAAAGAAACATTAGTAGAATATGGTTTTAGACTTCCAAGTGCTTTGGATAATAGACCACTTGTTTTTGAAGAGTTTGAAGATTTGATTCATCAAGCTATCTTTGTTTCTGCAACGCCAGGTGATTATGAACTAGATAAGGTTCATCATCAAGTTGTTGAACAAATTATTAGACCAACAGGGCTATTAGATCCAATCATAGAAGTAAGACCTATTGATGGTCAAGTAGATGATATTATTGATGAAATTCATCAACGTATTGAAAAAAATGAACGTGTATTGATTACCACACTTACTAAAAGAATGGCAGAAGACCTCAGTGCTTATCTTGTAGAACTTGGGTTAAAAGTTGCTTATTTGCATAGTGATACTAAAACATTAGAAAGAACAGAAATTTTAAGAGATCTACGTCTTGGAAAATATGATGTTTTAGTGGGTATCAACTTGTTAAGAGAAGGATTAGACTTACCAGAGGTTTCTCTTGTTTGTATTTTAGATGCTGATAAGGAAGGTTTTTTAAGATCGGAAAGATCATTGATTCAAACTATTGGACGTGCTGCTAGAAATAGTCATGGTAAAGTTATTATGTATGGTGATAAAATTACTGATTCTATGCAAAAGGCCATTGATGAAACAGCAAGACGTCGTGAAATACAAGAAAAATATAATAAGGAACATGGTATTATTCCTCAAACAATCAAAAAGGAAATTAGAGAAGCTATCCATGGACAAGAAAATGTGGATGAAGCCATTTCTCTTGTTAAAAAGGGTAAAAAAGCGAAGAAGAAAGATAAAGAAACACTTATTAAAGAACTTGAAAAACAAATGAAAGAAGCAGCTAAAGCACTTGATTTTGAAAGAGCAATGGAACTTAGAGATATGATGTTGGAGTTGCAAGGTGAAGTTTGAGTTTAATCATTTAGAAAAAAGTGTTTTAGATTCTTTATCTAAAAAAGGTCGAGTTTATCTTGTAGGTGGTATTGTTAGAGATATGGTGATGTATCAAAAGGTGGATTACCATGATGTAGATGTAGAAATCTATGATCTAGAAATAGATGAGATTATTGATATTTTATCTCAATATGGAAAAGTAAACGAGGTAGGTAAAAGTTTTGGTATTTTAAAATTGGATTGTTTACCAAATTTTGATTTTGCTTTACCTCGTATTGAAAGAAAAAAAGGACAAACACATCGAGAATTTGAGGTAGAAGTTCATAAAGATTTAGATATGAAAACAGCATGTTGTAGAAGAGATTTTACAATCAATGCAATGATGTATGATTATCAAAATGAAAAGCTGATAGATTATTATCAAGGACAAGAAGATATTAAAAATAAATGTTTAAAAATGGTTGATGAAAAAACATTTTATGAAGATCCTTTAAGAGTATTAAGATTAGCTCAATTTATGGCTCGTTTTGAATTTCAAGTGGATTTAAAAACAAAAGAGATTTGTCAAAAAATGGTCAATGAAGGAGTTTTACAATATTTATCTTTAGAACGAATTCAACAAGAATATAATAAGTTATTGATGTCTTCACATCCGTCAATGGGTTTAAAATTCTTATTAGAACTCAATGCTCTTATTCGTCCTTTAGAAACATTAGTAACATGTCCTCAAAGATTAGATTTTCATCCTGAAGGAAATGTGATGAATCATACTTTATTAGTTGTTGACTTAGCTGCTTTATGTAAAGATAAAACAAGTTGGCCACTTGCTTTCATGTGGAGTGCTTTACTTCATGATATAGGAAAACCATTAGTAACAACTCCTGAAGGAAAAGCACCAGGGCATAATGAAAGTGGTGTAAAAGTTTTTAATCAATATTTTAGTCATTTTTTTACAAATAAAAAAATGAAAAAATATATTCGTACAATGATCTATTATCATATGCATTTGATGAATATGGTAAGAAATCAAAGTAAAGATTATAGTTACTATAAATTATTAAAAGGAATAGAAGGAATTTTTCCTTTAAACGATTTAGTATGTATGTCGAAATGTGATAAGTTAGGACGACTTGCAAATCGTCCAGAAACAATTTCAACATTAGATACTTATGTTGAAGAAAAGGTTTCAAGATGTGGAAATCATGCATTAAAACCTTTTGTGGATGGTAAACTCTTAATAGAATTAGGATTTAAACCTAATCAAGATTTCAAAGAATTACTTGATTGGGCCTATGATTTACAAATGAGAGGGCATGACAAAGAAAGTGTTATTCAATTATTGAAAGGAAGAAAAGATGGAAGATAAATTAATTATTCGAGGAGCAAGAGAAAATAATTTAAAAAACATTAATATCGATATTCCTAAAAATAAACTTGTTATTATGACAGGTCTTTCTGGTTCAGGGAAAACATCTTTAGCTTTTGATACAATTTATGCTGAAGGACAAAGAAGATATGTAGAATCACTAAGTGCTTATGCAAGACAGTTTTTAGGCAATATGGAAAAACCAGATGTTGATGCGATTGAAGGTTTATCACCTGCTATTGCAATTGATCAAAAAACAACTTCTAACAATCCACGTTCAACTGTAGGAACAGTTACAGAAATCTATGATTATTTAAGATTGTTATATGCACGTGTAGGAAAAGCTTATTGTCCTAAACATGATGTTGTTATTGAAAGTCAAACAATTAAACAAATGGCAGATACGATTGATCAATACGCTGATGGCGATCGTTTAATGGTTGTCGCAAGAGTTGTTAAAAGAAAGAAAGGAACTTTTAAAGATTATTTTGCGGACTTATTAAAAGATGGTTATTTACGTGTGGTTGTTGATGGACAAAATTACATGTTGGATGAAGAAATCGAACTTGATAAAAATAAAAAACATGATATTGATGTCGTTATTGATCGTATTATCAAAAAAGAAGGTTATCGTAGCCGTTTAGTAGATTCTTTAGAAGTCGGTTTGAAACTAACGGGTGGAGAAGTCATTGTTCAAAACTTAACAACAAAAACAGAAGAACTTTTTAGTGAACATCTTGCTTGTCCAATTTGTGGTTTTTCTGTTCCTAAATTAGAACCACGTTTATTTTCATTTAATAATCCATTAGGAGCTTGTCCGGATTGTCGTGGATTAGGGATTAAAAATGAAGTGGATGATGATTTATTGATTCCAGATTGGAGTAAATCAATTAATGAAGGTGGACTTCGTTATTTTAAAACAGCAGTAGGAACAAATCGTATTGAATGGCAAAGATTTTTAATTCTTTGTAAGAAATATAAAATAGATTTAGATAAACCATTAAAAGATTTTACAAAACAAGAATTAAGTTATATTCTTGATGGCTCGAGAGAACCTATTAGTTATGAAATCGTATCAGATAGTGGAAATGTCTCACGTACAACAAAATTTATTGAAGGTGTGAGAACATTAATTGCAAGAAGATATGAAGAAACAACTTCAAAATGGTCAAAAGAATGGTATGCATCCTTTATGTCAGAACATACTTGTCCTACATGTAAGGGAAGAAGACTTAATGATCAAGTTCTTTCTGTAAGAGTCGGTGGTTTAAATATTGCTGAATTTACAGAACAATCAATTGAGGATGCTTTACATTTTATTCAAAATATAAAATTAACAGACTATGAAATGAATATTGCTCGATTAGTTGTTAAAGAAATCAATGATCGTCTTACATTCTTAAATAATGTTGGTCTTGGTTACTTAACACTTGCTAGACGTGCAGGAGGATTATCTGGTGGAGAAGCTCAACGTATCCGTCTAGCAACTCAAATTGGAACACGTCTTACGGGAGTGTTATATGTTTTAGATGAACCATCTATTGGTTTACATCAAAGAGATAATGAAAAGCTTATTAAATCTTTACAAGATATTAGAGATTTAGGAAATAGCGTTCTCGTTGTTGAACATGATGAAGATACAATGAGAGCTTCAGATTTTATTGTTGATATTGGTCCAGGAGCTGGTGTTCATGGTGGACAAGTCATTTGTGCAGGAACACCCGAAGAAGTTATGAATTGTAAAGATTCTATTACAGGACAATATTTATCTGGAAATAGAAAGATTGAAGTTCCTCAAAAACGACGTAAAGGGAATGGCTTATTTATTGAAGTCAAAGGGGCTAAGGAACACAATTTAAAGAATATTAATGTTAAATTTCCTCTTGGTAAATTCAATGTCGTTACAGGAGTATCAGGAAGTGGTAAATCAACATTAGTGAATGATATTTTAGGAAAATCATTAATGAGATATGTTTATCAATCAAAAGAGAGACCAGGTTTACATAAAGAAATCTTGGGAATTGAAAATATTGATAAAGTCATTGAAGTTTCACAAGATCCAATTGGAAGAACACCACGTTCAAATCCAGTAACTTATACAGGTGTCTTCGATGATATTCGTGATTTATTTGCACAAACAAATGAAGCGAAAATGAGAGGTTATGATAAAGGAAGATTCTCATTTAACGTTAAAGGTGGTCGTTGTGAAGCGTGTCAAGGTGATGGACTAAAGAAAATTTCAATGCACTTTTTACCAGATGTCTACGTTCCTTGCGAACAATGTGAAGGTAAACGATATAATGAAGAAACTTTACAAGTGACTTATAAAGATAAAAATATTTATGATGTTTTAGAAATGACAGTAGAAGAAGCGTTAGATTTCTTTGATAATTTACCAAAAATTAGAAATAAGATCCAAACACTTTATGATGTTGGTCTTGGTTATATTAAACTTGGTCAAAGTGCAACAACTCTTTCTGGTGGAGAAGCTCAAAGAGTTAAACTTGCAAGTGAATTACAAAAGAAGTCAACAGGGAAAACTGTTTATATTCTTGATGAACCAACAACTGGATTACACAGTCATGATGTTGCAAGACTTATCGATGTTTTACAACGTATTGTTGATCAAGGAGATACAATTATTGTTATTGAACATAATTTAGATGTTATTAAAGTAGCAGATCATATCATTGATTTAGGACCTGAAGGTGGAGCTGGAGGAGGAACAATTGTTGTTACAGGTACTCCAGAAAAAGTAGCAAAGTGTGAAAAAAGTTATACAGGTCAGTTCTTGAAATCAATGCTTTAAGGAGAAAAAAGATGAAATCAATTACAGTAGAAAAATTATTAGGGAATAATAAAAATTATCAACAAGTTACAGGAAATGAAGAATCTTTAAAAAGAGTTATTTTAACTGGTGAAATCAATCGACCAGGTTTTGAATTAGCAGGATTCTTTAAACATAGTGACTTTAGAAGAATTATTGTCTTTGGTGATAAAGAAATGGCTTTTATTGCTGAGATGACAGAAGAAAGACAAAAAGAAATCTTTCCGTGTTTAATTAATGAAGAAGTACCTTGTATTGTAATTTGTAAAGGACATGCTTGTCCTGAAGTATTAAAAAATATTGCTGATGAAAGAAACTTTCCAATTTTTCAAACAGAAATGATTACAGGTGTTGTATCAAGTGAACTTATGAATACCTTAGAAGAAAAACTTGCAAGAGAAACATTAATGCATGGTGTTTTTCTAAATATTCATGGTAAAGGTGTCATTATTAAAGGGGATAGTGGAATCGGTAAATCAGAAATTGCTTTAGAACTTGTTAAAAGAGGCCATTTATTAGTTGCTGATGATGCTGTAGAACTTTATCGTATAGGACAAAAAATCGTTGGTAAAGCACCTGCTGTTCTTGCTAATTTATTAGAAATTAGAGGAATTGGGGTTATTGATGTTTCTAAGATGTTTGGTATTTCTGCTATTTTAGATAGAAATGATGTTGATTTGGTGATTCAGCTAGAACGTTGGGTACCATCACGTGAATATACACGTGTAGGGGTTGAAGAAAATGATATTTCAGAAGATGTTTTAGGAATTAAAATTCCTAAAATAGTTGTTCCTGTATCAAGTGGTCGTAGTATGTCGGTTATTATTGAAGCGGCAGTTATGAATATGCGTTTACGTGACGTAGGTATTGATTCAAGTAAAGAATTTGTTGAACGTATTCTTAAAAATATTGATCATAATAAACAAGAACAATGAGATTTTTCCCAAGTTTTAATACCTTTATAGAAATTGGACCACTTTCTATACAATGGTATGCAGTTTGTATATTGACAGGTGCAGCAATTGCTTATTTTTTAGGGCAATATCATTTTAAAAAATTAGGTTATTCAAAAGAAATACTTTCTGATTATGTTTTTGGTTTATTATTTGTAGGAATCATTGGTGCTAGAATTTGGTATGTGATTTTTATGTGGAATGAATTGTATGCCAATAATCCGATGGAAATCATTATGATCAATCATGGAGGACTTGCTATTCAAGGAGGAGTTATCACAGGACTTATTTATAGTTATTTCTTCTTTAAAAAAAGAAATATTTCATTTCTTGTTGCGGGGGATGCCATCATGCCAGGTGTCCTTATTGCCCAGGCATGTGGGAGATGGGGAAATTTCTTTAATCAAGAAGCTTATGGAAGTGCAGTTGATTTAAGTTTCTTAAAAGCACTTCATTTACCACAGTTTATCATTGATAAAATGTATATTCATGGTCAATATTATCAACCTACATTTTTATATGAATCCTTAGGATGTGTGATTGGTTTTTTAATTATTTTCTTTATTATTAGAAAGTACCAACAAAAACAAGGAATTCAGTTTTTTACTTATTTTATTTGGTATGGAGTTATTCGTTTTTTCATAGAAGCATTTAGAACAGATAGTTTATATGTTTTTGGATTAAAAACAGCACAACTTGTTTCTATTGTATTTGTTATTGTTGGTTTAATAGGATTTATTTATTGTCATTTTAAAGGACAAGATGTATTGGAGGAAAGATAGTGCATAAGACTATCTTTTTTTTGTAAAATAGATATAATAATTTACATTAAGGAGAAAAGTATGAAAAAAGCAATTATTTTTGATTTAGATGGAACACTCTTAAATACAGATTTATTAATAAAAAAATCATTTATACACACATTTAAAAAATATAAACCAGGTTATACTTTAAGTGAAGAAGAACTGCTTTCATTTTTAGGGCCTTCTTTAAAAAATACCTTTAGTCGATATGTAGAAGAAGATCAAGTGGATGAATTAATTCAATATTATCGAGAATATAATCATGCACATCATGAAGATTATGTCACAATTTATCCATATGTTGAAGAAATGTTAAAATATTTAAAAGCACAAGACTTTCCTCTAGCTGTAGTTACAACAAAATATAAAAAAGCAGCTATATTAGGATTGGATTTATTTAATATAACACCATATTTTGATGTCATCATTGGAGAAAATGATGTGAAACATTCAAAACCTGATCCTGAAGGAATATTATGTGCATTAAAAAAATTAAATTGTCAAGAAGGTTATTACGTAGGTGATAATGTAACTGATATTCAAGCGGGTAAAAATGCGGGAATTAAAACAGTAGGAGTGAAATGGTCACCTAAAGGATATGCTCTTATAGAAAAAGAACATCCAGATTTGTTAATTAATGATTATCAAGAATTTATAAATTATATAAAGGAGAAAGAAAAATGTTAGATTTAATAATTATTGGTGCTGGACCTGCGGGGTTAAGTGCTTGTTTATATGCGAGTCGTGCGGGATTAGATGTTTTAATATTTGATAGTGCAGCTCCAGGTGGTAAATTAAATGTTACTGCCCAAATTGAAAACTATCCTGGACTTAAACCAACACCAGGCCCAGAAATTGCTTTTACAATGTATGAAAGTGCCTTGAGTTTTGGAGCAAAAATGGAATATGGTGAAGTTTTAGATATTAAAGATTACGGAGATTACAAAGAAGTTATCACTGCTCAACAAACATATCAAACAAAATATGTTTTAATTGCGACAGGTACAAAAGAAAGACAAATGAATCTTGAAAAAGAAAATGAACTTGTTGGACGTGGAATTTCTTATTGTGCTGTCTGTGATGGCCCTTTCTTTAAAAATCAAGAAGTTGCTGTCATCGGTGGTGGAAATTCAGCGCTTGAAGAAGCAATGTATCTTGCAACATTATGTAAAAAAGTACATTTAATTGTAAGACGAGATGTTTTTAGAGCTGATAAAATTATTCAAGACCGTTTATTAAAAAGTGAAAATATTGAAGTTCATTTTAAAAGAAAACCAGCTGAGATTTTAGAAGAAGATAACAAAGTAAAAGGTCTTGTTTTAGAAAATAGTGAGACAGGTGAAAAAGAAGAATTAATGATCAATGGTATTTTCCCATTTATTGGTTTGGATCCTATGACACAATGTGCAAAGTCATTAGGAATTGTTAATGCAGAGGGGTATATTGACGCTAATGAAAATATGGAAACAGCTGTTAAAGGAATCTTTGTAGCAGGGGATGTAAGAAATAAACAATTAAGACAAGTTGTTACGGCGACAAATGATGGTGCTATTGCTGGACAATACATTGCTTCATTAAAATAAAAGCTTAGATGGTCACATCTGGCTTTTATTTAGAGATGAATTTTGATAGAATAGATACGAAAATAGAAAGGGGAGGTATTATGGATAAAATTGAGATTGTCATTGTTACAGGTATGTCAGGTGCTGGAAAAACAACTGCAATGGCTGCTTTTGAAAATATGGCTTATTGTTGTATTGATAATTATCCTATTGCCTTGTTAGGGGCTTTTTCAGAATTTTTAAAAGATAATACGAATTATCAAAGAATAGCCATGGCAGTAAGTTTAGCTGATGCACCAAAAGCTATTCGTTTTTTAAACAATGTAGATTGGTTAAATGTATCAGTTGTTTTCTTAGATTGTGATGATAATATTATTTTAAAAAGATATAAAGAAACAAGAAGAACACATCCTATCTTGATTTCTAATAAAGCTTCTACATTAGTTGAAGCTATTGAATATGAAAGAAAATTAGCAAGACCTATTTCTAAAGAAGCAAATATGGTTATTGATACAACTCATTTAAAAGGAAATAAATTCCAACAACTATTAGAAAATCAATTTAATCATCAATCTATAGATCCATTTAGAATAAGTTTTGTATCCTTTGGATATAAACATGGAATTCCTAAAGATGCAGATTTACTTTTTGATGTGCGTTTTTTACCAAATCCTTTCTATATAGAGGAACTTAGAAATCTTACAGGAAACGATAAAGAAGTTTATGATTATGTAATAGATAAACCTGAAACACAAGTCTTTATTCAAAAAATGACAAACTTACTAGATTATTTATTAGAAGAATATGATAAAGAAGGAAAGACACATGTTGTTATTGGTATTGGATGTACTGGTGGACAACATCGTTCAGTGAGCTTAACAAATTATTTTGCAGATCACTATAGTCAAAAGTATCATGTTCATCGTCTACATAGGGATGCTGTTCATTAATGAAAGTATCATTTGCTAGACAAGTTAAAGAGGAAGTTGTTTTTAATGATTTTGATATTTGTTGTCAAAAAGCTATTTTATCAGCAATTATTAAAGTCAATGGAACACTTTCTTTATCAAATCAAGGTTTATTACTTACAATAAGAACAGAAAATGCAAAAATAGCATCTAAAGTTCATAAAATGTTAAAAGAAGTGTATCATCCTCATATAGAGTTTCTTGTTTCTAGAAAAATGAAATTACAAAAAAATAATGTCTATATTCTTAAAGTCTCAAAAGCAAGAGAAATCTTAGATGATTTAGGTTTAATGAATGGATTAGGTTTCCATACACTTCCTGATAAAAAAATAATTCAAAAAGAATGTTGTAAAAGAGCATTTTTAGCGGGTATCTTTTTATCTGGAGGATCTGTGAATAACCCAGAAACCTCTAATTATCATTTAGAGTTATCTGTTGATGAAGAAGAATATGCTTTATTTATTCAAGAATTAATGAATTATTTTCATTTAAATGCCAAAATGACAAAAAGAAGAAACAAATATGTTATATATTTAAAATCGGCAGAGAAGATAGGAGACTTTTTAAGAGCCATTGGTGCGAGCCAATCGGTGATGAATTTTGAAAGTACTCGTATTGATCGTAGTATGTCAAATACTGTAAATAGATGGAATAACTGTGATATTGCTAATGAGGTCAAATCAATGGCTTCTTCTAATAAACAATTAGAAGATATCAGTATTATTGAGATGTTTATGGGACTTGATATGCTTGATGAAAAAACAAGAACTGTTGCTTTGATTCGTAAAAAATATCCAGATTATACATTAAATGAATTGTGTAATGCTTATCAAGATGAAACAGGTCTGACGATTAGTAAATCGGGATTGCATCATCGTTTTAAAAAATTAAGTGAACAAGCAGCACAATTAATGCAAATGCAAAATGAATAAAGATATTCACATTTTATTTGGTTTACGAATTAAAGAATTAAGAGTGAGAGCACATATCTCTCAAGAAGAACTTTCATTTCGTTCAGGATTATCTAAGAATTATATTTCTGATGTTGAAAGAGGGACAAGAAATATTTCCTTAAAAGCTATTTCAAAATTAGCAGATGGTTTGAAAGTAGAAGTGAAGGAATTATTTAATTTTTCTAAATAGGAGTAAAAAAATGCCAATTTATCAAATTATTTTAGTTATTGCAGTTGTTATTTTAGTTTTAAGTTTATTATTAAATTTATTATTCAGTCCTATTACATGGATCATTATTGCTATTCTTGTGATTTATTCTTTTATTAGAAGATACTTATATGAAAAACAATTGAAAGAATATAATGAAAGAATTGAAAAAGAAATCGCAGAGAAAAAAGCGGCTTATCAATCAGGTCAAGCTTACCGTAATGGGAGTGACGATGTTATTGATGTAAATTATGTAGAAAAAGATGAAAATGAATAAAAACTATTGACATCCAATTCATAGAGGTATACTATGTTATCAACAATACAAAAAGACATTGAAAAGGAAAGTAATTTATTGAAAATGCATAGAGAGTTCTTGGTTGGTGGAAAAGAAACATGGAAGATAAACGAAAATGGCCTTGGAGTTGCATACCGACCCAAGATCTTGGTTAGGCTATGACGGATTCACCCGTTAAAGTGATAGAGTATGATGGTACTCGATGAGGAAATAATCGTGAGGTTATTTTAAATTAAGGTGGTAACGCGAGGTAGCTCGTCCTTTGTATAAAGGACGAGTTTTTTGTTTGTTGTATTGTAACAAAAGAAAAAGGGGAAAAGAAAAATGAAAAAGGGATTAAAATTATTATTATCAGCAGCATTTGCATTATCAATTGCAGGATGTGCTAATAGATCATCAAACGATGATAAAACAATTAAAATAGGAGCAACAGCTATACCGCATGCGGAGATCTTAAATGATGTTGTTAAAGATGAGTTAGAAAAAGAAGGTTATACATTAGAAGTGACTGAATTTACAGATTATGTAACACCTAATACTTCATTAGAAGATGGAGATTTAGATGCTAACTATTTCCAAACATTAGCGTATTTAAAAGAACAAAATAAAGAAAGAAAATTACATTTAAAAGCCGTGGCCGGTATTCATTATGAAGCAATGGCTCTCTATTCAGAAAACTTAAAATCATTAGATGATTTAAAAGATGGAGCTACAATTGCTGTACCAAACGATGGTTCAAATGAATCAAGAGCACTTGCTTTACTTGCTAAAAATAACTTAATTGAATTAAACGATGATACACTTTATACAACATCAAGTATTACATCAAATCCACATAATTATAAAATTGAGGAATTAGAAGCAGCCAACTTACCAAACAACTTACCAGATGTAGATGTTGCTGTTATCAATGGAAACTATGCATTAGAACATAATTTAGGAGATAGCGCAAACGTTTTATTAACAGAAAGTTTTACAGATGAAGAAGCACAACCTTATATCAATTACTTAGTAGTTAAAGAAGGAAATGAAAACACTGCTAAAACAAAAGCTTTAAAGAAAGCATTACAATCTAAAAAAGTGAAAAACTATATTAAAAAATATAAAGGATCAGTAAAAGATGTCTTTACAGATCCAACAAAATAAGGAGATTTAAAATGAGTGTTATTTATTTAGCGGGAGGATGCTTCTGGGGCGTTCAAAAGTATTTTGACCAATTTGAAGGAATTATTAAAACAACAGTAGGTTATGCCAATGGACGTACAGAAAATCCAAAATATGAAGATGTTAAAGCGGGGAAAACAGGACATGTTGAAACGGTAAAAATTGAATATGATGAAAGTCTTCGAAGTTTAAATCAAATATTGGATGATTATTATAAAATAATTGATCCTACTTCTTTAAATAAACAAGGAGAAGATGAAGGAATTTCTTATCGTACAGGTATTTATTATACAAATGAAAGTGACTTAGAAATTATTCAAAATAAAACAAATGAAATTCAAAAAAATTATCAAGAAAAAGTGGTTGTTGAGATACAACCACTCGATAATTTCTATGAAGCAGAGGAGTATCATCAAAAATATTTAGAAAAGAATCCCCAAGGATATTGCCATATAGGAAAATGTTTCTTTGGTTGAGAGGAAGAGGTTTATGATTGAAATTCAAAATTTATATAAAAGTTATGGCTCTTTAGAAGTGCTCAAAGATATTTCTTTTAAGATAGAAAAAGGAGATATTTTTGGAATCATTGGACAAAGTGGAGCAGGTAAGTCAACATTGCTACGTTGTTTCAATGGTCTAGAGAATTTTCAAAAAGGAGAAGTGATTGTTGATGGACAAGCAATTTCATCTTTAAATAAAAAACAAATGAGTGATATTCAAAAAGAAATGGGTATGATCTTTCAAAACTTTAATCTTTTAAATAGATTAAATGTTTATGATAATATTGCTTTACCATTAAAGTTTTGGAAACAAGATCCTCATAGTTTAGAAAATAAACAGAGAATTGAAAAACTTTTGAAATTGGTGGGATTAGAAGAAAAAAGTCAAGCTTATCCTCGTCAATTAAGTGGAGGACAAAAACAAAGAGTAGCGATTGCTCGAGCACTTGTTTTAAATCCCAAAATTCTTTTATGTGATGAAGCTACATCAGCATTAGATCCACAAATTACAAGAGATATCTTAAATCTATTATTAAAAATCAACAAAGAGATGAATATTACGATTGTAGTTGTCACACATCAAATGGAAGTTATTAAACAAATCTGTAATAAAGTCACTTTTCTTAAAGATGGACGTGTTTTATCAGTGGGTAAACCGGAAGAACTTTTTGTGGCACCAAATCAAGAAATTCAAAAATTTGTGGGCGATGATATTGAAATTCTGCCACAAACTGGTAAAAATATTAAATTATTCTTTACAAATAATAATTCCAAATCACATACGATTACACAACTTGCTAGAACACTTGATATCAACTTTGATATTTGCCAAGGAAAACTTGAAAACTTTAGAGGTTCCATGATGGGAAGCCTTATTATCAATATTGATGAAAAAGATCTACAAGCAGTAGAAAATTATTTAGATCAAGAAAAAATTACATGGGAGGAAATTGTATGAGTGATGTTATTTTAAAAGCAACGTATGAAACGTTATATATGGTCATTGGATCAACTTTCTTTGCTGTTATTTTAGGTTTTATTCCTGCTATTATTTTAACACTCACAGCACCTGATGGATTAAAACCTAATAAAGTTATTTATACAATTTTAGATATTCTTGTTAATATTTTTAGAAGTTTTCCATTTGTAATTTTAATGGTCATCGTAATACCTCTTACACGACTTATTGCCGGTAAAGCGATTGGAACGACAGCAGCTCTTGTGCCACTTACAATTTCAGCTATTCCTTTTGTTGCTAGAGTCATTGAAAGTGCATTAAGAAGTGTTGATGTTGGGTTAATTGAAGCGGCTAAATCATTTGGAGCCAGTGATTTTCAAATCATTTATCGTATTTATTTAAAAGAAGCAATTCCTGCTATTTTATCAGGAATTACGCTTACAATGATTAGTATTATTGGTTATAGTGCGATGGGTGGTGCCTTAGGGGCAGGAGGACTTGGAGATATAGCGATTCGTTATGGCTATCAAGCCTACAAGATTCCTTATCTTGTTGTTACAAGTATCATTCTTATTATCTTTGTACAAATTATCCAAACAATCGGCAATCATTTATATAAAAAATTATCTTAAAAGACCAAAGCGGTCTTTTTTTATGATATGATGAAAAAAAGGAGGGGGAGTATGAAGTGTAAATATTGTGGGGTAGAAATTGGTAATAGTTTAGAATGTCATTTATGTGGGCATAAACAAATTGGGAAAACAACGTGTCCAGTATGTTCAAAACTTATTTATCCTTATCAAGAATATTGTTCTAATTGTGGAAGTCCTACAATTTATCGTAAGTCTGAGCCAATAAAAAAAGTAACCCCTGATACAAGTGTACATAGTGAAGCAAGTCATAATTATCATACAGTTTCTGAAAGTTATGATTATAAAAAGAATGCCTATGATTATAAAAAGCCTTTTAAAGATTTGAATAAGTATGTACCCATTCAAAAAAATAAAAAAACGTTTAATCATCCAAATGTAAGAAAAAATAAACGAATTGTTAAAATAATTATAGGAATTATTGTTGCTTTTAATTTAATTATTCCGATTGCAGGAGCAATTATTGGATTCATAGGAGATAGTTTAGAAACAGATGAAACGACATCTTCTTTTGATGGTAATGGAAATACAGACTTATCAAGCTTTAATTTAAGCCAAGATAGTTCTAGAGGTGATTATAATCAAAATTTTACAAATAGTGATGGCGGAGCTTTTGTTTATCAAAATAAACTCTATATTTCTTTAAATGGGCAATTAATAAAATATGATGCTCATTTTGAAAATTCAGAAGTTTTAGAAGAAAGCAGTTGTGATCATATTTATGTAGATGATCGAGGATGCTTTTATGAAAATGATAGTGATTTTATCTTTTTAGATTTCAATGGAAAAAGAAAAACTCTATTAAATGAAGTCAGTCATTGTTATGTTTTAGATCAAAAAATATTTTATATTAAAGATGAAACTCTTTATTGTCTAACAATTGATGAAAATATGAATGAAATCGATAATAAAAAAATGGTAGATGATACGTATGAATTTAATGTAGATGATCAAAATCAACATATCTTATATACCAATAATGATTATGAAAGTAAACTTATTGACTTTAATGGAACATCTTTAAAAAAGAATGTAGATAACTATGGAAATGCTTATTTTATAGATGGGTTCTTATACTATCGTGAATATGATGGAATCTATAAGACAGACTTTAGTAGTGATGAGGGAGAACTTGTACAAGCAGCAAGTGATATTTATCGTTTTGGGGTAGGTCAAGATGAAGAAAATGAAAAAGTCATTGTTTATGGTGAAAACTATGATAATGTTTTAAATGCTTATTTCGATGATGATATTTATGCTTTATATGATGATGCTAGAGATTTCTATATTATTGGTGATAAAGTAATTTTCTTTACATACGATGATCATTATACGCGTCATTATTTTATCAGTAGCTATGATGGTGAATATGCACCTTTCGAAGAATGACAATTTAGTCATTCTTTTTATTTTCTTTGTATGGTAGAATAAGGACACTAGAGGTGAATAAAAATGTATTGTAGTCAATGTGGAACATATGTCGAAGATGATATGCTGTTTTGTCCTCAATGTGGAAAACAGCTTCAACCAATAAAAAAAGTATGTATTCGTTGTCATCTCCCTTTAAGCGAAGATGAAGAAATTTGTCCTGCCTGTGGAACAAGACAAACACAAGAAGAAGTAGTGGAAGAAGATCCTTATAAAGGATATTGGAAAAAGCCAATTCTTTGGATACTTTCAGCTGTTTTATGTTTATCAGCTGTTTTTCTAGGAAGTTATATGATAAGTCATCCTTTACAATCAACGTCAAGTCAAGAAAAAAATTATGTCTTAAAAGGCAAAGTGAGTACGTATAATGTTTCTGCTAATAATCAAGCAGGTGGCCAATATCTAAAAGATAATCAACATCTTTATTATGTTATCAATAATCAACTTTTAGTAAGTGATTTAGATGAATTAGAAACAAGTGAAGTATTGATAGATGATTGTGTGGGATATTTAAGTATTGAAAATCATGTTCTTTATTATTGTGATTCTCAATATAATTATCAAGCTTATGATTTAAAGACAAAAACAACGACTCAAATATTAGAAAATGTGTATTATCCAATTATAAAAAATCATGTTATTTATTATCAATTAGATCAAGATCACGAAAGTTTATATCGTTATTCATTGGATGATCAAACAAATCAAAAATTAAATGATGAAACATCTTATGATATTACAATAGATGGAAAATATATTTATTATTTAGCTAAAAATGATGAACAATATGCTTTAAAAAGAATGACAATTACAGGTGAAAATATTGAAACACTCTATGAAAAACAATGTACATTCGCTCTTGATAACAAAGATTTATATCTTACTGATAATTCACAAATTATAAAAATCAATAAAGAAACATTAAAACAAGAAACAATCAAAAAAGTAGAAAATAGAGCCATTGCTTTAGTCAATAATAAAATTGTCTATGCGACAGGAACCCAACTTAAAATGATGAGTTTAAATGGGAAAGATGATCAGATTTTATTTAAGAATATCGTTGTATCAGATTTACAAGTTTTAGGATCTGATTTATTTACCAAAGGATATGTTCAAGAAAGTGGAGTCAAATATATTGTTTTCAATATTAAAGGGCAATATAAAGCTTTAAATGAAAATACAGCACAAGAATTTGAAAATTTACAAGATGCATAGGAGAATAATATGAAAGTATATGAAATATTAGAGGCAACAAAAGGTATTTTAGTTTCTGGAAATAAAGAAGATGAGATTTGTTTCTTTAGTCAAGATAGTAGACAAATGAAAAATGGAGGAATGTATATTCCTTTAAAAGGTGAAAGATTTGATGGACATGATTTTATTGAAAGTGCTTTTCAAACAGGAGCAACAGCAATTATTACCGCTAAAGATGTAAGTTATCCAGATAAAATTGTGATTAAAGTAGAAGATACTTATCAAGCTTTAAAAGATATGGCCATTTATTTAAGAAGTCATCGCCCTGTAAAGGTTGTGGGAGTTACAGGAAGTGTTGGAAAAACAAGTACACGTGATATGGTCTATAGTGTTGTTAAACAAAAATATAAAACTTTAAAAACAGAAGGTAATTATAATAATGAAATAGGTCTACCATTAACAATTTTAAGATATCAAGATGAAGAAGTCATGGTCTTAGAAATGGGGATGAATCATTTAAATGAAATGTCAAGATTATCTATGATTGCTCATCCTGATGTCTCATGTATTACCAATGTTGGAACAGCACATATTGGTGAACTAGGAAGTCGTGAAAATATTTTAAAAGCAAAGTTAGAAATTACAGATGGTATGAAAGATCAATCCACTTTAATTATTAATAATGATAATGATATGTTACAGACTGTTGATTTACCTCGTTTAAATGTTGTAAGAGTTGGAAAAAATGAAGGAGCTTCTATTCAAGCAAGTGATATTGAATTATTTGAAGATCACAGTACATTTATTGTTCATTATCATGATCAAAGTGAAAAAATTTGGGTTCCTGTTCAAGGAGAGCATAATGTTTTTAATGCGTTAATTGCGATAGCGGTAGGTATTGAATTAAATATTTCTTTAGAAGATATTAAAAAAGGAATTCAAGAATTTAAATTAACGAAGAATCGTATGGATATTCTTGAAAAAAATCATAAGACAATTATTGATGGAACATATAATGCAAGTGTAGATTCAATGAAATCAAGTATTGATGTTCTAGCAAATTATAAAAAACGTAAAGTTGCTATTTTAGCGGATATGTTAGAACTTGGAGATTATAGTCAACAACTTCATGAAGAAGTGGGAAACTATGTTGCTACTAAAGAAATAGATGTGTTGATTTGTATTGGAAAAGAAGCAAAGTATATGTATCAAAAAGCAAAAGAAAAAATGAAGAATGTTTATTATTTTACTTCTAATCAAGAAGTTATTGAACAATTAGATCAATTTTTAAAGAATGATGATGTGGTTTTAGTTAAAGGAAGTCACTCTATGAATTTAAAAGAAATTGTAGAAAAGATATAAGTTATGAAAAAAAAGAAAAAATTAAGATTAAAAAGACCCTTTCAGTTAATTCTTGCTGCATTATTGTTTTTATTGGCTTTTTCATTCTTTCAACTTATAAAAAATCAATTTAAACAAGAGAATCCATTGGTTTCAACTCAGGTATTGAATTATGAAGATTTAATGCTAAAATATGCTAGAGAAAATGATATAGAAGAATATATAGAATTATTACAAGCGATGATGATGCAAGAATCAGGGGGGCAGGGAAATGATCCTATGCAATCTTCAGAATGTGAATTTAATACACAGTTTGAAAAGAAGCCCAATGCCATCAATAATCCTGAATATTCCATTCAAGTAGGTATTCAATACTTTGCAAAGTGTTTAAAACAAGCAAACGTGACTTCAATAAAAGATGAAAAAGGCATCTTTTTAGCCTTACAATCTTATAATTATGGTATTGGATATATTAAATATGTTGAACAAACTGACAAGCAATACACTTATCAAAATGCTATAGCGTTTTCGCAAAAATGTAAAAAAGAATATAATGTATCCGTCTATGGAGATAGTAAGTATGTATATCATGTTTTACGTTATTATACAGATACTTCTCTTGTTGATGATTGGTTAGAATTATATCGATAAGGAGATTATTATGAAACAAAAATTAATGGTTGTTTGTGGCGGACAATCGAGTGAACATATTGTTTCTCGTATGTCTTGTACTTCAGTAATGAATAATTTAAATAAAGAAAATTATGATGTGACTTTAGTAGGAATTGATCAAGATGGTTCTTGGTATATTTTAGATCAAAATCAAGAAGATCTTGCTAAAGATATATGGCTAGACAATGCAAAAGCTCTTCAAGATGTTTTTGGTTTATTAAAACAACAAGATGTTGTTTTACCAATTTTACATGGAGCTTTTGGTGAAGATGGAACAATCCAAGGTTTATTTGAACTTGCTGGAGTTCCTTATGTGGGATGTCGTGTTTTAGCTTCAGCAGTATCTATGGATAAAATCTATACAAAGAAGATTTTAGAAACAGCAGGGATTCCTCAAGTAAAATCCTTATATGTTAAAAAAAGATATGATGGAAAACTTGTTGTTGTCAATAAACAATTTGATGAAATTGAAGATATTGAAAAAACAGTGGAAGAAGAATTAGGATTCCCATGTTTTATTAAAGCAAGTCGTTCTGGATCAAGTGTAGGATGTTATCGTTGTGATCATAAAGAAGATTTAATGACAAAACTTATTGAAGCTTCAAAATATGATCGTCATATTGTCGTTGAAGAATGTGTTGATTGTATCGAACTTGAAACGGCTGTTTTAGGAAATGATGATCCAATCGTTTCACGTGTTGGACAAATCATGCCTCATGGTGAATTCTATACTTTTGAATCTAAATATGAAGATGAAGAAAGTAAAACATGTATTCCTGCTTTAGTTGATCAAGAAATTCAAGATAAGATTCGTGAATATGCTTTAAAAGTATTTAAAGCAGTTGATGGACATGGTCTATCAAGAGTTGATTTCTTCTTAGATAAGAAATCAAATCAAATCTATTTAAATGAAATAAATACATTACCTGGATTTACAAAGATTTCAATGTATCCACAATTAATGAATGATTTTGGTATTTCTTATAGTGAATTGTTAGATCGTGTTATTCAATTAGCTTTTGATAAGTAATAAAAAAATATTAATTTAATAATATATTTTAAATTATTGAAATTATCTTAAAGACATTGACTTTGTAAAAAAAAAAGTCTAACATTACAAGTAACCATAAAATAAATACTTCGATAGGAACTAGTAAGTACTATTTCAAGGCGTAGAGAGATTCTGGTTGGTGAAAAGAGTTGTTTGAGTAATACTGAACTCATCCTTGAGTGGAGCGCTGAACTTAAGTAGGTGGCTACGGTATGCAACCGTTATTTTGTAAGAGTATGAACTATTATGTAGCGTACTTAGCGAGGTGGATAAAGTGATTTATTCACAAATTGAGGTGGAACCACGAAGTAATATAACTCTCGTCCTCAAAATGGCCGGATTGGCTATTTTGAGACGGGAGTTTTTTTATAGTATTAAGGAGGAAATGGAAATGAATTACGAAAAGTACAAGAGATTTGAAACAATTAAATTAAAAGACCGTACTTGGCCTGATAAAACAATTGAAAAAGCACCAATTTGGTGTTCAGTTGATTTAAGAGATGGAAATCAAGCATTAATTACACCAATGAAAATAGAAGAAAAAGTGGAAATGTTCCAACTTTTAGTAGACTTAGGATTTAAAGAAATTGAAGTAGGTTTTCCTTCTTCAAGTCAAATTGAATATGATTTCTTAAGATTATTAATTGAAGAAAATTTAATTCCTGATGATGTGACTGTTCAAGTATTAACTCAAGCAAGAGAACATTTAATTAGAAAAACATTTGAAGCTTTAAAAGGATTAGATAAAGCTATCGTCCATGTTTACAATTCAACTTCTATCTTACAAAGAGACGTTGTCTTTAACAAAGATAAAGATGAAATTAAACAAATTGCAATTGATGGTGTTCAATTAGTAAAAGATTTATCAAAAGAATTTGAAGGAAAAGTTATTCTTGAATATTCACCAGAAAGTTTTACAGGAACTGAAGTTGATTATGCAATGGAAGTATGTGAAGCTGTTATGGATACATGGGGAGCAAGTAAAGATAATAAAGTGATTATCAATTTACCTTCAACTGTAGAAATGGATACACCAAATGTTTATGCTGATCAAATCGAATGGATGTGTCGTAACTTCAAAGATCGTGAAAGAGTCATTGTTTCTGTTCATCCTCATAATGATAGAGGTTGTGGAATTGCTTCAACTGAACTTGCTTTATTAGCAGGTGCTGATCGTGTTGAAGGAACGTTATTTGGTAATGGTGAAAGAACAGGAAATGTTGATGTTGTGACTGTTGCTTTAAATATGTTCACTCATGGAGTTGATCCACAATTAGAATTAGGAAGTATTAATGATATTAAACATGTTTATGAAAAATGTACAAAAATGGATATTCCACCAAGACATCCATATGTTGGACAATTAGTCTTTACAGCATTCTCTGGAAGTCACCAAGATGCAATCAATAAAGGAATGCATGCTTTAAGAGAAAGAAATTCAAAGATGTGGGAAGTCCCTTATTTACCAATTGATCCAAGTGATTTAGGTAGACAATATGAACCAATTGTTCGTATTAATTCACAATCTGGTAAAGGTGGCGTTGCTTATGTTATGGAAAGCATGTATGGTTATCATTTACCAAAAGGATTACAAGTAGACTTTGCAAAAGTGATTCAAGATATTTCTGAAGAAGAAGGAGAAGTTTCACCAGAAAGAGTTTATGATACATTTATTGAACAATATGTAGATATTAAAGAACCATATGAATTTATTAAACAAAAATTAATTGATATTTCTGAAGATGATTCTGAATTTGAAAGAAAAGCAGAAATTACATTAAAAGATCATGGTGAAGTAAGAACAATTGTTGGTTATGGTAATGGACCAATTGATGCTGTTAAAGATGCATTTAATGAAAATGGCTTTGTTTATACACATTTCTTAGATTATAGTGAACATTCATTATCATCAGGATCTAGCTCAAAAGCAGCTGCTTATGTTTATTTAAGAGTTAAAGGAAGTGCTGTTCAAGAATATGGAGTAGGGGTACATCCAAATATTACAACAGCAACAATTAAAGCAATCATTTCAGCTATGAATAGAATTCATAAACAATTGAAAAAATAGGGAGGATTAAAACATGGATAGACTTGTTTTGTCATTACTTGTTGAAAATAATCCAGGGGTATTAAACCGTGTTGCTGGTTTATTTAGTAGACGAGGATATAACATTGAAAGTATTTCAGTAGGACAAACAAATATTAAAGGAATGTCACGTATGACAGTCGTTTCTACTGGTGATGAACAAATTTTAACGCAAATTGAAAAACAATTAGGGAAACTTGTAGAAGTCGTTGAAATTGAAAAACTTGAACCAGATGATTCAGTTTATCGAGAACTTGTCTTAATTAAAGTAGATGCAAATGCTGATCAAAGAACAAATATCAACTCAATTGTTGATATCTTTAGAGCACATATTATCGACGTTTCACCAACTTCATTAATTATAGAAGTTACTGGAAATACAAGAAAAGTCAATCAGTTATTAACGATGCTTAACGGATTCAACGTGACAGAAATTGCCCGTACAGGACTCGTTGGAATGCATAGAGGAAGCCAAGAAGATTAAGGGGGATATTAAAAATGGCAAAAATTTTTTATGAATCAGATTGTGACTTATCATTATTAGATGG
>ERZ837910.1943-NODE-1943-length-26843-cov-4.735703_pt1 | contig 26843 bp, 27 predicted proteins | sample MGYA00519940_ERZ837910 | MGnify/ENA primary metagenome ERZ837910 (study PRJEB31850, sample SAMEA3708825) | human gut metagenome | biome: human gut; feature: human-associated habitat; material: faeces | place: China | collected 2014 ... | reverse complement strand
AGAAAAATTCATAGCCGTTGGTCTAAAACAAGAAAAGTTAAAAAATAGAATATAACTATACAACGTAAGAAACAGTTTTACAGAATTTAAACAGGCATTTCTTTATTTATTATCATTTATGAAAAGAAGAAATACAGAGTTGAAAAATTTTGTAGGACTGTTTTTTATGTAATAAGTAATTTGTTGAAATAATTATTACATAAAAGGTATTTATCAATTAGTGAAAATTTATATGAAAAAAATTGTGCAAAAAGGTCAAATTTTGAAAAAAACTAACAAAAAACATGGTAAAATATTACTATGAGACAGAGGGAAAATATGGAAGAAGGGAGAAAGTTATGAACAAAGATATGGATTACGATGCTTTAAGAAATGATTTGGAAGATTATTATGGTACGGCTATGTTTGGAGGTGCTGGTATGGCAATGGGTGGCTTGTCGGATGTAGAAAGTGCATCAGATGACAGACTGATTGAAATTGCTGCAAGGGAAAGAATCAATTTAGGAAAATATGAAAAATAAAGTGTTAAGAACGGAAAAATGCGAGATAATGAGAGATAAAAATATGGCAGAAGTTTATTGTGACTTTAGGTTGGATGCAAATACTGACAAAGAATTTGAAATAATAAAGGAAATTTTGGAACACAAAATACTAAATCAGAAATATGTTTTTTATAGTGTTGACGAATATGACTCAGAGAATAGAAGCATAATATTTGATGAAGCATCAGGAGGTCTTGAGAATACTGTTCTAAGCCTTGTGGCAGAAATAAATAGCTATATAGATGAACTTGCAGAGCTGCAGGAATCGGAAGCGGACAAGGAAATATTTAGAAATTTTCATTATGAAGTATATGCGACAATACTTGATTGTTATTGTGGTCTTTCACATGATGTTATTATAGAGAGAAATAATGGCAAGGTAACAATGCAAGAGGAAGAAGAAGTTTCGTCTTATGATATTTATTTTAGTAACGAAGATGAGGCAAAAGATGAATACGAATTTGTATGCAGTAGAGTAAGACAAATATCTGGTCCCGATCCTTATATTATGCCATTGGAAGAATTTATGAAAAGAAAAGGAGATACGATTTATATAAGATATGAGGGAATGACAGATAAGAGTCCGGGATGGGATGACCCGGTAGAATTGATTTTTAATAAAAATTGAAATTAATTATTCAGACAGCCTTTAATACATACTGGATGCACGCGAGTGCAGTAGTCTGGAAGAGCTAGTTAATAAAATGACGAAAAATAGAAGATAGTAGGAGGATAGCGGAATGAAGTTATTTGTTACAGGTGATAATCACATAGGAAGAAAATTTGATAAATACAGTATTAAAAATCTGTTGGTAGAAAGCAGATTCACTTGTCTTAAGGATATGATTGAAACTGCAGAAAAAGAGCAATGTGAGTTCTTTGTTATTACAGGGGACCTTTTTGATAATACTTATGCAATAACAAAAAAGGATGTTAAACGTGTAGTTGAGATTCTTGCAGGTTTTAATCAGAATGTTTTGGTGCTTCCCGGAAATCACGATTTTTATTCAGGTAATGAACAGCTGTGGAATGATTTTATGACTATGGCAGATGCTCATAGCAATATTATTGTACTTAATGAATATCAGCCGTATGAATTTGATAGTAGTGATGGACCGGCTGCTTTTTATCCTGCTTATTGCGATAGTAAGCATAGTGACACTAATCGCTTGGATTGGATAAAGGAAGAGAATATTGATGGTGTGAGCAAGTATAATATTGGTATTGCTCATGGCGCTTTGGAAGGACTTGCAATTGATACAGAAGGGGCGTATTTTCCAATGACTAGAACTGAGCTTGACAGTATTCCAATGGATGTGTGGTTATTGGGACATGCTCATGTGACAGAACCTGCAATTCCAGCTAATGAGGAAAAGACCGGCTATACTATTTTTAATGCCGGAACACATGAACAACTTGATTTGCACAATAATACAGAAGGTAATGCCTTTGTGATTACATTGCAGAACAATGATGGAATTAAGAAAATTCTGGCTAAGCGTGTAGTAACCGGAAGAATAAGATACTACGATGAGAAGTTGGCTTTTAATGCTACAGACAATAAGTCTTTAGAAAAGACTATCGAAGAATTGGTAAAAGATTATTCTAGCAACTCAATTGTAAGACTGACAATCTCCGGAAGTATAGATGCATCTGAATATCAGAAAAAAGAAGCAATTTACGAGGCTCAACTTAGTAGATTCTTGGATCACATGATTTATGATAATGATCTAAGTGAGAAAATTACCAGTGAAAAGATTGAAAATGAATTTTCAGAGATTGGTTTTGCAGCCAAATTTTTGAAAGGGTTATTGGATGATCCGGTGGAGCTTCAGATGGCGTACGATATTGTGAAATCATTGAAATAGAGGAGGTTGTACATATGAATATTAAATCAGTTAAAACTAGACAGTTTGCAGGTATTAAGAATAAAGAGGTTGAATTTGAAGAAGGACTAAATGTATTGGTTGGTAATAATGAGACTGGTAAAAGTACCATGGTTGAGCTTATTTATCAGACTTTATATAGAGACTCTAAGCTTAGTAGGAGTAAGAAAGAAGACAAAGATTTCATTGCAAGATTTATGCCTTCTGATTCCAAGGGAGATGTTGTAGATGGAACGTTAGTGTTCGCTACAGATGATGGTCTGTATACCCTTCAGAAGAAGTGGGGGGCTTCAGAGATGTGTGAACTAGAGTCTTCAAACGACGGAATTATTGCAAATGAGAAAAAGATTAGAGAGATAATTGATGGTGAATTGGTTTACAAGAGGGGGCTTTATGATGATGTGGTTTTTGCATCTCAAAAAAGTCAGGCAAATGTGGTTGAACACATTTTAAACAAGCTAGACAAAAAAGCACTTGTAAAACAGGATTTGGTTTCTATTATTGCGTCCGAAGGAATGTCATCAACAGAAGGGATTGCTCCGGAAGAAATTGAAAAGATTATTCAGGAAAAGATTGATGCACTTAGTGGACATTGGGATTTTGTAAATGATGGTCCTGATAAAAAACGAGGAATTGAAAATAAATGGGTTCAAGGTGTAGGAGCTATTCTGGAGGCTTATTATACTAAAGCAGAACTTGAGGGTACTTTGCAGAAGAGTGAACTTGCTGAAAAAGCTATTGATAATGACAATAACAAAATCAATGAAGCTAAAGAAAAGCTGGAAAATTACAAGAATGAAGAGAAAGAGTATGCGCGTTATGAAGTAGCGCTTGCTACTTATAATAGTAATATGAAACTTAAGGATGAGTATTTAAAGGCGAGAAACAAAATTTCTGCAGATTTAAAGGAATATCCACAGCTTCTCAAAGACTATGAAGAAGCTTTGCATTTAAAGACGCTTGCTAAGGCTCAGACTATAATTTCGCAGTATAAAGAAATCCAGGAAGCAAAAGATAGTCTTGATGAGGCAAAAAAAACAATCGAAGGGAAGACAGAAATAACCGCTGAAGATGATAAAAAGCTTGTTGATCTTGAGTCAGATATTAACAGTTTGCAAGCACAGCTTTCTAATCTTAATCTTGTAGCTAATATTAAGAAGCTTGGAAACACCGACATTCAGGTCAAATCAGTTGCTACAGGCAAGGACGTAGATATTTCTGCCGGTGAATTTGATATTAATGAAACTGTAGAGATTACAGTTCCAGGTGTTATGAGTATGACAATTGCAGCAAAGGGCGTAGATGTGGAAAATGTTAAGCGACAGCTTGATGAAAATAATAAGGAAAGAGAAGTACTTCTTTCAAAATGCAAAGTAAAGGATCTTGATGAACTTAGAACTAAGAGAGAGGAGTATACAGAAGCATATCATAATTTAAGTGTTGCTCAGAAAGATTATGATAATCTTATAGAAGGCATAGATCTTGATAAGCTTGATGAAGATTATGAACATCATAAGGAAAAGTCTTCAGAACTGGAGGGACTTGATAAGAAGATTAAGGAACTTTGCGGTTCTGAATCAATAGATTCTTATGAAGCAATGTTAAAACAGAAGTGCAATTCCATAGAAGGAGAATACGATGCCGAAGCACCTGTTGATTGCATGAAGAAAAAACTTGAAGAAGCAGAAGACAAACTTGCAGAGATCGATTCGCAACAGGGTGACGTTGAAAACATTCCAAAGAAGTATCGTGATATTGAAGATGCCAAAGTTTACAAAGAAACACTTAATTCCAATATTGAAGATGCTACCAACCAGATTGAAGAGGCAAAGGAAGCTCTCAGTGAGCATGAAAAAGAGCTTGGTGATGTGGCACCTGAGGATTTGAGAACTCAAATTGATGATGCAACAATAGAATTTCAGAAACTTAAGGATGACTGCGAAAGATGGAATCATATTTTAGCAGTTCTTAAAGCGACTCGTGAGAATATGGCTGGCGAAAGTACAATGTCTGATGTTCAGGATAGGTTTGCAGAGTATCTTTCTGTAATTACTGATGGCAGAATTAATCTTAAGTCTATGGATGAAAATATGGATGTGAATATTCAAAGTGGTAATAATCACATGACTTATGAAATTCTTTCAGAGGGTACAAAAGATACAATTGCCCTTGCCTTTAGACTGGCAATACTTGAACATTTATTTCCTAATGGAGGCGGTCTTGTAGTTTTTGACGACCCATTTACAGAGATGGATGAAAACAGAACAGAGCAAGCGTGTAAGTTGGTTCAGAAATTTGCTGATGCCGGTAACCAGGTTATTTTTGTAACTTGTGATAATAAATATAAAAATATGCTTTCAGGAAATATAGTGGAACTGTAGGAAGTTAATACAACAAAGTATTTAAAGGTATAGTATAAGAATAAAAAAGGAGGTTAGCTAATATGAAAAATAGCGAATAAGAAATTCCTATAAAAAAATATCAATATATCTTAGAAAAATGCACTTGCTAAAATGTGTAAAAGTACTAAGGGGTCAGTTGTTGAAAAAAACAGTATATGTCATATGTTAAAATATTATCATCAAATATATGCAAAAGGGAGGAATAAAAATGGAACATTATAAACAGTTATATATTTATGAAAAATATTACATGCTGGATTGCCCATTGTTTATTGAAAAATATGCATTGACAAAAGACAATGTTAAAAACAGTATATTTGCACAGATCAAGTTAAGAAATATTGGGATGAAAAATATTTTGGCAACATACATTAATGTTAAATGTTTTGACATAGAAAATCATGAGTTAGGAGAACCCATTGAGTATATATATCAGGACAAAGTAGTTGCCAGAGGAGAAGAGTTCGGAGGCAGGGAACCTATATATTTTCAGAATGCATATACTAGAAAGATAATTATTACATGTACAAAAGTTGTATATGAAGATGGAAGTGTATGGACTTCAGATGGCACTAAACATTTTGAAAAAAGTAATATGAAATTTGCCGAAGAGATATTAAATGAAGAATGCTTGCAGCAGTTAAAGTTTTACGAAAACATTCCTGAGATAACTCTGAAACATGGAATTTATGTTCCACAAAAATTGGGGAAAATAGATGTATGTGGATGTGGAGCTTATAATTACAATGAGACTGATAAAGTAGAGGAGCCATGCTATAATTGTGGAAAAACAGTGAAATGGTGGAATAAAAAAGTAGATGAAAAATATTTACAATCACAGTTTGATTCAAGACGTAAAGCTGAGAAAGAAAAAGAACTTGAAAAACAAAGAATAGAAGAAGAACAACGTGCAATCAAAAAAATAGAAGAAGAAAGACGAAGAAAAAAATCTATAAAAACCTTTGCCATAATTGCCTCGGCGCTTGTAATAATTTTTGGCGGACATGCAATATACAAGGCTGTAACACCACCAACAAAAGAAGAGCAGGTAAGTATGGATTTAGAAAAATTTTCTGACAATGGAGTGTTAACAGAAGATTTAGCTAAGAATCATAAATCTGAAGTAGAGAAAAAAGCTGAAGAAATTAAAAATAGCGATTATGATACATATTGTTATATACAGGCACAACTGAGTTTGTATGCTGATGATAATGGCTTTGTGGCAATTAAATATTTGCAACAGATAAAACATACTGAACAATTCAGTGACTATAATAAAGTATATGATTTATGCAAAGATAATATGTAGTCGGAAAAACAAAAGTTTCAATAAAAGGTTTACCTACAAAAATAGCAAATAATATTTTAGTTGAATGATTTTGTAGGGGTCAGTTGTTGAAAAAAACAGTATATGTCATATGTTAAAATAGTTTTATCAATAAAATACAATAGAAAAAGGAGAAAAAATATGGAACAACTAATAATATTTATTTATGGTGTGATAATTGCAATTTTTGTAGCTAATATTGTGTTGGCATATAAAATGTCTGAAGTGGCTGCAATGAAAGGATATGGAGATGAAGTTCATGCGTGGGCATGGTGCTTCTGGCTTGGAATATTTGGATATATTTATGTGCTAAGTCTTCCGGACAAAGTTACACAGGAACAGAATCAACGTATAATAGAACTTTTGGAAAAGAATATGGAGGACGAAGAGGATGATCAAATGCCCGAATTGTAATATGGCAGTTTCTGAATTTGCAACAACTTGTCCTCATTGTGGAAAGGCAATAGATAAAGAAAGCATTGAAAAAGAAATTCAAAAGCAAAAAGTTCAGAAGATAGAAAAACATCAATTAAGAAAACTTGGAAAAGAAAAATATATACCATTGATTTTAACCATAGCGTGTATAATAATCAGGATTATCTTGTATATGGTATATATGATAAGTTATGATGCAATATTGTCGATGTTAGATGTGATTGTAGGACTACTATATATTTTAAGGAATAGTACGTGTCTGATTATACCGTTAATTATATCAATACTATTCATTACCAAAATATATACATCTCATAAAGGCTATATAATTAAAAATGTACAAATGGTATTGAGCATTTTTGTAATATCAATAGGAGTATTATCAAATGTAATTTCTACACAATTATTATATGATATTTTCCCTATGCATGTTACAATAGGAAGAAGTGATTATTATATATGGAATTTATTACCGGAAATGAATATAAAATGGATGATGGAAATAGATATGAGCATAATTAGTTTGCTGTTATATACTATAATACCATTGGCGATATACGTTGTTTCTTTGATATTGTGCATTAAAATGGGTAAAAAGCAAGATGTACATAGTGATGAGAAAGATGAAACAACAGAATAACAATTTATATTTTAAATAGAAAGATAACCTAAAATATCTGCCATATTAGAAATGTGGCAGGTATTTTTTTGTAAAAAACACAAACTCTTGTATAATATGTTGCTAATATAAAATAATATGTTGACAAACTAAGAGAAATACTATATCACATGTATACTTATACAATTTGTGATAAAATGAAACAAGAAACAATAATTAGATGAGTAAAGAAAGGTTATGGTATGGGAAAACAGGATTTGTTAGCAAAAAAGTACATGTCAGACAATGAAAAGTTTGCAGATGTGTTTAATTATTATTTATACAATGGAAAGCAGGTTATAAAGTCAGAAAACTTAAAAGAAGAAAGCATAAGCGAAATAGCCCTTCCCTACAGTGAGAAGTATAAAAACACTTTTGTTGAAAAGTATAGAGACATTATTAAAAAGTGTGTAATAAAAAGTGACAACCATTATACATATTTTCTTTTGGGAATAGAGAATCAGTCAGAGGTTCATTATGCAATGCCTGTAAGAAACATACTTTATGATGCATTGAATTATTCAGGGCAGGTCAACAGGATAGAAAAAGATCACAAAAAGAAAAAAGATAAATTAAGCCCGGCAGAATATCTGTCAGGAATAACAAAGAGTGATAAAATCACACCTGTTATAACATTGGTGCTATATTGGGGCAATGAAGCCTGGGATGGACCGAAAAGTTTATATGAAATGTTTAAAGAAACAGATCTGGATATTTTAAGATATGTAAATGATTATCACATCAATATAATAGAGCCAAAAGACATAAAGGACTTCTCAAAATTTAAAACCGAACTGGGAAAAGTGTTAGAGTTTATCAATGCATCAGACAGCGTGGCAAAAGTTAAAGAAATTTTGGAAAACAATCATGAATATTATTTACATATGGACATTGAATCTGCTAGAATGATAAAAACATTTGGAAAGGTAGAGATAGATATGAAGCAGTATGAGAAAAATAAGGAGAAAGTTAATATGTGTAAGGCATTAGAAGACATGGTTCTTGAGGGCAAGCAGCAGGGCATAGAGGAAGGAATGCAGGCAGGTATACAAGAGGGTATAAAAGAAGGTATAAAGGCACTCATAGAAGTGGCAAAAGAGTTAGGTGCAACAACAGATATAATTGAAAAGAAAGTGGAAGAAAAATTTAATTTGTCAAAAGATGAAGCTGTTCAGGCAGTGAAGAAATATTACAAGTAGAGTTATTATCATATAGTGTTTTCTAGTAAGAGAGTTCTTATAAGGACTCTTCTATTTTATATTTGCTGGGATTCTAGCTTATAATTACGAGCAATCTCCAGCTCGATTCCACTTCGTCACATCTCGATGTGGGCTGTCGCCCAATAATTATAAAATAAAAAGTAGTTGTTTGAGTATGCAAGCATCCTCTTCCAACTACTTTTATTTTATATTTGCTCGGCTCGTAATTAACCAAAGTATCTCTTTAGTAATCCTTCAAATGCTTTGCCGTGTCTTGCTTCGTCTCTTGCCATTTCATGTACTGTGTCATGGATTGCGTCAAGGTTTGCAGCTTTTGCACGTTTTGCAAGATCAAATTTTCCTGCTGTTGCACCGTGTTCTGCGTCTACACGCATTTCAAGGTTTTTCTTTGTTGAGTCTGTTACAACTTCACCAAGCAATTCTGCAAATTTTGCAGCATGTTCTGCTTCTTCGTAAGCAGCTTTTTCCCAATATAATCCGATTTCAGGATATCCTTCTCTATGAGCCACTCTAGCCATTGCAAGGTACATACCAACTTCTGAACATTCTCCTTCAAAGTTTGCTCTTAAGTCAGCTAAAATATCTTCGCTTACTCCCTGTGCAACACCAACTACATGTTCTGCAGCCCATGTCTTTTCACCTTCGTCTACCTTGTTAAACTTATCTGCAGGAACACCACATACTGGGCACTTTTCTGGTGCTTCATCTCCTTCGTGTACATAACCACATACTGAACATACAAATTTTGCCATTTTCTCTTCCTCCTAAAAATAAAACTTTAATAATATTAATATAAATGGGTATACCATTAATGTTTGGACTTACAATTATTGCATAAACCATAAAAGTAGGTGCGGTGTCCGTGAATTTCACCGGAACAATGTTTGGAAGCCTGTTCACAGATGTTTAATTCATCCATGAATATATCTTCCACAGCACCACATTCACTACAAATAAAATGGTAGTGGGGTTCAACATGACCGTCAAAATGTTCACGTCCATCACCCAGTTTCAGGGAAAGGGCATCTCCCTGGTCAACCAAAAATCTCAGATTACGATAAACTGTTCCTAAACTAATGTTGGGAAGTTCTTCCCTGACGCTGTTGTAAACCATATCAGCAGTAGGATGGTCGTATCTGGATAAAAGATTTTGCCTGATGGCTTCTCGTTGAAAACTTTTCTTAACCATGTCTTTCTCCTTATCAATAATAGTAACTATTATCATTTTATCAGAAAAAAACTATTTGTCAACAATTATTTATATTTTTTTATTGAATATGTTTATTGTTTTAAAAACGTTTTATATATATAACTTAATTAATAAGGATTGAACGTTTTAAATTGAATATTGTTATCTAATAAAAGGGGGCTTTTATTATGAAAGGATTGAAGAAAATGATTGCAGTAGTATTTACTATAGCAATGGTAGTAACTTTTGTGCCACAGATTAATTTGGGGGTAAATGCAGATACGGCAAAAAAATTCACCTATGCAAAATATTGTGTAGGGGAATTACTCAATTTAAAAGGTTTCGAATTTTAACATATGTTAAAGTCCGAAACCTTTTTTAATAATGTTATTTTAAAATAAATTATTTACTTAATTTTTCGTGGATGCTTGCAGCAGCCTGTTTTCCGGCTCCCATTGCAAGGATTACTGTAGCAGCACCTGTTACGGCATCACCACCGGCAAATACGTTGTCTCTTGTTGTTTCTAAAGTATCTTCATTAACAACTAAGCAACCCCATTTGTTTGCTTCCAAACCTTCTGTAGTAGTTCTAAGAAGTGGGTTTGGACTTGTACCGATTGACATGATAACTGTGTCAACATCAATATCGAAGTTACTTCCTTCAATGGCGAGAGGACGACGACGACCTGAAGCATCAGCTTCGCCAAGTTCCATCTTAACACATTCCATCTTACATACACGACCGTTTTCATCACCTTTAAGTTTTACAGGGTTATGTAATGTTTTAAAGATAATTCCTTCTTCTTCAGCATGTTCGATTTCTTCGTTACGTGCAGGAAGTTCTTCCATACCACGACGATATACAATGTATACATTTTCAGCACCAAGTCTAAGAGCTGTTCTTGCAGCGTCCATGGCAACATTACCACCACCAACTACAGCAACGTTTTTACTCTTAATTACAGGTGTATCATAATCATCTAAGTAAGCTTTCATAAGGTTAGCTCTTGTTAAATATTCATTTGCAGAATATACACCAACTAAAGCTTCACCTTCAATACCCATAAATGATGGAAGACCGGCACCTGAGCCAATAAATACTGCCTTAAATCCCATTTCCATAATTTCATCAACTGAAAGTACACGACCGATTACCATGTTAGTTTCAACCTTAACACCAAGTTTTATAAGGTTATCAACTTCCTTCTGTACAATATCCTTAGGAAGTCTGAATTCCGGTATACCATAAACTAAAACACCACCGGCTTTGTGGAAAGCTTCAAAAATAGTAACTTCATAACCAAGTTTTGCAAGGTCGCCTGCACATGTAAGTCCGGCAGGACCTGCACCGATAACAGCTACTTTAATACCGTTTGATTTAGGTTTTACGGCGTCATCATTGCTGTGAGCCATATGGTAGTCAGCAACGAATCTTTCTAAACGACCAATGGCAACAGGTTCACCTTTAATACCACGGATACACTTTCCTTCACACTGATTTTCCTGTGGACAAACACGACCACATACGGCTGGAAGACCATTTGTACTTGTTATAATATTGTAAGCTTCGTCAAAATTACCTGCAGCAACCTGTGCGATAAATTCAGGAATTCTAACGCATACAGGACAACCACTCATACAAGGTTTATTCTTGCAGTTAATACATCTTGTTGCTTCTTCCATAGCCATTTCAGCAGTGTATCCTAAAGCAACCTCGTCAAAGTTTTTATTTCTTACATTAGGTTCCTGTGTAGGCATAGGTACCTTTGTTAAAGTCATATTAGGCATTATTTCGCACCTCCCATATCAGCTGCCTTGTACATACGGCAGTGTTCTTTATCGTGAGCTTCAAATTCTCTATAAGTAGAATTACGCTGCATTAATTCATCGTAATCAACTTTGTGACCATCAAAATCAGGACCGTCAACGCAGGCAAACTTGATTTCGCCTCCAACAGTAACACGACAACCACCGCACATTCCTGTTCCGTCAATCATAATAGGGTTAAGTGAAACTAATGTCTTAATGTTATATGGTTCTGTAACCTTTGAAACAAACTTCATCATAGGAATTGGTCCGATTGCAATAACTAAATCGTAGTTATTACCGGCATCGATTAATTCCTGTAATTTGTTGGTTACAAATCCTTTTTCTCCATAAGTTCCATCATCTGTAGTAATGAAAAGTCTGTTACATACAGCCTTGAATTCATCTTCTAAAATAACAATATCTTTGCTTCTAAATCCGGCGATAACATCTACGTCAGCTCCCATGTTAAATAAAGCTTTTGCAGAAGGATAAGCAATGGCATTACCAACACCACCACCGATAACGCAAACTTTCTTTGCATCACCAAACTCTGTTGCTGCACCAAGTGGACCAACAAAATCTAAAATAGCATCGCCTTCCTGTAACTGTGATAAAAGCATTGTTGATTGACCAACAATCTGAAAAATAATAGATACAGTTCCTTTTTCTGCATCTGTATCAGCAATAGTAAGTGGAATACGCTCACCATGTTCATCAATTCTGAAAATAATGAACTGTCCGGCTTTAGCCTTTTTAGCTATAAAAGGAGCCTGAACATCTAAGCGTACAACAGTATCGTTTAATTGCTGTCTTTTGACAATCTTGTACATTTGTATTCCTCCCGATTTAATGTTCTTAAAAACTTAATCTCAAACTCATAAAAAGTCACTCTACAGTATATCATAGCGTTGTGATTATAGCAATTATAAAAAATATCAGTATAAACAAAAAATAGCAGAAAAAATAGCAGAAATAAAAAATACTCAAAGGAATATGAAAGTCTTTTAGTCTCCCCCCACACTTAAAAACTTCAAATATTCCAGTGAGTATTTCATTAAAAGATTAAGATGGTCCCCCGACATTTTAATCTTAATTGGATTGTTGTGCTTACTACATTAACAATCATATATATAATATGAAAAAAGCTTTACATTCCGGCATAATATCCAACCTATAAAATTATGCCAGGTATAAAAATTAGTCTCTTGAGATATACCATGCATAAATTCCTGCAGCAACAACGATAACAGCCATAACTGCAACGATAATACCTGTTTCCATAATATGTACCTCCTTATTTTTTTGTACCAAAATAAAACCTTACAAAAAGGCTGTACATATTACTTCTTACCATCCTTTTGGTGAATATAATTTAGAATTGTAGTCCTACTATATATAATTGCAGTATTAACCAGTATTAGAGAAAGTAATACCACAAAAAAATTGTAGCAGGGTGAAGTTAAAAGAACTGCAAAAATACCGCCAAATCCTGAAAAGGTATTGTTTGCATTGCGTAAACGTGTAAGTGAGGCTGAACTTCCTGACTCGCTTCTTGTAGATACTGTTGCAGGTAATGCATCTTTAATTACCTGAAAAGTATAAGAATCATCTTTGGAAGATGATGAAAATAATTCGCTGGTATTTGAAATACCGAAAGTAACCCATGAGAAAACGAGACTAATACAAATAAGATAACATATGAGATTTTTTCTATTGTATTGTTTCATATTACCTCGCCTCCCGATAAGTTTAAATAAATTACAACAAATATAACACTATAATTAAAAATAATCCATACTTTTTTTAATAAACTAATTTTTTTAGGCACTTCTAAATAAAGTAGTTCTAAATGAACGCAATATTATATTGCGGGAATTATTTCAACGGAAATCTGGTCAAACTTATTTTCTAAATCTTTTGTAATGTGTTCCTGAATATTTTTAAAATCTTTAACTTTTATAATATCAGATTTACTTTTCACATATACTTCAATCCAGGTTTTTCGACCAGTCTGAGTAACGTCAAGAAAATCTAAGCTATAATCATAAGTTTTAATGTCTTCTTTAACAACGATACGAATTTCATCCATAATTTCTTTCTCAGGTGAGAACAGAACAAGCTCTCTTAAAGTTTTAAAAATCTGAACAACAGGTTCTTTTAATAAAAACAGTGAAACCACAATGGCTACAGAAGAATCAATGTATGGAATTATGAATTTCAGTTCTGTATTTGCAAGCAATAGCTGGAATAAAAAAGCAACAGATATACCAAGTGTACTTACAACATCTACCTTCCATAAATATAATTCCGACTGAATCATAAGTGAGGAATAGCTTCTACTTAGATGCTTTAATAATAGAAGCATTAAAATACAGAAAAAGCAAAGAGTTGATTCATACATTAAAACACTGAAAGCGTCTACAGTATGCCCGCCGTTTAATAAAATTTTTACGTTTGAAACAATCATATTAATAACCACCACTAATAGTACAGTGTATTTTAAAAGAACAAGTAGAGATTCTATCTGTGAAAAGCCGTAAGGTTTGTTCTCAGAAACCGGTTTGTACAAAAATGGAACAAGAATGAACATTGGTAGCAGAAGCATTAAATCAAACAAGTCGAAAATGCCATCAGCTATAACGGTTTTTGAACCTAATAAAACTGCGGCGATTACTTCTACTACAGTAAAAATAATTGTTCCTGTAAGTGATAGTTTCAAAATTTTGTTTTCCATTTTATATTTTTTATCATGCATGATAAGTTAAAATCCTTTCTCAATAAATAACTACTTTATATAAATAATTACGATTACACAAATAATTATGTTTATGTAAATTTAATTCATAAATATAATAAAGTCTGGTATAATACAAATGTCAACACATATAATTGTTATACTAAAGTGCTAAAATAAAAGAAAATATAATTATAATTTCATAAAAACATTGGTATTATACTAATGTTAGAGAGCAGCTATAAAAAAGAGTGCTGGAAAATGTTATAAGAAGAATTTTTATTAAAACAACAGATATAGAAGCAAATTTGGAAAAGGATAAATATGAAGAGAAAGAAGACTTTTAACATTGGGGAAGTATCAAGACTTTTTAACGTAAGCGCTGATTCAATCAGATATTATGAAAAAATTGGAATTTTGGAACCAACCAGAAATCAGGAAAACAACTACAGAGTATATACTTTATCGGATATCCGGCAACTTACAATGATAAGAGAACTGTTGGGACTTAGCTTTTCCACAGACAGAATTAAGGAATTTGATAAGAATCAAAATGTGGAAACAACCAAAATGCTTTTATCAGAGGAACTTAATATAGTAAATAAAAGTATTGTTGAGTTATTTGAAAAGAAGGTAAGTATTGAGGCGAGAATAAAATCGTTAGAGGAAAATATAAACCATACAGACTTAGGCAATATAAGGGTAAAAGAATTTGATGAACGCCATTGCGTAATGATAAGCGAGTCAAATCTTGACGATGATGATGTGGATTACTATCTTGTAAAATACATGCAGTCTCACAAAAACAAAGTTGACACAATTGGTGCCTGTGATTGCTACGTGTTAGATACGTCAAAAGTAAGTGATGATGGTAATTCCTTTGAAACTAAAGGTGTATTTTTTTATTCAGATACATTGCTTTACAATAGTAATTATTCTCTGCCGGCAGGAAAATATTTGTCAATATTTTATAAGGGACCTTCAACCAGAACAAAAATTGCTGTAGACAAATTAATAACTTTTGCAAAAGAGCATCATATGAAAATAGTAGGTGATCCTATAGAATTTTGTCATATTGATGATTATGAAACATCAATAGATGATGAATGTTTAACGGAAATTCAGCTTCCTATTAAATAAAGGTTTAAATAGAGTGTGAATTAAATAGGATTTATGTAAAAGTAAATTATACTGTGAGGTGGAGAGTGAAATTTAAAATTTTAATTTTGAAAATAGGGATTATATTTAAAATGCACTAGCATTTTTTTCGGCTAGATAGTATAATGTTTAGTGGTCTGCTAGTAAGCAGCGAAAGATAATTATTAACGAACAACACAAAGTAGGAGGAAACCAAATGGTTAGAGCGATTGTTGGTGCCAACTGGGGTGACGAAGGAAAAGGTAAGATTACAGATATGCTTGGCGAAAAGTCAGATATCATCGTTAGATTCCAGGGGGGTAGTAACGCAGGACACACTATAATAAATGAATATGGAAAGTTTGCATTACATTTACTTCCATCAGGAGTATTTTATCAGCATACAACATGTGTTATTGGAAACGGTGTAGCACTTAATATTCCATATCTTCAGAGGGAAATTGATGATATCGTTTCACAGGGAGTGCCAAAGCCACATATTTTAGTTTCAGATAGAGCACAGATTCTTATGCCATATCACATTGATTTTGATGCATACGAAGAAGAAAGACTTGGAGGAAAAGCTTTCGGCTCAACTAAGTCAGGTATCGCTCCTTTTTATTCAGATAAATATGCAAAGATTGGATTCCAGGTATCAGAATTATTTGACGAAGATACATTAAAAGAAAAAGTAGTAAGAATTGCAGAACAGAAGAATATTCTTCTTGAACACATGTATCACAAGCCACTTATCGATCCTGATGAATTATTAGAAACATTACATGAATACAGAGATATTGTAAAACCTTATGTAGCAGATGTTTCATTATTCTTAAACAACGCTATCAAAGAAGGAAAGACAATTCTTTTAGAAGGACAGCTTGGAACATTAAAGGATCCTGATTTTGGTATTTACCCAATGGTAACATCATCATCAACACTTGCATCTTATGGTGCAATTGGTGCAGGTATCCCATGTTATGAAATTAAAGATATTATTACAGTAGTAAAAGCTTACTCTTCAGCAGTAGGTGGTGGAGAATTCGTAAGTGAGATTTTTGGTGAAGAAGCAGACGAATTAAGACGTCGTGGTGGTGACGGTGGCGAATTCGGTGCCACAACAGGTCGTCCACGTAGAATGGGATGGTTTGACGCAGTAGCTTCAAGATACGGTGTAAGAATGCAGGGCGCAACAGAAGTAGCACTTACAGTTCTTGACGTATTAGGTTACTTAGATGAAATCCCAGTATGTGTAGGATACGAAATCGACGGAGAAGTAACAAAAGACTTCCCAGTAACGTCACAGTTAAAGAAAGCAAAACCAGTATACGAAACACTTCCAGGATGGAAAGAAGATATACGTGGAATAACAGAATATGACAAATTACCTGAGAATTGCCGTAAATATATCGAGTTCATCGAAAAAGAACTCGGAGTTCCAATCACAATGGTAAGTAACGGACCAGGCAGACATGAAATCATATACAGATAGGCATTGAGCCTCGCAAATGAAAACACAGCCGAAAAATGTGCTTGCACAATTTTTCGGCTGTGTTTTTTATTTGATGTGGCGAAAGCCACTGACGAAATAGACCGAAGGTCTATGAGTACAGAGGCTCAATGCCTATCTTTTGTTTCCACGATTTTCTAAAAGCTTTGCAAGCCACATCATAACATAAATAATCACCGGAATTACAACCATACAATAGGCTGAAGCTTTCCAAAGTGTACTATATCCCAACAATGCAAACACTAAAGTAAGTAATGCACATACAACGACGACAATAACACCAAGCAGTGCCATGATTCTTTTTAATTTTTCCATATTATGTACCTAACGAATCCTTTCTACTACAATATAAGCCTAAAAAATAGAAGCTTATATTAAAATTATTCAACATAAAAGATTATAACAGACCAATAATATATTGCAATTATTGTTTTAAATAAGTATAATCTAATAAGTTGAATGTCTATCAGAGGATAAACTAAAATAATTACTTTTGGAGGAAAAAATGGCAGATAAGTATTTATTAGAAACATGGAGAGAAATAGCATACAATCAGGAACAGACTCAGCAGCAGTACAACGATTTCTGGAATGCATATTTTTTACAGGAAAAGGAAGTATATAAGGATATTCTTAAAAATTATGGCACAGTAGTTTCAGGCACAGTTGAAGAACTTGCAAAGAAGTACGACATGGAAGTTCTTACAATGGTAGGATTTTTAGATGGTATTAGCGAAAGCCTTAAAAAAGAAAATCCAATGGACCAGCTTACTGAAACAACAGAAGTTTCATTAGATTATGAACCTGAATTATTATATAAGAACATGGTAGCTGCTAAGGCACAGTGGTTATACGAATTAGAAGAATGGAACGATATCATTACACCTGAAAGACAGAAGGAATTATACAAGGAAGAAAAACGTTCAGGAACAATCGTTAAGGAAAAGAAGATTGGTAGAAATGATCCTTGTCCATGTGGTTCAGGAAAGAAATATAAACATTGTTGTGGAAGATAATTTAAGATTATTAGATAAAAGAGTACAAAATTTATATTAGACAATTAATAAAAAAGATAATTTAATTTCGAACAGGATTTCAAAAGTCCGGACCTAAAAGTCTGATTTATAGAGAATACTGAAATATCGAAACTAGATTATCTTTTTTTATTTATTAGATGCAATAATTTGTTTTACTTCGTGCTTTTTTGAGTCAGAAAAACCAATGATAATGTTGGCTTCTGTTGCACGAATTGTATTTAAAAGCTCCAAAGCTTCGTCACTGGTTTTGTGCCTGAGTGTTGTTGTAATTCCATCAAAAGAAGTAAGTACAAGTGAAAATTCAGTGGCAGTCTTTTTAGAATTAAAAGCAAACTTACCTACACGATAGCACCAGATTATATCGTTAAGTGGTATAACATAAATTCTTGGAACAGTTAAATCCACAAGATAATTTTCTGTTATATACATGCTGTTAATTTGAATGTAATTGTCACTGTTAAGTTCAATATTGGCATTTTTAATTAAGTAACGCTGCTCTTCTTTACTTTTAAAAGGGCAGACGTTGTAAGTATAAGGCTTTGCAAAATATAAGGCATAATTTATAAGCTTATATATAGAAGTAAGCAAAATAAAAATTAAAAGCCAAAATAAAATAATGTAGGGAACAATATTGTAGTCTGCATTACTAATGAAAAAGTCGTTATTTACATCATTCATTGAAGCTTCGTTCCAGTTTAAATCTTTAATTAACATAGAGAGCATCTTTTTGTAAGTTCTGTTCGGTTTAGTGACTTTTCCCTTAAAAGAATAATTACTTAAAGTTTCTTTGGGAGTTGAGTCAACCGGAAGAAGCACAAAAAGACTTTTGCTATTTTTTATGGTGTAGTAATAGCCATATTTTTTGTGACCGATTTTCTCGAAGGTATAACCGGTGTAATGCAAATCTGATGTGGTAATTTTAACATATTTGTCTTTTGAAGTTACTGTGCTAATGTCGTTTATTTCTGTTGGGTGAAAAACAGATATAAATGGACAATTTAAAAAAATAATAATGCAAGCAATTAAAAGTAAAATGTATTTTTCAAATTGTTTTTTTGAGGATATTTTAATTTTATTATATATACTAACTGTCATTGAAGTTCTCCTATTATTGATTAAAGAAAATAGTAACATAAATATTATTCCTAATTCTTTAAATAGTATAAATGAGCAGGTGGTATTAATCAAGGTTGCGTTTAGCAGTGATTGTTGGTAAAATCACTATGTTGTAAAAATTAAATATAAGGAAATCGGAGAGAATAAAATGGAAGCATACGGTGGATTCGCACAGGTTTATGATGAATTTATGGACAATGTAGATTATCATCAATGGTGTGATTATGCAGCAAAGTTATTAACAAAATATGGTGCAAAAGACGGCACTTTGGTTGAAATAGGTTGTGGAACAGGAACGGGTACAATGCTGTTTCACGAAAAAGGTTATAATATGATAGGAATAGATATTTCCCAGGAAATGCTTGAAATTGCTGAAAGTAAAAAGGAAGAGGAAGAAATCGTGTATGTTTTACAGGATGCAACTAATCTTCAGCTTCCATATGCAGTGCCTGCAATGGTGAGCATTGGTGATTCAATGAACTATATTACAGATTATGGTGATTTTACTAAAGTTCTTGAGAGAGTTAATGAGTATTTAGAAGATAACGGAGTATTTGTTTTTGATTTAAAAACAAAGAAATATTTTTCTGATATTGGTGAGAAAACCATAGCTGAGGACAGGGAAGACAGCAGTTTTATTTGGGAAAATTATTTTGATGAAGAGACAAATATTAATGAATATTATTTGTCAGTATTTGTTAGGGCAGAAGATGGCAGATATGACAAATATGAAGAGGAGCATTTTCAAAGAGGGTATACTTTAAATGAAGTGAAAAAAGCAGTTGAAAAATCAGGACTTAAATTAGAAAAAATATATGAAGCTTTTACTGATAATGAAGGAACTGAAGAAAATGACAGAGTGTACGTGGTAGTTAGAAAAAATTAATGTTGAATAAGGAAAGGAACAACAAAATGGATTATATAGTTAGAGCAGTAGCAGCAGATAAACAGATTAGAGCATTTGCCATTACATCAAGAGAAATGGTTGAAACAGCAAGACAGCATCACAATACAAGTCCAGTTGCAACAGCAGCACTTGGCAGATTATTAACAGGCGGTGCAATGATGGGCGTAATGATGAAGGGGGAAAAGGACATGCTTACTTTAATGATGAAAGGTGACGGTCCAATTAACGGTGTGACAGTTACTGCTGATTCAAAAGGAAATGTAAAAGGCTATGTAGGAAATCCTAATGTACTTATTCCTGCAAATTACGCAGGAAAACTTGATGTAGGTGCAGCAATTGGATACGGAACACTTACAGTAATTAAGGACATGGGTTTAAAAGAACCATATGTTAGTCAGGTGCCTTTGGGAACAAGCGAGGTAGCTGAAGATTTAACATATTATTTTGCATCATCAGAACAGGTTCCTTCTGCTGTAGGATTAGGTGTTTTAATGTCAAAGGATAATACAGTAAAACAGGCAGGTGGGTTTATTGTCCAGCTTATGCCATTTGCTGATGAAGAAGTAATAAATAAATTAGAAGAAAGAGTAAACAACATTAGTTCAGTAACAGAAATGCTTGAAAAAGGAATGACACCTGAGGATATTTTAAAAGAAGTAATGGGTGACATGGATGTTGAATTTACAGATAAAATTGAGACAGGTTTTGTTTGTAACTGCGGTAAGGAAAAAATTGCAAAAGCTTTAGCAGGCATTAGCAAAAAAGATATGGATGAAATTATTAATGACGGTAAGGAAATTGAAGTCAAATGCGACTTCTGCAACACAACATACAAGTTTAGTGTTGAAGAATTACAGACTTTGAGAAAACAGTTCAGATAATTTAGGTGACTAAATACAGTTTAGGTAATTTATGTGATTCAATAGTTTGGGTGATAGGCAGTAGATAGTAAAATAAAATTCTACCGTGAAATTTGGAGAGTTAATTTCAAATTTTAAGTTTGGACTTGCAGCAAAATACTTGCAACAAAATAACAATATATACTGGACTTTCAAACTTTAGAGTGCTAAAATCTAAAAGTAAAGAAACCTGACAATTGAGAGGTATATTATGAGTAAGAATATTAGAAGAACGGAAGTAGATCATTTATTTGAAGCTATACTTACCTTAAAAGATAAGGAAGAGTGTTATACTTTTTTTGAAGACGTGTGTACAATTAATGAATTACTATCAATATCACAGCGATATGAAGTAGCAAAATTATTAAGAGAAGGACAAACATATCTTGATATTTCAAATGCTACAGGAGCATCAACAGCAACTATTAGCCGAGTTAATCGCTCACTTAATTATGGAAACGATGGATATGATTTGGTTCTTGAACGTGTACATGAAAAAGAAGCTGAAAATAAAAACAATTAGGCAAATGTTGAAATGTAAAATAAAGCATATGCGTGATGGCATGTTTGCTGTGTAGAATAAAGAGTATGCGTGGCAATGCATTTTGTATATTATATAATATGGAAAGCAACGTTCTTTATTAAAAAATAATCCCGTAAACGTACAGGTGAAATGTATGTTTACGGGATTGTTGCGTTTGTATTATTTTTCAGTATTTTCTGTATCAGGTAATGAGTCGATTAGTTTTTCAATAACAATTTTTCTAACAAAAGTATCGTAACTTAACATTGTAATCAAGCCCATTGTCTCAAGATATTCTTTGTCCTTAACATCTGCGTCTTTGAAAATTTCACGACATTCATTATATTCAGTTAAAATAGTGTCAGTTAAATTACACTGTTTCGCAAAAGTTAAAAAAGTATTTATTATATTTTCAAGAGGAATTTCCTCATTGTGAAAATATGAATCCAGCAATGGGGTAATAAGTTTATTTACATCATTGATGGAGATAATATTCTTGAAAAAATAAATCATAACGAGAACCATCATATGGTCCTTAGTGTATTTTTTCTTTTCAGGTGATGGAAGCAGACGACTCTTGACATAGTTATTAATCATTGTTTTAGTCATAAGCTTGTCATCTTCGTGCCTTTTAGTATTGGCAAATTTATCATTAAGATAGGTAGTTACCTGATCCATATATAAATCAATGTTTGGAATATCATCAATATTAAAGGTGTCTATATCATCTAGTATCTTTTTAATAAAATCTTCTGAATGCATAACATCTCCTCCTCTCTATAGTATAATACCTAGTAATGAAAACTACAAGATACAAAAAATAAAACTCATCATGCAAAAAATAAATACAAGATGTGAAAAAAGTATAAAAATAATGCATAAAGTAAAAAAATATGTATTAATATGCTTTTCAAAATATGGAGAGATGGTACAAAAAAGGGTTATGTGAAATTATATAATTTGATTAAATAAAATAATTAGAGAAAAATGGGAAATAATTAGGGGATATGATTAGAGGAAAAAATAAAAGAAAGAATTTAAATTGTAAAAAATGAATTTATTTATTATTAGGATTATGTTAGAATAGAGAGACAAACATTTGTTTGATTTTTATATGACGAGGTTTATAAATGAACAAAATATATGATACTTTAAATGACATGCAGCAGATGGCAACTTTTCACACAGATGGACCGTTGCTGATTCTGGCTGGTGCAGGTTCAGGAAAGACAAGAGTTCTTACTCATAGAATTGCATATTTAATAGAAGAAAAAAGTGTGAATCCATACAACATTATGGCAATTACATTTACCAACAAGGCGGCAGCGGAAATGAGAAGTAGGGTAAATAAGATTGTTGGTTTTGGTGCTGAGCAGGTTTGGGTTAGCACTTTCCATTCAGCCTGTGTGAGAATTCTTAGAAGATATATAGATAGAATTGGTTATAGCACAGATTTTACAATTTATGATACAGATGATCAGAAACGATTAATGAAGAATATTATTAAGGAACTTAACCTTAACACAAAGATTTACAAAGAAAATGCTATGCTTGGAAAGATATCTGATTTTAAAAACAAGCTTATTACCACAGGTGATGTGGCGGCAATGGCAAGAAATGATTTCAAGATGGTGAATATTTCTAAGATTTATGATGAATATCAGGAAGCATTGAAGAAAAATAATGCGTTGGATTTTGATGATTTAATAATGAAAACAGTTCAGTTGTTTAACAAGTGTCCGGAAGTTTTGGAAGGATATCAGAACCGACTTCAGTATATTATGGTGGACGAGTATCAGGATACTAATGCGGCACAGTTTGCTTTTATTAAACAGTTGGCTTCTAAGAATCAGAATTTATGTGTAGTTGGTGATGATGACCAGTCTATTTACAAATTCAGAGGGGCTGATATTACAAATATTTTGCAGTTTGAAAAGTATTTTCCAAATGCAAGGGTGGTCAAACTGGAACAGAATTACCGTTCTACAAAGAACATATTAGAAGCTGCCAATTCGGTTATACATAACAATGCCGGAAGAAAAGACAAGACTCTTTGGAGTGACAATGAGCAGGGAGATAAGATTGATTTATATCAGGCAGAAGACGGTTATGCTGAAGCAGAAATGGTTGCAAGTGAGATAAAGGAAAAAGTAGATTACGGAAAAGCAGATTATAATGATTATGCAATTTTGTACAGAACTAATGCACAGTCAAGAGCTTTGGAAGAAAAATTAATGATGAAGAACATTCCTTATAAGATTATTGGTGGTCAGAATTTCTATCAGCGAAAAGAAATTAAGGATATTATTGCATATTTAAGAATTATAAGTAATCCAACAGATGATATTGCAGTAGAGCGAATAATAAATGTTCCAAAAAGAGGAATAGGTGCAACAACTGTTGAGCGTGTGAAGGATTACGCAAGAGCATACGGAATGGATTTGTATGATGCTTTTTTAGAAGTTGAGAATATTCCGGGACTTTCAAGAGCAGTTTCGAAAATTAAAGGATTTACTAATTTAATTGAAGGTTATAAGACAGAAGAATACGAGAATGATATTCTAAAATTAGTAAATGCAATCTTGACAGACACAGGCTATATGGGTGATTTGGTTGCTGAAAATACTGACGAGGCAAATGGCAGAATTGAAAATATTGAAGAATTAATTAATAAAATTATTGAATATGAAGAAAATACTGATGAGCCTGTTTTATCAGAATTCTTGGAAGAAGTTGCTTTAGTGGCAGAAATCGATAATCTTGATGAAGACAGTAGTTATGTTGTGCTAATGACAGTTCACAGTGCAAAGGGATTGGAATTTCCGTATGTATTTTTATGTGGAATGGAAGACGGATTGTTCCCAGGCTATATGAGCATTATGGCTGATGATGCACAGGAATTAGAAGAAGAGAGACGACTTTGCTATGTGGCAATAACAAGAGCCATGAAACATTTGACAATTAGTTACGCAAAGAAGCGTATGGTTCGTGGAGAAATGCAATATAATATTGTATCAAGATTCGTTAAGGAAATTCCTCCAATGATTGTTAATAGCAAGAATGTGACAGATACAAGAGCAGCAGGTGTTGAGAAGAAGCAACCTTCATTTAGTGGCTTTGGCGGTTATGAAGGTTCACTAAGTCATGGCGGTGGTTATATGGGAAGTTCTAAAAGATATGGAAGTGATTGGAAAGATAACTCATATCGAGCTATGTCCAAGAAGCCTGCTTATGGTAAACCAAGTAGCAAACCTAGCTTTGGAAAAGAGTTTGTAGTAACCAAAGCTGACATAGATTATCATGTTGGAGATAGAGTGAAGCACATGAAGTTTGGTGAAGGAACAGTGCTTGGAATTGAGGATGGACCTAGAGATTACCAGGTAACAGTTAATTTTGATTTAGTAGGTCAAAAGGTTATGATGGCATCATTTGCTAAACTTAAAAAAGTGTAGTAAAAGACCATGATTGATGATATAATATTACTATTAAAAACGAAATTAAACAAAAAGAGGTGAATAATATGGACGAATTAATGAAGGGTGTAAAAATCGGAAAACTCATTGGAAAAGATGAGAAGAAGGAAACTTGCAAAATCGTAGCAGTTGTTCTTGGTGTTATCGCAGCAATTGCAGCAGTAGCAGGTGCAGCTTATGGAATTTATAGATTAATTAACAAAGATTATTATGATGATTTCGAAGATGACTTTGATGATTTATTTGATGAAGATGAAGAAGATGAAGATGATTTTGAAGATTAATCGTTTTTCTTTGAATAGTTAATCTTTATGAAAGAGTTTCAATATTGGTATGTTTCTTATGGAAGAATTTTTATTATAGATTTTTTATTTGAAAGTATCATTTTGAAACTCTTTCTTTGTAAAAATAAAGGATTAAGTTTAAAAAAGTCAATTTTGGTAAATTCTCAAAAATTAGTTACTAAATTAGTTAAAAAAAAATTAAGAGAAGAAATTAGTAAAAAATCAGATAAGAGGAATCAGTTGAAAATAGTAAATGAATTAGTAAAAGTTAAAAAATATTAAATTAGTTTATACTTTAGGATTTTAGAGAAAGGAGAGTAATCCATTGTCTGTAAAGAATGGTGGATTATGCAAGATTATATAGATGAAAAAAGGTGTTGAATACACAGGAAAAGTTGTGGGACTTACATTTCCTAATAAGGGAAAAGTTGATTGTGGAGAAGAAGGAATGGCAGTAGTTAAAGGAACAGTACCGGGACAAACTGTCAAATTCGTAGTTTCAAAAAAGAGATCAGGAAATGCCATTGGAAGATTAAAGGAAGTTGTTGAAAAATCTGAACTTGAAGATGTTTCTCCAAAGTGTCCGCATTTTGAATTTTGCGGTGGCTGTTCTTATCAGACAATGAGCTATGACAACCAGTTAAAATTAAAGAAAGATACAGTTAAGGGAATTCTTGATAACGCAATTAATGAGTCATACGAATTTCAGGGAATTTTGCAAAGTCCATTGCAGTGGGAGTATAGAAACAAGATGGAATTCTCTTTTGGAGATGAAGTAAAAGATGGTCCACTTGCTCTTGGAATGCATAAGCGCAATAGTTTCCATGATATTGTGACAGTTGATGAGTGTCAAATTGTAGATAGTGATTACAGAAAAATTCTTGATGCTGTGTTGGAATTTTGTGCCGGTAAAGAATTACCTTTTTACAAAAAATTACGTCATGAAGGATATTTAAGACACCTTTTGGTAAGAAGAACAACAGTTACAAAACAGTTACTTGTTGCGGTGGTCACAACATCGGACAAGGAAATGGAAGAGAAGGCAAACTGGACTGAGTTAGTTGAAATTTTAAAGAACCTTGATTTGTCAGCAAAACTTTGCGGAGTAATACATATTATTAATGACGGTTTAGCTGATGTGGTTCAAAGTGACGAAACAAGAATTTTATTTGGTGATGAATATATTTATGAGGAGTTGCTTGGATTAAGATTTAAGATTTCAGTTTTCTCATTTTTCCAGACAAATTCTTTAGGAGCAGAAGTTCTTTATTCTAAAGCAAGAGAGTACATTGGTGACACTAAAGATATGACAGTGTTTGACCTTTATAGTGGGACAGGAACAATCGCCCAGATTATCGCACCTGTTGCTAAAAAAGTAGTTGGTGTTGAAATCGTTGAAGAAGCTGTTGAGGCGGCAAAAGTTAATGCAGGCTTAAACGGTCTTGATAACTGTGAATTTATCGCCGGTGATGTTTTGAAAGTTATAGATGAAATTGAGGACAAGCCGGATATGATTATTCTTGATCCACCACGAGATGGAATTAATCCAAAAGCATTGCAGAAAATAATTGATTTTGGTGTAAATAATTTGGTTTACATAAGTTGTAAACCTACAAGCCTTGCAAGAGATTTAGAAATGTTACAGGAGCAGGGATATAGAGTAGAAAAGGCATGTGCAGTGGATATGTTTCCTAATACAGTGCATGTGGAGACGGTTGTTCTTTTGTCCCAACAAAAACCAGATGACACGATAGAG